>Ga0209536_100005699_pt1 | contig 19277 bp, 15 predicted proteins | sample DeeMarSeWOR28_12_FD_187461 | JGI IMG/M metagenome (GOLD analysis project Ga0209536, IMG submission 187461) | Marine sediment microbial communities from White Oak River estuary, North Carolina - WOR-2-8_12 (SPAdes) (version 2) | ecosystem: Environmental > Aquatic > Marine > Intertidal zone >... | reverse complement strand
CGGCCGATTGAAGCCTGGCCCTCGGGCAACCGCCTCGATCGCTGGTGGGCTAGGCGCGTATCACACTTCTTCAATGACCTGTGGTTAGAGAGTATCATGAGCGGCCGATTGCGATGGCCTCTTGGTCGTGGATTGGTTAAAGGTCTTGCCGGAACCCTCGACTTCGTTGGCATCAACTATTATTCTCGGTCCTTGGTCCGTTTTCCACCAAGACCAGGTAAGCTTTACGAATCCGACACTCCTGATGGTGGAACCATGGCTGAAGATGGCTTCTTTGAACTCTATCCAAGAGGTCTCTTCGAAGCTATCAAAGCCTGTTTACACTACAAAAAACCTATCTATATCAGCGAAAATGGCTTGCCGGATGCGACAGACAAATTACGGCCGGCTTTTATCCTTTCCCACTTGCGGGAGGTGTGGCGAGCTATCAGTTTCAACTTTCCGGTTATGGGTTATTTCCACTGGAGCCTGGTCGATAATTTCGAATGGGACAGGGGTTGGACACAACGATTTGGACTCATCAGCATGGATCCCGAGACGCAAACACGCACATGGCGGCCGAGTGCCCATCTCTACAAGGAGATATGCCATGGCAACTATATCAGCAGCGACCAGGCTGCGCGCTACGCCCCGCAGCTTTTGGATCACATGTTCCCCGGCCAGGCGCCCGAAACTTAAAAGGATAAGATCTGAAGCGATGAGAGGCGGGATGGCCTGCACCTATGGAGCAAATATGTTACGATGGGATTCTACTTCACAGTCTGCTGCAATAAGAACGCCGTCTAAAGGTTTCCCCCCAATGGTGGGTGCTATTTTAACTGGATTACCCTGTGTGGCGGAGTGTCATTGTACCTTAATGAAATTCAAGTTTGATCTTGGAGTGTGTCCATGGAAATGCGTCAATTAGGCCGGTCAGGGCTCCTGGTAAGCGAATTATCACTTGGGACCATGATTTTTGGCGAGGATAGTCCTCGTAGCACGCCGCCCGATGAGGCCGAACGGATCATAGACCACTATCTGGATGCGGGAGGAAATTTCGTCGACACGGCCAACGTTTATGCTGACGGTCGCTCTGAAGAAATCCTAGGGAAAGCCCTGAAAGGGCGACGCGATCAGGTCATATTGGCCACCAAGGTACGATATCGGCGAGGGTCGCATGTCAATGACATAGGCTTGAGCCGCCGCCACATCATGCAAGAAGTGGAAAACAGCCTGCGTCGCCTACAGACTGATTATATTGATCTTTATTATGCCCATATGTGGGACCCAATCGTTCCTATCGAAGAGACGCTGCGTGCCTTTGACGACTTGGTCACGGCTGGGAAGGTGCGCTATATCGGTGCCAGCAATTTTAAGGCCTGGCAATTGATGAAAGCGCTAGCTGTGAGTGATGCCAAAGGTTATGCTCGTTTCACCGCTGCCCAATACCAACACAGCCTTGTTATTCGTGATATCGAACGCGAATTCATCGATTTGTTTCTGAGCGAAGGATTGGGATCGGTACCTTGGGGGCCTTTAGGCGGTGGCTTCCTCAGCGGAAAATACAAACGCGGTGATAAGCCCGGTGCAGGGCGCTTGGCCACCACACCAGACCACGACGAAGAAGCGTGGCGCCGTCGCAGCACTCAGCGCAACTGGCAAATCATCGATGCCATGGGTGAGATCGTAGAAATTAGGGGAAAAAGCTACTCACAGGTGGCGCTCAACTGGCTTCTCTCTCGCCCGGAAGTCAGTAGTTTGATCATCGGCGTCAGGACGCCAGCCCAGCTGGCCGATAACTTGGGCGCGGTCGGCTGGCGACTGAGCGATGATGAGCTAACCAAACTAAACCAGGTGTCCGCTATCGATCAGGGTTATCCTTATCGGATGATGGACTTATACGGCAAGCGGTAGTTAAATCATCCATTGTCGCGAAAAAGTTCTTGACCTTGATACCATTTTATTGTATATTTTAAATTGATTTGGAACCGGTTCCACAGATAAGGGTTCACTAGCTTGGCCAACCGGGCTGATATAGCCCGTCCGACTAGAAGAGGAGAGAGATGCCCGCCGTGACGATCCGGGACGTCGCCCGCCACGCAGGCGTTGGCATTGGTACGGTCTCTAGGGTTCTGAATAGTAGCCCCTCAGTTAGCGAAACGACGCGTCAGAAAGTCTTGGTCTCCATCCAGGAGCTTGACTACAGACCAAGTGCAATTGCTCGCCGACTTTCCCTGGGAAAAACCCTCCAAATTGCCGTCATCGTCCCATTTTTCACCAGGCCTGTTTTCGTCGAACGCCTGAGGGGGATAGAGCACACCTTGGCTCAAAGTGATTATGATCTAGTGCTCTATAATGTGGAGACGATCGAACGCCGTGATGAATGTTTCCGTTATATCGCCCGTCGAGAGCGCGTAGACGGGCTGCTGATTATTTCCTTATTGCCGCGAGATCGGGATGTTGAGCGATTGTTGCGGGCCCAGGTGCCAACCCTTCTCATCGACGCCCGCCATCCATCATTGCATAGCTTGAATATCGACGATGTAGTCGGCGGCCGGCAGGCCACGGAACACCTGATTGAGCTGGGGCACCGTAAGATTGGTTATGTGAGCGATTATCTGGAAGATCCGTTTGGTTTTGTTTCCAGTCGCGATCGTTTCCTTGGTTACTATCAAGCCCTGGAAGCGGCAGACGTCCCGTTTCGACCCCAATACCATAAGCAAGGGGAACATAGCCAATTAGAGGCGCGTAAGCTAGCTCTAGAATTGCTCTCAATGCCTGATCCTCCAACAGCTATTTTTGCCGCTAGTGACACCCAGGCCATCGGCGTGTTAGCGGCCGTTCGCGAATTGGGACAGCGTGTGCCCGAAGACCTGTCTGTAATAGGTTATGATGACATCGAGATTGCCGAATATTTGCACCTCACAACCGTGCGCCAACCCTCGTTTTCCATAGGGATTGAGGCGGTAGAGATGCTTATAGAGATCATAAACCAGCCAGATTTACCAGTCAGAGAAAAGATCTTACCGACAAAACTTGTGATTAGGGCCACGGCCGCCTCGCCAGCCTTCAAAAAACAGCCAGCGTAAAAGAGGTGGCAGTGGCTATGTTAACAGCAAATTAAAAAACAAAGGAGGTGATCATATTCAAGGATTTGATGAGTGAGAGTATCCGAAGTTTATTGTATTTAGTATCCATTTAAACTTAATGGAGGATGAAGATGACATATCGTAAATTGTTAACATTGTTTAGTATCTTGTTAGTCCTGTCGCTTATCCTGGTTGCTTGCGCCGGTGCTGAAGAGGAACCGACGGAAGTCCCGGCGCCGGCCGAGGAGGAAGAGGCAGCTCCGGCTGAGGAGGAAGAAGCCGCCCCGGCCGAGGAGGAAGAAGCCGCTCCACCCGAAGAAGAAATGGCCGAACTCGACGTCGCCATGATTCCTGGTGGTTTCCTGGAGCAGGCGCTGGCGGGCGAATTCGCCGGTACCACCGTGACCTTTGACGGCCCGTTCGCCGACATCGACGCCGTGCTGTTTGAGGAGTCAGTGGCTCCCTTTGAGGCAGCCACCGGCATCGACATCAACTACATCGGCGACAAGGAGTTTGAAGGCCGGATCGCCATCTCCGTCGAAGGCGGCAACGCGCCCGACATCGCCGACTTCCCGCAACCCGGCTTGCTGGCCGGTTTCGCCCGCCAGGGTTATGTGGTCGACCCGACCACCTTTATCCCTGAGGACTGGCTGCAGCAGCAGTACAACCAGAGCTGGTTGGACATGGCCACGGTAGAAGGGCCCGATGGCGAAGACATGATGTCTGGCACCTGGTACCGGATGAATACCAAGAGCCAGGTCTTCTATCCCAAGGCTCAGTTCGATGCGGCCGGCTATGAAGTCCCCGAGACCTGGGACGAATTGCTGGCGCTAACCCAGCTCATCGCCGATGACGGCGACCCGGCCTGGTGCATCGGCATCGAGTCTGGCGCGGCCACCGGCTGGCCAGCCACCGACTGGACCGAAGAGATGATGCTGCGTACCGCCGGCACCGAGGCCTATGATGCCTGGGTAGAAGGCACGTTGCCCTTCGATTCGCCCGAGGTGCGCAAGGCCATCGAGACCTGGAGCGAGATCTGGTTCAATCCTGATTACGTTCTGGGCGGCACCGATGGCATCGTGACCACCAACTTCGGCGACTCCCCGGCGGGCATGTTCGAGGACCCGCCCCAATGCTGGCTGCATAAGCAGGGCAACTTTATCACCGGCTTCTTCCCCGAAGGCGTTGAGTTCGGCGAGGATTGGGATATGTTCTACCTGCCGGGTGTGGATGATGCTTACGGCAAGCCCTACCTGGTAGCCGGCGACCTGAATGCCATGTTCAATGATCGACCCGAGGTGCGGGCGGTCATGGAGTTCATGACCGTTCCTGAATCGGCCATTGGCTGGCTGCAGAACGGCGGCGCCCTGGCCACCCACCAGACGGTAACCCCCGACATGTACGGACAGGAAGTCGAGCGCAAGCTGGCTGAGTTCGTGGCCGCGGCCACTGATTTCCGCTTCGACGGTTCGGACTTGATGCCCGGTGAGGTTGGCGCCGGCACCTTCTGGACCGGTATGACCGACTACGTCAGCGGCGCGGCCGGCCTTGACGACGTGCTGCCCGAGATCGATGCTTCCTGGCCCGAGGGCGTGACTGGTGAAGTTCAGGAAGAGGCTGCCGCGCCTGAGACGGGCGAAGCTAGCTTCCTTGATCGAGCCTTAGCCGGCGAGTTTGCTGGCACTGAAGTCAGTCTCCTGACCGTAAAGGTCGACGAGGATGAGGCGCTGTTCAATGAATCCATCTCCGGGTTCGAAGAGGCAACCGGAATCGACGTCATCCACTCTGGTACCAGAGAATTCGAGACCCAGATTGTCGTCCAGATCGACGGCGGAAACCCGCCTGATGTCACGATGTGGCCGCAGCCGGCCCTGTTGGCCAATTACGTGGCCAGCGGCGACGTGCCTGATGTACGCGACTACGTCGACGAAGCTGGCCTGCAAGAGCGTTATGCCCAGGGCTGGCTGGACAGCGCCACCTTCCCCGGCCCTGATGGCGAGCCGGTCATGGCCGGTGTCTGGGTCATTGCAGCCAACAAGGATCTAGTTTGGTACAACAAGAAAGCTTTTGATGCAGCCGGTTATGAAGTACCCACCACTTGGGAAGAGCTGATTGCATTGAATGATACTATCGTCGCCGATGGTGACGCTCCCTGGTGCATCGGCATTGAGAGTGGCGTGGCTACCGGCTGGATTGCCACCGACTGGATCGAAGCCCTGATGTTGCGCACGGCACCGCCTGAGGATTACGATGCCTGGGTCGCCGGCGAGTTGCCCTTTGACTCGCCACAGGTCAGGAACGCCATCCAGCTCATGATGGACATCTGGGGCAACCCGGACTACGTCCTCGGCGGTTCGGACCAGTTGGTCACCGAGTTCATGGGCGATTCGCCCACCCACATGTTCGAAGATCCGCCCACCTGCTGGATGCATAAGCAAGCCTCGTGGATTCAGAGCTTCTTCGGCGAAGGGCTGGAGGCCGGCGTCGATTACGACTTCTTCTATCTGCCACAAGTCGATGCTGAATATGGCGAGCCGGTCCTGATGGCCGGAGACATCTTCACCATGATGACGGGTAACGAGCGACCCGAGGTAGCGGCCTTCGTGGAATTCCTGTCCACTGGCGCCAGTATGGAAACGCTCGTCCGCAACGGCGGCGGCCTGTCGCCTCACCGAGATTCTAGCCTGGACTGGTACTCAAACGACGTGGATCGTCGTATCGCCGAAATCTTGCTTAATGCTGAGACGGTGCGCTTCGATGCCTCGGACTTGATGCCGCCTGAGGTTGGCGCTGGCACGTTCTGGTCAGTAATGACCGACCTGGCCAGCGGCGGCATTGCGCTGGATGAGGCCGTCGCCGAAATCGACGCCTCCTGGCCAAGCGAATAGTACTTTCAAGTTGAGCCTTAGTTAGTAGGACAGCCGGTCCTTTTTGGGACCGGCTGTCCTAACTGGACTACCGGTCCGCTGTGACTTACAGTCCGTTTTCTTCTCGTTCAACTCGCGCGAATCTCTCGTGCTCTTGTACGTATAAGGAGTTGGTCTATGGAATACGAAGAAACAACACAAGAAGCAAGCGGTGTTGGAAGGATTCTGGCCTGGCTTGGCCGCTTCGTGCTGGCTATTCTTATCCCCCTCATCGCCTTCGCCGTCCTCTACGCCGGATTCATCTTCCTGCGGGATAGCAATGCGCCGAAATGGTTGATCGCTTTGATAGCCATCATCTGGGGCGTGGGTGGCGTCGCCCTCCTTTATTGGGTCTTCAACGGCCTTGTGGAACGACTGCCCGATCAGTGGACGAGCCGCCTGCAACCCTTCGTCTTCGTCGGCCCGGCGGTCGCCATCCTATTTGCCTATCTGCTGCTTCCATCCGTCCGCACGTTATGGTTGAGTCTGTTGGACCGGGACGGGACTGAGTTCGTAGGTTTCCAGAACTACGTAGACCTGTTTTCAGAGCGTCTGCTGCAGGAAGCAATCCGCAATAATATCTTGTGGATCGTGTTCGGCAGTACATTCTCGGTCGTCTCTGGCTTGCTCATTGCAGTGCTGGCCGACCGCAGTCGATTTGAGCGGGTCTCTAAATCGTTCATCTTTCTGCCGATGGCCATCTCCTTTGTGGGCGCCAGCGTTATCTGGAACTTCATTTACGAGGTCCGGCCGGTTGAGTTACCTCAGATCGGGCTGCTCAACGCCATCCTGGTTGGCCTGGGTGGCGACCCCAAATCGTGGTATGCCTGGGTCGATATCGCCCCCTGGAACAATCTGTTCCTCATCGTCATCGTCATTTGGCTGCAGACCGGCTTTGCCATGGTCCTCTTCTCGGCCGCCCTGAAGGGCATCCCCGAGGAACTCCTGGAGGCCGGGCGGGTTGATGGCGCCACTGAGGTCCAGATCTTCTTCCGCATCATGATTCCCTATATTCGGGGGACGATTATCACAGTCTGGACGACCATCGTCATCTTCACACTGAAGATATTCGACGTGGTCTGGGTGATGACTGGCGGCCAATTTGGCACCCACGTCATCGCCACCCAATTCTACCGGCAGGCATTCACCGCCCGCAATTCTGGCATTGGCTCGGCCATCGCCATCATCTTGCTGGTGGCGGTGATACCGGTGTTGATATACAACTTGCGGCAGTTCAGGGAACAGGAGGCCTTCTAAAATGACTAGACAACGATGGACCGGAGCTCTGCTGGTTAACGGCGCCTTATTTTTATTGGTACTCCTGTGGACGATCCCGACCCTGGGCATCTTCATCTCTTCTTTCCGCGACCGCTTTGACATTCAAACATCCGGTTGGTGGACGGTGTTTCCTCACCGCGAGTGGGAAACAGTGGCCGTCGTCGATCCTAACGAGATCCCTGATCTAGATCGACAGGGCGTCATGGAATTTGAGGGCGTCACTGGCACTTTTGAGGAACTGCGCGCAGGCATTGAATCGGGCGATGTGCGTGTTCAATGGGTCGGCAACCGCCGCCTGGGTCGGGTCGAGGTCCAGAAACAGGTCTGGACGGTCAACTTAGATTTCACTTTAGACAACTACCAGCAGGTCATTGGCGGCAAGGATTTCGAGATCGTCGACGAAGAAGGCAACGTCGAGGTGATCCCCGGCGACGACATGTCCAACGCCTTCTTGAATAGCCTGGCAGTGGCCGTGCCTTCGACGATCATCCCCATCTTGATCGCCGCCTTCGCCGCTTACGCCTTCGCCTGGATGAATTTCCCCGGCCGCCGCATCCTATTTATCATTGTGGTGGGCTTGCTGGTCGTGCCCCTTCAGATCGCCCTGGTGCCGGTATTGGATGTATACGGCGACCTGGAGCTCAACGGCACCTTCTTGGCCATCTGGCTGGCCCATACGGGATTTGGCTTGGCTTTGGCTACGTATTTGTTGTTCAACTACATTGCCACGCTGCCAAGAGAAACCCTGGAGTCGGCCTTCATCGACGGCGCCTCCCACTTCACGGTGTTTACACGGCTGGTGCTGCCTCTGTCGGTGCCGGCCCTGGCCTCGTTCGCTATCTTCCAGTTCCTGTGGGTCTGGAATGACTATCTGGTGGCCCTGGTTTTCCTGGGCAGTAATCCTGAGTTCGAGGTGGTGACCCAGCGCTTGGCCGATATTACCGGCTCGCGTGGGAACGACTGGCACCTGCTGACGGCCGGCGCCTTTGTCTCCATGATCCTGCCGCTGATCGTATTCATTTCATTACAACGTTACTTCGTGCGCGGGCTCATGGCCGGATCGGTGAAAGGTTAAAAAAGCCAGCGGTCAATCATTATCTGGTCACTTACCATCAGCAGTTGACCACCAATGGTCAGCTGTTGATGGTTGGATGCCGCGATCGACCCACATTATTTCATGTTCCCCGTTAACAAAATCAAGCGAGGCTAGCATATCATGGCGAAATTGCTCTTCCCTGAAGGTTTCGTCTGGGGGGTAGCCACTTCCGCTTACCAGATAGATGGCGCCTGGGACGAGGACGGCCGGGGCGAGTCCATTTGGGACCGCTTTGCCCACACGCCGGGCAATGTGCAGGATGGTTCAAGCGGTGACGTCGCCTGCGATCACTACCATCGTTGGCCCGAAGATGTAGCCATCATGCAATCCCTGGGTATTACCTGTTATCGTTTCTCCATCTCCTGGCCTAGAATTCTACCTCAAGGTCGTGGCCAGATTAACCAGCCAGGGCTTGATCATTACAGCCGGCTTGTAGATGGGCTATTGGAAGCAGGCATTACCCCTTTTCTAACCCTTTATCATTGGGAGTTACCCATCGTCTTACAGGACGAGGGTGGTTGGACGGCGCGGGAATCGGCAGATGCTTTTACCCAAATGGTCGATGTTGTCAGCCGCCATTTAGGCGATCGGGTCAAAAACTGGATCACCCATAACGAACCCTGGTGCACGAGCATGCTCAGTCATCAACTAGGCAGCCATGCGCCAGGCTGGCAAGATTGGCACGCCGCTATAAAGGCCGCCCACCATGTCCTGCTATCCCATGGCTTGGCTGTCCAATGCCTCAGGGCTAATGTGCCCGATTGCCAGGTTGGTATTTCCCTCAACTTCGAACCGGCGGTGCCGGCCTCTCCAAGCCCGGCCGACTATCATGCGGCGCGACTCTGGGATGGTTATTTCTTCCGCTGGTATTTGGATCCGTTGTATGGCCGTCTCTATCCGGCTGACATGGTCGCTCACTATGAAGATGAGGGCTATTTGCCCAACGGCCTGGATTTCGTCCAGGAAGGCGATTTTGACATTATAGCCGAACCCACCGATTTCCTGGGCGTCAATTATTACACCCGCCACGTTGCCCGCGACGAGAAGATAGCAGACAATTTACCCCAAACGATCTTCCCCGCGCCTCCAGCAGAGCGTACGGAGATGGGATGGGAAGTTGTTCCCGAGGTGCTTTACCAGCTTCTCAACCGCTTGTATTTTGAGTACCAGATGACCAAGATCTACGTCACCGAAAATGGGTGCAGTTACTTGGATGGGCCTGACATTCAAGGAAGAGTAGCCGACCGGCTCCGCATCGACTATCTGCGAGGCCATCTGATTTCCGTTCATCGCGCCATCCAAAACGGCGTGCCCATAGCCGGTTACCTGCAATGGTCATTGCTAGATAATTTCGAGTGGGATCGGGGTTATACCCAGAGATTTGGCATTGTGTACGTGGATTACGATACTCAAAAGCGTTATTTGAAGGATAGCGCTGAATGGTACCGGCGTGTAATCTCCGCCAACGGCTTCGAATTCGATGACTAAGTGGCTTGAGGATGCTGAGTAAATGTCGAGGACAAATGTAGATCTTAACCTGATGCTCAAAAAGGAGTACCAGCGCCTTTTGCAGGGACCACTGCGAATGATGGAAGCGACGGACCAGGAGATCTTTCGGATCCGTTTTGAACAACATATCCCCGACCTGTTGCGGCCGTTAAAACTTCTCTACGGAGATCGAGCTGATTTCGATATCTGGCTATCACGATTTCTGAGCATGGTGGCCAAAGCGTATGCCCAGCGTCCGGTTGAGTTACGCTTGTTAGACCTGAAACGAGCTTTTGAGCCCGACTGGTTTCAACAGCCTGGTATGATCGGTTACGTTTGTTACGTCGATCGTTTCGCGGAAAATTTGAAGGGGGTCGTCGACAAGATCCCCTATCTTCAGGAGCTCGGCATAACATACCTACACCTGATGCCACTGCTGCAAACCCGACCCGGTCCCAATGATGGCGGTTACGCTGTGATGGACTACCGGCAAGTAGATGAAAAGCTGGGAACGATGGAGGACCTGGCTTCCTTGGCGATGCAGTTGCGCGAAAGTGGTATCAGCCTGGTCATCGACCTGGTCTGCAACCACACAGCCAAAGAACATGTGTGGGCTCGAGAAGCACTGGCTGGTGATCCTATCCATCAGGATTATTACCTCATGTTTCCTGACCGAAATTTGCCAGACCAATATGAGCTGACGTTACGTGAGATTTTCCCCGACTTTAGCCCGGGTAGCTTCACCCACTACCCGGAGATCGATCGCTGGGTCTGGACGACATTTAATGAATACCAGTGGGATCTAAACTACGCAAACCCGGCCGTATTTGCCGAGATGTTAGATGTGATGCTCTACCTGGCTAACCAGGGCGTCGAAGTGTTGCGACTGGATGCAGTCGCTTTCATGTGGAAACGTTTGGGTACTGATTCTGAAAACCAACCTGAGGCCCACGCTATCCTGCAGGCATTCCGCGCCTTTAGCCGGATCGCGGCCCCTGCTTTGCTTCTTAAAGCAGAAGCCATCGTGCCTCCACCGCAATTGGTGCCCTATTTGGGCCGTGGCTCGGCGACCAACAAAGAATGCGAAATCGCCTATCACAATGTCTTTATGGTCATGCTATGGAGTAGCTTGGCTGAACGGAAAGTGGTTTTAATGACCCATGCCTTGCAACAAATGCCGGCGATCCCTTCGAGTTCTGCCTGGATCACTTATGTACGCTGTCATGATGACATCGGTTGGGCTGTCACCGAGGAGGATGCAGCCGCAGTAGGGCTCAATGGCTTCTTGCACCGCGCCTTTTTAAGTGATTTCTACAGTAGCCGCTTCCCCGGAACCTTTGCTCATGGGGCGACTTTTCAATTCAATACCAAGACCGGCGACCGGCGCATCAGCGGATCTTTGGCTTCTTTGGCCGGGCTTGAAGCGGCCTTAGCGCAGCAAGATCTTTACGAGGTTGAACTGGCTATTCGCCGCATCTTGCTTTTGCATAGTATGATCTTCGTCTACGGTGGCATTCCTGTGATTTATATGGGTGACGAGCTTGGGATGTTGAATGACAACAGTTATCTGGCGAACCCAGATCTGGCAGACGATAATCGCTGGATGCACCGCCCATATATGGGTTGGGATTTGGCGGCCGATAGGCACAATGGGCAAAGCGCCGCCGGCCGAATCTTCCAAGGCATCACCCACATGATCAAGGTTCGCAAGCGGACTCTTTCCCTCCACGCTAAGGCGGCTGCATATCCAGTTTGGACCCACAATGAGCAGGTCTTTGGTCTCATTCGTGAAAGCTCGCGAGGCCGCTTGCTTGCCCTTGCGAACTTCAGCGAATATCCTCAAATCGTTCCCGCATACCGCATAAATGAAATGGGCTTTGGTGGTCTACTCGTCAATAGACTGGACGGTGAGACTATCGACGGCAGTATGGATATCCAATTAGAGCCCTATCGCGCTTTGTGGTTGGAAGTAGAGAACGGATCATAATATTTTTAATAAACCTTACCCTTCGTTTCAAGGTAAACTCAAAGAAATTTTTTCCATGAAAACTGGCACACCAAGTTAGAGTTTGCCCGAGCGAAACCGGGACTTAACCCCTTATCTAATTTCAGGGACTTTCCCGGTTTCGCCCAGATGATGGGAGCCGAGTTTTCGAAATTAGGCGAGTCTGTGGTTTTAAATGATAATGACTCCTAGCAAATTGTGAGGATATTGATGATTGGAGACTCCTACAATTCGTCTGCTTTTGGCTATCTTAGCGGGCAGACTGGCGATCGCGCCTACCAGATGGCTCGTGACGATTTCAGGAGAGCCAGGAGGCGCTCGGCCACTGCGCACCTGCTCGGCCGGTTGACAGGCAAGTCGCTTGAATTATTATCTTTTCGAGAAGTCACTCAAAAGCTCAAAGAGGCGGGTCGGCATGATCTTGGTTTACAGGACATCCCAGTGGCGGCTATCGTGGGCAGCGTCGGTCGAACTAGGGATTTTGATCGCAATTTCTTACCCCTTCAACAGGAGGATGCCGAGCGATGGGCCCGGGTAAAGGTTGCCGGTATGGGTGTGAAGGAGCTGCCTCCGATAGAGGTGTATAAGATTGGCGAATCTTATTTTGTATTGGATGGCAACCATCGTGTTTCAATTGCCCGACAGCAGGGGATGGAGACCATTTCTGCGATGGTCGTCGAGGTACAAACCAGGGCTCCCTTGCCAGCCGATGCCCAGCCAGATGATCTGATTTTGGGCGCAGAGTATGCTGACTTCCTGGAATATACCCAGTTAGATAAGATGAAGACGGAGGTGGACCTCCGGGTTTCTGTTCCTGGGCATTATAAAAAGCTGGAGAACCATATCGCCGTCCATCGCTGTTTTATCGATACAAACAAAGCCCAAATGTGCAGAACGGTTCCTGAAGCAGCAAGCTACTGGTATGATGAGGCGTACTTGCCGTTGATCGAAACCATCCGCGAAAGGGGCATCCTGCGTGATTTTCCGGGTTTGACCGAAACCGATCTCTACTTATGGATCACTGAAAACCAAGAACAATTACGTGATGTGTTGGGCTGGCAGATCAAACCCACATCGGTGCTCAACAATCTGGCAGGTGAGATCGGCCGCGGATCCCAACCCCTTCACATACGACGGTCGAAACATATACTGGGGCGTCCCAAGACCTTAAAACGAAAAAGCCGGTCGAGCCAAAAAATGTGGATGCAACAAAGGTTCTTGGATCGCTACAGCGAATCCTTGTTTGCTGACATCCTGGTGCCGGTAAGTGGGGATTTTGACCTGGCAACTGGCGTTCAGAGGCCGTTGAAGCAGGCGCTTGTCGTAGCCTTAAACGAGGGCGAGGAGGGAACGGAGGACGATCAGGAAGGGATTCAGCTTCTAGGCTTGACCACCATCGAAGATAGCAGCCCAGCAGATGATGTCGCAATTCTAACGATCCGAGATACATTTAAAACTCTCTGCCGGGAAGCAGGTGTCGACGGCGCATTATCAGTAGAAGAAGGTAATCTCGTCACAAAGATAAGTGAACGAGCGATCATGGCCGATTTGATCGTCATCGACCGAGAATTCCTTTTTGCAGACCAGAAAGGAACGCTTGAACTATTGCGCTCCTTGAAGCGAGCAAACCGGCCAGTACTGTTGACGGGGGAGTTGATATCACCCCTAGAGAAAACCCTTCTAACCTTAACCGGAAAAGTTGAAATAGATACGACGCTTTTTTTGGCCACCTACCTAGCCGAACAGTGGGGAGGCGAGTTAATCGTGCTCAGCGAAACGAAAAGGGAAGGCCAACAAGCTTGGGAGATAGAACCAGTACAAAAGTATCTGGCCCTGCACGAAGTCGAAGCGCCGTATCTTTTCACTGATGAATTGAAAACCGAGGTAATTTTGGACACGGCGAACACTCAGATGTGCGATCTAATCGTGATGAATTGGCCGGCGACCGGCCGGATAATCGACCATTCACCAGAGGATATAATCGAGTTAGTTCAAGCCGTCTCTCAACCAATCTTCGTCTGCCCGTGAATGATCTGTCACTAAGCTTCTAGCAATGTGACCAGTGCTGATTTAGCTCGCATTATTTACGAACCAATGACAGCTACCTGTTAAACGATAAAATTACTTCCATGGCATTTTGGGAAGGCGTATTGGCGGGCTATGGCATCGCCGTGCCCGTGGGGGCGATCGCCGTGCTCATCATCGAGGTGGCCTTGCGCCGTGGGTTCGGTTTGGGATTCACAGCCGGGGCTGCGGCCGCATCGGTTGATTTTTTATATGCTGCCATCGCAGTCGTAGCTGGCGTGGCCCTGGCTTCAGCACTGGCTCCCTATGCCACTCTATTGCGAGTATTAAGTGCTGTCGTGCTCATGGGATTGGGAGGTTTTGGCATATGGCGAACCTGGAAACAACAGCGCCACAATATCCATAGCCAAACAACTTTTAACAGTAGCAGTTATTTCCGCACATATGGCCAATTTTTTGGTTTGACCTTGCTTAATCCACTAACCATCGTCTATTTTGCCGCCCTGGTATTAGGACGGGATCCAGATGCCACATTATCCTCGGCCGACCGCATTGCCTTCGTGGTAGGTGCTGGATTGGCCTCTTTGTCCTGGCAGACGTTACTAGCTGGAACCGGAGCTACGGCAAGACGATATCTTTCACCCCGTTTCCAATTATACGCCAGTATTTTTGGCAATTTCGTTGTATTTGCCCTGGGAACCCGCATTCTGATCGCGCTTACGATATAAACATTCGAAGATCTCGGAGCTCTCACAAAATTTCGAGGTATGCTGTTTATCCCTCAATGGATTTGCAGTATAATGAAAGTGGTGTGACTTACGATACCAGTGACGATAAAGGTCCTGGCATCATCTTGGTCGAAAGGGGGTGCTGAGATGAAGATCTCACGAACCTTAGCAAATCAGATTGAGTACTGGTTATTATGGCTCGGGGTTTCAGGGATCTGCTGGCCTGTATGCCTGGTATTTGCTGTCCTCATAGGCCAGGGATTCGCTCTTCTAATTCCGCCGACTATTGCCCTTATCTGCGGCATCATTGTCGGGGGTATGATCCTTGGGTCAATGCAATTGGTGCTTATACAACCTCCAGCGAAGGGTGACCTTGTATGGACCTTGGCCTCAGCCGTTGGCTGGAGTCTTGGCCTCGCCATAATTACCCTGGCATTGGATATGAGTGGCACGATGACCTATGGTTTGTTCGCTGCAGCACTTGGCGGATTTGTCTTCGGTACTGTTCAATCGCTGGCCATGGTCTCCGATAATCGAAGGAAAAATGTTTGGATCCTGCTTTCAGTGCTTGGCTGGTGCGCGGCCATGGCTGTGGGATTGGCCTTGATGGCCAAAGGTGACAGTCGAGTGCTCACCGGCGATCTTACCGCTATACTGGTAGCCTGGGCCTTGGGTTGGTGTATTTTGTCCATCGTAGCGTTGGTGACAATGGTTACCTTGCTTCCCAGGCCCGAAAAAAGAGGGACTGACGTCCATATCCGGTGGTGGTTATAGAGGTGAATTATGTCTGGACACTCCAAATGGTCCACAATAAAACACAAAAAAGCGGCGACGGACGCCAAACGGGGCAAGATCTTTACCCGTTTGAACAAAGAACTGACCGTAGCCGCCAGAGAGGGGGGTGGCGATCCGGAATCCAATGTTCGCCTACGGTTGGCAATCGACAAAGCCAAAGCTGCGAATATGCCCAAGGACAATATTGAGCGGGCTATCAAAAGGGGCACGGGCGAGCTAGCGGGGGGTGAGCTGGAGGAGATCGTATACGAGGGCTACGCACCCCACGGCGTCGGCGTTCTCATCGAAGTGGTTACCGATAACCGAAACCGGGCCATCGCCGAAGTGCGCCACGTCTTCAACAAACAAGGTGGCAACATGGCCGAAGCAGGAGCTGTATCCTGGCAATTCACCCGCAAGGGATATATCAATATCTCGGAAGATATTGATCAGGACGAGATCTTTCTGGTGGCGGCCGATGCCGGGGCTGATGATGTCACCTTTGAGGATGGTGTAGCCGAAGTCTATACCAGCATAGAGGATTTACAAGATGTTCGGGGTGCCTTGGAGGAAGCCGGATTTCAATTGGGCGAAGTGAGCGTTATTTATGATCCCAATAACCCTCTTGAACTCGGATCCTCGGAATCACTTCAGGTGATGAAATTGGTAGAAATACTGGAAGATCTTGACGATGTCCAGAACGTCTACACCGCCCTGGACATCAGCGATGAAACCATGGCCGCGTTGGAAGCTGCCTGAGCGGCGAACGGGGGTAATTCATGCGAATATTAGGCTTGGATCCGGGCACAGCCATCGTTGGCTACGGCATCGTCGAAGAACGGGCCGGTGAAGTTGCCCTGGTCACCTATGGTGCCCTCAAAACTGCCCCGAATGATGGGGACACGGCCCGTCGCCTGCAGCTTATTTACCAGGGGATAAATGAATTGCTGGCTGAGTTTGAACCCGATGCAGCGGCGGTGGAGCAGCTATTTTTCGGCCGGAATATCACCACCGCCATAAACGTCGGGCAAGCTCGGGGTGTTTTACTCCTGGCTCTGGCCAATGCCGGTATTCCCGTCGCCGAGTACTCGCCGCCCAAGATCAAAGAAGCGGTATCAGGCTATGGCAATGCCAGTAAAGAACAGGTCCAGTTTATGGTCCAGAACTTACTAGGCCTGGACGAGGTCCCCAAACCTGACGACGCGGCCGATGGCCTGGCAGTTGCCTTGACCCATTACCAGCACAGCCGGCACGAATTGTTATATGGCGAAGGTTAGCTGATGCGGACAAAATTGGTATGATAGCGTCCATCAGCGGCATCGTACACAGTTTTGGTAAAGATCACGTCGTCCTTGGCGTGGGCGGCATCGGAATCCGCGTTTTCGTTCCCCGCAACGTATTGGAAAGAGTAGAAGGCCCCGGCCGGACCCTTCGATTACACACCCATCTGGTTGTACGCGAGACGGAACTGGCCTTGTATGGCTTTGAGAGCGAGGAAGACTTAAAGCTCTTTGAGATCCTCTTAGACGTCAATGGGGTTGGGCCAAAGGTTGGGCTGGCTATCCTCTCTACCCTCAGTCCAGATGTCTTGAAAGGCGCTATCGCCCGAGAGGAAACGGCCGTCCTGCAGCGAGTGCCCGGTATCGGCAAGAAGACATCCGAGCGGATCATGTTCCATCTCCGAGACAAATTGGACCTGACCGCCGACGCGGCCGCCATGCCCTTTGTGAGTGACGTCGATGCCGACGTCATCGATATCCTCACCAGCCTAGGGTTTAGTATTGTGGAAGCCCAAACGGCCCTGCAACATATCCCCCGTGATGTCACCGAAATGGACACCCGCGTACAGATGGCTTTGCAGTATCTTGACCGGTCTTAGCCAATCCCTTTACCTAACGAATTACGCCTCACGTATCAAATCCATAGTTCGGGTCTTCTCTGGCAATGAAATCTTGACTCGTTCGATGTTTGGCTGTCACAATTATTCCCGTGGCGGTGTTTAGAAGGATGTATGAGCGATGTCGGACGAAGCACCGGAAGGTAATCCAGTGACCGCCTTATCTGACAATATCCTGATTGAACGCATGAGCCGTGGTGATGCGGCCTCCTTCGAGGTCTTGTTCTACCGTCATTATGACCGGGTGTACGGTTTGTTGTTTCGATTGCTGGGCAACCGGGTTGAGGCAGAGGATGTCACCCAAGAAGTTTTTCTCAAGCTTTACCGTCAACCACTACGAGGTAAACAAAAACACAATGTCAGTGCCTGGCTATATCGAGTGGCCACGAACATGGGTTACAATCATTTACGCGGTCGCAAACGCCGTTGGCAGCGCAACCTCTTCCTTGTGCCTGATCAAAGCGATAATACCGCCGATCCGTCTGAACAAGCGATTCGCCAAGAAACAAAAGCGGCCGTACGAGAAGCTCTGGCCCGCCTACCTAAAAGGCAGACACAGCTCTTGCTTTTACGGCAAATGGGCTTGAGCTACGCCGAATTGGCCGAGGCCTGCGACATCGCGCCGGGTTCTGTGGGCAAGCTATTGAGCCGGGCGGCCGACGCGTTTAGAAACAGTTATGGCCTGGAAATCAAGGGTTTTGATTAGGAGATAGCATGGCCGAAAACGAAGAGAAAATTCAGGATGTTCTGGATACTTTATCAGCATTAGAACCGGCTGCGACGGATGCCCCTCGTCCTGCGTCACATTCGCTGGCGAGATTGAGGCAAGAGATCGATCAAGAAGGTCAACGGCCGGGATTTTGGAGGTTTGTGACTATGTCTAACAGAAAATATGCCCTGGTACCCCTTCTGGTTGTCTTATTGCTGGTTGTCGCCTTTTCTTTCCCGGGCGTCAGGGCGGCTGCCAGTGATTTTCTGGGCCTTTTCCGGGTCCAAAAATTTGCCGCCATCTCGATATCTCCTGAACAACTTGCCCTATTAGAGGAAATGGCTGAGTCAGGTTTATATCCTGGCCAAATCGAGATGATCGACGAACCGGGTGAGCCACAACTGGTGGATTCACTGGAGAGTGCCGAGGCAACGGCCGGCTGGCAGGCTCGTAGCCCAGGAAGTCTGGTTGAGCCGGACAGCGTTTATTACATGGATGGTGGTCGCGGCCGGTTAACGGTCAATGTGGAAAATGCCCGGACGTTGATAAGCGCGGCTGGGGCTGATCCAGCGTTAATCCCAGACAGCCTTGATGGCGCCACGGTTGACGTGACGGTGTACCCAAGCATCAGCCAGAATTGGAATGAGGGTATCGCCCTGATGCAGTCGCCCAGTCCCCTCATCGAATACCCTGAGGACGTCGATACAGTTGCCCTTGGGGAAGCTTTTTTGCAGGTATTGGGCATGGAACCGGGACAGGCCCGTCGTCTGGCCGAACAAATTGATTGGACCACTACCGTGTTACTTCCTGTTCCCGAAGATGTGGCCACCTTTAATGAAATAAGGGTTGATGGTGTGCCAGGCCTGGGTCTTACCAGCCTTGACGGCCAAAATAGCGCCATCTTGTGGCAGAGGGATGGAACTGTCTATGTGCTAAGTGGTGCAGAAATAGAAGGTCTGGTTGACCTGGCCAACTCCATGCGTTGACCCTCGTTTGACACTAGCCTATTCAGAAGATAGAGTTAGCGAAATCGGTTCTTGCTAACTCTATCTTTTAACAAATTTTGACCTGATCCCTCGAGCCCTCGCTCCAACATGAACGATATCGCCATCGACAGCCATGGCTTGCGCAAGGAATTCGGCGCCAAGGTTGCCGTTGCCGACTTCACCCTCCAGGTACCAAGGGGTGAAATTTTTGGTTTTTTGGGGCCAAATGGGGCTGGCAAGACGACGTCGGTGAAAATGATGCTGGGACTCATCCGTCCCACGGCCGGATCGGCTACGTTGTTAGGCCAGCCCATTGG
>Ga0209536_100005698_pt1 | contig 19278 bp, 13 predicted proteins | sample DeeMarSeWOR28_12_FD_187461 | JGI IMG/M metagenome (GOLD analysis project Ga0209536, IMG submission 187461) | Marine sediment microbial communities from White Oak River estuary, North Carolina - WOR-2-8_12 (SPAdes) (version 2) | ecosystem: Environmental > Aquatic > Marine > Intertidal zone >... | reverse complement strand
CATCCGGGGCTTTTCCCTTTGCATTTGCACCCCAAAAATTAGCTCGCTATCCCGGAGAAGTTACGCCGAAGCGTGCGAAGCGTGACACGACGTTTTATGTAGATGGCGGAGTTTTCAATAATAATCCGCTAAATATAGCCAGAGAGATGACAAACTATGTGGACCACCATGGGACCGTTTTCGCTCGCTCGCAGCCACCTGCTTACCGCAGTTACAGCAGGAAATTCATTTTCATATGGCCAACCGACATCGAGGAGGATGAATCGGAAATGGATAGCACGGCCATTACCGAGATAACCAAACACTTCGGGCATTTACTCAAGATGGAAATGAACACGGCGTGGGCAAATGACTATCGCTCATTTCTTGAGAATGATGAGAAAAACCAAACAAATGTCAAAGCTCTGTTAAAGTGGGTCTCGAATTTAGAAGATGAAGAGGTGAAAGATATTCTCATGGCAGTTCAAGTGTTGAAAGGTTCTATTCAAGACTCTTCATATGTAATTGATAAAGTTGAATGCGATACGGATTTAGATCTTTTGCTCGAAAAATGTTTAATTTCTAATGAACAAGACGATGAAAAACATCGCAATTTGAATAACAGCTTAAAAACAGCGGCGAATCCTCGTAAACAATTGTATGTAGATCTGTTCGACCTATTTGGGTATTCCCCACCGCATCGCTATATCGCCCTATCAAATGATTCCACAACTAAATTAGCAGGCAGACATTTTGCGCACTTTGGTGGCGCTTTTAACGAGGAACTCAGAGAACATGATTACCAATTAGGAAGATATTTTTCTCGAGAGATATTAAAGAAACATTTAGAATTAAAAACTGATTCTCTTGGGGATATTCCGGACATCGCTAACATCAGGAAGAAATATCCCAATGCGGCTACTGTGGCCGCAATGAAGTCGTTCGACATTAAAAAACACTTGCCAAAAGAAGAAGAACGTTACGATCTGCGAAAACGACTCGATGCAAGATTGATCGCATACCGTCCACATTTCAATAGCGGTTTATTGGCCTCTGCTTTTCTGGAAACAGCGGACCATTTCTTAGACAGGAAGCTTTACCGAACCCCAAAATCAATTTACGTTAGCTGGCATATTAATTCGGACAGGGATCGATCTTTTAATTTAGGAGTGCAGGTGAGTCCATGGAATATATTACGAAGTAAATTTCATCAAGTAAATGGAAATGGCCTAGACTGGGGTTGGCTCTGGTGGTTTATTTCCTCTGAGACCCATCTGGTGTTTGATGTTGGTTTAACAGATTTTCTGACTGATTCGTTCATCAATACCTACTATTACAATTATGGCCTGCGACTTAATCTATATGTCCCGGGTAAATATGAATTTTTCAAAATTCAGCCGGAAGTGGGGGCTAATCTTACCACGGAACGGTTTAGAACCGACCTGAATCTGAATAATACCTGGGGGTCGTACTTTGCATTAACAACACACGCGGCAATCTTTGACATAAAATTCCTGATTTTCTATGACAAGTTCTTTGAAAACGCATCCGGCTGGCGGATTAATTTTGGACTTTCTACGACAGTCTTCGACCGCTTATTGCTTCACAGACTATAGAAGGCTTAGTCAAATGAAAGAGTTTATTTAGGACAAAGCTCAAGTTCGTGCCGGAATTGGCATCGCCATCGGCGGCGTTGGGGTGGGCGCCCCGAATATTAAAGGCCTGACGATTGGCGGATTGACCTGCGAAGGACAATATTTTGACGGTGTAGCTATAACATTGGGGAGAGTTAAAATTAAAAAGGAGGGACGTTTCACCGGCTTTAGAGCAGGCGCACTCAATCAAATTGAGGGTAAACAAACCGGATTGTCTGTGGGAATCTTTAACTATGCCTGGAAACTAAACGGGATTCAAATTGGGTTGATAAATTATGTGAGGGATAATCCAAAATATTTGAAGGTTCTGCCAATTGTAAATGCTCATTTTGATTAGAAGCCAACCGCTACTCCACGCTCTCCAATTCCTCCTCCAGTAATTGCTTTTCATGAATCCAGGAGTACAATCCGCGGGCGGCAAGCAATTCTTCATGGTTGCCCTGTTCGGTAATGGCGCCGTCTTCCATCACAATAATGTGATCGCAATTCTGTAATGTGGAGATGCGGTGCGAGACCAGAAGCACGGTGCGGTCGGGGAAGAAGTCTTCGAGGTTAGTTAAGATTTTCTCTTCGGTATACGTATCCAGAGCGGAGAAGGCATCATCCAGTATTAATATTTCCGGTTGGTATAAAATCGCCCGGGCAATCGCCACGCGCTGCTTCTGTCCGCCGCTCAAGTTCAATCCCTTTTCGCCAAGTATCGATTCGTACTGATCGGGGAACGATTGTATCTCCTCATGGATGTGCGCCATTTTTGCCGCCCACTCAATATCGTCTTGAGTCGCGTCAGGCTTTCCATAAGCAATGTTGTTACGAATGGTGTTGGAAAATAAGAACGTCTCCTGCGGGACATAGCCAATGCGGCTGCGCAGGAATTTTACAGAAATATCATTGATATCAATTCCGTCGATAAACAGGTGTCCCGGCGGAATTTTGTAGAAGTGAGGAATCAATTGCACCAATGTGGTTTTGCCGCTGCCGGTCGGACCGATAATTCCGATTGTCTGCCGCGCCGGGAAAAGAATATCGATCCGGTGAAGAACCGGGGTTTCGTCATCATAGCCGAAGGTAAGTTCTTTAAACCGAATTTCTCCGTTGAATTTTTTGGGAATAATCATTGTGGGCAATTCAACAATTTCCGGTTCTGCCTCCAATACCTGCCGCATTCTATTCATGGAAGCAGCTCCCTGCTGGAACAAGCCGATTACCCATCCGAGAGCAATTGACGGCCAGATTAAGATTCCCATATAAAGCATAAATGCGGTGAATTCTCCCAGTGAGATTTTATCGTCAATGACCAACTTGCCGCCAAATAGAATAATTAATGCAGCTGCAAGACCAATAACGAGCATCAACACCGGGTGGAATGCTGCCTGAACTTTCACAAAGCTGATATTTCGCTGCATATTTTCATAATTCAGCTTCCCAAATTCTTCTATCTCATGCTTTTCCCGGACAAACCATTTTATAATTGATGAACCGGAAAGATTTTCCTGGGCGCGGGTGCTTAAAGCAGAAAACTGTTCTTGGATTTTTTGGAAGCGATGGTGAATGGCTCTGCCGAACCGGTTAACCAGCACCGCAATAAGCGGAAAAGGGAGTAATGCAAATAGCGCTAACTTGGGACTAATAAAGATCATCATCGGGATTACAAAAATAAACGCCGTAATCGTGTTTATCGAATAAGCGATGCCCGGTCCCAGTACGGAGCGGACAGCGCTCAGGTCATTTGTTGCGCGAGCCATTATATCGCCGGTTGAGATATTTTGATAATAGGTTGGTTGAAGTTGCAATAATTTCTTGAAGAAATCGTTGCGGAGATCGTTTTCAATTTCCCGGGATGCAACGATCATCGATCGTCTCATAAGGAATAGGAATATGCCCTCAAGAAGCGCAAACAGCACAATTAAGGAAGCATATAAACCCAATCTGGATAAAGCAAATTCGGTCTTGAGATAGTCAATCGCGCTTTGTACGATTCTCGGATTTACAATTCTGAATATGTTGGTGAAAATAACAAAAACGGTTCCAACAATATATTTTACTTTGTACTGTTTTAAGTAGGGGAGTAAATATTTGAGTGTTTGTATCATGTTGACTTTAAAGAGGAAAGTGTCATTCCGTCCCGCCCGGGCGGGATCGCAATCTCTTAGTTTCTGACTCTGAACTAAATTCAGAGTGATGAGTTTTTAGATCCAATACATTCTTCAGAAGTTCCATTCAGTCACTTTCTGGAATTATCATCTTTGAAAAATTTTACCAGCCGATAGTGATAGAGATTCTTGAACAATTCAACAGTACGGTTTGCCGTGGGTTTGACCTCATCTCCAAATTTGTCTTCCAGCAGTTGGCAAATTGCACCAATTGAATGCTCGCCGTCACAGTATTTCCAGATAAAAGATCCCCGCTCATCCAATTTGATTTTAAAGTAAGGGCTGTTTGAAACGCGGGCGATTATTTTTTGCAGGATGGCATTGCCTGATTTCAAAGCTTTCAAGGTGAAATTCCCGTTAGTCTCTTCAAAATAGTCACAATTTTTTACAGGAATTGTGGCAAGCCATTCATTGAGCTTTTCTTCTGCAGCCCGTTTGGTTTTCCACATAAGGTATGAGATCAGATTAAGCTAGATAAAAGAATTATAGATTTATTCTGATTTCAACCGGAATTTCTTCCCTCAAAGAAGCTAACCATGCTTTAAATTCACGTTCCCTTTTAAATTCGAGCGCTAACTGTTCGATTTGCTGCCAGTCTTTTCTTAAGGAGACTTTCCGTTCCTCTTCCCGGCTGTGCAGTTTCACAATATGATACCCAAACTCAGTTTTAAAAGGGTGTGAAATTTCACCGGGACTAAGCGTATCGCAGACCGTCTCAAAAGCCTTAATCTGAAATGAATCTGTTCGGTATTTTCCTAAATGTCCTTTATCTTCTTTCACATTTGGATCATCGGAATATTGTAGTGCCATTTCTTCGAAAGTAGCCTCACCGTTAATCAATTTATCTCGAATCTCATTTAGTTTTTGTATGACCAGCTCTTCATCTTTCTGTGTAGGCTTTAGTTGAACCAGAATGTGCCGCGCATGGATTTTTTCACCCTTCTTTTCCAATAATTGAATAATGTGAAATCCAAATTGGGTTTGTACAATATCCGAATATTCACCTTCGTTTAAGGCGAATGCGACTTCCTCAAATTCTTTGACAAAATCGCCTCGGTTAACAAAACCCAAATCGCCGCCGCGCGATGCGGTCCCGGGGTCTTCGGAATATTGCTTGGCTAATTCGGCAAAATCAGCCCCGTCTTGCAGCATCTTCTTGATGTTTTCAATTTTTGAATACGCCTGCTGCAAGCTTTCTTCACTTGGATTAAGCTGAATTAATATATGGGAAATATCCACGGTCGGGGGCAAGATCGGCAAACTGTCGGAGTAGCTTTGATAGAAATCTTCAACTTCGCGTCGTGAAATCTTCATGCCCCCGAATCGCCTTTGCTTCAGCAAGTCGATTCGATAACTGTCTTCAATTTGCTTTCTCAAGTCCTTTTTGATTTTGGCGATTGGCGCTCCGTAATATTCTTCCAGTTTTTCAATTGAGCCGACTTGCTGCACCATATAGTCAATTTGTTGATTAAGCGTCTGCTCCACCCGGTCTTCATCTGCTTTGATGGTGTCTTCGTCCGCTTTGATGCTCAACAGTTTTTCGTCGATGCCACCTAGCAGCACCTTTCTACTCAATTCATTGTAAAGCTGGGGTTTGTCGGATAGGTTTAATTTATTTTTGATTGCGTATTGAGCAACGGTTGAATTGATTTCCGATAGCAATATGATCTCGTTGCCAACGATCGCGGCAATTCCGTCGACAGGTTGCTGAGCCGCCAGCAAGCCATTAAGCATGATCAGGGAAGCTAAGACGAAGTCTCTTATTTTATTCAATCTCATTTCTGACGAACACTCCTTTGGATTTTATTGTTTCTATTCAATATTGGCGTAAAATGTTTCAATCTGAAAATCTTTCTTAATTTTCTCCTTGTAACTTCTAATCATTTGTTCTCTTTTCTCAATCTTCAGCAGATCAATAATTTCAGCTCGAACTAAGTCCAGACTTCGAATACTATTCGCCGATTTTCGATCCAGCACCTGCAGAAAATGATAGCCTTCATCAGTCTTGATAGGTCCGTATATTATGCCCGTTTTGGTTCCACGGATACCGCTTTTCAATTTTGGGCGCAGCATATCAACTTCAACATAGCCCAAATCCCCATTAGGCTCCACAACCCGGCTGATTTGTCGGTCCAAAAAGTTTTTTTGTATCACATCGATTAACGAATTTGATTGTTTAATTTCGGTGGTTATCGCCCGGTCTAATTTTTCCAAATACAGATGGACAATATGCACTTCGTCATTTTTCCGGGCAAAACTGCTCTTGTTAGAATCATAATAATCTTCGATTTCCTTGTCCGTGATGGTAAAATTGTCCGGTATTTTTTTCCTAAGCAACTCTTTGGCGTACATTTCCAACTCCACACTCTCAATATGCCAGGCATCATTTGGCGCCAGCTCTATCCCCTCATTTTCAGCAGTTTGTGCCATTACCTGCCTTTCAATCCATTTTTCGACCAGGTTTTTAATCAGCAAATCGCGGTCCTCGTCGGAAATCGTCGAAGGCACCAGGCTGTTTACGGTCTCACGAGTCAAATACTGATTTCCAACTCTTGCCACGACTTCCAATGGGTCCGGTTGGTCCTTTTGACACCCAAGGAATTGAAAAGTGCCTGCTATCGATATGGATATTAGTAATAATGAAATAAGATGTTTCTTCAACATAGGCTCCGAAAAGGCTTTAAAATTATTTTTTATCTATATACTTCGCAAGAAATTTTTTGCAAAGTCAATTCTATCCTTGTCCGTCTTTCCGTTCAAACTAATGACTGCTTTAAGCTCTTTTGACTGGATAAATTGCAGCTCTGCTATTTTCTGATTAATATACCTGGGCAATTCCTTTTCGATAAAGGACTCTTTTTCCGTGGCACGAGAATCAAAAGTGAGCGTCATTTTGTTCTTATGAATTTTAACCTGCCTGATATAGAGTTGCGAAGCCTGTTTTTTTATTTTCACCATTGCGATCAATTTCTCTACCGGCCGGGGCAATGGGCCGAACCGATCCCTAAGCTCATTTGCCAGGTTGTCAATAAGGTGAAGATTATCCAAATTTAACAGCCGGTGATATATCGCCACTTTTTCGGAGGGTGAAGGGATATAGTCATCCGGCAGGAACATTTCCGTATCGATGTCAACCGATGCGTCTACCACCGGCATTCTACGTTTGATAAAATCTTCGGGCAACGCTTCCTCTTGGATGGATTCCACGGTCTCTCGCAGGATTTTCTGGTATAAATCGTAACCAACCGCGTTTATGTACCCGCTTTGCTGATGACCCAGGAGATTTCCCGCACCGCGAATTTCCAAATCGCGCATGGCAATTTTCAATCCTGAACCTAGATCGCCAAATTCTTCAATTGCATACAGTTTTTTTATGGAGCTTTCCCTTAACCTTTCTTGCGGAGGAACGATTAAAAATGCATACGCCTGGTGGTCGGAACGCCCCACTCTTCCCCGGAGTTGATAAAGTTGAGCGAGTCCAAACTGATCGGCTTTGTTGACTATAATTGTATTGCAGTTAGGAATATCCAAACCGTTTTCGATGATCATCGTGGAAACAAGAACGTCATATTTCTTATGATAGAAATCAGCCATGATCTTCTCTAATTCTCGTTCTTTCATTTGTCCATGCGCAACCGCAATACGGACATTTGGCAGGAGTTTATTAAGCATTGCAGCGATACCATTGATTGTCTGTACCCGGTTATGCACAAAGAATACCTGACCGTCTCTCTGTATCTCAAACATCACTGCTTTATAGATTAATTGAGAATCCCAGGTCGTAATTTCGGTTATGATGGGCCTGCGGTTGTTGGGCGGCGTATCTACAATTGATAAATCTCTTGCACCCATTAGTGACATATGAAGAGTGCGAGGGATAGGTGTGGCAGTAAGGCTGATTGTGTCAACGGTAATTTTTATCTGCTTCAGCTTTTCTTTTTGTTTAACGCCGAATCTTTGCTCCTCGTCTACGATCAGAAGTCCCAGGTCTTTAAATTTGACATCGGCGGATAAAAGCCTGTGAGTACCGATGATGATGTCAAGTTCTCCTGCTTCCAACTTTTCCAAAATTACTTTTTGCTCCTTGACTGTTCTAAAACGGGATATGACATCCACATTGACGGGAAAATTCTGCACGCGTTCCTGAAAAGTAGTGAAATGTTGTTGCGCTAAAATTGTTGTAGGCACTAAAATCGCAACTTGCCTTCCTTCCATGACCGCCTTAAACGCAGCCCTGACTGCAATTTCGGTTTTCCCATAACCGACATCCCCGCAGATAAGTCGGTCCATCGGTTTAGGTGATTCCATATCTCTTTTGACCTCCTCGGCTGTTTTTACCTGATCGGGGGTATCCTCGTATATAAAGGAAGCCTCCAACTCCTTTTGCCACAATGTGTCCGCAGAATAGGCGAAGCCGTTTTGGGAGATTCGAGCCGCGTAAAGCTGCACCAATTCGCGGGCGATTTTTTCTACAGACTTTTGAGTCTTCGTTTTAACCCGCTCCCATTCGGCGCTGCCCAAACGGGTTAATTTTGGTGAGTAGCCCTCCTCACCCACATATTTCTGAATATGATTTAATTTGTCTAAACTCACGTAGAGAATGTCATTCTCTTCATAACGGAGTTTTATGCAATCCTTTTCAACGCCAGCAACGGTTATTCTTTTTGTCCCCTGGTATTTTCCTATGCCGTAGTCAACATGGACAACATAATCCCCAAAATTGAGGCTTTTTAAATTTCGAATTAGACTGCCGGAGATTCGAACACGTCTTCTCCTTCGGCGCATCTTGATCCGGTTAAAAATTTCATGATCGGTTAGGATTTCAATGCGATGTTTTGGCAAATGAAAACCGCCGAAAACTTCTCCCTCAACAAATTGTACTGCCGGTATGTGTCCTATTTTAGCCTCTAATATTTCCTCTAATCGTTCTCGCGATTTTTTCCCTTCATGCAGCAGGAATATTTTGTTTTTCTTCCCGGTTAGGCTCTTTTGTAAATATTCAACGAAGAGTTTTATGTTTCCGAAGAATGATGAAGGCGGATTGGAAGAAAAATTTAGGTCGACTTTTTCGGAATTCCCGAAATGACTGTGGCGAATCTGTCTAAATATTTTGGTCTTGGATTCTATTTGATCTAACGGCAAGTACCGCTCATCTATCGATGAAATGGTTAATTGAGCTTTATTGTTTTCAAAAATGGATGAAGCTTCCTCCCACCACTCAAGCAGTTGCTGTCCGCACCTTTCCGATTCGTCCCAAAACAAAATGGAATCTTGTTTGAAGTAGTCAAATATCGTGGCACTTTCCTTTTCTTTGATTGACTTCCCTAAAATTCGGATTTTTTCTACTCGGTTTCTGGATAGCTGAGAGAGTACATCGAATTCTCTGATCGATTCTATTGTATTGCCAAAAAATTCAATTCGATATGGTGCCTCCGATTCGAATGAAAAAATATCAACAATTCCACCCCTTGCGCTAAACTGTCCCAATTCGTCAATGGAATGGACTCTTTCGTAACCGCTTTCGGCCAGCCAGTCAATCAATAGGTCTCGGTCAAAATCTTCTTTTACCTCCAAATAAAGCAGGTTTTTTTTTATGGATTCCGGGGGGGGTACTTTCTTAAGTATTGCCGCCGGGGTGGTCACAATAATTGGAGATGTCTTTTCAACCGCGACCGTTAATGAATTCATACGCATGCTATACAGGATTGGGGTAAAAATACCTTTATCAAAAGGGACTGCCTCGTCAGAAGGAAAATACCCGATTTGATCTGCTGGGGCGAAATTTTGCAGGTCATCAATGAGCCTCTCGGCGGCATCTGCGTCGCCAACCACAACCAATTGGGGGCTCTGATAGACCTCCCGAATATGATTTATGATTAATGCTAAAAGCGAACCATAGATTCCGCGCAATTTAATTTCGCTTTTTTGGCGAAGAGTTTTCCTGAGAATATCAAATTCAGGAAGTTGATAAATAATTGTTTTAAGCTTGACCATTTCATTCGCTATATGACATCATGATTGCGACCTACCGAGTTCTCAAAAGGGCTGAAAATTAAAATAGAATTTTGATGTAATCAATTTCTCTTCAATTTTTTATTCGGCTAAATCTTCCCGTCCTCCTAACACAGAGGTGCTATTAAAGGATAATTGCCTTCCTATTTCTTGAGATTAAACAGCTCCACCTGAGTACATCAAAAATTCGCTGGTGTCTAAAAATAGGATAATAGTGTTGAAAAAGTGAACAGTATTTTAACCATCATCTATTGATCGGTGTTTTCGAGAATAGGTCAACAAATCGACATAAGCCATTGGCAATAAACGAAATATAAAAAGTGAGTTATCACCAATCCGTATGGATTTTTCAGTGGCATATATGTTGCAAATTTTGAGTGAAGAACAGCTGCTGAAAAAATCGGACTAATTGATGGACTTAAAATTTGAACACTGCCAAATCGCATTTTCAGAAGAGACTTTCCTTCACAAAATTCATTTTGAAGAAACAATTTAAATAAGACAAATAAATGTAAGGTGCCTACTATGAATTCTCAAGTTGACCAAATTTGGCAAGATTTTGCGAAAGACAAAAGCGCATTTTTACGCGACCGATTGATGGTCAAATATTTGGGGTTGGTTCATTATGTCGTCAATAAATTATTTAAGACAATGCCCCTGAGCGTGGACCGGGAGGATTTGGTCAATATTGGGGTGATTGGGTTAAGTGAAGCATTGGATCGTTATGATCCTTTCTTCGGAATTAAGTTTGAAACTTACGCCATTCCCAGAATACGGGGGGCTATCATCGATGAGCTCCGCAAACAGGACTGGATTCCGCGTTCGCTGAGATCCAAATCAAACAAAATCAAAAAAGCCGTTGAAGAGCTTGAGCAAAGCTGCCGTGGTGATGTCAGTGATCACGAAATCGCATCTTATTTAGGTATTTCCGAAAATGAGTACCATCAATGGCAGTCACAATTGAAACGAACGTCGATGGTATCATTAGATAAATCCAATCCAAATTATGATGATCATAATCTATATGAGGCAATTGAGGACAAATCTACCAACAGCCCTGTTGAGAATATTGAAGATGAAGAAATGAAAACCCTATTGGTAAAGATAATAAAGAAATTGCCCGAGAAATCGCGTTTAGCCATTACCTTATATTACTATGAAAAATTAACCTTCAAAGAAATCGGAGACATTCTGGACGTGTCTGAGTCCAGAATTTCTCAGATTCACTCCGAGACAGTGGACAGAATGAAAAGAATGCTGATGAAGGAGTATTATATTCAATGAAGCTTTAAGGTAATTAAGTATAAAGGATTACTTTATGTAGAGAACCGTAAATCATTACTCTAACAGAATTTCTTAATTAGGAGAATAAGGATGTTTTCCAGAGTCAACCACCGGGAAGTGGTTCATAAACCCCGCATTTCCGAGAAACATTTTGAATTAACACATCAAAGTATCAATTCTACAAATCCGGCACTTTTCCAACCGCAGCAAACGGATTACATTGAAGGCTCTGGTGATAATCTCTCTATTGCTAAGAAGCAACTGATCCCAGACTGCGGGACTTGTAAAAGACTTTTAACGATTCAAAAAGCCAGCGATGTTGTTACAAGTAAGTTAAAGGTGTACGAGATTGCGCAGAGAACTTTGCAGCTTTGCCAGGAAGTCATTCCATTTGAACGTGGAAATATTGTTTTAAATCGTGACGGGAAATGGAAGGCAGTTCATAAAAAGACCAAACATGAATTTGAAACTATCCTCAAAGCGCTCGATAATCATGGTTTTGTGGAGCGGGGGTTCACCAAACAAGCATCTACCATCATCTCCGTAAGAGAATTGGGACTAAAGGAATCTTTAATAGAGTCAGGCAAAATTCTATCTTTTCCAATGGCTCTTCATTCAAAAAGAATGGGTGTTTGTCTGATATATATTAGTATTGAGGATTCAAATTTTTCTCTGACGGATATTGAGGCAATTAAGATTATCGTCAAGCAAGCGACTCTCGCCCTTCACTATCAACAAATTCAAGAAGAACTTGTTAGAAAAGAGAATATTATTTCTGGGTTAAAGAAATGGTTTATCCGCTCCACCCAAATGGCAATTGTTGGGGAAATAGCAAAGGGACTGACCCATGAAATTAATAATCCATTGCAGATTATTTTGGGAAAAATTCAGATGGCAGCGATTGGAACCGGGAGTCAGGAAGTTCTAAAACATATTGAAAGTCAATCACTGCATATAGCGTCTTTACTGCGATCCTTTTCGGACATTTCTAAAGACCGAAAAGGAGATCGTACAAAGGTTATTGAATTGAGTTCTTTCATCAAGAACACTTTGGAGGTTATAAGAAAGCAAGTGGAAAGGAAAGGAATTAAGATCCATTATTGTTTTCAAAATGAAAGTATAACTATTCATGGAGATTCGGGATGCTTGAGATCGCTGATCTTGAATTCGGTTTTGGAAGCGAAGAAGAGAATGCCATCGGGTGGCGAATTGTTTATCAGCACGAGCATTCAGGACAATGGCATTATCCAGATTGAGTTTCGGGATACCGCTCCCACGATTGAAAGAGTTCTCGACTCGAACGTCACAAGTTATGACTTTGAAACGGCGGATTATGCAGAAATTGCCAATGTATTATTGGCCGCAGAAATGGGTGCAAAAATTGATTATAAGAATGACGAAAACCTTTCAGGAAATCGAATTGTTTTCTGTATGGCACCAAATACTTGAAGCTTTGAATTTCATTAGTCTCCCGTTTTCAGTCAAAATCCCATTAAAATCATACTAGATAAATTCTTAATTCCATTCAAGGATCAATTAAGTTATATTGATATGTGGTGATTCTATTTCAAGAATTTTGGTAAATCGCCGAATATTCTATTTCGTGCTGACCAACACTTACTCATAGGCATCTACAATGAAAGATTTTAGTGGAAACTATCCAAAGGCCAAAGTATTAATTGTGGAAGATAGCCAGGAAAGTATTGACTTACTGGTCTACTTTCTAAAACCAGCGGGCTATGAGATCGCCACCGCGGCGGACGGCATTGAGGCAATTCAAATGATCGAGAAATCATTACCAGATATCATCTTGCTTGATATCATGTTACCCAGGGTCGATGGATTTCAAGTTTGTGAGAGGCTTAAAAAGAATGATCGCACATTTCACATCCCCGTTGTAATGATTACGGCATTAAAAGAATTAAAAGATAAGATACGTGCTCTCGAAGCCGGCGCCGACGATTTTATCTCAAAACCGTTTGATAGCGTCGAGTTGCTTGCGCGCGTAAAATCACTTTTACGATTAAAATTCTACTATGATGAACTCATTAATAAGAATAAAGAACTGGAACGGCAGAAACAGATATTACTTAGGGAAGATTTGCTGAAAAAGGAACTCACAAATCTAATTGTCCACGATATGAAAAATCCACTTTTTGTCATTCAAGGCAATTTGCAGATGATGAGCATGCAAAAAAAGGCCGGTATTGCGGAGAGTGAGGATAAATACGCCAAACGGATTGAGAGAAGCAGCAGAGGATTGCTGAGGATGATTTTGAATTTAATTGATATTAGCCGCCTTGAACAAAAAGCATTGACGTTGGAGCCTGTACCTATTGATCTACAAAAATTAGTTCGTGAGACTACTGAATACTTTTGCGATATTCCGGAGAATAGCAATAAGAAAATCCAGTTAAAATTTGATGATGACTTACCTGAAGCGTATCTCGACCGGGATGTTTTTGAGCGAGTTTTGGATAATCTTTTCAACTATGTATTCCCGAACACCCCTGATAATCACGGCATATTGGTAATGGGGGAGAAAGGGAGGAACGGTTTTATTTTATTAAAAGTGTATCACGAAGGGAGGCAAATTCCCCCCGAATTTCATGAGCAAATTTTTAAGAAATTTGCCCAGTCGGATATGAAAAAGGCAGGATTTAAACCAGCCCGCGGGTTAGGTTTAATTTTTTGTAAATTCGCATTGAACGCCCATGGGGGAGATATACAAATAAATCCAAAACACGAAAATGGTAATTGTTTCGAATTAACCATTCCGACCTTAATGGACAGCGCAGAGAAAGAATTATTAAATACGCACTCTGTTAAAGAGATCTGATATCAGAAGATAATTCTGGTTGTGGAAAGAAAGATGTCGATTCTCCTTTGCGGGCTTAAGGATCCCCCTCTCCGACAAACTTTACCGCATGCTTATTTTTCTTTGCCCTCATTACTCCAAAGTAATTCCTGCTTTGAAATTAAAAAGAATTATCTATTTGAACAATTTTCAAAAGACCATAAATTTTGTGATGGATTGCAATGCTAATTAGAATCGACATTTGTGTGAAACAATATGGAAAAAGTCGAAAACAAGAAGCCCCTGTTAATTGTCGGAACCCCGCGAAGCGGAACCACTTGGACTGCCAATATACTTGCCCAGGCGCCACGAACAATTCATATACATGAACCGGATAATGAAAGAACCTCATATCTTGGCTATTTGAACAAAATGTACTCTCACCGTATGCCCTATCTTAATGAAAATCATTCAAACCTTGAATTTTATCAGCTTTTTGATCAGGCATTCAATAAGGTTTTTCCATCTGCAAATACCCAAGTAAATAAAGTGGCCTTTAAGTTTTCAGGATTGAACACACGCAAGGTTGAAAAGCAGATTCAAAGGAAGATTAGGGACATAAAACATTTGGGGGAAGTTAACCAACCTTATTCTAATAAGGCCTCGTATAACATATTTAAAAATCTCCTTTATCCGGATCTTAAAGTGTTCGGGAATAAAAGAAGAATCATAAAGTCCGTACATTCAGGATTGGCTCTTCAATTTTTGAAAAAGCATTTTGATTTCAGGCTGGTGATAATTTTCAGACACCCTGCCAATGTTGTATCAAGCTATCTCCGAATGAAATCGCCGGACGGGAACAGAGAGATCTATCACCAACCCGATTTCAAGAATGATTATCTAAGACCGTTTGTCAATTATTTCAAGGAGCTAAGGAATCCCCTTGCATTAATGGGTTTCCAAATGGCAATATTTTATTACTATTGGGAGAGTACCGTATTAAAAAATAAAGATACAATAGTATTAGAACATGAAGATTTATGTGTCCGGGCCGAAGAAAAGTTTAAGAAGATTTATGAGTCGCTGGATTTGGAATGGAACAACAAAGTCGCTTCTTATATTCAGAGGCATAACAAAGAGGGCGAGGGGTACGAAATAAACCGGATTGCACGAAATGAATTGGATAAATGGAAAGACAAATTAACTTCAGCCCAAATTAAAGAAATTCAAAAGGGCTACAGTATTCTTCCTGTGAGACACTATAGTGAGTTCCTAAAATATTAGATGAAAATTGCCGTTATTGAATTAGATACGCATAGCGAATGTTTATATAGTTTTTGCAAAATTTTCGCCGGATCGGAACATCATCTCACCATATATACCAAAATGAGCATTCATAACGAGATTACCGGCGAGAGCTTCATGAAACAATTTGATTGGCAAATAAAACCTCAAAAGCTTTCGAAAGCAAAGTATCTTAGACAAATCAATGATTCCCTGAATACGCATGATATAATATTTATATCAACAGTTGAATCCTGTTATCGTACCTATGCTAACTTAGATTACGGAGCGCTCACAGTCTTAAGAATTCATAATGCTAATACCTGGCTTAACCGATGGAAGAGTATTTCAATTTCTTTCTCGCCGTATATTTTGTACAAAGACCTTTCCTATTTTATCCGGATAGCAATTTATGGTCTGGACTGGCTGCACACAAAAAAACTGGTAGAAAGAATCAACTTTATTACTTTACCAAACAAGACAATTCAGCAATACGTTGAAAAACATGGTCTGGTAGATCCAGAAAAAATCGCGCCATGTTTCCCCCTTGCCGTATACGATAATAGTAATACCAATGACAAAAACAAAGATGTTGTTCGAATAACCGTCCCTGGCGCCGTTGACCAGAGAAGAAGGGATTATCAATTGTTGCTGTCTGCGTGGAAGCAGATAATCCCCAAACTTGAGAAAAGGGTTGAATTGTCTTTGTTAGGAAAAACTAAAGGTGGATATGGCAAAAGAATTGTCCATGCGTTCCAGGATCTGCAATCAGATAAATTCAAATTTCGTAGTTATCTGAACCGCCTTCAGCAATTAGAATTCAATGATGTTATGAGAAATAGCGATTTATTGGTGTCCCCGATTATTCTTGATACTCGGTACAAAATCTATCGTGAAAAGTATGGGTTTACTAAGATTTCCGGTATCGAGACGGACGTAATTCGACATGGAATACCGGCAATAATTCCATCCGGCTATCCTCTTGACGAAAACTTAAAGCAACTAATTGATGGGTATGATTCTGTGGAGGGCTTGTCAAGGCTATTATTAGAATATATAAATGGGGATCTTTTGGATCAGCGAAAAAGTAGTGTGAGGCAAGTGACAGAATTTTATAAACCTGTAAAAGTCAGAGAGAAATTAATCCGGTTTCTAAAGGATAATTCAAGGAGACTTAATTGAGAAAACTTTTGCAAACATTAAGCGGCTATTTGAGCTTGCTCCCCAAAGCTCTTCGGCCGGTACCATGGATTCGGGAGCAGATGGTGCAGGAGAAAATTGAACAACTGAAGGAGAATCCTCGTTACAACGATTCGAAATCATTAATGCGCTTTGGATACAAAGTTTATTCCCAAAATGATGAAGATGGAATTATAAGAGAGATATTTAATAGAATAGGCACGACGAATCGCGTGTTTGTGGAATTTGGGGTTGGAAACGGTTTGCAGAATAATACCCTTACTCTTCTCTTTGACGGATGGAGCGGTTTATGGATAGAAGCATCCTCCAAAAACGTAGGAAAAATTAGAAAGGGATTCCCGAAGACCCTCAACAACGGACACCTCACCGTCATCAATGCGTTTGTCATAAGGAATAATATCAATGAAATAATCTCTTCTAAGATAAGTGATCATGAAATTGACCTTTTATCCATAGATATTGATGGAAATGATGTCTATATCTTTGAAGCCATAACATGTATTAAGCCGAGAGTAGTTGTGATCGAATATAATTCCAAATTCCCTCCCCCAATGATGGTTTGTATGGAGTATAATGAATCGAATGTTTGGCGTAAGGATGACTGTTTTGGAGCCTCGTTGAAATATCTGGAGCGGGTATTTGCTGACAAAGGTTATCATCTTGTTGGGTGTAATATAACTGGTCTGAATGCCTTCTTTGTTAGAAAGGACCTTGTACAGGATAAATTTCTTGAACCATATACTGCTGAGAATCATTATGAGCCTCCGCGATATTATTTACAGAAAGGGGCATATAATGCGGGACATCCGCCATCTTATAAAACCTTGGAAAAATCGCTTGTCAATAGACGATAACCTCAACTAAAGTCCTTTAAATGTTTGACAAACTAAAACACTCCCTTAAGCACACCGCCATTTACAGTCTGGGCAACATTGCCACAAAGCTTGTTGGGATAGTGCTTCTGCCCATTTATACGACGCACTTCCCGGTTTCAGAGTTTGGGATACTGGGCATTTTGGAAGTCTCAATTATGATTCTAACTCAGGTTTTTTTGTTGGGACTGCCGAATGCGTTTTTGAGATTTTATGGGGAAGCTGAGGATATCCAAAGGAGAAAATCAATTCTCTTCACGATTTTGACTTTCCTTGTAGGGATTTCCATAACATTACTTTTTGCTGAATTAATTTCCGCTGATCAGATTGCTTCATTCTTCGCTGAGAAGGAGAGGTTTTCGCAATATTTAAAATTGATGTTCATTATCATCTTCTTGCGGATTTTAAGTTTTTTTTTCTTGAGTGTCTTGCGAGCAAATGAGAGATCGGTTCTCTATAGCGCCGGCAACCTCATCAAGATCTTTTTGACATTAGGATTCAATGTCTATTTTGTTGCCTTTGCCCAAATTGGTATTATCGGGGTGTTATATGCTTATGTGATTGGCGAGGCCGTCCTCTGTCTTTTGCTTCTGCCCAATATAATATCAAATTTGGCTCCTAAATTCGACAGTAAAATTTTAAGAGAATCTCTTCTATTTGCCTTCCCAATCATCTTTGCATCATTGGGCAGCATGATTTTACAGATGGGGGATCGGTATATTTTAAAACTGTTGGTGAATTACAAGGAAGTAGGGCTTTACGATTTGGGGTACCGTTTTTCAAGCCTGATGAATGTATTTTTGATAAGATCATTTTCGCTCTATTTCCTACCCCAAGCCTATAAGGTGTATGGGGAAAAAGGAGATAAAAGATATTACTGTAAAATGCTTACTTATTTTGTATTTGTGCTTTGCTGGGTAGGACTTGGTATCTCGTTGTTTGGAAAAGAAATCATTAAAACATTCGCACTCAATCCTGATTATTGGCCAGCATATAAGATCATTCCAATTGTTGCTCTTGCATATGTTTTCAGCGGTGCGGGTGTCGTTGTAAATGTCGGGATGTTCTTAAAGAAAGAAACCAAATTTATTGCCTATACAACTCTTGCAGCCGCAGCAATTAATATTCTGTTAAACTTTATCTTGATACCGCACTTTGCCATGTTTGGCGCTGCAACTGCGACGCTTCTTTCGTTTCTGTTCCTTTTTCTAATTTCGTATTATGTTTCGAACAGGCTTTACCCCATCCCATATGAAGTTTACAAAATCGGGAAAATGGTGGGCGTAATAATAGGTTTATATGCAGTCTCCATCTTTTCCTTTGAGTTAAACATGCTATTGCAAATAATCATCAAAATTGCTTTGCTGGCCGTTTTTCCAATTGCTTTATATTACTTGAAGTTTTATGAATCAATTGAGATTCAGAGAATTGCGGAGTGGACCAAGGTGGAGTCTGTAAAAAGATTTATTATGAAAAATTTCAAGGCCGACTGATAACCTCATAGTCTCTTCATTTTCTTAAGCGCCCTGTATTTAATGCGGTACATCTTCAACTTATTCCAAAGCGAAAGGTAACTCTGCCATCGCTGAGCATATTCGTTAAAAATCTCGTGTCCGGTTATTTTGTAAATTGCCTGGAGTTGTACAATATGTAGCAAATGATAGCTGATGGTTGCTGGATCAATCTCTGGATGAAAGTTCGCTTTACAGAGAGAATATTGGCTCCAAAATCCCAGGTCGAATCTAGAAAGCAACTTTTCCAGACAATCCAATCCGTTATGAAAAATCTCTTTTGCTTCACGGTGTTCGGGATGGACACGAACAAAATCATAAATTCCAAATAGAGCGAAGATCATTCCGTTGAGAACCAGAACCGGGACTTTGGCAGGATATTCCTCATAGAATGAACCCTCAACAAGAAAGGTTACAATCCCCCCATCTTCCACTGAAAACAAAAAAGGTGTCAGCGCTTTTTCTGATATTTTTTTATAGGTTTCATTCTCTGTAATCTGGTAAGCGCGCAGAAGTATGTTAATTGCTCTT
>Ga0209536_100005697_pt1 | contig 19278 bp, 22 predicted proteins | sample DeeMarSeWOR28_12_FD_187461 | JGI IMG/M metagenome (GOLD analysis project Ga0209536, IMG submission 187461) | Marine sediment microbial communities from White Oak River estuary, North Carolina - WOR-2-8_12 (SPAdes) (version 2) | ecosystem: Environmental > Aquatic > Marine > Intertidal zone >... | reverse complement strand
CTGTAAAACCAGTAAACTCAGTTCCAAAAGCACTTGTTGCTTCAGTTACTACTTTCATTCCTTTCGGGAGATTAGTCTTGACCCCATTCCAAGCTTTGAACCATAATTTCTTGTCCTCATCATTCATGGTTCTCAGACGGTAGAGAGTGAGGTACACAAAGTCAGTGGTGCCAATGTCCCCGGAAATCCTACTGCTCGCCATAGTACAACAGTGAGACCTACCAAGCTTATAAACGCTAACGCGTGGCCAAGACCCACATCTCATGGAGACTTAAGAATGGGACTTCGAAAATCGGGTCATTTCTTGACCCTCATGATGTTGTACTTTGTGACTCTGATAATGCGTGCTTCATTCTATGTGACAATAGCTGTTATCTCAAGCAACGCCTACATGGGAGGGGTTCTGCAGGGATGGGGTGTTGCAGTGGTGCTGGCCATCTATCCAATTGCTGAGCTCAGTACGGTCTCATTCTTTGGATCTTACAGTGACAAAATTGGACGGAAACCAATATTCGTTGCAAGCCTATTCATGACAGGGCTAGCTGCATTCCTCTTTGGTATTGCTACATTCGAGTTTCTTGCATTCATACTTGCAGTACTCTTTGGCATAGGAGCAGCATCGAAGGTAACTACAACTCTGTCAATGATTGCAGATGCTTCATCCGAGTTCAATAGAGCTCGTCTTATGGGATATTATGACCTTTCTACACTGACCGGGCTTGCAGGAGGGTTTGGACTTGGCATAATCCTTCTTGAGTTTGGATTGTCTCCCACAATCCTCCTATTCGCAGCAGCTGCAGCTTGTACAATTTGCGGGGTTCTTGCAGTATTCCTGATCAAAGAGACCCGAGTTGTAGCAGTTTCTGAGGAGGTAAGCATGACTGCACTACTGAAAGAAGTTGCCAGCGATAAACGAATCCAACTGATGCTTCCTGTGTATATTCCAATCATCTCACTCTATGGCCTCATGATCTCCAAACTCAAGCACATCATTGAGGAATACTTCTCACTCACAGCCACGGACATGTTGATACTCTTTGCAATGCTGGGAATCTCGTTGATAATGGGTATAATTGTGATGGGACATCTCTCTGATCACGTGATGAAAAGACGGCCATTCATTGTGGCTGGACTGATCGGATTCGGTCTGCTCTCTTACATACTGGTAGCCAATGCGGATCAGTTCGAGCTTGTGTGGTCAATATGGCCAGCGTTGCCAATACTTGGATTCATTGCTGGTTCATTCCCGCCTGCAGCAATGGCATACCTCACTGATGTTTCGAGTGAGGAGGCACGGGGATCAACCATGGGTGTCTACAGTATCTTCTTTGGTTCAGGAATGATAATCGGACCACTGGCTGCAGAATTTGCATACTCAGTGGGTGGTCTCTTCCCAGGACTTGGAGCTCTCGTTGCAATACTCATCCTGATTGCATGTGTCGGAACATACTTCCTACCAGAGGCTGCACCTGAAAAGAGAGAAGAAGTGATTCAGTAGGAATCTATTGGTCATCTCTTGGTCGGTAGAACGATTTCAGACAGTTCTGGCAGGTGACCTCTCCGTCCGTTGATATGGGGGCTTGACGATAGGAATAGACAGCCCCACAGCGAGGGCATCTATAGATGCCTCTGGCTTTTCCTTGAAGAAACCAGGGAGGAGTACTGTCTTGTGTGAATGGCGCTTCAGCAAGTGTGGAACCGCAATTTTGGCAGGCCATCACACTGGGGGGATTCTGGTGGGTACAATATGTACAGACGATAGGAGATACACCTAGATACCGACCCTCTCGATCCCTGTACTTTTGTCCCTCAGTACCTTCAAAATAAGAATAGAGCCCCATCAAGAGGAGAGGGACACCAAGTGTAACGAAGAGCATGATGGGACCAAGGATATTTCCAGGTTGGAAGAACATAAAGAAGATCATCGGGATGAGGAACAGAGATCCACAACAGGTAGTCCCAATTCCACCAAGTCTTTTGGTTGTTGATGATGCCGCTAATTCACATTCCCGAGAACAGAATAGTTGCTCATCGCGACTGATTGTCCAGATGGGGCTTTCAGGAGAACCACACCACTGGCATCGGGCCAATCTATCCTTAGCAACTATTATCCTATCAGAATTATGCTCTGGCACTGCTCCCACTATCCGAATCTTCTCACAGAAAGATATAGGGTTTCGCCTTTTTGGCACCAAAATAGGGATGTGTAGCAAAGAATTAAATGAAACCAAGCAGAAGAGGCTTTCAGTTACTCTACCTCTAGGAGGAGAGAGAAATGGTTAGGCTAACTACTATTGGAAACTTTCTTTCAGGAATAGGACTGACACTTCTTGCAGGTACAATAGGTGCAAAGTGGTTGCTTGATGCAGTTTCAGCAACTGGAGACCTGTTGCTAATCCCATTCTACATCTGGCTGGTAGCCCTTGGTGTTCTTGCGGTGGTGCTGTTGATTGCCATAATTAACACGTTCACAGAGATGACGGGGTACGTCCATCCTGATGACAAGATGATGTCCAACATGCTTGTGTACATGATGTCCATTGGCACTCTGCTTACATACGGTCTCCTTGAAGGCATCGATACCGTGATTCAAGGCTACCTCTTTGACATGGGTACAATGATCGTCATTGCATACGTGTTCCTCTTTGTCTTCGTCTTCTTCGGAAAGAGGATCTCTGAAGGAGCAGAGTCAGGACAGATCAAGGAGATGACCTCCAGATTCATGATTGTCTCGCTCATCCTGGGTGTGATAATGGCTGGAGTCTATCTGCTCGCAAGCGTCATCAAAGATACACTCACATACGGTTGGGCAGCTGGTGTCCTCTTCGGCTTGGCTGTTCTTCTTGTCGTCTGTATCGTAATCTTCCTTGGAAGACGATATGAGCCAGTTGGCGAGTGACCTATCTAAATGAGGATGGAGAATTCTCCATCCACTCTTTCTCTTTTTTGAAACTTGGAGTGATACTGGAAAGGCTCTTAAAACATCAGTGAAAATACATCGTGTTTGGTGTTCGACATGGCAAAGGACAAGCTCTGGCTTGGATTCAAGCTTGATGACGAAGGGAATAGGACTGAAGATAAGTTCGAGATTAGCGTTGACCTACTTCGCCGACATGGAGGGGTCTTCGGATCGACCGGTTCAGGAAAGACAGTCCTGTCCAAATGTATATTGGAGGAGGCTGCGATGCAGGGAATTCCAATCCTTGCTTTCGATCCTCAGGGAGACATTGCGTCTCTTATGTTACCAGGTGACCCAAAGGAACTTGTATCAAAGGGTGTTCCACCAGAAAGACTCAAGGAGTATATGGACAAAGTTATTGTCCGAGTGTATACACCTGCAAGCAGCAAAGGTTTGGCCATCTCAATCAATCCGTTGAAGCTGCCAGATAGAGACGCAGATCAAGATGACATCATTCGTCTGCTTGACAACTCAGCCAGAACACTCGTGAAAGTCCTCATGAAAGTGGCAGGATTGTCAAGATCCTGGGAAGGGAAGGCTTTCGCAGCGATATACGAACTTCTCAGAACCATCTGGGAGGCACAGAGGACTGAGATTGATGAACTCTCAGAACTTGCTGACATGCTTGTGGCAGACCCTGAAACAGTAGGCGTTGACCTAGAGCCATTCATGAAGTTCTCAGAGAGGCAGACATTGGCCACTCGTATCAGGAGTCTGACTGTCGGGTCCTCACAGCTTCTTTTCAAAGAAGAAGGTAACATCGATTTTGATCATCTCACAAAGAAAGTGAATGGTAAGACACCAATCAACGTAATCTTCCTCAAGACTCTCAGGAGTGAAGAGGAGAAGCATTTCTTCATTGCTATCGTACTGAACCAGCTCTATTCATGGATGCTGAGACAGGGATTCACTGAGAAGCCACGAATGATGATATTCCAAGATGAGGCAGCCCCATTCATTCCTGCAGGAATGAGAGCACCAGGTCCAAAGGAAACATTCCTCCTACTCTTCAGGCAGGCACGTAAGTATGGGGTTGAGTGTCTAATTGCTACCCAGAGCCCGAAGGACATCGATTACAAGGCTTTCGAGCAGTTCAATACAATATCAGCAGGGAGAATTAGCAGCGAACAGTCACTCAAAGTGCTAGAGCGAATTCTCGAACCTATCGCAGGAGAAAAGGAGTCGGAAGAGATCATCAAACAACTCCCAGGACAACAGACTGCTAATTTCATCTTTTCATCTGCGGATATGAAGCCAAAGGTCAACAACATTTCAGTCCGATGGCTTCTGACCCAGCACATAACCCTCACAGAGCGCGATGTTCAGAAACATATGCAGAAACTACGTGTTGAGCAAGAGAAGATCCTGAAGGAGCTAGAAGCCCAACGTCTTGCTAAGGAGAAGGAAGAGGAAGCAAGACTGGAGAAAGAGCGTTTAGAGAGGCAGAAAAAACTAGCTGCTGCAAAGGCTGAAGCTGAGAAGAAACAGCTTGAAGAAGAGAAGAAGAAAGCCGATGAGGCCGCTCGCCTGGAGCGAGAGAAGGCTCTTGCAGCAAAGAAAGCGAAGTTCAAGAGTGCCACAGATACTGACAAGGTGTTCGAAACCCGTGGTCAAGCAGGTATGCTTTCCTATGACGACATTATCAATGGCTTTGTCGCCAGAATAGAGGCAATTGCTCGTAGGACATTCGGACTGCCTTTCCTACAAGAGCTTGTCAAGAGGGGTGAACTCCACTATGAGAAGGCGATGTATACCTATCTGACCGAGACTCGAGAATCGATCAAACAGGGTCTTGCTAGGAAGGTGAAGCTGGAGAAAAAGGGTAAGAAACAGTTCTATCTCGTATACGAGTTCGAGTACATGCTTGGACTAGTGATTGAGAGCATGGGAGTAAGAGAGCCTGATTATGTTGATGAAGCACGTCTGAAGAAGCAGTTCGAACAGATGGTCACAAAGGCAAGCAAGAACAGCATCTTGGAACGTATTGTCCTTGGACAACCGTTCCTCGAGTTCTAAGACTCACTGCGGATTGTCACCGGCTCCGACACCTTACAGTCGAGCCACTGGTCAATCATATCGAGAGTAGTCTTTAGTGCTTGATTCATAATTTGACCAGTTACAGCTTCAGCGCCAAGGAGCAGCATCAAGACGCGCTTGCTGTCCTTTGTTACCATGGTACGGTCTGAGTCATGAGTTGCATATCCGAAGCAGACAATCTTCACATCATCAGCAATGACAATCTCACGACCACGGCACATGATTATCTTTCCGCCAATTCTCTCGAACAGCTCACCTCTAGCCGCAGTTCGAACTACCAGATTACCCTTCAGTTTGGACATGTCAATGAGGCTGATTGGTATCTTGTGGTATGCTGATGCGAGGTTGATGATGTCCACGATGTCAGAAATTCTCCAAAGATTCTGTCCCTTTAGTATTCGACGAAGAACAGCCTCACTGGAAACCCTGAGCTTTGTAGGGTCCATGCCGAATGTCCAGTACAGATCTCTGTATGACCTGAAGATGGGATCATCCTTCGCTCCTTCAAGTGCCATCACTGAACGTAGTTCGCGGAAGGTCTCTTGTTCGTACAACTCAAAGGATGAAGTCGATTTGCTCACTTCTAGGTCATCCAATACAACCATTCCTACACTGAGACTAGGTCGATCGACCTCGAATCGCAACTCGGGAGGCTTAGGCGACATGTAACGGACCCTCATTCCAACATAGAAATGACTTCAGCAAGTGATTTGACTGTGACATCAGGAGTCGTATCGAGGTCTCCTGATTCAAAGGATACGATATTGTCAGGGTTTCTATGAACGAGTATTGTGGTCAGTCCTGCTGCATTGCCTCCAGCAATATCGGATTTTGGATTGTCTCCTACAATGACAGCATCCTTGACTTCAAATCCCAATGCTCGCACGGTCTCTACAACTATCTCCGGTAGGGGCTTGCCAACCACAACTGCTTCGGCTCCAGTCGCATGCTCAATGGCTGCAACAATTGACCGTTCCCCAATGTACTCATCTTCATATCCGAGGTATATTCCCGGGTAGTCACGACTCCCACTTATGCAGAGCAGAGTAGCTCCTTCTTTGACCATCTTTGTGGCAAAGTTCAATTCTTTGAAGGTCATTCCCCGGTCAGCACCAACAGCGACATAATCAATGGGAGGGTTGTTTGACACATCCAACCCACGTGCAACGAAGTCTTCCTGCGCTCCACCTTCTCCTATAACGAAGCACCGCGCACCTGGTTTTCTATTATGGATATATGCAGCAGTGGCAGCACCAGCGGTGAATACCTTTTCAACCGGGAGAATGAATCCAGCTGACTCCAGCGACTGATTGACTTGACGGGATGATAGACGTCCGACGTTGGTCAATATGGCTAGTTCAACGCCCTTCTTCTCCAAGGCTTTCCATAGTGAAAGTGCGTCGTCAAATGGAGTAGGATGTTCGACATCATGGATCAGTGTATTGTCTACATCGAAGATCCAAAGCTTCTTCTCTCCCAAATTCATCGTTCATAGCTTCCTGTGCTCGAAGCTGTAACACATGAAGAAAAAATTACCTACTCCTTATTGAGCAAGGGGATAACACAGATGAATCTGAAAGAGGTCTTACCCTCGGAGTTGTCGTACCCATGAGGGAGGTTTGAAGGGACATATACCACATCATCCTTCTTTGCCACTGTTCCCTCATCTCCACCAAGAACTTTCGCTTCACCCTCAAGGACAAAGATCTCGTGTTCCTCGTCATGTGTGTGTAAGGGTATGATGCCGCCTGGTTTAATATCAAAATGACGCATGGCATAGGTCTTCGCACCAGTATTTCGACCTACTAACCAACGAACGAATGTATTCTGGCTTCCAGCAAATTCTACTGGTTGTTCCTCGCGCTCCTCGTAGTTGACAACGTACATTTTGCTCAACCTCAAAGACTTGGCAGATTCCTCTCTATCGAGGATATTAGTATTCGGTTATGCACATCATCAATGACTGACAAACAACACAGAAAGCTTAATCTTCAGTTCCACTGATGGACTGCTATTGCGTGCCTGTGAGGCACCATCCCAATTGAGTGGATGTATAATGAGCGAAGAAGACACCTATGTCCGGGCTAAACTCACTGAAATAAACGGTGCTATAGAGAGACTCACACAAATGCTTAACAGAATGATTGAGGTAATCTCAGCAATTACTGATGTCCAAGAGAACACCTCAGAACTTACTCTCGCTGTCAATGCCAACACCGAACGTCTGGATGACATGTTGGAAATCATCAAGAAATTGGAAAGCAAGGCAGGTGCACCAATGGCTGCAGCCGCTCCCGCAGCTAGCTTGACTGACCGAGGGGCAGTGTCATCACACCAAGCTGTCCTAGACACTCTTGAAACACAAGTGAGGGAAGGTGTCATTGCTAGTGACCTCGCCCAAAAGATCAACGAGTCTGCAGAGATCTTGGAAAGTGCTGGAGTTGCCAGTTCACTCATCGTAAAGATGCAGAGATGGACTCGAATCCTTCGTACATACGGTAGGGTTGACACGATCAATCCTTCAGATATTGGCAAGCTCAGAGCAGACATCAAGACATGGAGTAAAGAGATCTCAAAAATGAGATGATCTGTCTTCAAGCGCGACAACCATGCAGAGTCAGGTTGACTTATACGGAAATGAGGTACTATATATTGCAAACAGCGTTTCGCGCCCTACAGCCAACATTTATAATCAAAGATAATGAAACCTATTAATCCTCAAGCCGGGAAAATGAGGTGCACAAAAATGACGATCGTAAACGACTGGGAAACTCGAGTCCGAGAGGTGATCGAAGGATTTCCAGCTCCACACAGGGAAGATATTCTCCATGTTTATCTTGAATGGCTAGGCACAAGTCCAGAAGAGCCATTGTACCAGAGTTGGACTGAGTATTCATCCAAGATCGATGACCAAGAGGCACTATACACTGACAGACGTGTGTATCTCAAGAAAGTGACAAACGAACTCCGAGAGATGGAGATTCCTCCGACGCGATGGCAAAAGGTCGCGCGGGCTTTAGCTGCTGTTGCAAGCGTATTCCTAGTCATCTTCCTTGCAATTTCAAGAGCCATGAGAGTGGCAGAATAGAACTACTAGCTTCTCACTCGTTGTCAGAGAGAGGCCATTTTATATCATCCTTGAAGTGATATTCTATTGGGAAAAATGGAGAGTCTACTTGAGTCAATTCCGGAAAAGATGGGAGAACTGCTTGTTGAGGCATCTAAGATTGTCAAGAAATCGAAGAAGGTCTATGCTTTTTCACATATTGACGCAGACGGGATAGCTGCTCTGGCAATCATAACGCAAATGCTAGAACGAGAGGGGAAAGATTTCGATTGGAAGAACATTCACCAAATCAATTCTGAAACAATCATTCAGATAGAAGAAGAGGTCCGGAAGTACAGTCCGGACTTGGTGATTTTCAGCGACTTTGGGACCGGTCAAATTGAGCTTGTGAAAAGCCACATTACGGGAATCGAAGGCCTCAACGACATCATCATTCTCGACCATCATCTTCCTCAGGACGAGGAAAGCAATCAAAGATACACACCAACGGAAAGACTTGTAGAGATCAATCCAAGTCAGCACGGACTCAGTGGAAGCTACGATCTGTCTGGATCAGGTACAGCGTTTCTCCTGGCATATTTTGTATCACAGCATAACATCGATCTGTCTGAACTGGCCATAGTTGGTGCAACAGGAGACCTCCAAGACTACTATGGGAAAGGATTCGTGGGACTCAACAAGGAAATTGTCCGACTTGGAGAAATCTCAGGGTATCTGACAGTGAGTAGAGACCTCACATTCTTCGGTATTCATACCAGATCACTACCGTATCTCCTTCAATATGCTACAGACCCATATCTCCCAGGACTTACTGGAGCAGAGGATGCCTGTTACGCCTTCCTACAGGAGCGTGATATCGACCTCAAATCCAACGATGAGTGGAGAACGTGGGTGGACCTGGAGTCTGAAGAGAAACAGAGAATCATCCAGGGAATCATCGAAATTGTCCTAGTGAATTATACAGACCCTAGCATAGCACAAGGCATCATTGGAGATGTTGTAATCCTATCGAAGAGACCAGAAAAGACGGAGATGAGGAGTGCCAAGGAGTTCTCAACCCTACTCAATGCGTGTGGACGCAACAAACGTCCTGAAGTAGGTGTGAGAGTATGCATGAGAGATCCCGATGCATTTCAAGAAGGGAGAACACTACTTCACCAGCATAGGACAAACCTAGCTATGGCTCTAAGAAGACTGGAGACCGATGGCTATGATGAGAGGCCGGGGATGTATGTTGTCAATGACCCAGAAACTCCAGACACGATTATCGGTATAGTCATCGGTATGGCTCAAGGATCAATGATCATCCCAATAGACAGACCTGTGATCGGAATCAGTACGAATACTACTGATGACAGTCCTCTTGTAAAGCTCTCAGGAAGGGCTCACAAGTCTCTCATTGACCAAGGCGTCAACCTCAAGGAGGTATTTGTCGAGGTTGCAGAACAGCTGAATGAGCAATATGATACACTCATAGCCGAAGCTGGAGGACATCCCATGGCCGCAGGTGCATTCATTCAGAAACAACAGCTTGAGGAGTATCTAGAACTTGCCTCCTCTGAGCTCGCCAAGTGCTTGGGAAAGGAATAGAAAAAAGGTCGTAGGGGGCATTGGTGCCCCCAGATTGATTACTGAGGACTTTCAGTAGTCCTCTGACGTCAGTGATGCTCCAATGATACCTGGTATGAACAGCAGCCCAAATGCAACGCCAATGTCAATGATCATGTTTCTTGCGATGTTGAACATCTCAGTGACGTTGGTTGGGTCTCCAGCTAGGGTCAAGATGTAGAAACCTAGGAAGAAGAGTACCATTGCTAGAATGGACACAAACAGCATTCGGACACCGCTCTTGGAAATCAGACCGGCGACGAAACCAGCTACGCCAAGTGCCACAAGCGGGGAGTATATTGGTGTTGCCGCTGTTGCAGCAGTGTATGGAAATAGCAAAACACCAAAGAGGGTTGCACCATAACTCATAAGGTCACCAGTAATGTCTCCGCTACCAATGATAGCTTGAATACCTGCGAGATCGAGTCCCACTATTTGAAAGGCTCCAATCAAAACTGCAGCCACTAACGCGATAACAAGTGCCATTATTGTTCTGAACATTGTAAACATACATCCTTTGGTCAGAAGTTAGTTCTCAGAGTATTCTTGAGCTTTTATATTTCTTGGCAATTTCGTGATATATTCACCCGTACTCAGAAATGAGTTGTATGATTCGGTCTCTGACAGACAGAATGAGTTCATTGATTCTGGTACTTGCCATATCATCAGGCAAGTCGTCAGGATGAAACCAACCCACTTCTGCCTCAGGAACCTCAGGTTTTGTGTCTTCGGTGAGAGCCCTGGCAAGATAGTGATTCAGAAGAAAATGAAATTCAATGAGTCCAGACTCGTCTGCTGTAATCAAGTCAGCAGTACTGACAAATGAAACGATCTCACATTTCACACCTGTTTCCTCTTCCACCTCTCTGAGGAGGGATTCCTCCTGAGTCTCACCAATCTCAACACCTCCTCCTGGGATGCTCCAGAGCCCCTTACCAGGGTCTTTGTCCCGTCGTACTAAGAGGACGCCTTTTGAACCAACTACTATTGCTCCAACTCCAGGTATGGGGAACTGTGGGTAGCTTCGTTCATTCATCATGTAACTGCAAGACCTACTGGCATGATAATTGTTGTCCCACATTCCTCACATGGATAGTCTTGATAGACATCGAATCCCTTGACCGAATTATATGGAATCCGGATTTCCTTTCCACAACCAGAACAATGAATCTTTACATAGCCACGTAGCTCAAACACACGTCTCCATGCATTCCGGGACTGTTCAAGTTTACCGACGCAGTCGAATTCTTTCGCCAACAAGACCCATGGAGCCGCAGCCCCCTTGTCAGCCTGAGTCCAACGAATCAGACAGTCGATGTAGTCTTCACCTCTGTCTAGAAGGGAGTAGAGTTGACAGAGTCCTCTCCATGATTCAGGATCTCGTCCCAGCTCGGCCTCTGCTCTTTCAAGATAGAGGTTCAACTTGTCTTCCTCGCCGACAAGATATGCAATATAGGAGAGTCTTGATAGAGCCTCAATATTATTCGGGTCTTCTTTGAGGACCTCATTGAAGCAGTCAATTGCACCTTCGTATTCACCAGACTGTAGTCTGAGTTCACCAAGAAGAATCAATGAACGATAGTCATTAGGATCAACTGTGTTTGCGCGTCCGACAAATGGTGAAGCTTCGTATGATCTATTCTGCAAGAGAAGGAGGTATGCATAGTTCGAGATTGCAGCCATCAGCTCTGGATTCAGACGGTGGACAAGTCCCCACTCCTCAGTAGCAGCTGTAAAATCACCCAACCGATAGAGTGCCAAGGCGTAGAGTCCACGAATCCCAATCTCATCAGGAAACCTCTCTAGAGCTTTCTCGAGATGGCCCATGGCCTCCTTGTACTGATGGTTTCTGTACATTATTCGGCCAAGATCGAGCCAGACCTCAGGTTCAGACGAATCGAGTCGGAAAGCTTCACGGATATGTTCCTCTGCATGTGCCATTTTGCCAAGGGCCCAGAGAGCCCGACCCAAAAATAGCTCAACCACATAATGCTGCTCCACGAGTTCCTCAGCTTGCTCGAGTACAGCTACTGCCTTCTCAGGAATCTCAGCCTGAACATAAGCCATACCAAGACAGACCAGGGCATCAACATCCTCATCATCATTGTCTACAATCGGCTCTAGGATTCTTATGGCGTCTTCAGGACGTCCTTCCTCGAGAGCCTGCATTGCTGAATCGATGAAATCTTCAGACACGTCAATTCCAGCCTTACTTGGTAAACGCTCGCTCTCACTTGTATTATAAGTAAGATTCGTTATGGCAAAAAACGATGACCGACCGAGAATATGCAACTCCCTTCACCATGCTCCATGCAGCAATGCTACTCGGACAGAGGACCAGACTTGCCAAGTTTCGGAAGGCAATCGAGAAGATCGTGAGACCAGAGGACTATGTCGTGGATCTGGGAACTGGTTCTGGAGTATTGGCAATCATGGCTGCCAAGACAGGAGCTCGTCAAGTCACAGGAATAGACATCAACCGAGAGTCCATTGGTTATGCTCGAGTGGCTGCAGTCATGAATGGAGTTGAGGACAGAATCGATTTCGTAGAGGGACATTACTCAGAGTTCGTACCAGAAGAAAAGGCGGACTTGGTTATCTGTGAAATGCTGTCGTCAATCATGCTCATTGAACAGCAGGTTGCTGCCAGTAAGCACGCAGTCGATTATATTATGAAACAAGAGGGCAACCTAATCCCTCAAGACGCAACAATCTACATTGTTCCAGTAGAGAGCCAGATAATGGTAGACCGATTTTCATTTGATGGTCTAAGATTTCCGAGGGTGGTACAGACAGTCAGTCCCGAGGCATCAAGAGACCTATCCGATGCAATGGCCCTGATAGAGTTGGACTTTACTGACTCAGCAGTTATTGAGCAGGTCGATGAAACTCTGAAATTCCAAATCGTGAGTGATGGGACAATTCATGGCCTTGCTGGGTTCTTTGAGTCAAGGTTGTATGCTGATATCATCCTGAATATGGAAGACGGATGGAAACAGCTGTTCCTACCCCTGGATACACCTCTAAAGGTCCAAGCCGGAGACGAGTTCTCGGTTAGGGTAGCATATACTCCTGGCGAATACAACTCACTTGTTGTAGAAACCCAATAAGTTCAGCCAGTAGCCTTTCTCTGCATCAATTGAGACCTGTCCAGTTCAAAGACAACTGGGTTCTTTGGATCAGGACATGCATGAAGCTCTTTACAATGGTCTTCAGCCCATGGGAAGTATGCATTATGCATCATTGCATAGACCACAGGCAACATTGTGAACAGTGCATTGATACAGATATCACCCTTGACGCCGAAATGGTTGAACTCTACAAGGTCTCCGACCTTGTGTCCTATTGGACAGTGCCCCTCTTGACTCACAACCTTTGCCACAATCTTCCTCGGTTCTTTTCCGACACATTCTTTCTCGTTCGACATTGAGGTTCAGTTCCTCCTTCAGTTGCACTCCCTATTACTGTTCCTGACCAAACAGAGGGATGGGTATACTTTTATCAGAGTCCGCAAAATCGGGTCTTCGGTGGCTGATTGTTATGGAACTGAAAGGCCCGTTGTGTTATGTGCTGGATTTCGATGACATTTACAACTATGCGTATCAGACTGCAGAGAAGATCAAAGAGTCTGATTGGAAACCTGATGTGATTGTTGGGATTGCAAGAGGAGGTTGGGTTCATGCAAGAATCCAGTGCGACCTCCTTGGTATCAAGGACTTGCATAGTGTGAAAGTGGACCACTGGGGTGTAACTGCAACTAAAGACGGGAAGGCAAAACTCACAGTTCCCCTGACAGGAGAGGTCAAGGGAAAGAACGTTCTCGTTGTAGATGACATCACCGACACTGGTGAGAGCCTGACAATGGCTGTCAATCATGTCAAGGAGAAAGGACCCAACAGTGTCAAGAGCGCAACTCTCATGCATATTGCTGGTTCGAAGTTCATTCCAGACTATTTTGGAGTCGAAGTCGCATGGGCATGGGAGATATGGCCATGGAACTTCTATGAGGACCTCACTGCACTCATTACAAAGATCTTCGAAGCTGAAAAGGTAGAAGAATTCAGCACAATGGAGCTGAAGAAACACCTTAGAGAGTACAACAACATAGTAGTTTCAGATGATCAGCTTTCAAAGATCAAGGCACACATGGGCTTTCTGGGTAGGATTGAGTACCCACTTGACAAAGCCTGGAAGTTGAAGAAGTAAGGAGGAGATTGAGAATGGCGTTCGAAGCAAAACTATCAGCTGTACCTGTGGACAGGAGTCAGACAGAGGAGCTTCAGAATCTACTACCTATTGAGATAGGACTCTTTGGAGGTTCTGGGAATTATGACTCAGATGTGATTGAGAACCCAGTTGAGGTGAAAGTGTTTACACCCTATGGTGCAACATCTGACAATTACATCTTGGGAACTGTGAAGGGGAGGACCTTCGCATTCCTGGCAAGGCATGGGCGGGGTCATACAATTGCTCCACACATGATCAATTACAGGGCAAACATCTGGGGGATGAAGGCTCTTGGTGTGACTCGAATCATCAGTCCGGCTGCCACTGGTAGCCTTCAACCTGAAAAGGTCAAACTGGGAGAGTTTGTGATTGCAGACCAGCTCTTTGACAGGACCATGGGTGTCAGGAAGGATACATTCTTTGAAGAGGGGACAATTGCGCACCTCCCATTTGCAGAACCGTTCTGTCCTGAACTGAGAAAGGTGGCTGTAGATACAGCTGAAGAAGTAAAGTACAAGGTTCACAATGGTGGAACCTACGTGTGTATCAACGGACCGAGATTCTCGACTAGGGCAGAGTCGATGTTCTATCACAACCAGGGCTGGGAGGTCATAGGAATGACAGCATATCCAGAGGCGGCACTGGCTCGTGAAGCAGGAATCTGTTTCGTCAACATCTCAATGCCAACGGACTATGATGTACATGCTGAAGAAGTCGTTACACATGCCATGGTCTTGAAGACTATGTCCGAGAATGTAGAGAGGGTTCGAAAGTTGACCTTCGAGATGATTGCGAACATACCCAAGAAGGCTACTTGTGATTGTCAGACAGCGATGCAGGGTGGTCTCTTCTAGTAGGGCATCATCCATGACCAGCAGAGCATGAATGACGGGTGAGATAAAATGAGATTGTCCGTTGGACAGATGGAACCTGTCATCACTGATGTTGATGAAAACATTGCCAGGATCCGTGGGTTACTCCAAGAGGCAGAGAAACTTGCTGTAGATGTCTTAGTCCTTCCTGAGCTGTGCAACTCAGGGTATGTGTTTGAGAGCAAGGAGGAAGCTGAGGTCTCATCAGAAGAGATTCCCAAAGGTCCGCTTTCGTCAATGTTGCTAGAATGGTCAGAGAATAACAGAATGGTCGTCGCGGGGATATGTGAGAAGACAGATGAAGGACTCTACAACTCAGCGGGGGTCTTCGCAGGTGGCAAGCATGCAACAACCTATCGTAAGATTCAGCTCTTCTTGGATGAGAGGACTTGGTTTCTGGAGGGTCAGGATGAACCACCAGTCGTGGAGTTTCAGGATACCAAGTTTGGAGTGATGATATGCTTCGATTGGGCGTTCCCAGAGATTGCTAGGGTCTTGACGTTGAAAGGAGCACAGGCGATCCTTCATCCGGCAAACCTTGTTCTCCCCTATTGTCAGGATGCCATGATAACACGATCAATAGAGAACAGAGTCTTCACCGCAACTGCAAATCGAATTGGTACTGAGAGAGAGGTCTCTTTCTCAGGGCATTCACAGATCACGAGTCCGAAAGGTCAGCGATTGGCCTCTCTCAATGGGAAAGAAGTTGGACTTGCTTACGTTGACATTGAACCAACAGACGCTGATGACAAGATGTTGACCAAAAGGAACCACATTATCAATGACCGTCGTCCGGACCTCTACACAAGACTCACTGACGATTGAGCTTGTTCGGCGCCTTTCCTTTCCAATCCTTGACCGGATATTTCTCTGAGTTCCTCTTCATTTTCTCTAGAAACATATCTGTAGGGTCAATACCAGCCTTGTCGCAGATTCGTAGAAGATAGATCAAGACATCAATGATCTCCCCTCCCAATGCTGCGACAAACGCTTCATCTTGGAGAGCCTTCTCAACATCCTCGTCTGTCTTCCATTGAAACAGTTCGAGTAGCTCCCCCATCTCAATTGATGCTGAGACAGCGAGTGCTGATGGCTTGTTGTACTGCTCCCAGTCTCGCTCACGGACAAAGTCTCTGATGATGACTATCAACTCATCCAATGTCTTTGAACCCATCTTGGGCACCCATCAACGTCTAGGACCGGAGAAGTTCTTCTGCACAATCCAGAGAGTGTAGATGGAAAAGACCACTAGCACCATTATCAGAGAGAGCAATGGAGTTGTGATTCCTGGGATAATGGACTGGAAGTTTACAAGCCAATTGATTGTGTCAGCCACACCTATTCCAGCACAGAGTAGGACGACGACAAGATTGGTCAGCCCTGCCCAGCGAAGTCTTGAGCCTCTGGCTTTTTCCCATGTCACAAGGGAGTATGCTATTGCGACTCCACAGAGAATGATCAGGATGTATGTTGCCAGCAAGAAGTATCTGTTAGCACCTTCCCAAAGAATTGGTGGTGCGAAGACAACACCGAACCCAATGACAATCAAGATAAATGCAGTTTGAGGCCAAGGATCATCGGCGAATCTTGAGAGGCGGGTTGGGCCATCAATTTCATAACCAGGCTCATATTCATCCTCCTCCGCATCAGGAAAATCCTCCTCCTCTTCCTCCTCTTCTTCATCGAACTCTTCAAAGTCTTCTTCTTCGTAGTCTTCTTCCTCGAAGAAAGTGTCATCCTCGTTGTTCATTAGATTCTCCTCGTGATTGCGGTTGGACTGGAGAGTGAGCGGCCCTGTTAAAATCCTTGTGTCTAGTGATATCCGGCAGAAATATGATTAAAACTAGATTGAGTTGAGAAAATACTATGTCGCAAGATAGTCAGAGCATCGAGCAGTTACTTGAAAATGCACGTTCTCTAAGACGCCAGGGACAAAACAAGAAGGCAATTGAAGCCTATCGAGAAGTCCTCTTACAGACTCCTGATAACCTGGACGCACTTAATGAGATGGGACTTGCACATATCCACATTGGAGAACAATCCGATGCCATCATTGCATTCGATCTTGCGATAAGCTTCTCCCCCAGTGATTTCAGGGCTCATTCCAACAAGACTGAGGCATTTCTCACCCTTGGGTCATTTGACGAGGCAAATGACGCAGCGGATTCAGGACTTGAACATGCTCCTACTAGTGCAGAACTGTGGTCCAAGAAGGCTCGCGCACTCGAGAGTCTGTTGAGGATTGATGAAGCCATCGACGCATACAACAAGTCATTGAGCTTTGAATCCAACGATCCAGAAACCTGGAAAGCGCTTGCTCTCTGTTTTGATGCGAAGGAGAACTGGCCTGCAGTGGCGAGGTCATACAGGATTGCAGCTGGTCTCCACAAGAAACGTGGAGAGAATCAAGACGCAGAGAGCTGTTACAAGTTTGCAGAGTTGGCTGAGAAGTCCGAGTAAAAAGAAAGGGGAAAGGCCCTGAAGAGGGCCTTTTCATGATTCCGTCTAGCGTCGTTTCTTGAAGCAGAGACCGGCAATTGCCGCAACAACTGCTATCACAATGTACGGTAGCAGCTCCATCAACGTATCTGGAGGAGGTGTGGTTGGAGTTGTCGAACCTGTTGGTGTTGTTGGTGTCGTTACGACAGACCCAATTGAGTCACGAACGGGTATCACCATCTCAAGACCTTTTGATTCAACTCCTAGAGACTCCACATATCCAATTACAGTGATGTTACTTCCATCCGGTTGGGGACCAATCACATGGAAGAAATTCTCTGGATCAAGTTCGTCTGAGTCATAGACGTTGCCAGTAATGGTATAGTTCGTCCAAGCGCCATCATTGATCTTGACTCCTAGTTTGACAACATCAATATCGTTGTAGTACTCATGGGCATATACTGTGACATTGATTTCAGATGAACTCGTAGGGATATGTGGATACCATCCGACATTTACATACTCAGGAGCATCATACTCAGCGAGCCCCCAATCGTAATCAAACACAGTTTGGTACCATGCACCCACTCCATCGTGTTCTACTACTACACCAGCTTCTCGGTTCTCAGATATACCGTCCTCGCTCCAATTGATACTAGAGATAAGAACAACTCGACCATCTGCAATGAAGGCTTTGTTGTGATGGTGCATGAATCTAGAACGTATCCAGAATACAGGAATGTTCTCTTCTGCAAATGCAAGGGCGACTTCTGCATTGTCTGCTCTAGTATCATCAGCCATTATTATTCTAACAGTAACTCCGCGATGTTTAGCTGCTACAATTGTATCCAATAATTCATCTACTACAGTAGAGATGTTGCTTGCGGAAACAATCTGAATATCAAGTGTGGCTTGTGCACTGTTGATGACCCATTTCATCGCTTCAAGACTTGTATCAGGGCTGAAAACTGGAGTGACATTCATAGGACCGGAGAATTCACCTACATAATCAAAAACTCGGGGATAGTATGATTGGTAGAGAGGTTCCCAGGTGAGAGGAGTACCAGTTCCGTCAACTCCTTCACTGTAGTCAGAACCAATCCCCCAATCATAATCAAAAACATCACGATAGTATTGCGTTACTACCTCATCAGTCATAGCAATGTTGAATTCTCTGTTTCCAATGTAGTTCTTTTGTGTGAAACCTCCTGAAGTTCCAGATTCCCACTCATTTAAGGGCACACTGAGTTTCGCCCAGTTTCCAGCTTGAACAATAGTTGTGACATTGTCAATGATTACAAACTTTTGATGTGAGAAAGAGAATGTGTCAGACGTCCATCGAACAGGTATACCTAGTTGTGTGAGATACCACATCGTGTACACATTATATTCGTGTTCACTAACAACATGTTCGCTTATCATGACCTTAATGTCCATTGAAGGGTTATCGGTGTGGATTTCCTCAATTAAACTTAAGAAAGCTGGACTTAGAAATTGGTAAATCTCAACATAGATACTCGTTTTGGCTTGTCTTAAGAAACGTACAATTGTTTCATTACTGTAATCCGGTGAAACGAAAGTTGTCACATTCATATCACGGTTGAAAGTCTGCAATGTAAACTGGGCTGGTTCATACTGCTTGGCTGGTTCCAATGGAACAGCTATAGAGAAACTTGGCAATATTAACATAGTAATTAGGATAAGAACGGCGTAGCGACGCAACAATTCTCACTCTCCATTCTCTGCTTGGGAACACTATGACTTATGAGTCGTTTGATATATCATAAACTCAGAGGATGCTGCAATGGGAAATACAAAAGCTTCCTATCAGATAAGATCTGAACAACGTGAAGAGATCATTAGAAAAATAGAGGAAATGTTTGGGTTGAAACATTACTATAATGAGGATTATATTCACATGAGAGGAGACGAGGGGAGTGGGATTGAATCAGTTGGCATGAGCCTTGAAAAAGATGTTATCAAGGTCAGGGTTGTAATCGAGGATGACTCTCTCCTCGATAAGTTCAATTCGATTCTGGGAGAGCCAACGAGAGTGAAAAGCCGTCGAA
>Ga0209536_100005696_pt1 | contig 19281 bp, 16 predicted proteins | sample DeeMarSeWOR28_12_FD_187461 | JGI IMG/M metagenome (GOLD analysis project Ga0209536, IMG submission 187461) | Marine sediment microbial communities from White Oak River estuary, North Carolina - WOR-2-8_12 (SPAdes) (version 2) | ecosystem: Environmental > Aquatic > Marine > Intertidal zone >... | reverse complement strand
GGATCAGATCGGCAAACTCGCCGGGCACCGCGTAACCCACCGTGTCCGGCACATTGACGGTCCTGGCGCCGGCCGCGATTACGGCGGACAGGACCTCCGCCAGGAACCCCGGTTCCGTGCGGGCCGCGTCCTCGGCGGAAAATTCCACGTCGTCGCAAAATTCCAGCGCCATCTTCACGCCCGAGACCGCACGACGCAGAACCTCCTCCCGGGTCAGGCGAAGCTTGAACTTGCGATGAATTGGGCTGGTGGCGATGAACACGTGAATCCGGGCGGATTCCGCCTCACACAGGGCGTCCCAAGCCCGGCGGATGTCGTGCTCTCCGCAGCGGGCCAGCCCGCAGATGGCGGGCCCGCGCACTTCCCGGGCGATGGCCCGGACCGACTCGAAGTCCCCGTCAGACGCCGCGGGGAATCCGGCCTCGATGACGTCCACGCCCAGGTCCGCCAGGGCATGGGCGACCCTCAGCTTCTCGCGGGCCGTCATGCTGCACCCCGGGGCCTGCTCGCCGTCCCGCAGGGTGGTGTCGAAGATGACCAGCCTGCCGGCGGACTGCGGCTGCAGCCGGGTAATCGGGCCGTCAGTATCCATAAGACAGCTCGCCGATTGGGAACATGGGCATCGCCTGGGGCACGTGACGCGGCGCCGCGCCGGAGAGCGCGTGCATCAGGGTCTCCGTATCGATATTGCCGCCGGTCAGCACCAGCCCGACCCGCTTGCCCCGAAGCTCCTCGCGCATGGCCATGGCTGCCGCCAGCGGCACCGCGGCAGCGCCCTCCGCCATGTGATGGATGGTGGATGCATAACAGCGAATGGCCTCCTGGATCTCCTCCTCGGATACCAGCACCATGCTGTGGAGCAGGTTCCGCAGCACGTTGAGGGTCGTGTCCACCGGGACGCGCACCGCCAGCCCATCGGCGATGGTGTCGGTCACCGCGTGGGGCCGCTCGTCCCCCGTGTGCCAGGCGTGGTGCATGGCGGGGGCATTTTCGGCCTGCACTCCGTAGACCCGTGTCTGCGGACTCAGCGCATTGAACACGATCGACATGCCGGCCGCGATGCTGCCGCCTCCCACAGGCAGGAACAGGGCATCCAGGTGTCCGGCTTCCGCCAGCATTTCCAGAGCGATACTGCCCACGCCTGCGATCAGCTCGGGCTCACGGGCCGGATGCACCAGCCGGGCGCCCCGGGTGCTGGCGAAATGCTCCGCTGCCGTCATGGCGGCGTCGAAATCGTGTCCGGCCTCGATCACTTCGGCACCCAGCGCCGCCATGGCGGCGTTCTTGTGAGGGTTGTTGCCGCCCGGCACAAAAATCGTGCAGCGGACGCCGTTCATGGCGGCGGCCTTTGCCAGGGACTGGCCGTGGTTGCCCCGGGTAGCCGTCACCAGTCCGCGGGCCTTCTCCCCGTCTGACATGTTCGCAAGGAGGTTCAGCCCGCCGCGGATCTTGAAAGACCCGATGTTGTGCGTGTTCTCCAGCTTGACGAAGACTTCGCAACCGACCCGCTCGCTCAGCAGCGGATGGTTGACCAGCGGGGTCGGCGGCAAATGTTCCATGACCACGCGGTGAGCCCGACGGACGTCGTCGAGACTCACCGGAAATACCCTGCCTACACAGGGATCGGAGGACTCGCTATCGAGGTCCACGGTGTTGAGTTCGGTATTCAGCATGCCATGCTCTCCTCCAGCGTTACGGCTGGCTCGTCGGCTTTGACCAGGGTGACGGCGCGGACATCGAAAAGTTTTTCAATCTGTCGCGCCAGTGTTTCAACGGACCGCCCCGGGGAACGCAGCTCGATGGTGAGTTCCATCTGCTGGGCGGCCGCCTGGGTCTCGGCATTAATCGACGTGACCGCAAATCCCCGGCGCTCAATCAGCCCCAGGGCGCGGATCAGGGCCCCCTCTACCCGCTGGATCGTCAGTTTCATCGTGTGGTTCATGCGCTCATGCCCTCCAGCATCACGTCGTTGGTTTCGCCCGGCGGAACCAGTGGCCAGACATTCGTCTTCGGATCGATACACACATGGGCGAGGATGGCGCCGTCCGCGGACAGCAACCGCTCGATGGCGGCATCCACCTCGTCTCGTCGGGTCACGCGGAAGGCCTCGATACCGAACGACCGCGCCACTTCCACGAAATCGGGATTGTCGGAGAGGTCCACTTCGCTGTAACGCTCGGCGTGGAACAGCTCCTGCCATTGCCGCACCATTCCCAGGGAAGCGTTGTCCACGAGAAGCATCTTCAGGGGAAGGTTGTAGCGGCGGATGGTCTGCAGCTCCTGCAGATTCATCATGATCGAACCATCACCGGTGACCGTCAGTACCGGCGCGTCGGGGTCGGCCATCAAGGCACCGATTCCGGCGGGGATGCCGAAACCCATGGTGCCCAGACCGGCGCTGGTCAGATGCTGCTCGGGTCGCTGGAAATGACAGTGTTGCGCCACCCACATCTGGTGCTGCCCCACGTCGCAGGCGATGGTCAGATCGGGATCGGCCTCGCTTATCCTGCGCAGCATGTCCGGCACGTAGATCCCGTCTCCCGGAGCGTCGTATCGCCACTGGTGCTCCCGCTTGCGCTCGGCGCACCAGGCCCGCCAGGGCTCGATGTCCAGGCCTGTCGGCAACTCGGCCAGGGAATAGCGCAGATCGCCCAGCAACCCGGCATCCGCGTATCGCAGCTTGCCGATTTCGCTGGGATCAGCGTCCATGTGGATGACTTTCGCGCCGGGAGCGAACCCGTCCAGCCGGCCGGTGGCCCGGTCATCGAAGCGGGCGCCGACGCAGATCAGGAGATCGCTGTTCTGCACCGCCTTGTTCGCCGCCAGGTTGCCGTGCATGCCCAGCATCCCGAGATAATCGTCGTGTCGCGTGGGTACCGCCCCGATGCCCTTCAGTGTCGTCACCACCGGGATACGGCTCGCCTCCGCGTAGCGCCGGAAATCCTCCACCGCTCGGGCCATGCCCACGCCGCCTCCGGCATAGAGGACCGGTCGCTCTGCCGAGCGGACGAGCCGGCAGGCTTCCGCGAGCTGGTCCGGATCGGCCCGCCCGGGACGAGGGGTCTTCATCTCGAAAATGGGCGGCTGGGTGGTCTCGGCGTTGGCCACGTCCTTCGGCAGGTCCACCAGCACCGGACCGGGACGTCCCTCGGTGGCGATGTAAAACGCCTCGCCGAGGACTCTCGGAATATCCTCCACCCGCCGGATCGTGAAACTGTGCTTCACGATGGGCATGGTGATTCCGAAAATATCCACTTCCTGAAAGGCATCGGTGCCCATTACGGGCGTGGGCACCTGACCGGTGATGGCGACGATCGGGATCGAATCCATGTAGGCATTGGCGATTCCCGTCACCAGGTTGGTCGCGCCGGGACCCGAAGTCGCCATGCAGATGCCGGGCCGCCCGGTCACCCGCGCGTATCCGTCGGCGGCCAGGGCCGCACCCTGCTCGTGCCGGGCGAGGATATGGCGGATGGGCGAGTCGATCAGGGCGTCATAGACCGGCATGATGGCGCCCCCGGGGTACCCGAAGACCACCTCCACGCCCTCCTGTTCCAGGGCCCTCACCAGTAGCTGTGCGCCTTTCACCGTTATGCCGCCGCCTGCTTGCCTGACTTGAGCCACGACATCCGCGCCCGGAGCTCCCTGCCCACTTTTTCGATGGGGTGTTCCAGGTCTTTCTGCATCATTGCCTTGTACTTCGGAAGCCCCGCCTCGTATTCGGCTGCCCACTGTTTCGCGAACGTCCCGTCCTGGATCTCGGCCAGCACCTGCCGCATCTGGGTCCGGGTGTGCTCGTCGACGACCCGGGGGCCGCGGGTCAGGTCACCGTACTTGGCGGTTTCGCTCACGAACTCGTGCATCTTGGCCAGTCCCCCCTCATGGAGCAGATCGACGATCAGCTTGAGCTCGTGCATGCACTCGAAATAGGCCACTTCCGGCTGGTAACCGGCTTCCACCAGCGTCTCGAACCCCTGGACCACCAGTTCCGTGACGCCGCCACAGAGAACCGCCTGCTCACCGAACAGGTCCGTCTCGGTCTCCTCGGCGAAGGTCGTTTCCAGTACGCCGCCTCGTGTGCCGCCGATACCGTGGGCATACCCGAGCGCCCTGGCGCGGGCATGGCCGGTCGCGTCCTGGGCCACCGCCATCAGCGCAGGCACGCCACGGCCGTCCTCGAACTGGCGGCGGACAAGATCGCCGGGCCCCTTGGGCGCGACGAGAATGACGTCGATGTTTTCGGCAGGCTTGATACGCCCGTAATGAATATTGAACCCGTGGGCAAAGAGCAGCGCGCATCCGGGCTTCAGGCTGCCGGCGATCGCCTCGTAAGCCGCTGGCGCAGCCATGTCCGGCACCAGCAACGCCACAACATCGGCCCCTTTCACCGCGTTCTCCGGCGTCGCCACTTTCATGCCGTCCGCCTCCGCGCGTCGCCAGCTCGGCCCGCCCTCGCGGAGCCCGACGGTCACGTCGAAGCCGCTGTCCTTGAGATTCAGGGCATGGGCCCGTCCCTGGCTCCCGTAACCGACTACGGCTACGCGGGCGCCACGGGTAGTGCGGCTGTCAACATCCGATTCGACGTAAATCTTCATTCTCTACTCCGCTCTCTGCTCAGTTCACGATTTTTTCGGTCAAAAAAAACCCCGCTTCCGTTTCCGGTCGCGGGGTTCTGGTTCTTTGCTTGTACTTTGCCTGTCTAGACCATGCCCCCGCTATTCCCGATTACGAGAATGAGGATAATGAGGCTAATAAGTACGAGGACCGCGTCGCGCACGGGCATGCCGACCGGCGCGGCCTTGGCCACGGCGCGGATCGGACGACGATGTGCGTTGCGATTGGACATTGGCAATTAACGAGCCCTGTCTGCGATTGGACGGATTCTAACCATGTTAGTTTTCCCTGTGTCAACAAAAATTTTTGCGATGCGGCAGTCCCCGACGTACGATCCGCTGCATCGCGGCACTGGCAGGGCCGCATACACCTTATATATGCCACCGGGAAAATCCCATGAGCAAAAAGGACCCCAGAGAGCACTCCCGACGTGTCGTCGACGGCGTGACGCGCGCGCCAAGCCGAGCCATGCTGCGCGCCGTGGGCTTCGTGGATGAGGACTTTCTCAAGCCCCAGATTGGCATTGCCTCTACCTGGAGCCAGGTCACGCCCTGCAACATGCATATCGATGCGCTGGCGCGGGAAGCCGCCGCCGGTGCCGACCAGGCCGGCGGTAAGAGTCTGATTTTCAATACCATTACCGTATCCGACGGCATCTCGATGGGAACCCCGGGGATGCGCTACTCACTGGTCTCCCGGGAGGTCATCGCGGATTCCATCGAGACCGTCGTGGAGGCAGAGGGGCTCGACGGGCTGGTGGCCATCGGCGGCTGCGACAAGAACATGCCCGGGTGCATGATGGCCATTGCCCGCCTGGATCGGCCGGCCGTGTTCGTGTACGGCGGCACTATCCGGCCCGGCAAGGGTCACACCGACGTCGTTTCGGTGTTCGAGGCGGTGGGAGCCCACGCCCGGGGCTCGATCACCGACGCGCAGTTGCGCAGCGTGGAATGCGCCGCCATCCCGGGTCCGGGATCCTGCGGCGGCATGTATACCGCCAACACCATGGCCTCGGCCATCGAGGCCATGGGAATGAGCCTGCCCAACAGTTCTGCCCAGGAAGCCGTGGCCGAAGCAAAACGCACCGACAGCCACCGGGCCGGCGCCGCAGTCTGCGCTCTACTGAATCAGGGCATACGTCCCAGCGACATCCTGTGTCGTGAGGCCTTCGAGAATGCGATCACGGTAACCATTGCGCTCGGAGGGTCCACCAACGCGGTCCTGCACCTGCTGGCCATCGCCGATGCGGCAGGCATCCCGCTGGAGCTGGATGATTTCGCCCGCATTGGGGCGCGGGTGCCCGTGCTGGCGGATCTCAGACCGAGCGGGCGCTACATGATGTCGGAACTCATCGCCATCGGCGGAATTCGCCCGCTCATGAAGACCCTGATGGACGCGGGACTCCTTCACGGAGATGTCCTGACGGTCAGCGGCCAGACGCTGAGCGAGGATCTGACGGACGTCACCCCGTACCCCGACGGGCAGGACATCGTTCGGCCGCTGGACAATCCCATCAAGGGGGACAGCCACCTGGTGATACTCCGCGGCAATCTGGCCCCTGCCGGCGCTGTGGCGAAGATCACCGGCAAGGAAGGCGAGCGTTTCGAGGGTCATGCGCGGGTTTTCCAGTCCGAGGAGCAGGCCCTGGAGGCCATTCTGGGCGACGGCATTCAGGCCGGAGATGTTCTGGTGATCCGATATGAGGGCCCCAGGGGCGGGCCCGGAATGCGCGAAATGCTGAGCCCGACCGCGGCCATCATGGGTAAGGGGCTCGGCGATTCGGTAGCCCTGATCACCGATGGCCGGTTCTCCGGCGGAAGCCACGGCTTCGTCGTCGGTCACGTGGCGCCGGAGGCGGCGGCAGGCGGTCCCATCGCCCTGGTAGAGGACGGTGACCGGATCGTGATCGATGCGGTCCGGAAAGAACTGAACATCGATCTGGATGACGAGGTCCTGCGCCACCGGCGTGACACGTGGCAGCCGGAATCACGACAGGCGGGATGTGTGCTGCGTAAGTATGCCCGCCTCGTCAGCTGCGCCTCGAGAGGGGCGATCACGGATAGCGGGGACTGACGCGGGCACCGTGGTCAGCTCCGGCCCGATGCAGTTCACGGATTTTGGAGGACAGGGCCCCTCCCTGCATTTTGCTCACGCCAACGCCTATCCGCCGGGCAGCTACCGGCGGATGCTGGAGATCCTGGCCGGATCGCACCGGATCAAGTGCATCCACTGGCTGCCACTGGTACAGCCGGACCATCATCCCCATTTCCGGAACTGGCACGAGCTGATCCCGGACCTGGTGAAGTTCATCGAAAGCGAGCTGGATCCGCCGGTACTGGCGGCGGGGCATTCCATGGGCGCTACCCTCACCATGATGACCGCAGTTCGGCGGCCCGACCTGTTCCGCGCGCTGGCGCTGATTGATCCGGTACTCCTGCCCCTGCGGTACATCCTTCCGCTCAGAATCGCACCGCGACGATGGGCGAGACGGGTTCCGATCATTCGCAAGGCCCTGGGACGCCCCGACCGGTGGCAGACACAACAGCAAGCCTTCGAATTCCACCGTCGCGCGCGGGCCTTCGCGCGTCTCGACGACGAGTCGCTGTGGGACTATATCCGGGCAGGCACCCGTAAAAGCGGCGACGGCCGCTGGACCCTGTCCTTCCCGAAAGATTGGGAAGCCAGAATCTACGCCACCTGCCCCTGGGTCTGGCCCGAGCTTCGCCGTTGCCGAACCCCCATGCTCGGGATCCGCGGCTGCCGCTCGGACGTGATTTCCGATGCTGCGTGGGCGCGGTGGCAACACCTTCAGCCGGCGGCCAGCTTTGTCGAGTTTCGGGACGCGGGCCATCTGGTCCCGCTACAGCTGCCCGCGGACGTGGCCCGAGCGGTGCTCGATTTTTTTGCCGGATTCGAGTGACCGTCAACGATCGGCGCGGTGTCCTCGCCCATTGGCGGAAGGCGTTATCCTGTCGCCTGGTGTAAGGACAGCTGAACATGTCCGTGTAGCGGCAAGGACCGTAAACCGGAGACCTCATGACCATCGACAAGAAAAGCGACAACGAAGAACTATCGCAAGCCATCGAGACGGAAGCGCTCTGCGAACTGCACCGGTCCGCACCGCCAACTCTCCGGGAGTCCATGGGCCTCAGGCTCGAGTCTGTTGACGGTGCGACTGTCTCTGTGGCCGCTCGCGGCGCCAATATCGTTATCAATCGGGTCATCGGCCTGGGCACGAATGCGCCGGCGAACGGCCGGCAGCTCGACACCATCCGCAACATCTACGCCGACGCGGACGTGAATCGCTACTTTATTCACGCCGCTTCCTCGGCCCGCCCCGCTCCCCTGACCGCATTTCTCGAGAACGCCGGCTTTGTCGCGGACCGGCCCTGGATGAAGTTTGTCCGCGACGGTGGGGCGGTGGAAGAGCCGTCTCGGGATCTGGAGATCCGTGAAATCGACGCGGAGCATGCCGGGGACTTCGGACGAATCGCTGGCAGCGCCTTCGGGCTCGGCGAGCCTGCCCGGGAGCTGCTGGCGGCTTTGGTCGGCCGTCCCGGCTGGCGCATCTTCATGAGCTTCGATGCCGGGAGACCGGCCGGGACCGGGGCGCTTTTCGTGCGGGGCAGCGTCGGATGGACCGACTGGGGTGCGACGGACCCCGCGTTCCGCCGCCGCGGCAGCCAGTCTGCCCTTCTGGCCCGGCGGGTGAATGCGGCGGCGGACATGGGGTGCACGCTGCTTTGCACGTGCACGGGAGAGGCCGTGGACGGCGAGGATCAGCACTCCTACCGGAACATCCTGAGGGCGGGTTTCGTGCAGGCCGGCTTGCGGCCGAACTATTCTCCGGCAGGGAGACCCGCATGAGATATCGGGGAGAGGGGCCAGGGTTGGAGCCCTGTGTGAATCCCGATCGATCAGGCGGTGGCTGGCCCTGGAATCCGGCCCCGTGACACAGCCGATCCAGAACGGTTACCTGCTGATTGCGGATATCTCCGGTTTTACCTCGTTCATCGCCGACACGGAACTCGATCACGCCCAGGCCATCATCCGGCAGGTGCTGGACGGTCTCCTAAGGAACCTCACACCGACCATGAATTTCTGCGAGGTGGAGGGTGACGCCGTTTTCGTATATGGACTCGCGGAGCAAGTCAGCCGCGGCGAGCTGATTGCAGAACTGATCGAATCGACCTACGCGGGGTTCAGGGACCAGCAGCGTACGATGATCCGAAATGCTACGTGTCCCTGTCAGGCATGCCGGGCGATCAGCGGCCTGGACCTGAAGTTCGTGGTCCACTATGGGGAATTCGTTCTCCAGGAACTGGCTGGCAAGACCGGCCCGGTGGGATCGTCGGTCAATCTCGTCCACGCCCTGCTGAAGAACCGGGTGGGCGAACAGACCGGCTGGCAGGCATACGCACTCTATACGGCGCAGGCCCTGGGGCAGATGGGCCTGCCGCCAGACGGCATGCACAGGGATGCGGAGCATCGCGAACACCTCGGCACGTTCGCTACCTACAGCACAGACCTGAACGCCCGTTATGAAACGCTGTGTGAGACGCGGCGGATCTTCATTGACAAACAGGACGCCCACTTCGAGGTCGTGCGCGACGTCGGCGCGGCGCGACCGGTCGTGTGGGACTGGCTCAACGACACCGACAAGCGGACCCGTTGGACGATGCATACGGCATGGTCGGCAGTTACCCGCCCCGGCGGCCGTACGGGCCCGAACGCAAGCAACCATTGCGCAACCTACAATGCTATCGAGTACATCCTCGACTGGCGCCCCTTCGACTACTACACCGTTCGAATTACTCGCCATGGACTGGACCTGCTGATTACCGTCAGTCTGGAGGAACTCGAGGACGGTACACGGATGCGGTGGCGGATGAAGGTCGAGTTGCCTCTGCCCCGCTGGCTGCTGGAGAAAATGGCAGGCCTGATGGAATCGCGCCAGCTCCGGCTCCAGGTCAAATTCGATGAAATGGAGCGCCTGATCGCGGAGGAACGCAGGGGCCGATCGTCGCTGCCCGAAAGCGCCCAGCCCTGACCGGCTCGGGTGCCGTCCCGCGTTCAGTCGCCGATACGGAACGAAACGGAACTCGCCGACCAGTTGCCGAATACGGTCTCCTCCAGCACACCGCTGCCCGGAGATTCACCGAAGCCCGTCAGTGCCGTACCCACTTCCTTCATGACCGGCATGACCACCGGCAGGAAAAGATCCTGGAAATCCGGCGCCTCGCCGCCCTCTTCCGCCCAGGCCACATAGCGGCCCAGATAGTCGCGGATTCGCGCCGCGGTCAGTGGGTCGCCGGCGGCGAAAACTCTCAGGGTATCGGGACCCGGCGGCGGTTCATAGTCGATGTAAAAACCGGCGTTGCTCGATGTGAGGGAATCGGGCACCCGGATCTCCTGACCGAAGGGAATGCGACCATCCGGATAGAAATCATTCTGATCGCTGACGGGGTTCGGGAACAGGGGCGACACGGAGCCTTCCGGACCAATGTCGACAACGGTCACGTACGCGGCCTGACTGACGCGCAGGCTCATGATCAGGCTGTTGTCCGGTGCTCGCGGCTCATCGGCATCCCGCACGCGGAAAGCCGGGTAATCCCGGAGGCCGGGGACGCGACTCAACCTGGGCATCCCGTCCACGTCCATAGGATTCACGTCAATTTTCACGCGCATTGCGCCGGCCGGATTGTCCAGAGCCTGCAGGTGTGCGAGCCTCACTGACCGCTCGAAGCGGGTCAGAAGCCGGGCCGTGGTTTCCTCCAGACTGACCTCCTGGAATTCCTCTACCAGCTGCAGGCCGCCAGGCCCATAGACTCGACAGCCCCGGTCATCGATATTGACGATGAAGCGGGCGCCCCGGGCCGACTCGACGAACTTGACGCGGGGACTGGCCGACAATGCATCTCTCAGAGTCTCTCCACCTGGCCCCGAGACCCGGCGAAGCCAGACGGACACGGTCGTCGGTGGCGGGGCCGGTGCAAGAAGCACCGCCCGACTCCCGGCCGGGACGGTACCGCCTCCATCCAGCTTCGCCCGGGCGTCGTCGCCGTCATGCCCGGTGATCTCTGCCGTGGCGAGAATCGCGTCCGCCGTAAATGACGAAGTGTCCGGCGGATAAACGGCCCACAGGGAACCCGGCGCCGCCCCGAGAAGCGACCCCTGTTCGAGGAGGACTTCTCCGGAACCGATGAATTCCGCATTGGCCCACGCCCGGTCCGCTGCTGGGCGTCCGCCAGCCTCCAGCCGGTCCCCACCCAGCACGGCATTCTCCCGAACCGCTCCGGCTGCTTTCATCCGGGAGCCCGGCGATCGGACTCCGACGAGATCACCCAGGTTGTTCATCGCGTTCTGGATCTCGGCGTGAAGGCGGTCGATCGACCGATCCTGCGGTCCCGTCGCCAGCGCCCGGGCAAGGGACCAGGAAAACCAGCCGAACCAGTGTTCGTTGGAGATGCGCCCCTCCAGTCCGTACTGTCCCGGCGCTGCAGCATCCAGCATCACGTATGACCCGTTCCGCTGCACCGATCCGGTGTCAGCCGGTTCCTCGTCGTACAGCTGCTCCCGCGGGTCCGGCCCCACTCCGCGCACGCGGATGTCGCTGCCGGGAGCGGTGAGTGTCGGTGTCCGGCCCACATCCATGACCGCCAGCACGTCCCGGGCCGGCAGGCGCTGCAGGAATGCATCGAGTTCGTCGTCGAGAATGTCCCTGACGCCGGCGGAACGGGCGTCGTAGGAAAGGACCGTGTCGTCCCATCCGTCAGCCTCGTCGCCGTTCCGGTCGGAAATACGTGATCCGTGTCCCGAGAAATGCACATAGACGACGTCGTCGGGACCCGTCTGCTCCACCAGGGTCTCGAGAGCGGCAAGAATCGCCGCCCGTGTCGCGCCTGCGTCCGTTAACACCGTCAGGTCTTCCGGCCGGAACCCGTAACGAGTGATGAGCACGCGTCTGATCAGAAGCACGTCATTGACCGGGGCCTGCAGATCGGGAACAGGGGCGACGCCGGCACCCGACCCACTGTCACTGGCCTCGTAGTCACCGATGCCGATCAGCAGACCACGCCGCGTGGGCTGCTCCTGGGCTGCCAGGCCCGCCGGCCAGCAACAGGTCAGGCAGGCGATCCCTGCCAACAGCCACCGGGGTGACGCCACTGCTTTCGGCACCGGCCGGACCCTCACGGGCAGTCCACCCGGGCGCCGATCACGCGGCGCCATCCGCTGCGGCAGGCTCGATCTTCCGGTCCCGTGTCCCGGTGAAAAGGTCGAATAGCAACATCGCCAGAATTCCGTAAACCGTCACGACCAGCATCAGAAAAATCCGCAGGCCGAACTTGAAGTCGGCATTCGGTGTCGACCCCACGGCGGGACCAAGAATCACCAGAACCGTCACCAGCGCATATGACCACATCGACCCATTCTGAGCCAGCCCCGTGCCGGCAAATACCCGGCGGCCAAGAACCAGGGCGACTGCGAACACACCGAGCACATATACCAGCAGTGACGGCCATATTTGCAGGACGGCCCAGACGAGCAAGGCCGCCAGACCTCCGACAAGAGTGGAAAACAACATGGACTTCGCCGCCTGGGCGCTGCCGCCTACATTGGACTGCTGACCCAGGGTCATCGACTTGATCAGGACGACCATGTATTTCGACGTGTCCGGCACAACCAGGAAAAACAGCAACACCGGAAAAGTCACGAACAGGGCCCGCAGGCCCGCGTGCGCCGCATTCCGCGGATCAGGCGGCGGCGCGGCTGCCTTGGCGGCCCGCATCGCCGCAACCTGTTCACGTGTTTCCGGCGGTTCGGGGAAGATGGCGTAGGCCAGCCAGACGAAGAGCATGCAGGCCGCCCCGGATTTGATGAGGGCGCCCGTGATCATCACGGCGGCCGGTACGGACTCCGAGCCCAGCGCCGGCACCACCGCGAGACCGATGCTCATGAATGCCGCGATAATCGGGCTGCCGCCCCGCGCCGCGTAATTGAAAATACCGAACAGGCCGAGGCCGATGAGGACAACTCCGACGATCTGCCACTTGTGGATGGGAATCAGCAGCAGCAGGCCCGTGCCGAGGGCGATCGCAAGCATCAGGACAAACGACAACCCGCCCCTGAGGGCAGGCGCGGGAAGGGGCAGCGCGAGGATCGTTGCGGCGAGCACAGCGGCCAGATAGGAGGCATTCCATCCAATCACCTCTCCGCAGGCTAATGCCAGAGTCGTGCCGACGGCGAGTCGCAGAATCCTCCGCTGGCTGAGCAGGATCTCGGAGCTCCCTGTCGCCAATTTCCCCACCCGCCTAATACAGGTACGAGAAATAACTCAGCAGGCGAATATACAACCGGCCGAGCGTATTCATTACCGGGTGCGCACCGGTGTAGACGATGACACTCGCCTGGGAACCGACACGGATGCCGATCCCTTCCTCGAGGACCTGCTCGTCGAGATCGATAATGACGGGAAAGCGCTGGGCGTCACGAAGCCAGTTCTGCTGGTTCTCGATCGTCGGCAATGTTCCGAGAGAGTCATTCCCGGTCGAGACCCCGAAACCGACGCTCCGAACCCGGCCCTTGAATACACGCCCGGGGCGCACGTCGAGAACGAACTCTGCTTCGTCACCGGATTTCAGGTTGCCCAGGTTGTTTTCCGTCAGGTCCGCCTGAATCCAGACGTCGTGAATGGCCACGAAAGTCATCAGCGGTGCCCCGGCCTGGGCGAAATTCCCCGCATCCACCCTCACGTCTGTCACCAGACCACGATCGGGAGCCACGATGGTGGTCCGCTCCAGATTGATGGCAGCCTGTTCCAGGGCGGCCCGGGCGGCAAGCAACCTCGGATTCTCTTCAGGTGCTGGACCCAGCTGAAGACGCGCTTTTTTCAGTTCGGCTTCGGCCGCCTCCACTCTGGCTTTCGCGCTCTCGAGACTGGCAAACGCTCCATCCAGACGGCGCTTGGAGACCGCTCCGGGATCTTCCTCGAAAATGTTCTCGAGACGCTCGAAATTCTTGCGGTCCTTCTCGAGATCCGCGCGAGCCGACTTCAGACTGGCCTCTGCAGACACCAGACCGGCAAAGGCCGCGTCGAGTTCCTGTTGGGTTGCCAGCAGTTCCGCTTCGGCGGAATCCCTGGTGAGGGCATAACGGGATACGTCGATCTGCAGCAGCCGCTCACCGGCCTCGACAAACTGATTGTTGCCGACGTCCACTGCGGACACCGTGCCGGACACTTCCGGGGCGACGGGCACCACGTATGCTTCCACGCGGGCCTGGCTGGTGACAGGGGTCAGCCGATCGCCGATGACGTACCACACGGTCAGGACAGCACAGATCATCAGGACGATCAGGGTCCAGCGCCGGACCGGGTCTTTTTGGCCCGTCTTCTGTGGCCGGTCTTCTTCTGGCGGCGGCCCGGCGGGCTCGACGTTCTCTGCCGCCGTTTCTTCCTCTGATCGTTTCTGGTCAGCCATATTTTCTTCTGTCTCGCTTGCTCGTTACCAGTCAGGTCGGCGCCGTTCGCCCTCGGGAACCGGATCCGTCGCCCCGGGCTCCAGCAGATCTCCCCAGTCCGTCCTGTCCTCCATCATCTGCTTGTTCTGATCATCAACGAAGTCCTGTCCCTCCCGTATCTGCCAGCCTCCGCCCAGGGCCTTGTAGAGGCCGACGACACTTACAACCAGTGCGCCCCTGTTGGCCACATACCGGGACTGTTGTGTAAACAGCGACTGCTGTGCGTCCAGGACCCGCTGATAGTCGGACAGCCCCTCTTTGTAGCGAAGCGTAGACAGGTCCACCGAGCGTTTCGCAGCCTCCACGGATTCGGCAAGAATTCGCTCCTGTTCAAGACCGCGCACATACGCCACCATGGAGTCCTCCACCTCCTGAGCCGCGGCGAGCACCGTGTCCTGGTAACTGATCAGTAGCTGCTGGAACCGCGCGTCCTGGATCCGGACATTGTTCTTGATGCGTCCGTAATTGAGTATGTTCCAGCTGAAAGCAGGCCCGCCCTGGAAGACCAGGCTGTCGGACCTGAACAGTTCCCCGGGTCCGGAGTCACCCGTCCTTGTCGTGTCTGTGCCGTCTGCCGCGGACAGGCCGATGGACCCTGCCAGGGTGAAGCTGGGATAAAGATCCGCTTCGGCGACGCCAATCAATGCGCTCTGCGCTCTGGCCTGCAGTTCCACCTGCCTGACATCGGGACGACGTCTGAGAAGATCGGCAGGGACGCCGGTGGCGATCTCTTCCGGCAGGGACGGAATTTCTCCAGCGGAGCCAAGTAAATCGGCCAGGTCTCCTGGCGGGCGGGCCAGCAGAGTACTCAGCGCGTTTCGCGCCTGGTCCAGCGTAATCTCGAACTGGGGAATCGTGGCCTGTGTACTCAGCAATAGCGTCCTGGCCTGCTGGACATCGAGTTCGTCAGCGTCCCCGTATCGAAAACGGATCCTGGTGATATCCAGACTGCGCTCCTGCAGCACCACGTTTTCACGCGCGACCCGGAGCTGTTCTTCGGCTGTACGAATCGCCGCGTAGGTTTGGGCGACCTGTGAAATCAGCAGAACCAGAGCGTTATCGTAGTTGGCGATGGACGCCGCAAGACCGGCATCTGCCGACTGGATACCCCGCCGGAAGCGGCCCCAGAAATCCATCTCCCAGGACACGTCCGCAGCCAGGTCGTACTGCCAGTAGTTGAGATCGCCGGCGGCGGTGTTCGCCCCGCTTTCGCTGCCCGACACCCGCGTCACGCCGCCACGCCCGCGCTGGAGCTGGGGATACTGATTCCCCACGGCGATCCCGAGCTGAGCGCGCGCCTCGAGCACGCGCAATCCCGCGACCTCCAGACTGTAGTTCTGCTCGTAGGCGGTTAGAATGAGCCGGTCGAGGACAGGGTCGCCGAAGACGGTCCACCACTCCACCAGCTCTGTCGGTGTCGCCGTCATGCCGGCACCGGCCTGCGACCATTGCTCTGGCAGCTCGGCTTCCGGCTCCACGAAATCAGGGCCCACGCTGGTGCAGCCATACACACACGCCACGAGTCCGAGCAGCACAGAAAAGCATTGACCCGCCTTTGGCGGGCGGGCCCTGGGAACGTGAATGACTGCAATATCTTCGTGCAACGCCATGCAGTGTGACCATCTGAACCGACGCGATGGGCATATTAATGCATTCGGGAGTCGCCCTTCAGCAATTGCCCGGAAATGCCCTGAATGCCGCCGAGCCAATTGCGTGGCGGAGACCTCTCAACGAGCGCTGATGGCCCGATAGGCTGTCCCCGCCCCCCCTCTCGCCGCCTTGCCGTCAATACAAAGACAGGGATGATCGCAGCATCACCCCGGAAAATTGCCGGTCATTCAGATTCTGTATGATCCACACTTTTTTCCGACGAACTTGCAAGAGCTTTTTCCGCCCGGGTTGCGGCGGAACGCCCTGAAGGCATCGGGACCGGAGAATGTTCGAGAAAATGGAGGAGTGTTAAGCCATGCGCAGCAATTTCCGAGGCTCAGCCATGAGCAGTGCCTTTCGCCTTTCCTTGATTCTTGTCTTCCTCGGGCCGCCCCTGACAACAGCCAAGGCCGAGGAGGAAGCTGCCGGCTGGTTGCCGCCCTCGCCGGCCGAGATGCCCACGGAGTTCGACTGGGTGCAGCTGCCTTCCGGCGAGTGGCTGGGCGGAGAAATCGTTGTTCTTTACGAGGACACCCTGGAGTTCGACAGCGACGAGATGGGGATCACCAAGATCGACTGGGAGGACGTTATCGAGCTGCGATCGGTGCAGGTGCTCGAGGTACGGCCGAGAGTGGGTGAATCAGTGACCGGCAAGGTGCTGATCAAGGACGGCAAGGTCACGGTGATGGGCGATCAGACGGTGGCGTTCGACCAGGTGGAAATCCTGTCGGTAACCGCCGGCGTGCCGAAAGAAATCAATTTCTGGTCCGGGGAAGTGAGCGCCAGCGCCAACTACCAGTCGGGCAACACCGACAAGGAGTCCTTCAACGGCCGGGCCACGGTCCAGCGGCGGACGGTCGAGCAGCGCATCGTCCTGGATTACATCGGCAATTACGACGAGACCGAGAACGAGGAAACGGAGAACAATCATCGCCTGTCCGGTGACTGGGATCGTTTTGTCACCGACCGGGTTTTCTGGTCACCGGTTGTAATCGAGTACTACAAGGACAAGTTCCAGAACATCGAGCACCGGCTGACCTACACCGTCGCGCTGGGCTACGAGATTATCGATAACTCGACGACCGAGTGGCGGGTCAGCGGTGGTCCCGGTTACACCAAGACCTGGTTCCAGGATGTTCCCGAGGGTGAGAACGACTCGCAGGGCAGCCCGGCCTTCCAGGCCAAGACCCGGTTCGATCACGAGCTGACCGATGACATCGACATCTGGTGCGACTACCGCGCCTTGTTCACCAACAAGGACACGGGCCGATACCTTCACCGCATGGAGACCGGTATTGCCTACGAGATCATCGATGATTTCGATATCCGGGCAACCTGGGTCTGGGACTACATCGCCGAGCCCGCGGAGGAAGAGGACGGCAAGAAACCGGACGAGAGCGACACCCAGCTGTTCTTCGGTATCGGCTATACCTTCTAGGCTGTTCGCCGATTCGGCAAAGCAAAACGGGCAACCGGGGATGCTACGGACGACTGGCAGACCACCGCGGGCCAGGATGCGGTCTGCAGAGTATCGGGTCACGGATGACCCATCCCTGTCGCGAGAAAAACCTGCCGGGAAACAGTCAGCGGGCTAGTTCTGGTCCCGCCACCAGTCGGCAAACTCCTGAAAATCCACCAGGCCATCCGAGTTTGTATCGATGACAGCAAACTCGAGGGCCCGCACTTCGGCTGACGAGTCCCATCCTAGAGTTTTCAGGATCTCACCGAATTCATTTTCATCGATGAGACTGTCATTGTTGGTATCGAAGCGCCGGAAGAGCCGCAGAATCCTGTCAGTCGAGTTTGTCTCTGCTTTCTCCATTTCTCAGCCTGTTTCACCCAATTCGAGTCCAGCACTCCCGACCCAATTCCTGAGGAAGCATTGCAGGCATAAACCTGATGGTCCCACGAGCGTTCGAAAAACGATACCTTGCCTCGCGGCGCAGCCCTTTACAAAAGTCAGAAAAAAGACCCGGCGCTGTCGCGCCGAGCCTTTCCTGCCGTCTCAGGGAAAGCCGCACTACTTCAATTTTGCTGCGCCCTTCCAGGTGCCGGAACTGCCGTTGTGGAACAGCGTGTTTCTGATCCAGCTTCCGGATCCCTCGATGCCGTCGAACTTGCCCGTGCCGTTGAAGTATCCCCAGGAGCCGCAAAGATCGGGACAGTCAGCCGTATTGGCTTCGTCCGCCCGCCACCAGAACGATGCCGTATCACCCGCCGCATTGAAACTCGTGCACATGCCGTCGGCTGAAATGAAGGCATCATCAGCCGTGGCATGGAATCTCCCCACGCAATCTGAGCTGACATTATCCAGCGGATGAGACGAATCGTCGGCAAACGTGATCTGCGTGTAGTGTGAGACCACCACCTTTGACCCGTCGGGCATCTCCTGCGTGACCTCATGACTGTTGTGCGTGGCGTACCGCCCGCCTGTCTGGTCGGCAAAGCTGCTCACGGGCAGTGTCATCAGCAAGGCGGATGACAGCGCAATTGTTAACGATCGCATTTTCTTGTTCTCCCCCATATGAATGAATCGGGCCGAAGTGCCCGATCACCGCGGTCGATTATAGCCGGGCGGCACGCTCCAGGAGGCATTGAAGAAAGTCCAGTTCCGGTGAACCCGCGCCGGAGCGGGATTATCCGCGCCGGACGAACCTCGGCTTTGGTCCGGATGGCAACCCGGAGCCGCGGATCACTTGCAGGTCCTGTTACCCGGCCCGCCCTTACACTTGCCGGAACAGCACTCACTGTCCGCGTCGCAGCTGGCACCTATGGGCTGCAGGTCGCAGCTGCCGCCGCCCCCGCCGCCCCCGCCGCCACCACCACCGCTCGTGCTGCACGCGAGCGCGTTGACAGCTGCTGCGGCCTGTACCAGACCATGGCCGAAGACGTTATCACGACCGGGAGCGCCAAGGTCGGTAGCGGTTGTGCCCAGAACGGCCCGGATATCCTGATTGCTGCAGCTCGCGTCCTGACTCCAGACCAGCGCAGCCACTCCCGTCACGTGGGGTGTCGCCATGGAGGTACCGTCGTAGAACGCGTAGTGCCCACCCGAGCGGGTCGTCACAGTGGCCGTATTACCGGCCAGACCCAGCAGGACCGTGCCGGCTTCGCCGGAGACTCCCACCGCCTGAATGGACAGGTTGGCGTCTCCCAGGGTGCCGCTGAACAACGCCGGCGCATTGTTGTAAATGATCGCCGCCACGCCTCCCTGATTCTGACATTCTGCGACCTTCTCAGCGAAGGTGATCGACCCTCGCTCGATTAGGCACACTTTTGCTGATGCGCCCGCGCAGTCACCCGGGCTTCCGAGGCCGTCGACCGCTTTACAGACAAAAAGATTCCCCGTACCGCTGCCGTTCACCGAGCCTTCCATGCCCGTCGCCTCGAAGGCCGTACCACCGACGGAAAGGCCCTCGTCCATACCCGTTCCCGGCGGCACCGTTGAGCGCACGGCGACGCCGGGGGCGGCAAGCTCCACCTGGCCATTCTGCTGGG
>Ga0209536_100005695_pt1 | contig 19281 bp, 18 predicted proteins | sample DeeMarSeWOR28_12_FD_187461 | JGI IMG/M metagenome (GOLD analysis project Ga0209536, IMG submission 187461) | Marine sediment microbial communities from White Oak River estuary, North Carolina - WOR-2-8_12 (SPAdes) (version 2) | ecosystem: Environmental > Aquatic > Marine > Intertidal zone >... | reverse complement strand
CGGGGTCACCTTCATCCGCATTGACTATGACGTATTTGATATCACCGGGGGCATTCCTGGTCCCTTCCCATTTAATCCCGGCGGGGAAGCCACCACCACCTCGCCCCCTCAGGTTAGACTTTTTAACAACTTCAATTACTTCCTCGGGGGTCATCTCGAACAGCACCTTGGCCAGCGCTGAATAGCCACCGAGGGCAATGTAGTCCTCAATACTCTGGGGGTCTATCAGTCTGTTATCCCCGAATACGATGCGGAGCTGGTGTTTATAAAATGGAATCTCGTTTTCGTTAGATACCGGTTTACCATCATCACCCGTGTAGAGCAGACGCTCAACGACTTTCTTCCCTACCAATGTCTCTGATATAATCTCTGCGACATCCTCAGGTTTGACACTAAGGTAGCAGATTTCATCCGGGAAAATAACTACAATAGGCCCTCTCTCGCAGAAGCCATGACATCCTGTCCGCCGCAGATCGACTTTCCCACTGAGGCTTTGCTGCTCCAGTTCTGAGGAGAAGGCGTCAGCCACTTTTTCACTGGCATAGGCATGACAACCGGTTCCCGAGCATATCGTGACGCATTGCTTGGAAGAGTCTCTGTCTGCTACTATACCTTTTCGCAGTTCCTCAAGGTCAAGAAGCGATTTTAATCTAGCCATATTGTCCTCCTTCTCCAACTAATCGGCACCTGCCACGATTTCCGCCAATTCCTTGGCTCCCAGATCACTGCGATATTCGCCATCAATGACCATGGCCGGTCCCAGCGCACAGCATCCCAGACAATTCACCGTATTCAGCGTGAACTTCTCATCCGGGGTTGTCTGCCCGGGCTCAACGCCAATTGCCTGAACAACGCGGTCAAGCAGACGTGTGGCGCCACGAACATGACACGCCGTGCCGAGACAGACTGATATCGGGTGTCGCCCCTGAGGCAACAGGCTGAAATGCTTGTAGAATGTCGCTATGTGATACGCACGAATCAACGGGATATCCAGTTTCTCACAGACACGAGTCAGAATCGGTCTTGAGAGCCAGCGGTATGCGTTCTGGACATCAAGCAATATCTGTATAAGTGATTCGCTATTACTTTCGTATTTCTCAACAATCTCATCTACTTTGGTAAGGTCCTGTTCCATTATCCTGCTCTCCTTCCCCATCTTCGGTAACTTTAATCATATGAGGTCGTCATCATGAAAAAATCAAAGCACAACACCTCTTTATCAAAATATTCTCAGGGAATTCTCAAAAAATACTTGGCCTGAAATAAAACTCGGGGACTTCTACTCGAAGCCCCCGTCGATATAACTCATCGGTCACTCGTCACAGATCAGGATTCTTTCCTCATCATATAGCCTATCCCACTCCTTGTCAGTATATACTTGGGATTCCTGGCATTATCACCAAGTTTGTTTCGTAGATTGGCCATAGTCGATTGCAGCAGGTGTACATCGCCATAATATCCCTCTCCCCAGACCACTGTCAGAATTGCGTCTGCCGTAAGTACTCGCCCGGCATTTCGTGCCAGGTAGGAGAGTAGACGGTATTCTGTAGCCGTGGGGCATACCTCTTTATCACCTCGCTGTACGCGGTGGTTATTAAAGTCGATAACAAGGTCACGTACCTTAAAGGGTGGTGCGGGGCGCTCATCCCACAGTTTGGTGCGGCGTAAAGCAGCACGTATTCTTGCTAGCAATTCTCTTGCCAGAAAGGGCTTGGTAACATAGTCATCGGCTCCGACGTCAAGACCTTCAATCATATCCTCTTCGCTCTCTTTGGCAGTGAGCATGATGATGGGCACCTGCGAGAATTGTCGGATACGCCGGCAAAGGTCATAACCATCAATCTCTGGCATCATGATATCCAGAAGTATAAGATCAGGGGTTCGATGTTCGAACTGTTCCAGCGCCTCAGCTGCACCACTGGCGATAACTACCCGGTAACCTTCAAGGCGCAGCATACTACCCAGCATATGCTGAGTACGCTCGTCATCATCAACCACAAATATCGTCGACTTATTATCGAACACGCTTCTTCTCCAACCATCTTACGAATCAGGCTCAAGTGTTCTTTAATTTTAAGTTAAACACCTCAAGAATATCTCAAGAATAAACACAATTTATCAAAAATATATCAACATTAGACCCTTGATTTGTGAAATCTGAATGGCAATAAAAAGGAACCTTCAAGTGGAGGTCCCTGCTTATTCTTTTAACCTGTGCTCTGTGACTACTGGGCTTCTTTCCTCATCATGTAACCTATCCCGCTCCTTGTCACTATGTACCGGGGATTCCGGGCATCATCTCCCAGTTTACTCCTGAGGTTTGCCATAGTTGATTGCAGCAGGTGTACGTCTCCATAGTATCTATCCCCCCAGACCACCATCAGAATCGCATCTGCAGTCAATACCCGGCCGGCATTTCGCGCCAGATAGGAGAGCAATCGATACTCTGTAGCCGTGAGATGCACTTCCTTTTCGCTCCGCTGCACGCGATGATTACTGAAGTCTACAACGAGGTCATCGAGTCTGAATGGTGGTGATGAACGTTCATCCCATTGCCTGGCACGACGCAGTGAAGCCCTTATCCTTGCCAGCAATTCTCTTGCCAGAAAGGGCTTGGTAACATAGTCATCGGCTCCGACGTCAAGACCTTCAATAGTATCCTGTTCACTGTCTTTGGCAGTGAGCATGATGATGGGCACCTGTGAAAATTGTCGGATACGCTGGCAGAGTTCGTAGCCATTTATTCCAGGCATCATGATATCCAGGATTATAAGGTCCGGGACCACGTCGTCAAATTGTTTGAGCGCTTCTTCACCACCGTCGGCAGTAACCACACGATAGCCTTCAAGGCGCAGCATACTACCCAGCATATGCTGAGTACGCTCGTCATCATCAACCACAAGTATTGTAGCGTCGTTGACTGACATGTCCTCTCATCCAATACTGCAATGACTTAGTCTACAGTATTTTTACGATCAAGCGGTAGGGTAAACCAGCAAGTGCTCCCCTTACCGACCTCACTCTCCATCCAGATACGACCACCGTGGGAGTCAATTAGACCCTTGCAGACTGACAGCCCAAGACCAATACCTGGGATTTTTTCGGAATTTTCATGCTTTATGCGGTACATAGGGTCGAATATCTTTTCCAGATCTTCCTCCGCTATCCCTATGCCCTGATCGCTGACGCCTATTAATATGTCGTCACCTTTCCTGCTGGCGGAGATCGTCACTCTGGTACCATCCGCAGAATATTTACAGGCATTGTCAATTAGATTATCAATCACCTGTCTGATTCTTCTCACATCCATTCTCACCCTAGGCAGCATACTGTGTCCCTCCAGCGTAATCAGATGATGGGGGGCACGGATGCTTGCCTCACTGACAACCTCCCTCACCAATCTGTTAATGCTGCGCAGTCTCTTATTCACACTGAGTAGTCCAGCCTCCAGTCGAGAGAGGTTAAGCAGGTCATTGACAAAAACTGTTAACCGGTCGGTATCCTTATCAATACCACGTACAAAGTCCAGCCATTCGTTTTCATTTAATTTGTACTGATGTTCAAGGAGTAGCGTAGCATAACCCTTTATATTACTCAGGGGAGTCCGTAGTTCGTGTGAGACAGTCGAGAGAAGGGTCCTCTTTAAATCATCGAGTTCTTTATATTTGGCGACATCCCATTCGAGCTTTTTCCTGTCGTCGATGTCCATGTAATAGCCCAATACTGCCCTTTTATCTTCATAGATGATGGAGGTAGTCTTTTCAACTATCCAGCGAACCTGGCCATCCTTACTAACCACCCTGCATTCGTAAGGCGATAAAAGCTGTCCTTTCAGGGCATTTACAGTATTACGCTTGATCTGAGCGCGGTCTTCATGGTAGACGAGGTCGAGTGAATTCTTCCCGATAAGCTCATCGGATGTGTAGCCCATGAACCTCTGGAATTCAGGGTTTATGTAGAGAAATTTCCCATCACGCACAATGTACATTCCAATCGGCGAGCTATCGAGGAGTACCCGGAATTGCTCCTTCTCCCGCATACGTATGACCACTCCGGCAACTATCCTGGCGATGGTGCCAATCAGAGACCGCTCTTCTCTCAGAAGAGTGGTTCCTGTGATTTCTGAATAGTGATTTACCTCGACCCGGCCAACTCTTACTCCCTGTACCCTGATATAAGACACCTGTTGCCACAGCGTCTCCATGAAATTTGGGGTCTTATATTCTTTATTGTTTACGACTATCATGGCGCAGGCACTCTCAGGAAACGGGCAGGCACTGAGCAGCAACGCTGCTAATGTCCTGAATATCTCATCGAAAGAGATGTCCGTCCTCGAGGCTATACTGGCTACATCGTAGTTCCATTGAAGCTTTGATCTCTGTTTCCGAGTAGTATTTTTGATTCTTGTACTCATCATCTTATCAATCCTGGTCTCAAATACCGTTACAGCACCTCATGCTCTTTCACTGACGCCGTGGTTATTCCCAGCTGCTTTTATTGGATTATTTTGGACTTTTCCTTCTCAGATGTCAATAAATCCTCATGATATCAGATAGAAACCGCTCTTTGATATATGACGGCGTACTTGACACAACTAATTTCTCATGTATCATGGTATACGAACACTTGTGGCTATCCAGGATGTTCATAAATAGCATCTTTACGGGTTGCTCAATCAAAGATAGAAACATAGTGGCGGACTGTATTAGGGTATAAAACTATGTCAGGCAGTAACACCGGTCGTCGTATAGCATTCATTATTGGATTGCTTGCTGCCATGGTTATAATTATTGGCGTGTTCTCTCCCTGGTTTCATTGGGAAAAATCAATTGCTTATTTCTCTCCAATAAGCCTGGGGCAAGCCTCCGGATGGGACCTGGCAACAGGCGATGTTAGTTTTGGAAGCAGTGACATCGCTCGCGAACGCTCCTTTATGCCGCTACTCGCCCTGGGTGGAGGTATCCTCTCTGTACGGTCAGCCGCAGTTGGCTTGTTTGCCGCTAATAGATTCCTCGGCATCCCACTAGCTATGGGGGGGGATATTAACCATTGTTGGTGTGGCGGCGTCAATGTCAGGAACAACAGCCCATTATCATGTCTTTGAAGGTTATAATGAGTATGTCAAGAATGGCATTGGGCTCATCGAATGCGGTATAGCCGCACTCGTAAAAATTTTCACCGGCTCATTTGCCATAAGGAGATTCTAGAGAACCAACAGCAGCAGTATCTGCTCAATAGTATTTACCCTACCCCCAATTATCCTGTCAGGGACTTTACCCCAAGCCGATTTCTGCCCTTTCGCCCTTTCAACCGTAGACGGGCATCTATATCCTGTACCTGCTCTCACGTGATGTTTCGGGCTATTTGACCACCTAGCGATAGCAGGAATATACTTCTACCGTGACAAGACAATAAGGCACGGCACCAGCCAATAAGATACTCTCTGTTCCTGAGGTGGGAGAGCATAATCGTTGAGAACCAAGATAGAAACCGATCTGATACTTTTTAACCTACTGGTTCTTCTACTGGCTATCGTTATCCTGGCATTTCCTTCAAATGTGATGCGAATTGTCCTGGGTATTCCGTCGGTACTATTGCTCCCCAGCTACGCCCTGGTGGCGGCCCTGTTTCCCCGTAGACGGAGCCTTGAGGGGATTCAGAGGATAGCCTTCATCCTGACGATGAGCCTCGCTGTCGTGCCGCTTATCGGACTAATCCTCAACTATACCCCCTGGGGCATAACCCTGGAATCGACCCTTATTTCGCTGGGTGCCTTCATCCTTCTTATGTCGGTCGTTGCCTGTGTGAGGAGAAAAAGGCTGCCGATAGAGGAGCGTTCCGGCATCAGATTTCGCCTGAGCATGCCCGGCTGGGAGGGTGGCATCTGGGACAGGGCCCTCACAGTGTTACTGGTAGTCGTGGTGCTGGGAGCGGGGGCAGCCGCCGGCTACACCATCGCCAACCCTAAAACAGGTGAGCGGTTCACTGATTTCTACCTGCAGGACGAACACGGAAAGGCCAGAGATTTTCCCCAGATGGTGGTCATCGGGTATGACGCGGAGATAACAGCGGGTATCGTCAATCGGGAACATGAGACAGTCAGCTACCGGGTGGTGGTATTGCTGGACGGCATCACACAGACCGAGTTCGGGCTGCTCGTGCTCGACCACGAAGAGGTATGGGAGCAGGTAATAACCCTTCCACCTCAACACTCCATAGGCGAGCATATGGTGGAGTTCGTACTGTATGCACGTGGGAATGAAGAGTCTTACCGAGGACCGCTCCGCCTCTGGATCGAGGTAACCGATGACTGATACAAATAAGTTGTCACCGGATATCGATTGCACCGTAATCGGTGATGCCATGATAGACGTGGTATTACCCCTGACGGATGTACAGGATATTGCATCGCTGGCGGAGGGTGGAGTGACCAACACAAAGAGAAGATTGTTCGCCGGTGGGGCCGCCAACATCGCCTACTACGTTAGGAAACTCGGGGGCAGCTCCGCCTTTATCGGCAGGGTTGGAGACGACCATTTCGGGAAGCTATTCCTGGATGATTTGGAGAGAAACGGAATAATCGCCAATGTAGCCAAAGACGCAGATACGAACACAGGGACCGTATTCGCCCTCGTCTTTCCCAATGGGCAGAGGTTCTTCATCGATGACAGGGGTGCCAATACCAACCTGAGATATGAAGACATCGACCTTAGCATAATCAGGAGAAGTCGCTTCCTCTGTTTTCTGGGTTTTTCCTATCAGGACGAAGGCTTTATGGACTGTATCGAAAAAGTCCTTGACGGGACCTCAAGTAATGTAGCCGTTGTATTCAATCCCGGCGCACCAAACCTGGCCACGAAATACAGAAAGACATTCACCGATGTCATCCGGGAACACGTCGATATCCTCATCCTTAATAAAGCCGAGGCCAGAAATCTGACCCAGTGTGATTCAGACAAGGAGATGCTCGACTCTCTGCTCGCTCTTACCGATACCGTGGCCCTGACTAGAGGAGAACAGGGAAGTATCGTAGCTACGAGGGACGAGATTCACGAAATCAAAACCGCCACAGTAACAACACTGGACACAACCGGCGCCGGCGATGCCTACGCCGCTGGACTTATCTACGGACTCTCTCATAACCTGGGGTTGATGGAAGCATGTGAATACGCTTCAAGAATCGCCGCAAGCGTCGTCACTCATTTCGGTGCCAGACCAGACAGCCTCGACTGATTCTATTATGACCTCAGCATCAATCAGTCTGTGGCCACCCTCTCAATCGATAGTAGTCCGCCAGCATCCGGTCAAAATCGGATTTCGCCAGTACCTTGCCACTGTCTTCCAGAGGTTCTTCGAAGAACCTCTTCGGCAGAGTATCGTCTGCGACTGACATGCCTTCGCGAAGGTTAAACTTCCTGACCTCGTTGGTAATGTTGGCGGCTATTTGGCTCAGTTGCTCCTTGTCCAGTTGCCTCCCGGTTGTGCCCTCAATAATCAGCGACAGCATCTCCCAGGGGTACACGTCTCTAAAGAATCGGCAGAGTATCAGAGAGTCAAAGAGCGTGTGCCTGTCCTCAAAATCAATCAGCACTTCTGCCTTGCCTTCAATCTGGTCGGGGGCTATCACTCCTGACAGCTCCGCTTTATAGACGGTCGCCCTCAGATGGCAAGCCCCTCTGTCCGATATGGCGTAGGCGAGGCCCATTCCTTTGAGGACTCTGGGCTCGTACCCTGCCGGCTCCAGTCCTTTGACATGCACTGCCAGGTCTTCCAGCCCCCACTCCCGACTGGCATGGCGGATGCCCTCTGCGAGAGTAGCCCCGATACCTTTTCTCTGCACTATCTGGTGGAGCAATTCTGCCACCCCATCAACATCACCGTAGTCGATTCTCTCGTCTATTACCCTGCGGCGGCAGGCTTCAATAGCAAAGGCGGCCAGATTACCGGCCGTTATCGTGTCGATGCCCAGCCGGTCGCACAGGTCGTTGAGATAGGCAATCTCCCTGATGTCATCTATCAGGCACAGTCCACCGAACGCATAGATCGTCTCATACTCCGGCCCCTCTATTCTGAGTCCCCTGTGTCTCCCGTCGATGACCTCCGTCAGATTACCACAGGCCAGGGAACACTTGGGACATGCCTTGGGCCTGACACGACACTGTTTGAGCAAAGCCGGAGCACTGATATTTCGCCAGCGGTCAAACGTACCCCGAGACCAGTATTTCGTCGGGAACGCCCCGTTCTCGTTCGTGGTAGCCACCAGCATCGGCGTGCCGAGTCTCCGGTAGTTCATAATGGCTGGGTCAGTCCTGGCTTTCTGTCCTGTCTCCCTCCATACACGCTCAAGGATTGCTAGCTTGGCCGCCGCCCGCTTTTTATCGCCGTGAAAAACCAGGGCCTTGATTTTCTTCGAACCCAGTATCGCCCCGGCACCGGTACGACCAGCCGACCGCCAGTAATCGTTCTCAATTACAGCGAACCTTACCAGATTCTCACCAGCCGGACCAATTACAGCGATTCCGGCATCTTTCCGGCTAACCTCTTTCCGGATGATGTCTTCTGTCTCATAGGTTTCCTTACCCCAGAGATGACTGGCTTCATGGAATATGACACCTCCACTGGAGACCTCAAGGTAGACCGGGCTTGCCGAAACGCCGCTGACAACAACGGCATCATAACCTGTCCGGCTCAGAGGCTCAGCCACGCTACCCCCTGCGTAAGTCTCGCAGTACAGGCCAGTCAGGGGCGACTTACAATACACTCCATACCGGGACGAGCCAAAAACCCTGGTGTCGGTTACGGGCCCGGTAGCGAAGATAATCACGCTATCCGGTGAGTATGGCTCGAAACCAGCCTGTGTCTTGTTAACCAGAAGATGCGAGCCCAGCCCCTTACCACCCAGAAATTCCTGGTATACCACTTCATCAATGCGCTCTTCATGAAAGGATCTCCTGCTGACATCAATATGCAGTACTTTGCCGTGAAAGCTCTCCATATTCGCCCCCGTTTCTATACAGTCATCAAAAGTGGTTCTATTGTAGTCCCTTATTACAACCGTCAACAACCCCTTGTACCCAGACCTGCACAATTGACCAAATCATGGTCTCAGTGCTATAAATAGCTAGCTCGATGGATAAGAAAAAGGCGATAAACAGCTTCCTTGAGTATGTAGACAAGCTTAAACGTTTACCTCTGATTACTGATTCGGAGATACTTCAGCTTTTCGGCGAGGAAGTCACCACAACAGTAGCCGAGATAGACCGTTTCAACCGCGAAGGGCAGATCTGCCCAAACTGTCAGAACAGGTGTTGTCCGGTAGCTGGTTGCGAGCTTTATGCCCCCGAGTTTGGGCAGTGCCCTATTTTTGAATTTCGACCTGTCCTCTGCAGACTCCATTTCTGTCATAGATTCAATGATGTAGGCCGTTCAATGGTTATAGAACTCGGAGACATTTTCTTCGACAGTCTATTAGCTGGTGAGCAGAACGGCAATGACAGGGTACGACTGTTTGAAAGCCCACCGCTGGCAAAGCATGCCCCTGGACTTATTTTGGCAACTGCCCCGTGGGTAGATGCTGTCAGAAAAGGCAGCCTCAATCCTGAATACGCCCGGGAGCTAATCTACCTGGAGGCCGAGAAATACACGCTCCCGATACAAAAGGTGGAGCAAGGCACCTAAGGGAGTATAACATGCAATATCTGCACAGTTCTTCAGAGAAAATAAAACCCCCGGTTTGAGTCGGGGGTAAGACACACAGAGTTGGAATTCTGTGGGGGTAGTTTTACACGATTTCTTTCAAGAAAGCCCAGGGGTCTTTCTTAGAGCTCCCGTTTGATGGAGCCTTACGAGATACGGTACCCTCGGCAATTATCAGTTCAGCCCCGCAATCACCGCAGGTCCGGTTCTCCGGTTCTCTTAATGCCCAGCCGTAATATCTGGTTCCGCAATTAGGGCAGGTGCCTTGCAGCATTACTCGTATTCAACCCCTTTGTCTTTAATAATATCAATAATCTGCTGCAAATATCTCTCAGAGATTGCGGTTTGGGGAGGAGCTTTCTCGCCTTTCTCACGGTCAATGGCACCATCAATTAACCTACCTACCCAATAGCCCTGCTCAAGTCCCTGTTCAAAGGCTTTCTGGATTGCAGCGTTGTAATCTTCATCAGTTATCCACATATTATCTCTCCAATAATAGAATCATAGTAACAAGGCACGGTTAGAGTTAGGTGATACCAGGGTTAGAAGATGATAAAAATTTGTATGAATTTTCCAGAACATTAAGGGAATTAAGATTACTTCTTCCCGTTTTGAAGATTTGTACAAAACTGAGCTAGTTCAAACGGAGCGCTTCTGGTATAATCACGCTGCAGTACTAATACGGGAATTGCTGTTGAAATATTCAGGGAGGATGCCATGGCATACGAATATGAAATCAACGAGATGGCCAAGGAAGAGTCCTGGCGAATGTTCCGCATAATGGGAGAACTGGTCGAGGGATTTGATACACTGAGTGGAATTGAGCCGGCGGTAAGTATCTATGGCTCAGCCCGCATCACTCCGGGCGACGAACTCTATGCACAGACACAAGAAATAGCCCGCCGTCTCGGTGAGAACGGCTTCTCCATCATAACCGGTGGTGGCCCTGGCGTAATGGAGGCAGCCAATCGTGGTGCCATGGAAACCGATGTAACCTCGGTAGGACTAAACATTGAACTACCCGAGGAGCAGGCCCCTAATACCTACACGACAAAATCAATAATGTTCCATCACTTTTTCGTGCGCAAGGTAATGCTGGTTAAGTACGCCACTGCTTTTGTCATCATGCCCGGTGGTCTGGGAACACTCGATGAATTGACCGAAGTACTAACCCTGATGCAGACTTTCAAGATAAAGCCCTTTCCGGTAATTCTCTATGACAGCCACTTCTGGAATGGGTTCCTCGATTGGCTACGAAGCGTGGTATTATCCCGCAGATACGTTTCCAAAGAAGACTTCGACCTGCTGAGGGTATGCGATGAACCCGATAATGTGGTGGAAGCTGTCTGCGAATGGTATGAAAAACAACAGGTAGTTGGCAAACAGGCACTGGATAGATAGTACCCGGTATCTCAGTCCAGTATTACTTCATCACCATAGTCGGGCACTGAGGTCTTCCAGCCAGTCTGCGTTGCTATAAAGTCTGCGAAATTCCGGGCAGATTCTTCCTCACCATGAACAACAAATACCTGCCGCGGAGGCTTCGTCAAAGCAGATAACCACCGAAAGAGCTGTTCCTTGTCGGCATGTCCTGAGAAACCGTTTAGCTGTACTATTTTAGCTTTCACCGGATAATTCTGCCCAAGTATTCTGACCTCACTCTCACCATTGACAATCCGCCGTCCCAGCGTTCCCTCCGCCTGATAACCGACAAAGAGTATCGTGCTTTCCGGGCGAGTGATGTTGGTAACAAGGTGATACTTTATCCTGCCACCAGTACACATTCCGGAACCGGCAATGATGATAACGCTACCCTTTATGTAATTAATCGCCTTCGATTGCTCGATGGTCCTTACCAGCGTCAGGCCGGGGAAATCAAAAGGTGATTTCCTCTCACGAATCAACTGGACCATATCCTTATCAAAAAGGTAAGGATGTTCGTCGAAGACATCAGTAATATTGACTGCCATAGGACTATCAACAAAGACCAGCAGGTCGGGTATTCGTTTCTGACGCAGGGCCTCATTAAGATAATACAGGAGTTCCTGGGCACGCTCTAAAGCGAAGCTGGGAATGACAATATTACCCCCTGCTTTTACCGTACTTTCGATGACCTCAGCGAGCTCGTCGGCCATATCATCTACCGGCTCCAGAGACCGATTACCGTAGGTAGACTCCACCAGAACGTAGTCGGCTTCCTCGAAAGTCGAGGGATTCCGCAGTATCGGTTTGTCCCACCGACCAACGTCCCCTGAGAAAAGTATCACACGCTCCTCACCACCCTGACGAATCCTGACTTTTATCATCGCCGAACCAAGAACATGGCCAGCATCGTGAAAAGAGGCCTCAATACCTTCACCGATTTTCACCGTTTCTTCATATTGAACCGGTGAAAATAACGGTAAAACAGCCTCGGCATCGGACACCGTATAAAGAGGGATTTCGGGATGGGGACCTTTTCGACTCTCCCTTTCATGCCGCCGTTTTTTGTACTCGGCATCCTGTTCCTGCAACTTTGCCGAATCGAGCATGATAATCTCAGCAATGTCAGCGGTGGCCGCCGTACAGTAGATAGGGTTATGGAAACCCTCTCTTACCAGCTTGGGCAACAGCCCACAATGGTCAAGGTGGGCATGGGTCAGCAGGACGGCATCCCGGCTTTGTGGTGGTACGGGGAAAGGGTCCCAGTTTCGCGACTGAAATTGTCTTTCCTGGTAAAGGCCACAGTCCACCAGAAAACGAACTTCGTTAGCTTCTACCAGAAACCTTGATCCGGTTACGCTCTGAGCTCCGCCCATGAAGGATATTTTTATTTCCACATTCTCACGCATTCACCAACGTTACTACATACAATACAGCAGTATCAACGTATCAGATAGTATCAGAAAAGCGAAGCTCAGGTAAAGGTTTACGTATAATTTCTGGTACATCCAACCACAAGCAGGAATTATCGGCGGCAGCTTATTGTCCATAAGGTCCATCATTTTGGTCTTTTCGTCCTTTCCTTACTGACTGGTCAGACCTTACTTGGGTCATCAACAAGTGGGACAATAATAAGGGCGCAGCCTGACTCTTGCGGTAGGCCACCATGTGATACCGCTTACAGGATGGCAGATATTAGCTGAAGATGGACGTTTATCTGATAATACCACTGGTAGAAATTGCGCTTACTATGGTGTTGCTAATTGTTCTAGCAGTAAGGGGTAAGCAGCATGCCGCCAGAAGGCCCTTCTTCCTCTTCTTGTTCAGCATGAGCCTCTGGGGTGTATTCATTTTCTTGATGCGTAACTCTTCGAGTATGACTACTGCACTGTTCTGGGAGCGATTCGTTTTCATCGCTATAATAAGCGGCGCCCTCTTCTTCTATCGTTTCACCGTGAGTCTCACCGGTATCAAGCCACGAAAAATCACCTTCTACCTGATTCATGTTCTCTATGCCACCTGCATCGCCCTTATTCCAACCAACCTTATCATCACTGGCATGCAGCCAATGTGGTATGGTAAAGCCCCCGAGATTGGACCACTCTTCGCTGCCTACGTCGCCAGCGCCTATGTCCCACTGGTGCTGGGACTCATTATCCTGATAAAGCACCGGAAACGCTCCAACGATACAGACGAAAAGACCCGCGGACAGTACATCATTGCCGGTATTACCGTGATGTTCATCGGTGGTACTACCGATTATCTGCCAGCGCTGGGCATCAGTATGTACCCCCTCGGCATCGTTGGGAGCATTATCTTCTGTGCTCTGGCTACCGTCGCTATGCTAAGGTACGACCTTCTCGAAATGAAGGTGATGCTCCGTAAGAGTATCGCTTATGCACTGGCCGGTGTGCTACTCCTCAGTGTTTTCGGCGGTCTGATATTCCTGTTCAGCAATGTCTTTGAGACAGTACTTAGTCCTGTCTCCCTGACAATGATGTTCGTTTCCGTGCTAATTACCATTATTGCGATAACCCTGTTCCAGCCGATGATACCTGCACTTCAGAGAGCTATCGACCGTTTATTTTTTCGTGAAAGATATAAATTTCTTAAAGAACTGGAAGAATTCAGTCAGGAAACCCATGACATACGAGACCTCAAGGAATTGGGGTCATCAACGGTTAAGCTGATAAGTCGGGCGCTGCAGACCTCCGGTGTTCATCTTCTGCTTTTATCAGAATCAGGTGATTACACTGTTGTTGCCTCTACCGGACAAGAGTCTCTCCAGCTAAGCTTGAGGAACCAGACCCCCATCATTCAATGGCTACGGTCGTACAGGTCATCACTGCACAGACGGGATATAGAGAAGGTTCCCCATTTCCAGATGCTGTCCGACAGAGAAGCAAGTCAACTGGCAGCAATCCGAGCAGAATTATTCATTCCTCTCAAGAGCAAAGTGGACGAACTGGTAGGCCTGTTCATCCTGGAGGAAAGCCTGTCCCGACAGCGTTATTCCGCAGAAGACGAGCGTCTTGTCCTGGGCGTAGCCAATCGTATGGCAATCGAACTGGAGAACGCCCGTCTCTACTCACTGGAGAAAAGCATGCGGAGGGAACTGCAGAGGCAGGATGAACAAAAGACAGAGTTTTTGCACACAGTCGCTCACGAGCTTAAAACACCCCTTACAGCCATCATTTCCTCCTCGGACATGATGGTGACCGAAACATCCGCTACTCCGGAACAGAAGTTAAGGCTTATCAATAACATCAACCGTAGCGCCTGGTTGATGGACAAGACGGTTGGTGAGTTACTCGACCTCGCTAAAATACAGATTGGGGGTTTGAATCTCCAACTAGAACCCCGAAACATCGCTGCCTCTGTGGAAGAGGTAGCTTTGCAGCTTCGGGCCCTTTTCTCTAACAAAAAACAAACGCTCACTCTGGATATACCCGAGTCACTGCCGATGACACTACTGGACAAAGAGAGGATAGAGCAGGTATTGGTCAATCTTATGTCAAATGCCAACAAGTTCTCCCTCGCCGGTAGCGAAATTACTCTGCGTATAAGGGAAAGCGAGGGCAGACTGCTGGTCTCACTACAGGACTGTGCCAATGCCATCTCCGAGGAGGACAAGGTACGGCTGTTTGACCCTTATTACCGTGGCGGAGATGATGCTGAAAGGCAACGAGTCCCCGGACTGGGACTGGGATTGGCCATATCACGGAGAATAATTGAGCAACATGGAGGGAGAATATGGGTCGAAAGTGAGGCAGGAAAGGGGAACACCTTTGTCTTCTCTCTATGTGTTTGGGAGGAAGACCAGGATAATCTGGTCTATCCCACCGTGGCAGCCGAAAACAGGGGGGAATATTGAAAGTACTGATTGTTGAAGACAGTGACCAGATAGTGGAAGCCGTTTCCCTTTGTATCCAGCTACGATGGCCGGAGGCAATAATATCTTCTGCCGCCGAGGGGAACCAGGGATTGAGCTTCCTCACGCGAGAGCCCTTTGATTTGGTTATACTGGACATCAATCTGCCGGATATAGACGGCTTTGAGGTCCTCAAACAGATTCGGGCATCCTTAGATGTGTCTGTCATCATCCTCACCGTAAGAGGAAGAGAAGACGACCAGGCGAAAGGGCTGGAGCTCGGAGCTGACGACTACATTGTTAAGCCCTTCAGGCCCAAGGACTTGGTAGCCAGAGTTCATGCCGTACTCCGGCGGAGTCACGCGTATCATATGAACGGAGAGCAGACACTTGGGGCATCCCTTTTCCGCAGTGATGCGGACACAGACCGCATTGAAAGAATGGTCAAGCTCACTCATGCCGAAGCCAGGTTACTCTATTTCATGATAGAGAAACTCGAACATGTCATTACGAGTGAGCCTGTACCCAAAAATGCCTGGGGCAAAGTATTCAGCAATCCGGACGAACTGAAGACCTCTATCAGAAAGCTTCAGGACAAGCTTTCCGAGAGCTTGCAGCGCACAAATTCCTCCGACCATCCGGGAAAGACCCCACCACCTACCAACCCCGACTGACGGTAATGAGAGCCTAGCAGGTGCTTGCCATCCTTTACACGCTCCTGTTATTATTGGATTCATGAATAAAGAACGACCGAACCTCGATGAGGTATTTTCACCACGCGGGGTTGCTGTCGTCGGGGCTTCATCAACAGGCATGGGTTTCGCCACCGGTGTCCTAGTATCTCTCAAACAAGCAGGATTCCCCGCAATCTACCCTGTCAACCCGAAGTACAGTGAAATTATGGGAATACCCTGCTACCCCAACCTCCAGAGTATCCCCGGCATTGTTGACCACGTCATCGTCAGTATCCCGGCAGAGTCAGCAATGGCGCTGCTCGATGACTGCGCCGCCAAAGGTGTCAAATCGGTCCATTTCTTTACAGCCGGTTTTAGTGAAAGCGGGGAGGCTGAAAAAGCCGAGATGGAACAGGCAATGCTGGAAAAGGCCAGGAAGGGTGGTTTCCGCATTATCGGTCCCAACTGCGTCGGACTGTTTATTCCCCGGACACGCCTTGTCAACACTGCACAGGCTTCGCTGGAACCAGGACCAGTCGCTTTCATCTCTCAAAGCGGCGGTCATGCCACCAATGTTCCTGTCTACGGAAAACCGAGAGGCCTGCGTTTCAGCAAGGTAGTTAGCTACGGCAACGGCCTTGATGTAGATGAGAGCGAACTCCTCGAGTACCTCAGCCACGACCCTGAGACCGAGATTATTGCCGCCTATATCGAGGGTATCAAAGATGGGCGACGTTTCCGTAGTGCCCTGCAAAGCGCTGCCTCAACAAAGCCGGTTGTTATCTACAAGGGTGGCACTACCGAGGCCGGTCAGCGGGCTGCTCACGGTCATACCGCCAGTCTGACCAGCTCCGTGGCCGTCTTTGACGCCCTGTGCCGCCAGATGGGTACTATCCAGGTCGATGATATTGAGGAGCTAATCGACGTACTGGTAGCACTCCGTTTCGCCAAACCCATACCGCAGGGTACTGGTGTCATCGTATTCGGCGGCGGCGGCGGTCCCAGCGTCCTCGCCAGCGACGAAATGGAGAAGGCGGGACTGAGCATGCCAAAACTCCCTGAGGAAGCACGTGAGGAGCTGAAACAGGTCCTTAATGTAGCCGGCAGCATCCTCGCTAACCCGATAGACGCCGGTAACCTGACTACACCCAAGGCAATTGCAGCGACGCTGCACATCGTCAGCAAACTCCCGGATATTCATATGCTCATCTACCACCTGGGATTCCACCCCATCGGCAGTTGGGGAGGTGGGCGTTTCTCCTCCTCTTCTTTCCTCGAGCCCACCATCAATAGTATGAAACAGGTACAGCAGGAATCGGGAAAACCAATCCTGACAGTGATGCGACCGGGGCTGAACATGGAAGACATGAAGGAATTCCTGTCTGCCCAGGAGGCCTTCGTTAGCGCGGGGTTACCTGTCTTTCACTCATTGCGCCAGGCAGCTGGAGCGATGTCGCGAGTGATTGCCTGGAACAGAAAAAGACCGGTCTAGTTACCGACTGCTCCCGACCTGAGTAGAGCTGCTATCTCTTCGTTACCGTATCCCAATTCCCGTAGAATAATCTCGTTGTGAGTGCCATTTGGGACTCCCAGGCTTCTTATCTCTCCCGCGGTATCAGACAGCTTAATCGGCAGACCTGTTTGTTTCACCCTGCCCACCTTAGGGTGGTCTATTTCCACTACCATTCTACGGTGCAGCACCTGCGGGTCGGAGAAGGTCTCATTGAGGTAATTGACCGGGCCAAAGCAGGTCTCCTTGTCTTTGAAGAACTGCCACCACTCGTCCCTGGTTTTAGTGATAAAGATATCGGCAATCTCCGCGGTCACCCTGTCCAGTTCTTCTACTGGATAAGTCTGCCTCTGGTACTGTATCAGGTCCTCACGACCGATGGCCTTACACAGATTATCCCAGAAATGCGGCTCAATACAGGCTACCGTGACGTACTCCCCGTCTTTGCACTTGTAGACGTTCGTCCATGGGTCACGCCCGGTGAGACGAGTCTCCCCCCGCCGCGGGACATTACCCGTAAGGAAATAGGCCGGGGCTTCCATCGCCAGCAACGAAATCACGCTATCAAGATAGGCAATATCCACCAGTTGTCCCCTGCCTGTTTTCTCCCGGGCGAAGAGTGCAATCAAAATACCTACCAGCCCATGCATAGCAGCACCACCAATATCGGCGATAAAATTACTCGGTAGATAAGGAGGACCATCACGTTGCCCGATAAGACTTAGGATGCCGCCAAGAGCTATATAATTCATATCATGTGCTGGTACTGAGGCGTAGGGACCGTCGGCGCCAAAGCCGCTCAACGAGCAATAGATAAGTCGTGGGTTCACCTCTTTGAGGGTTCCATAATCAGCGTTGAGACGGGTCATCACCCCCGGTCGGAATCCCTCTAGCAGTACGTCGGCTTTCTCGACCAATTTCCTGAGTACCACTTGCCCCTCATCACTTTTCAAGTCAATAATGATGCTTCGCTTATTACGATGAACAGTCTGGTAAGCAGCCCACTCACTCCGGTCAACGTCATGCTCTGGAAACTGAGGGGCCGGCGGGTCAACCCGGATAATGTCAGCACCGAAGTCCCCCAGAAACATGGTTGTGTATGCCCCCGGATAACCACGAGCGAAATCAAGCACTACTATTCCCTCAAAAGGTAACATCGAACACCTCCTCAGGACTACCTGGTAGCGACATAATACCCCGCGATTCAGTACCGCGCAACCAGGACATCCAAACCACCGCATGAGACAATGAAATAATGGCCGCTATGTAGAATTACCTGACCGTTAATCGTCAGGAAACACTATGACGGTGTATACTGGTGAACGGGCATCCGACACCGCTATAGTAAGGAGAACCAAGTTCTTGCCACTATTACCGGTTTCATACTCCGGGATAAAGCAACGCCTAGGTCGTGATGTATTCGGCCGGTTCCCGCGTGGAGTATGGGTTATCACCGGCACTCAGCTCTTCGCTTCAGCCGGTTTCTCCATCTGTCTGCCCTTTTTCGCTCTGTACTTGAACCAGGAGCGAGGTCTGCCAATGACATTAGTCGGGTCATTATACCTCATCAGTGGTATCTGTTCCTCCACGACCCAGATGATAGGCGGAGTACTCGCTGACCGATTTGGTCGCCGACGTCTCATCCTCGGGGCTTCCGTTATCAGGCTGTTTATCTACTCAGGACTGGCAGCCCTGGTTGCTGTCTCAGCGCCGGTCTGGGCGATAATAATTACCTATATCAGTGGACAGGCTGTGGGCATGTCAATGCGTCCCGCTATCGCAGCCATGATTACCGATCTGTCCCCACCCGGTCGCCTCACCGAGACATACGGCGTACTGCGGGTGGGTCAGAACGTTGGCTGGGCAGCCGGGCCAGCGCTGGGTGGCTATTTGCTAACCTTCCTGCCCTATGCATGGCTCTTCGCAATTGCAGCCTTCGCCAGTGTCTTTACCTTTACTTTCATCTTCTTTTTCCTCGGAGAGTCCTTCCACGGACCCGAAGAGCGTGTACCTCTCAGCAGTATGTTCTCCGCGACCAGTGACCGACTATTCCTGGTATTCACCGGTCTGTGCCTTATGGTGTTTGTTACCATGGGGCAGATGGGCAG
>Ga0209536_100005694_pt1 | contig 19283 bp, 19 predicted proteins | sample DeeMarSeWOR28_12_FD_187461 | JGI IMG/M metagenome (GOLD analysis project Ga0209536, IMG submission 187461) | Marine sediment microbial communities from White Oak River estuary, North Carolina - WOR-2-8_12 (SPAdes) (version 2) | ecosystem: Environmental > Aquatic > Marine > Intertidal zone >... | reverse complement strand
CCAGGACGGCTTCTTCCTTCCCGGGTTGAGACACCAGCAACATTCTTTCCTGGGATTCAGACAGAAGCACTTCGTAGGGAGTCATCTGGGGTTCACGCCGTGGCACTTTGGCTACATCCATTTCAATGCCGGTTCCGGCGCGGGAGGCCATTTCACAGGAGGAACTGGTGAGCCCAGCCGCCCCCATATCCTGAATTCCCACTAGGAGGTCTTGTTCTAAAAATTCAAGGCAGGCTTCCAGTAAAAGCTTTTCTAGAAATGGATCGCCAACCTGTACGTTCGGTCGTTTTTTTTCGGATGTATCATCAAAACTGTCTGAAGCCATCGTGGCGCCATGGATCCCATCCCGGCCAGTTTTGGCGCCAATGTACAACACTTGATTCCCAGCGCCCTTGGCCAATCCTCGCAGGAGACGGTCTTTCTTGACGATCCCGAGACAAAAAACATTGACCAGGGGATTTTTTGAATAAATATCATTAAAAGCAATCTCCCCTCCAACCGTAGGAACTCCCATACAGTTTCCATACGAAGAAATGCCGGAGACGACTCCTTTAAATAAATGCTGATTTTGGGGAAGGTCCAACTCACCGAATCGAAGTGAGTTTAATAACGCGATCGGGCGTGCCCCCATCGTGAAAATGTCCCGGAGAATCCCCCCGACACCCGTCGCCGCTCCTTGAAACGGTTCAATGAATGAGGGGTGATTGTGGGATTCCATTTTGAAGACCGCAGCAAACCCATCACCAATATCCACCGCTCCAGCATTTTCTCCTGGCCCCTGAACAACTCGCTCCCCTTCCGTCGGAAAACGTTTCAAATGAACCCGTGAGCTTTTATAACTGCAGTGTTCACTCCACATCACGGAAAAAATCCCCAACTCGGTAAGATTCGGCTCACGTCCAAGGTGTTTGAGGATTTGCTGATACTCCTCCTCGGAAAGGCCGTGCTGTTCGATAATCTCTTGAGTGAGAGGTAATTGTGGCAAAGCCTTGGATTGGTCTGTCATGGCAAAAAACTCATCACGGTGCGTTTGGGCTCACTTGCAAAAAAATGGAGCCCGAGAGGAAAAAATATGTATTAGAGTCAAACAATTACCACCAAAACGTTCACCCATCTTTTTCTGGTAACTCACGAAACACAAAAAAGGAAAATCCAAGCAAGTTAAGAGGGAACCTACCATAGATACGTTCATTCTGTCCTGTGACTCGAATTGCCTGAAGGCATGCGAAGAGGTAAATGATCCGTGACATAGGAGGCGTATTTTAATGCCGCTAACACTTGTTCATAAGTCAGGTTCAATGCTTCCTGAACGTCAGTGAACGATTTTCCGATGCCGAGTATCCCGACCACCGTGGCTACATCCACGGTGGTTCCGGCCACACAGGGCTTTCCGTTGCAGATATTCGGAGTCATCGTTATTCCTGGAAAAACTTCCATGTCAGTTTTTCAAAAAAGACTGTCAGTGCCGTTTGGCGATTGTTGTGGTCGAGGCTAAACCGGCTGGCGTATCTTGTTTTTTTCTAATGCGGATAGCATCGACCGAAAAAGAGTCACACCATCCTCATTCTGCAATACGCTTTCTGCCCCTCGTTCAGGATGAGGCATCAGGCCAAGGACGTTGCCTGCCGAGTTGCGTATTCCGGCAATGTTGTCAAGGGATCCATTGGGATTGGCTTGAGAGGTCACATGGCCGTCACGATCACAATATCGAAAAACAATTTGCGCATTGGCTTGTAGCGCTGACAATGTGACAGGGTCCGTAAAATAGTTTCCATCGGCATGTGCGATGGGGAGCCTGAGTACCTGTCCAGGTTTGCATTGGTTGGTAAACGGGGTGTCAGCGTTTTCTACCCGTACATACGCATCTTCACAAATGAACGAGAGAGCACGGTTTCGCAACATGACACCAGGCAAGAGCCCGGCTTCCAAAAGAATTTGAAATCCATTACAGATACCCAAAACCATCCCTCCCCGCCCGGCGAATTCAGCAACCGCGTCCATGATGGGAGAAAAACGGGCTATGGAGCCGGTGCGCAGGTAGTCCCCATAGGAAAAGCCCCCTGGTAGAATGATGGCATCCATGCCTTTAACGGATGTGTCCTGATGCCAGATGAGATGACTGGCTTGCCCCATGACCTCCGAAAAGACATGCGCGCAATCGCGGTCACAATTGGATCCGGGAAAGACAATGATGCCGATGTTCAAGGCGATCTCCTCTTGTCGAAGTCCTAAATCGTGTTGGAAGGCTTGTTTCCCAGAGTGAGCGCATCCAATATGGAACTGATGTGAAAACGTCGATTAAGTCTCAAGAATCTCGTATCGATAATCTTCAATAACCGTATTGGCCAACAGTTTTTCGCACATAGATTTGATCTTGTTTTCCGCAGACGCGGTGTTCGTTTCATTGAGATCCAGTTCCATGAATTTCCCAATACGAACCTCTTCAACTGTGGAAAAGCCGAGCGTCTGAAGAGATTGTTGGATGGCTCGACCTTGAGGATCAAGAATTCCGTTTTTGAGCGTGACGAAAATTTTAACTTTCATGATTTTCCAGAAGGAGCAACAGGGGTATGGTGGGTAAAATTTCACCTAACAATCACGTGATTGATAAGAAAGGATTTTGCCGGAGTGGGATCGATATTTGGAAAAGACATGAATTATCCGCATACTCGTTTGAGCACTTCCTGATACGTTTCCTCGATTCGCCCTAAGTCTTTTCGAAAGCGATCTTTATCCATGCGTTCCCCGGTTTGAATGTCCCAAAAACGACAGGTGTCCGGAGAAATTTCATCCGCCAGGATTATCTGACCATTCCATAATCCGAATTCCAGCTTGAAATCTACGAGCATCATTCCCCTTTTCTGAAAAAAAGGTTGTAGCACCTCGTTGATTTTGAGGGCCTGCCGACGAAGTTCCTCTAATTGTGAGGGGGTCGCCAATTTGAGCAGGCGAATATGGTCTTCGGTAATGAGGGGGTCTCCCAACGAATCATCTTTATAGAAAAACTCGATTAACGGTGGATCAATGATCAACCCTTCTTCTAAACCCAATCGCTTCACAATGCTTCCCGTGGCCCGATTGCGTACGACAACCTCCACGGGGATAATTTTCACTCGACGCGTTAACATTTCGCGATCATTCAGTTGCTGAATGAAATGACTCGGAATTCCCGCTTCGGCAAGATACGGGAAAAGTGTTGAGGAGATTTTATTGTTCACCACCCCTTTTTCCAAAATGGTCCCCCGTTTTTGAGCGTTGAAGGCGGTGGCATCGTCCTTGAAATACTGAATGACTTCATCGTCTTTTTCGGTCAGGAAAATTTTCTTGGCTTTTCCTTCGTAAAGCAGATTTCCTTTAGTCATCATGTGTTTCTCTTGGTTGAGGTTTTTTTTGAAATGGTGGACCGGGATTGTGGTTGGCTAGAGCGCTGGCTCTGCCTCCCGAATACTCGTGTGAAAATCTGTTGTTGATGCCGCAAATAGGCTTTGGGATCGAAGCAGATGGCGATCTCTCCGGCGGTAAGATGTTTGGCAATGAAAGAATCACGCTCAATAAGTGTTCGGAAGTTTCCCTCCCCCTTCCATGCGGCCATGGCGTGTTGCTGGACATGCTCGTAGGCGTCTTTTCTGATCGCGCCTTTATCGATTAATGCCAGCAATAACCGTTGGGAATAGATCAGTCCTCCGGTTTGGTTTAATGTTGTCAGCATCCGATGTGGGTAGACGACCAACGTAGATAACATTTTAGTTAAGCGGACCAGCATGTAATCGATGAGGATGGTGCTATCAGGAAGAATAATTCGCTCAGCGGAAGAATGGCTAATGTCCCGTTCATGCCACAATGCGACATTTTCCAGGGAGGCCAGGCTATTGCTTCGGACCACTCTGGCTAGGCCGCACAAATTTTCCGAGCCGATGGGGTTCCGTTTATGTGGCATAGCGGAAGAGCCTTTTTGGCCAGGCTCGAAAAACTCTTCTGCTTCCAAAACTTCAGTCCGTTGAAGATGCCGGATTTCGGTCGCTACTTTCTCAATACTAGCAGCCAGAAGGGCCAATGCAGAGAGAAACGCTGCGTGTCGATCACGCTGAATCACCTGGTTAGAAATAGGTGCGGGTTTCAAACCCAATCGCTGGCATACGGCTTTTTCTACTGAGGGAGAAAGATGCGCAAATGTTCCCATGGCCCCTGAGAGTTTGCCCACGGCGATATCCTTCATGGCTGCTTCTATCCGATGTTCCTGCCGTTGAAACTCCTGATACCAAATTGCTACTTTCCACCCGAAAGAAATCGGTTCCCCATGGATGCCATGCGAACGCCCCACCATCAGAGTATCCCGATGCGCAAAGGCTAGGTCCCGCAGTGTCCCCAATAGGCCTCTTACGTCTTCCAGGATAAACTGTGCGGCTTCCACCAATTGCAACGCGAGAGAAGTGTCGACGATATCCGATGAGGTCAGTCCGGCATGGAGGAATCTCCCGTCTTTGCCAGCCTGCTCGGCCACTGACTCTAGAAAGGCGATGACATCATGTTTCGTGACTTGTTCGATAGCCGCAATCCGGGAAGGATTAATCGTGACTTTTTTTCGGATGCGGGTTGTCACGCCACGAGGCGCCTTTCCCATATGTTCCATGGCTTCGCACACAGCGAGTTCGACCTGCAACCACAGTTCATATTTGCGGGTTTGGGTCCAAACGGCCCCCATACGGGGTAACGTGTAGCGATCAATCATAGGACAGGGCGATTAGGAGGTAGGGGTGGAATCAGAGAATTCCTGCATAGGGATTTTAGGTTGGATCCGGTTCCGTTTATTCGCAAGTCTGGGTTCATCCCGGAGAACATGATCTAACAGACCGTTCACGAACCGTCTGGCTTCATCATCCGCAAACCGTTTCGCCAATTCAACGGCTTCATTGATCGTAACCATCGCCGGTATGTCCGGTTCCCACAATAATTCGTAAATTGAACATCTCAGAACGTTTCGGTCCACCACCGGCATCCGTTCTAAGGACCAGTCTACGGCGAATTGTCGAATAATCCGGTCAATCTCTGCCTGATTCTTAATCACTCCCTGAACGATGCTGGAAGTAAACGCTTGGACTTCCGGCGCAGCAGATTGATTGGCCCAAAACTTTTCCTGCCACGACGGATTCTGATCCTGAAACTCATGTTGGAAAAGCATTTGAAAGGCGAGTTGGCGGCCTAGACGCCTGGATGGACGGGCGTTTGTGCGACTGGCTGGCGGAGTCTCGGATGGAATTGTCATCGTCATGATTGTGTGGGTTCCCTTAAAAATCCTGACTGGCGGATGCTTGTCTTGCTGAGATCTTTCATCAATAAGGCCATTTCAACGGCTGTGCGCGCAGCATCAGCCCCTTTATTGCGCTCTGGTGGGCCGGAACGTTCCATGGCTTGGTCGACGGTGTCCGTAGTGAGCACACCAAAAATGATGGGAATTCCCGTCTCCAGTGCTGCATGACCGATTCCACGACTGGTTTCTGCGCAAATATAATCAAAGTGAGGTGTTTCTCCGCGTATTACGGCCCCCAGACAGATAATGGCATCAAATCGACGTGATTGGGCCAGCGTTTTAGCGATCAACGGAATTTCAAAAGCCCCAGGGACTCGAATCACTTGTCTGTGGTCTTGAGGGGTGCCCAATTGGGTTAAGGTTGATTCAGCCCCTGCTAATAAACGACTGGTCACGGCCTCGTTAAAGGTACTGACTACTATACCAATCTGACAGTCTGTTCTTTCTACACCAGAATCTGAGTTCTTCATCTTTGTCAAAATGTTTCTTTAGTAAACAGTCGCTATGGGCAAAGCAAAGGAAGCACGCGATGAGTGTGTACCACTTGCCACAAGGAACCGCAAGCCCCAGTTACACATTATCCAATAGGTGGCCTAATTTGGCTTTTTTGGTGCGCAAATAGTGAACATTAGACTCCTGTGGGGTGATTTCAATGGGTACTCGTTCGACCACTTCCAATCCATATCCCTCAATCCCGACAATTTTTCGTGGATTGTTGGTGATCAACCGGATTTTTTTCAGCCCTAAATTTACTAAAATTTGGGCTCCGATTCCATAATCTCGCAAATCCGCCTTGAACCCTAATTGGAGATTGGCTTCCACCGTATCACTGCCCTGATCTTGCAGATGGTAGGCCCGAATTTTATTGGTGAGCCCGATCCCCCGTCCCTCCTGATTTAAATAGAGCAGCACACCTTTGTCTTCCTGCTCGATCATTTCCATTGCCCGATGAAGTTGCTCTCGGCAATCACACCGCAAGGATCCAAACACATCAGCCGTGAGGCATCCTGAATGGACTCGCACAAGAGTTGGATTGCTATCGATCTCCCCTTTTACCAGGGCAATGTGTGTTCCGGCGTCCAGTTCATTTTCAAAAACCACTGACTGAAAATGCCCGAAACGTGTCGGGAGATTCGCCTTGGCCACTTGCCTCACAAACGTTTCCCGATGCAGCCGGTATTGAATAAGGTCTTTTATTGTGATGATTTTCAGCCCATGGTATTTGGCGAATTCCATTAAATGAGGAACGCGAGCCATCGTGCCGTCATCATTCATAATTTCACAGATCACCGCTGCTGGATACAGCCCAGCTAGACGCGCAAGATCTACGGACCCTTCGGTTTGTCCCGCTCGGCGCAATACGCCCCCTTTATGGGCTTTTAAGGGGAAGACGTGGCCGGGTCTGGCAAAGTCACTTGGTTTAGCCTTTGGATCAACAGCCAACTGAATAGTGGTGGCTCGATCAGCGGCAGAGATACCGGTGGTAATATTTTTGGCAGCATCAATCGATACGGTAAAGGCCGTACCGAAGGGTGCCGTATTTTCATTCGCCTGGGGAGGGAGCTTTAACTCGTCGACCCGGTCAGGGGTGAGGGCCAGACAAATTAACCCTCGGCCGTATTTCGCCATGAAGTTAATGTTTTCAGGAGTGACTTTTTCAGCGGCCAGAACCAGATCTCCCTCATTTTCCCGGTCTTCATCATCGACGAGAATGATGCATTTGCCAGCCTGAATATCCGGTAAGGTTTCGGCAATGGTATGGAATTGAGGCTTTTGTATTGGGGCCCCTTCTTTTTTCATGGGTGACTCACTTGACGATCAAACTTTTCCGCCGCAACGCATTAAATTTCTGAAATGGATTTATGGTTTGTCAAACGAATCCAACGCTGCACTATCATAGCACTAAGACAGGCTAATCCTGAAACTGCGCCCAAAACTAAAAATCCTGCAGAAAAGGTTCCGGTTGTTTCTTTCAGCCATCCAAAACCGGATGGTAACAGGAACCCTCCAATGCCTCCTGCCGCTCCTATAAATCCCGAAGCCGTCCCCATCATGGCTTTGAACCGATAAGCAGCCACCTGAAAAATGACTCCATTTCCAAATCCTAAGACAAACATAATCAGAAGGACGATGGTGAAAGCCAAGGCGAAATGATTCAGGTCTCCTGTCGCCAGACATAAAGCTGCCATCATGAGGAAGAGCCCCTGTAAAAAGTTCAAGCCCCCGAACCGATCCGCAAAAAATCCGCCAAGTGGACGGGCAACACTTCCAGCTAGGGCGCAAAGAGCAGTCAATGTCCCCGCATTCACCATGCCTATTTGAAATTGATCATGAAAAAAAATAGGGAGATAACTCGAGAGGCCTACGAACCCCCCGAACGTCACTCCATATAAGAGGCATAACCAGTACATAAACGGATCCTGAAGTCCCTTTCGCAAGAGGGCACCAAGTCCTTTTTGAGTATTCGAGGTGTTGATAGCCAACGCCGAGGCCGATCGCACCAACCAGGAAAAGAGAAGGGCTGTTCCTATAACCGGTAGCAGCATGATACCGAAGACCTGATGCCAGCCAAGCGCTTCTGCCATGCGGGGGGCAAGAAACGCAGCCAGCAGGACACCACTATTTCCAATCGCCGCAACTCCCATAGCTAACCCTTGATGGGCGGAAGGATAGGCTTGGCTGGCAAGAGGCAGGGCGATGGCAAAACTGGCTCCAGCAAACCCTAAAAAGAGCCCAATTCCGAGCATTTCTTCGAAGCTGGTTCCCCTCTGCCATCCTAGCAACAAGCCGATGATTTCCAATCCTAGAATGCCCAATCCCACAGTTTTGGCTCCTAATCGGTCACCAAGTGGTCCGACAATTATTCGAAGCAATGCGCCTCCCAGTAACGGGATGCCGACTAATATGCCTTTTTGGGATGCTGACAGGGAAAATTCTTGAGATATGGCGATACCCATGGCCCCAATGAGCAGCCACACCATAAAACTGACTTCAAAATGCAGCCAGGCACCAAGTAGAGTTGGCCAATGCCCGGCACGCAATGACTGCAATCCTTCTCTCAACATGTCATAACCAAGGGTTTGTAGAGGCCGATTTCATCTAAGTTATTGGGGAGGCTGTAATCAAGTGAGTCTTCTACTGCCAGGACTATAAAAAGTTTCACCCCCACAGACAATGTTTATTTGGCGAGGGCATTCATTTGCAGACCTCAAATTCCCCAAATTTAGGAAAATTAGCTGATTTGTTTGGTGATTCAAGGAAAATTCATTACAATATCAACAAAATGGAGAGAGTAGCTGTCCCTCCGGAGCCAAAGCATGAACCCTAAATCAGCAAAGAAGCATTCAAAGGAAGTAATCGACGTGGTTGTCGAACCATCCAGCTCCAATCTTGCAAGCAATAATATGGTTTCGGAAGAGTTATTATTCGATGAAGCGAAGGAAAAAGAGGATCAGCCGCCGCGGGAAGATAAGAGTGAGTCCGAGGCGACTGGGGGAACTGGCTCAAATGATCTTATTCCGAGTACAACCCTCAGCCGGTACCTGGCCGAGGTTCGGCGCTATCCTTTCCTTTCCAAGGAAGAGGAGCTTCAGCTCTTTCACGAATACCAGCAATTAGGAACACGAGAGGCAGCAGTGAAGCTTATATTGGCCAATTTGCGTGTGTGTGTGGCCATTGCCTCAGAATATGGGCTAGCAGGTATTGATCAGATGGATCTTATTCAGGAAGGGAATGTGGGACTCTTGCAGGCCATGAAGAAATTCGACCCTACGAAAAACGTTCGCTTTTATGCCTATGCGGCCTGGTGGGTACGAGCCTATGTCTTGCGGTATCTTCTCAATAATTTTCGTCTTGTCAAGATTGGGACAACCCAGGAACAGCGACGTCTTTTTTATAACCTCCGTCGCGAGAAGGCCAAATTGGAACGACAGGGCTATGTCCCTGATCCCAAATTGCTGGCGGACCGCCTCAACGTTCGTGAACGGGATGTAGTGGAAATGGATCAGCGACTGGGGAGTTGGGAGCTTTCCCTGGATCAGCCAATGACGGACGACGGGGAAGGAACGTTTCATGACCTTCTTCCCTCTGCTCAACCTCCCATTGATGATCAGCTTGCTGACACCCAGCTCCGAGTCCTGTTTCGAAAAAAAATAGCAGAATTTGCAAAAATGTTGACAGAGCGAGAAGAGGATATTCTTCGCAATCGGCTGCTTTCGGAAACCCCCGTTACTTTGGAAGATTTAGGGAAGAAATATATGATAACCAAAGAGCGGACTCGTCAACTTGAGGTGAAAATAATTAAGAAGTTGCGAGAGCTTATGAAAAAAGACATTCAGGATTTTGAACAACTCCGAAAATAAAGTCTTAAGATTATATACCTATATTTTTCCGATGCTCTTTAATTAAATACGCAACTCCACCCTTCCTTTGCCAGGAAAGAAGTTCTCGCCTTTTCCTCCTGAAAATCTCATCTTTACCTCTTGACTTCATTTTAACCCGACTTATCTTTTCCCTCGACGTGATACATCTGTGAAAATTCAAACAGATACACGTAATCTCATTAGTTGATTGAAATTCACACCATTTTCCCATTCAATTGGCCAACAACCAAAGAAGGAGGTAGACATGGCAGCGACGAAAGAGAAGGAAAAAAAGGAATCAAAAGGGGGAAGCAGTGCTAAGGGGTTCCGTCCTCTGGGTGATCGGGTGTTCGTAACCTATACGGAAGAATTGGAAAGAACGGCAGGTGGTATTTATGTGCCTGACTCGGCTCGCGAAAAACCACAAAGAGGCACAATCGAAGCCGCAGGACCTGATGTCGAAAATGTGAAGGTCGGAGATCAAATTTTGTTTGATAAATATTCCGGTACCAAAATCAAGATTGAAAATGATGACTGTTTGATTTTGAAAGAAGAAGATATTTTGGGCGTATTTGAAAATTGACGCCGCGGTAACTCTAAATCCCATTCTTCTGATATTTATTCCACAACACAAAAATGATTTGTAAGGAGGAGATGTATGGCTAAGCAGTTGCAATACAGTGAAAAGGCGCGCGCGTCTATATTGAGCGGAGTGAATCAATTGGCCGATGCCGTTAAAACGACTTTAGGACCAAAGGGCCGGAACGCTATTCTGGACAAAAAGTTTGGAGCCCCAACCATCACCAAAGACGGTGTGACGGTTGCAAAAGAAATCGAGTTAAAGAATCCTTATGAAAACATGGGTGCGCAATTGGTTCGGGAAGTGGCCAGCAAGACCAGTGATATCGCTGGTGACGGCACAACGACTGCAACGGTTTTGGCGCAGGCCATTTACCGTGAGGGCGTTAAAAATATCACGGCAGGCGCGAATCCCATGGAAATTAAGCGGGGAATTGATAAAGCCGTTGAGGTGGCGATTGAAGAATTGAAAAAAATCAGCAAGCCTTGCCAAACCAAAAAAGAAATATCCCAAATTGGCTCCATTTCGGCGAATAACGATCATACGATTGGCGATCTGATTGCGGAAGCCATGGATAAAGTGGGGAAGGACGGCGTCATCACGGTTGAAGAAGCCAAGTCAATGTCCACTTCATTGGATGTAGTCGAAGGAATGCAGTTTGACCGCGGCTATATCTCCCCCTATTTTGTGACCAATGCCGACAGAATGGAAGCTTCTCTAGAAGATGCTTTTTTGCTGATCGTTGAAAAGAAAGTGAGCGCCATGAAGGACTTGCTTCCCATTCTAGAGCAAGTGGCAAAAATGGGGAAACCATTAGTCATTATTGCCGAAGATGTCGAAGGTGAGGCTCTGGCGACTTTGGTGGTCAATAAACTTCGTGGCACGTTGAATGTGGCAGCCGTAAAGGCTCCTGGCTTTGGTGATAGGCGGAAAGCCATGTTGGAGGATATTGCCACCTTGACGGGTGGACAAGTGATTTCTGAAGAGGTTGGCCTGAAGCTCGAAAGCGTGAAGCTGACAGACCTTGGCCGTGCTAAACGGGTGAATATTGACAAGGATAACACCACTATTGTGGAAGGGGCCGGTGATCCCAAACGGATTGAAGGTCGAGTCAAGCAAATCAAGACGCAGGTTGAAGAAACGACCTCCGATTATGACCGGGAAAAATTGCAAGAGCGATTGGCTAAAATGGTTGGTGGCGTTGCGGTTATTAATGTAGGCGCGGCGACCGAAACCGAAATGAAGGAAAAGAAAGCTCGTGTGGAAGATGCTCTTCATGCGACGAAAGCTGCGGTAGAAGAAGGCATTGTTCCTGGTGGTGGGGTGGCTCTCCTTCGATGTGTCCCAGCTTTGGAGAAATTGAAATTAGAGCACGATCAACAAGTTGGAGTGAATATCGTCAAGCGCTCCTTGGAAGAACCTATTCGACAAATTTCCATCAATGCGGGAGCTGAGGGTTCCATCATTGTGGAAAAAGTTCGGACTGAATCCACGAACCGAGGGTACAATGCAGGAACCGGAGAATTCGTGGATATGGTTGAGGCCGGTGTAATCGATCCTACCAAGGTGGCACGTTGCGCGTTGCAAAATGCTTCCAGTGTTGCGGGTCTTATGCTCACCACCGAGGTCATGGTTACAGAAATTCCAGAAGCGAAGTCCGAAGCTCCGATGCCTGGCGGACATGACCACGGCATGGGCGGCATGGGCGGCATGGGCGGATTTTAATCGTCTGACTTTCAAGAGCATGAAAAAAACCTGGAGGATGGAAAATCCTCCAGGTTTTTTTTTAATAATTCTTGAATAGGCCATTGGATATTCTTCAGCATATACTTATCATGATGCCTTCTTAACATCCCCTTTCCATAGGAATCTCGGCATTTGACTCCTAATTTTTCCCTAACCCTTGGCTTGTGTTGCTTGATTTTTGGATGTGCTCCGAGTTTATATTGGATCCACGAATCTACCCCTCTCCCTTCCTGTCAGCCCGATAGACTTCCTCAATGGAATGATTTTGTGCCTCGTGTTCCCCAAGACAAGCGGGGTGCAGAAACGGCCATTCGATTTCTTTCTCATTCTCCAGAGGGAAGATTGAGTATCGCCTTTGATCGTGAGCATTCATGGGTTAAGCCGGATCTTGTTGACCCGAAAACACCAACTTTATGGCAGATGTCTGAGCAACTTCTTGCCCATGAACAAGTGCATTTTCTTATCAGCTGTCTAGTTGTTCGACAAGCCAATTTATCCATTACCCCGCAGGATGACCTGCTTGAAATGTTGGAGTTGACCAAATTAGTGGCCCAACGTCTTAATCTCCAATATGATTCGGCCACTAATCACGGATTGAATTTGGAGGTCCAAAATTTATGGGAGGCCGAGGTCATGCGACAGTTTCATGAATTAGCGGTTCAATCTAGATCTTCGACGTTTTAGCTGGTAGGGGATATGAGATGCTTTTGACAGCTTGTTTCGGTGGTGTGGTATAAGTGAGTCTATATTTAGGTAACACTGACAAAGTATTCACAGACAATCACAGGCCTCTTTAGCCAGGTAGGTAGCCATGACTCTCCATTCCTTGAATAACAAACCCCATCCATTCAGACCAAATGATCTTTGTCTATCGGTGTGGGCTGTCTTCGCCATTTTATTTAGTGTGAGCGGCCCGATTGGTGCTTCCAGCAAAGCTCACGCTGCCGAGTCACTTTCGCGAACAGAATCAAATTGCACCATTGGCATGGTCAAAGGCGATGCGAAGGCTGAATGTCGAGTCCCGATTCCCCAGGGATGTACCGTGGCACAGTTTCCAGGCTACCCCGAACCCTGGGCCGATATCTCCAAAGGAGGAGGGACACTCTGCGAATATGACCAAAAACATACCGATTGGAAAACCTCCATCGTCGGAACTTGCCAAGTTTGCAAAACTGAACAATGTACGGGAAGGTTTATTGTGATGTTTAATTGTGCGGACAATGTTCCTCCAGCCAACCCGGCATCCCCTCAGCGAAAATAAATTGCCTTTTACCTTGAGGAGTGTGATGCACATGCCTCCTCGCTCGACTCTCGCTACTCAGATCAAGGAAGAGGCCCGCCGATTAGGCTTTGATGCAATAGGAATTGCACGTCTTCCAACGAATCTTCCCACGGTTTCTTCTCCATTTGCTGAAGATTCGATTCTATCCGAGGATTCACCCATAACCTGGCGATTATGGGGGCGTTTAAAAAAATGGCTGGAATTGCGCTTTCATGGCGCCATGGAATGGATGGCAAAAGACCCGAAGCGCCGCTCTGACCCGGCGGAAGTTCTTCCAGGATGTCAATCTATTGTGGTTGTCGGGACGAATTATTACACGAACCATATTCCGGATGAGACAAAGAAAGCAGGACGTATTGCCCGATATGCGTGGGGAAAGGATTATCATAACTTGATGAAAGAACGGCTGACACAGTTGGAAAACTTTCTTCACGCCAAAATCCCGGAAGTAGAGACCAGAAGTTATGTGGACACGGGGCCCATCATGGAAAAGCCATGGGCGCAGGAAGCTGGCATTGGATGGATCGGCAAACACACGAATGTTGTTTCCACCGATTTCGGGTCATGGCTGTTGTTGGGAGAAATTCTTACGACTGTGACGCTTGATGTCGACGAACCCGCCATGGATTTGTGCGGAACCTGTTCTCTGTGTATCCAGGCTTGCCCGACAGGAGCGATTGTGGAACCGTATCTCCTCGATGCAGAGCGATGCATCTCATATTTGACGATTGAATTTCGTGGAGGTGTGGATGACCTGCCAGCGGAGCTGCGAAAAAAAATAGGGAACAGAATTTTTGGCTGTGACGATTGTTTGGATATTTGTCCCTTTAACGTCAATGCGAAACCAACGGCTGAGCCAGGATTCCAACCATCTCCCTGGACGTTGCATCCTCAATTACCAACATTGGCGAATCTTACCAAAGAAGAATTTCAATCGATGACGAAGGGGAGCCCCTTGCGTCGTCCCAAATATGATGGATTTATGCGAAATGTGCAGATTGGACTTGCCAATCAAGCGCCCAGTAATTCACCTACCGTAATTCGATAACTGTCACGCCATCCCCTCCCTCGGCTGGATCACCCGCTCGAAAGCTTTGGATATAGGGGGAGGTTTGACAAAGTTTTCGAATCCCTGATTTTAAAGCGCCAGAACCCCGGCCATGGATGACTTTTAGATATTTGGTCTGGCTTACCAGGGCGTGGTCCAGGGCGGCAATGGTCATTTCCATTGCGTCTTCAAGTCGGGTCCCGCGAATGTCAAGTTCGTGTTGATAGAGCCCGGTTGCGGGAGAAGAAGCCAGGGTATTCGGTAAAATTTGACTTGTGAGGGAAGAACGTTCTCCGCCCATTTGTTTTGGAGTTTTTGAGGATTTGTCTCCGGCAGACGGTGTTGCCAATCGTATGGCAGAGGGTGCCGTTTTAATTGTTTGAGCCCCGACACGAATAGCCACCTGTTTTTTCCCTTCAAGACTTTCCATTAAGATCCCTGTCGTGCCCAAGGAATCAATTTCCACGAGGTCCCCTTCCCGAGGTCGTTCTGATGAATCAAATGTCTCACTCGGAAGTTGAGAGAGAATTTCTTGATTGATGGTTCCCAGGGTTTGCTGGACGGACTGTACTTTGGGAAGACTTTTGTCTTTTTTTAATTCCTCTATCATTTGATTGAGATGCCGTTGAGCGTGGGAAAATTCTCGTTGCCACTGCTTTCGGTATCGTTGCCGGTCTTCACGTTCCTGGTTCTGAAGATGATCGCGCGTGGCTTGTGCTTCCTCAAACAGGCGTTGCGCTTCCTGACGGAGACGTTGTGCCTGCGTCATCTCCCTTTCCAGTCTGGTGTGTGTTTCCTGTAGAGATCGGAAGACATGGTCAAGATCGTGATCCTGCCGTTGAATCAAGGACTGGGCCGTCTGAATAATAGAAGGTTCCAATCCTAATCGCCCTGCAATTTCCAGTGCGGAGGACCCACCAGGAATTCCGTCTATGAGCCGGTATGTTGGAGAGAGAGTATCAATGTCGAATTCCTGACTTGCATTCCGGACTTGAGGACTGCGAAGGGCTAAAGTTTTCAAGGTTGGATAATGAGTGGTCGTGACGATGATGCACCCCAAATCGCAAAGATGTCCTAGCAGGGCTTCTGCTAGTGCAGCGCCTTCAATGGGATCCGTTGAGCTGCCCACTTCATCCAGGAGGACGAGTGAGTCACGGATAGGTGCCTCCTTGAGCGATCCGACATCTTTCAATAAAGCGATAACGTTTAGAATATGGCCAGAAAAACTCGATACGTCTCTGCTAAGATCTTGAGTGTCGCCAATATCCGCATACACCCGTTCGAAAAGTGCCATATCAGAGTCAGGGGCGCATGGAGGGTGAAGTCCTACTTTCACCATCATCGCGATTAATCCCACCGATTTTAATGAGACGGTTTTCCCACCGGCGTTTGGTCCAGAAATGATGAGAACCTTGGTGTCGCCCTCTATCCGGATGGAGTTGGGCACGACGTGCGCCTTTGTCAATGCCAGGAGTGGATGCCGGGCTTGATGCAGGTCAATGCGATGTTCCCGATTGAGATGAATGGGGGACCCCTGAATTTTAATGCTTAACCGGGCTTTGGCCATAAGGCAATCCAGTGCGGCCAGACAGTCTAAATTTTCCCGGATGGGCGGAACATGCTCTGAAACAAGGCTAGACAAATCTTGTAGTATACGGCGTGTCTCTTGGGCCACCTGCAAATCAGCAAATTTAATGGAATTGTTTAATTCCATTAACGGGCGTGGTTCCACAAACACCGTGGCCCCACTACTGGAAATGTCATGAACAATTCCATCAATTTCATGCTGACGGTCGGCCTTAATGGGGATCACATAGCGATTTTCCCGCTCAGCAAAATACTGTTCTTGAAGAAGATCCTCATATTGCTGAGAGGCCAACATATGTTCCAATCGTCGCCGCATGGTTTGACGAAGATCCTGGCTTTTTTGGGTCAATTGGCGGAGTTCTGGAGTCGCAGATTCTCGAAGATGGCCATTAAGATCGATACAAGAATCAATCGTTTGTTTCACCCGCATCAGATCGTAAAGGTTTTGGGACCGTCCCCCGATCGCCGGAAACGCCGGGTTGTGAATCTGTAAAAGATGTTTGGTGGTTTGACTCAGCCCTAAGACGAGGGAAATATCTCGCAGGTCTGCCCCGTCGAGCAGCCCTCCTTTTCCCGCACGCCCGAGCAGGTTCCGGATATCCGGGAAACACAATGGCTGTAGAGGATGAGGCCCTTCGAGGATTTGAACCATTTCGGTGGTTTCTTGTTGTTGAACGCGCGCGGACTGGAGGTCAGACACGAAGGTGAGAGCGCGACAACAATCAGCCCCCATGGTGGAAGCGGCTTCATTCGCGAGGAAATCTATTAATACGCGCCATTCCAGTACCTGCTCAGTTTGTGGGATCATTAAAGAAGAACTCATATTGGCTCAGTGTAAAAAGGCGTTCATACCGATGCAAGCCCTCGATGAAATCGGGGTCTTTCTAAGATGAGGGTTGGGCGAAACGTGCTGAAAATAAACTGGAGAGAACGGGAAGTCTCTATGAATGGGCTCGAAGATGCAGGGAATATCTGAGATCCTAAGTCATTTCTGTCTTTTCATGGAATCTGCGGAGAGTTTGAGGTCTTCAATAGCTTTTTGAATATTTTCCTTAATGTCCTGCCAGGCGGTTTCGCTATTGTCCCGAAGCCTTTCAATACGAGGGATGAGGGTCTCTTGCTGAGTTTTTAAATGTTCTAATTGGGCCTGAAGCTTGGCTCGGGTTTTTTCTTGCAGTTCAAGACTTTGGTCTCGGAGGTTCTGTATTTGCGCATCTAAATCATTTATTTGTTTATTCAGGCTATCGGTTGATAGGTCGGTTCCTTCGTTTGCAGTTGCCCCTTGGGCTTTGTTGCTTGATGCAGCTTCTGCCGCAACTACTGAAATTCCTGTTCCAAGAAACAGGCTGGCCATAACCAAGGATATTCCCAGCCTTCGTGTGACACTTCTGGTTTGTTGCAACGAGACACGGTCCATATTGAATCCTTTCTTTCAAAATCTTGTTACTTCAATTCCCTACAAGATCTTGAGTGAAATCTTTTCCATCAGGCAGAATTTTTGTAAAAATAGGGTATCATGTCATGGCTTGCCCCAAGTGATGAGTTGCCTTAGAATGCCATCCCGTAAAAGATCTTATGACTCCAGAAGACGCTCGCGCCTATCTCAATTATCTCCTTACCCTGCATCTTCGCCAGGAAGAGGCCTTTGGACCATTGGCCTTGGCCTTTGTGAAGGAGAACGATCTTACCCAACTAGCCCTACTTCCTGAAGAACAGTTTAATTTGTTGATGGCGACTGCGACGGTCTTTTCTGCTGAACCAAAACGTTACACTATGAAACTGGAACTTTTGCAAAAAGCCTGCCAGCTTTTGCCGCAAACACGCTACGACGACCCTGAGTTAGCTCGTGATCTGGAGCATTTGATCAAAAAAACTCAGAGTGATCTCCAACGCTACAATGAAGCGATGAAGGTTTCCCGGTCACAATCTCACGATCGGCAAAATCTCATTGTAGAGACTGATGTCCCTGAATATTTTCTCGAAATTGCCCAAAAGCGTGCCTCTGCGTATTACCAGGAAAAATACCGGTTAACTAAAGAGGCAAAAACTGCCCAGCATTTCGGTGGAACAGCGAAAAAGTTTGAACCAGAAAATATTGCTATCCATAAAGAATTTCCCGGTGCCTGTGCACCATTCATCAATGCTAGAACGAATGCTTTTCATGTCGTATTACCATTTGACTTGAAAATCAGTCGAAGTCCCGAGGATCCGCTTGAAGCCGGGATCCGAATTTTTTATGGGAAAATGGGCTATTCTTTTCCCTTGCGCTATGAGATGGGTAAATTGTGCAGCTATCATGATGGCCAAGTGTTGGATGTGGACCTTCGTGATCCGAATCTCATCTTTGTTTCTGTATCGGGTATTAAGGACCCAGAGTTTACCCTGCAATCCTCACGAACTGATCCCTCCCTCCCACCAGAATTGGTCTATCCTATGGCTGTATTAGAACATACCGGCAGCCTGGGGCCATTTATTCAAGTCAGTTGTAATATTAAAGTGTGGTTCGATGCCTCCATTGTTTCCCTTCTTATTCAAGGGGCGCCAGATTTGAGCGATTATGGATTACAGGGGGGCGCAGGTCTCATGACCAGGACCTACGCCTCCGATAAAGTTGAGTCATATGTGCAAAACTTGGCTCAACCCTGGCAAGAAGGCTTGAGTTTTAATTTCATTAATCTGCATCTCCAGTTGAGTCCCGGCATCAAGAGTGCGGTTGTGCCGTTTGGGACACCGATTTTTTCGGTCTATCCCGTGTTAAATCGGCAAGGCTACCGGTTTGTGGACCGACGTACGATGGACTAAGCTCCATAAACGGTGTTCCACCATGGGTGGATATAAGGTTCTCATGCTGCCTTCCCTGACTCTTCCAATTCCAACTTTTCTACTCACCGTCATCTCAAACGATCATTGCCATTTGAGGCGGATCAACAGCCTTCCAATACGGTGGATGTGCCTCTTCATGCTCGGCATTGTGATGGCCGGATGTGCGGGGGGCTACCATCGAACGGGACCGATTACGGCGGAGCACTCTCACCGAGGGGTAGCTTCCTGGTATGGTCCAAGTTTTCATGGGAACCCAACTGCCAACGGGGAACGCTACGATATGTGGGCGCTGACAGCAGCCCATCGCACGCTGCCATTTGGAACTCTGGTCTTAGTTCAAAGTGTGGATACCGGAAAATCCGTAACCGTTCGAATCAATGATCGTGGCCCATTTATTGGAGACCGGGTCATTGATTTGTCCTATGGCGCCGCCAGGGAACTGGCCATGATTGGGAAAGGGACTGAGGAGGTCATCTTGACGATTGTGGATTCCCCAAATTCAGGGAATTCAGCCGAATTTTTGAATGGAAGAACTGGCAATTATTGGG
>Ga0209536_100005693_pt1 | contig 19283 bp, 13 predicted proteins | sample DeeMarSeWOR28_12_FD_187461 | JGI IMG/M metagenome (GOLD analysis project Ga0209536, IMG submission 187461) | Marine sediment microbial communities from White Oak River estuary, North Carolina - WOR-2-8_12 (SPAdes) (version 2) | ecosystem: Environmental > Aquatic > Marine > Intertidal zone >... | reverse complement strand
GAACATTCAGCAGCAGGAAGACGAGGATGAGATCAATCTGACGCCGATGCTCGACGTCGTGTTCATCATGCTGATCTTCTTCATCGTGACCGCCAGCTTTATCCGTGAGCAGGGTATCGGTGGCGATCGGCCGGACCCGAATCAGGCCACGACGATGACCGACGAAGATGGCGCCATCCTTGTCATTATCGACAACAATGACTTCGAGGGGGCGAAGCGTCTGTCGAGCTAGGGAGGGAAGGCACACCAGAAGGTGATCCTTCCCATTCCTCGTGGGAATGACAACAGAGACGGAAGCTGTCTTCATCTCGCTGAATGGCGGATCTTTTTGAACGCACGGCTTACTGCGCGAAGCGCCCTGACCGGTAGCATATTGTAGACCTCCCTGAAATGCTCCATCGAGCGGAGTCCTTCCAGGAAGGGAATGTGATTCTCGACAAGCAGGCGCTGGAGATCAGGGCTCCGATGGAGGTCACACTCATCCAGCTCGATTACAAACAGAGTGGTGGGAAGCACATAGGCCCGAAAGTTCCTTCCGGCTTCACGCAGTGATGCGATGATTTTGTAGAGGGCCGAGAACACAACGTTCGCATCGTGAAACATGATCGCACCGCTGGAGGCAAGAACCGACTCACAGAACCTGAAATCCGACAGAACAGCCTCTTCGGTGTGCTCCCCGTCGATCAGACAGAGATCCGGGTTCTCTCGAATGACCGAGACCTCTATCTCCGAGGCGTCTCCCTCCAAGCACTCAACCTTCTCAGTCCCTTCGGGGGAGAGTCCCTTGAGCAGGCTGAGCATCCCTTCTGTCGTGTTATCGGGGTAGACAAGGGGGAGCCCTCTATCGTCCCTTGGCGATTTGGGTCTCTTGTCAATCGAATAGACCCTCCGGCAGGTCGGGTCAAGGAGGTGCGGCTGGAGGCTTCCTCCCATGTAGGACCCAATCTCGAGATAGCAGTATCCCTCCCTCCCTTTGCGTATCGCCTTCTGAACCGCAAGGAGTGACCGCCTGTCATCCCCTGTTGTCTGCGACTCAATGACGTCAAAGAGACTCGCGTCCAGCGATGCCAACCTTTCCTCAAAACTCTTCATGGGTTACTCCTTCTGGGAGAGACTGCTCGGCAGAATACCTTTCAGAAACCTCCTGTCATCCGGCCCTACAAGCCGCAGGATCCGCACCATCATCATATACCCTGCCAGAAAGAGACCGAATGTCAGCAGCAGGCAGCCAAGGAGGGCAGGTCGGCTGCCAGGCGATAGAAATTCTCGAAGCAGTTCCATCGTCGCAAGAGCGGCCACCACCGCAGGGATAGCGGCAACGATCGGTCTTGCCAGCAGTCCTCCAAATGTCCGGAGCGGACGCTCGATCACGCGGCGGCCGTAGATGCGCATGAAGAGGAGAACACCGACGATCGCGGCAATCACCGTACCTGCAACTGCGCCATAGTACCCGAACCAGAGGATCAGGACCGTGGAGAGGAGGATGTTCAACATGGCCTGCACGAGTGTGGTTCTCATCTGATACTGCGGCTCGCCCCTCCCCTGCGAGGTAAGCGCCAGCGGCCCAGTTGCGATCCCCGCAAAAAAGCCTACCGCGAGGATCTGGAGTGTCCGGGCAGCCTGGCTGAACCCGCTCCCAAGCCAGACCTGTATGATGTCGTGCGCGAACGCAGCGACGAATGCGAAGAGGGGGACTGAGAACAAGAGGAGATATCGTGTTGATCTCAAGAGCCCGGCCCGGATTCTTGCTTCATTCCCCTCCGCGTCCAGTGCGGAGACCGCCGGCAGCAGTCCCATGAGCGCGGTCAACGGTAGTGCCCGCAACCGGTTGAGGGGTCGCGATCCAAAATCGTACATGGTGACAGCGGTGAGGCCTATGTATCGCGAAATAAGCAGCTTGTCGAATTGGAGCTGGACGAGCTCCGCAAATCTGCTGACCTGAAGTTGCCCCCCGAATCTCAGAAGACGTTTGAGCATGGAGCCGTCAAACCCCCAACGTCCCAATGGCACCTCAGGGAGGAACCGTCTTACCAGAACGACAATCGGAACGAGGGAGACAAACCCTACTGCAACCTCTGCAGCCATCATGCCGATGAGCCCCAGCCCCAGAGCGAGCGCCCCGGCAATGGCTCCGAGCTTCAGCACAAAAGCAACACTCGTGAAGATGTTGACAACATCCATCCGCTGGACTCCAGAGAGAAGGCTGAGGAAAACATAGACAATGGCATTGACCCCAAATCCCAGAAGTGCAATCAGGAACGCCTGCCTGGCCAATGTCAGCTGCTCTACCGGGACGTTCAGGGCACTGAAGACGTAGGGCGCAAGGAGCCCCCCCAGAGCTATGATGAGAACGGAGACGGCGAGGTAGAAGAGAACTCCATGCCTGACAACGCTGCTCACGTTGTCATAGTCACGCTCTGAAATGTACTGGGCCACGTACTTCGTGAAGGAGAGGCTCAGGCCCAGATCCGCCAGCCCCACGTATCCGGTGAGGGCCAAGATCAACACCCACAGTCCGAAACGTTCCGTACCCAGATAGTGGACGACAACAGGGAGAAGGACGAGGATGTATGCGGCCGCAACCAGGTACCCGATGAGGCTGTAGACCGCATTGCGGCCGACCACTTTTGAGGAGGAGAGGTCGTAGTCCATCCCGATAACCTCCTACGGCCTGAGAAAGGCTCTGATGGCGGACGCAATCCGCTGCCGGGCCCTTCCATCCCCGTAGGGGTTGTGGGCCCTGCTCATGCGGATGTACCGTTTCCGGTTGTGCAAAAGGCGCCGCACCTCTCTGACGATGACCATCTCCTCCGTGCCAACGAGCCGGACGGTTCCCGCCCGCACAGCTTCCGGCCTTTCGGTCCAGGCCCTCATCACCAGGACAGGCTTGCCAAGGGAGGGCGCCTCCTCCTGCACACCCCCTGAATCTGTCAGGATCAGGTAGGAGGCATCCATGAGGAAAACGAAGGGAAGATATTCCAGCGGCTCGAGCAGGTGGACGTTCTTGAGCCCCTTGAGGATCGACCGGACGGGTCGCTGGACATTGGGATTCAGATGAACGGGGTAGACAATCTCGACGTTCTCCTCTTCACGTGCAATCTGCCGCAGGGCCCTGCAGATGTTCCGAAAACCCTCTCCAAAGCTCTCCCTCCGGTGTCCCGTGACGAGAATGAGTCTTCGGGAGAAATCCACCGAAGGGAAAAGCCTCCTGTACCCCGTCCGGTTTCTCAGGACCTTCTTCCGCACGTGGAAGAGCGCGTCAATGACGGTGTTTCCTGTCACCACGATCTTTCCGGGGTCTATCCCCTCCCGGATGAGGTTCTTCCTGGCCTGCTCTGTGGGTGGAAAATGGAGATCCCCCAGATGGGTCGTCAGGACGCGATTGATCTCCTCCGGGAACGGACTCTGCTTCTGCCAGGTCCGGAGGCCGGCCTCCACATGTGCCACCGGGACACCTTCATAGTAGGCGGCAAGCGCAGCTGCGAATGTCGTTGTGGTATCCCCCTGGACGACCACCATGTCCGGCCGCTCCTCCTTGAGAACCTCTTTCATGCCCGTGAGCACGCGGGAGGTGACATGTTCGAGGGATTGACCGCGCTGCATGATATTCAGGTCATGGTGCGCCCGGATGGCGAAGAGACGGAGCACCTGGTCCAGCATCTCTCTGTGTTGAGCGGTAACGCAGACGCGGGGGTTGAAATGATCGGCGCGCCGCCTCAATTCCTGGATCACGGGGGCAAGCTTGATTGCCTCGGGGCGCGTGCCGAAGACAACGAGTACCTTGGACCTTCTTCTCATCGGGGTTGTCTTTACTCCACGAGCGGCTCTTCGTCCGGTGTGGACTCTGAGGGAGGCTTCTCAGGTGGCGCCTTCTCGGATTTCTTCAGCTTCACCAGACGAATCCTCCGCTGGCTCTTCTTGACAATGGTCATGGAGAGGTGCTCGTGCGTGATCGTCTCATTCAGATCCGGTATTCTCCCGGTGAGCTTGTGCAGAAACCCACTGAGCGTATCGTATTCCTCTTCTTCGGGCAGGCTCGTACTGAATCGCTCGTTCAGATCCTTTATGGAAATACGGCCGTTCACGAGAAACGAGCCTTCCGCCGTTTGTTCGATGTCCCTCACCTCTTCGTCGTACTCATCGTGGATCTCCCCCACGATCTCTTCGATGATGTCCTCCATGGTGACGATCCCCTCTGTCCCTCCAAACTCGTCAGTGACGATAGCCATGTGGATCTTGCGTTTCTGAAAATCGCGCAACAGGTGGCTGATCTTTGTCGTCTCAGGCACGAAGTATGGCGGATGAATGATATCCTCGAGGATAATGACGTTGCGGTGCTCCAGCAGCCCCAGGAGATCCTTCGTGTAGATGATTCCGATAATGTTGTCGATCGTCTCACTGTAGACGGGCATTCTCGAATAGCCTTCCTCCAGCACAATCCTAATAATGACGTCCCGGGACATGTTGATGTCCACGGCAACCATATCAGGCCTCGGGATCATGACCTCCTTGGCCGTCGTGTCAGTAAACTCAAAGATGCTCTCGATCAGCTCATGCTCCGTTTCATCGATCACGCCGGTCTTGGTCCCCTCTTCGAGCATCAGCTTGAACTCCTCTTCCGAGATCCTGGACTCGGTGAAGGTCGTGCTGTCCTTGAACGGCGCCAGAGCCAGGTTGCTGGCATATGTCAGAACCTTGGCGGGAAACCGAAACATCGTGGCGAACAGGGACATCGCGGGCGCCACCCGGAGAGCGACAGACTCGGCGGACCGAAGCGCGAGGGACTTGGGAACCAGTTCGCCAAACACCACAACGAGGAAGCCGATGGCGATGACGATGATCCCGAGCGAGATGTAGCTGCTCGCCTCGCTCACCCACCTCTGATCGCTCGCCTTGAGCGCCGGCACAAGATGCTGAAAGCCCAGCAGGCCGCCCAGGATGGATGCCAGAATCAGTGAAAAGACAACTCCAACGTGGATGGATGCGAGAAAGAGCTCGGGGTTGTTGTGAAAGGCGAGGACCGATGCTGCCCGCTTATCCCCTTCGTCAGCCAGCTCCTGCATGCGGCTCTTGCGGGTCGATAGGACTGCGACCTCGGTGGCAGAGAAGAAGCCTACCAGCAAGATAAGCAGCAGTACTCCAATGATCTCGAGCCAGAAGGCATCCATGGGGGGATCAGGGCCGGGGAGAACGCGGAAATTCTTCGTTCATTTCTGCGTAATGAACCACTTTTTGAGGTCAATTCCAAACGGGCCAAAACGAAGCGGAATGGATGATTTCTGCAGAAAAAGGGGGCGCACTATTGGGGGGTCGGCTCTTCGCGGCCTGCCCTGACCTCCTGCGACAGGAGATCTGCTCTAGCGTGACTGCCTGAGGAACTCCAGGCGAGGTTTGAGCCGCTCTGTGGTCATCAACAACTTCTCCTTGCCATAGACGGCATCTTCCACGTTCGTGAACGCGAGCTCATACTCGTCGCTCATGATGATTGCTTCTTCCGGGCAGGCCTCTTCGCAGAAGCCGCAGAAGATGCACCGGAGCATGTTGATCTCGAACAGCTCCGGATATCGTTCTTTCTCCAACTCTGTCTCGGCCGCCTGGACCTCAATGGCGAGCGCAGGACAGACCCTCGCGCAGAGTCCGCAGGCAACGCACCGTTCAACGCCGTCCTCCTCCACCAGGACGGGCCTTCCGCGGAACGACGAGGGCGGATTCCACCGCTCCTCAGGATACTGGCGCGTGAATTTTGGCCGGAAAAAGTGTCTCAAGGTCAGCGTCATCCCCTTGACGATCTCAGGGATGTACGTCTTCTGCCAGAAGGAGAGGTCTTTGCTCCGTACCTGTCTCGTCAGCTCTCCCTGAGAGGATGACATACGCGACTTCTCCTGAATGGTGAGGATTATGAAAACAGCAGAATTCCGATGCCGGTCACAGCGATGTTGAGCAACGCCAGCGGCAGCATCACTTTCCACCCCAGATTCATCAACTGGTCATACCGGAAGCGGGGTATGGTCCATCGTATCCAGAGGAAGAAAAAGAGGACTGCCCCGACTTTCAGCATGAATGTCAACACGTGCACCACGCTCATCCAGAGCTGCGGCAGGCCGAGCAGGTCCAGACCCGGGAACTGCCATCCGCCCAGGAAGAGTGTCACGATCAGGGCACTGGAGGTGATCATGTTCACGTATTCGGCGAGGAAGAACGAGCCGAACTTCATCCCGGAGTACTCGGTGTGATACCCACCCACGAGCTCCGGCTCTGCTTCTGGCAGATCGAACGGCAGGCGGTTCGTCTCCGCGAACGCCGCAACGACGAAGGTGATGAACCCGATCGGCATGAGGAACGCATTCCAGGCAAAACCCGACTGCATTTCCACGACCACATCCAGGCGGAGAGATCCCGCGACCATCACCACACCGACGACTGCCAGCCCCAGCGACAGCTCATAGCTAATCATCTGCGCCGTGGACCGGAGTGCGCCCAGCAGGGAGTACTTGTTGTTCGATGACCACCCGCTGAGTGTGATTCCGTAGACCCCGACAGAGGTCAGGGCCAGTATGTAGAGGACGCCGATGTTGACATCGGCGATGATGAGCTTGACCTCCGAGCCAAAGAGCGTGATGGAATCTCCGAAGGGAATCACCGCAAAGGTGGAGAACGCCACGGCAATCGAGATGATCGGGGCGAGCGTGTGGATGAACCTGTTCGCTTTGGTCGGGACGATTTCCTCTTTGATGAACAGCTTCAGCACATCGGCAGGTGCCTGCAACAGCCCGAAGGGTCCCACCCTGTTCGGTCCCAGACGATTCTGGATGAACGCGCTCACGCGACGTTCCGCGTAGACCAGGTTCATCACCGTCAGGAGGATGACCGTCAAGACCAGGGCGATCTTCACGGCCGAAACAATCACAAATTCGAGAGATGCCATTGTGTGTTCCAGCAGAGCAATGTGGTTAATGTGTCGATCGGGCCGATTGGACCTTCTCTTCCACAGCCGAGAGCGCGAGGCCCTTGTTCCCCAGCTTCCGGTAGCTCATACCCTTGAAACCTCCGAAGACGGTTGCGAGTTCGTTGAAGACGTCCTCGGAAGTGTTGTACTTAAGTCTCACCCCCATGAGTGATGCTATCCCGGCGATGATACGCCAGGTGGGCCTGGCGTCCCGTTTCGGACCCTTTGCCCATCGATCGTGTGCTGAGCCATATCTGTCCAGCCGGCTCATGGCATACCCATCCAGGGCCCGATCCCGGTCCAGCGTCACCACCGAGGGACGTATTCGCTGGACTCTCCCCTCGAAATTCGTGAATGTCCCGTTCTTCTCGGCAAAGGTCGAGGCCGGCAGCACCACGTCTGCCACAGCAGTGGTCTCGTTCTCGTTCGAGCAACTCACCACCAGACAATCCAGCTTGGGAAGCACCTGTGCCACCACCGGGTCTGCCGCAATATTGTCCTCAACAACGAAGAGCGCCTTCACCTGTCCTTCCCGCATCGCGCGGAGTATCTCCTCAAACGGCTCCCCGGCGCCGATGCCCATCTCCCGCGCGCCCCGGCTGTTTGGTGTCGTATCGGAGCGACGGAGGATGTCATCTCCCTCGTTCTCGGCCACGTGCGAACGAAAGGCCACGCGCTTCGTCCCGAGGACCTGGCGGGCGAATTTCTGGGCAGCAAACGTATCCTCGTTCGTGGAGTAGGCGGAGACGATGACAGCACATTCTGATTTCCTGAATGCCTTGAACTCGGAGGCGACCCGTGCGATGGCCTCATCCCAGCCAGCCTCGACCACCTCCCCCTCCTTTCGCATGACGGGGGATTTCACCCTTGTCTCCGCGTTCACGTGATGGAAGGACGAGAGCCTCCCTTCATCGCACATCCAGTAGTCATTGACCTCGGGATTGAAACGTGGGGTCAGCCGAAGAATCTGGTTGTTCCGGACCCAGGAGTAGATGTTGCATCCCCTGGCGCACCCGGGACAGATCGTCTCGGTGGCGGACATCTCCCACACCCGCGCCTTGAAACGGAAATCCCTGCTCGTGAGCGCGCCGACCGGACAGATGTCGATGGTGTTCATCGAGTAAGGGTTGTCCAGCTGCTCACCGGGAAAGGTGGTGAGCTGCACATGATCGCCACGATGGGTGAATGTCAGCTGCGGTTTCTTTGCGATCTCTTCGCAGAACCGGACGCAACGGGAGCACATGATGCACCTCTCCGTGTCCAGCATGACATGCGGACCGAGCTCTACCCGCTTCGGTTTATGCACCTTGTCTTCCTCGAACCGGCTCTTCCCCACACTGTACGCGTAGGCGTAGTCCTGGAGCTTGCACTCACCCGCCTCGTCGCAGATGGGACAATCGAGCGGATGGTTGATCAGCAAGAACTCCATGACCGCTTCCCGTGCCTTGATGACCTCCGGACTCTTCGTGTGGACGACCATGCCGTCGCCCACCTGGGTCGAGCAGGCTATGACGAGCTTCGGGAGCTTCTCGACCTCGACAAGACACATGCGGCAATTCCCGGAGACCGAGAGCTGTGGATGCCAGCAGAAGTGGGGGATCTCAATCCCGTGCTCCCGGGCAGCCTCGATAATCGTCTGCCTCTCCCGGGCCTCGATCTGTCTTCCATCTATGGTGATCTTTGGCATATCAGGCTTCTTGCAGTTCTCTGACATAGTTCTCGTGGAAGGTCTTCAGCTGAGCCACGAGCTCCTCTATCTCGTCCTGAGGCGGCAGGAAGGTGGTCCGGAAATGCAGCGTTCCCGGTTTCTGCCCGAACCCTGAACCCGGGACGACGCAGATCCCGGTCTCCTCAAGCAGAGAGAGGCAGTAGGCCGAATCCCTCTCCGCCTCATACCGGTACCGTTGGAGGGGCGTCATTGCCTCCGCTTGAACGCCGGGGTCCTCTGGCAGATGGAGCCGGACGAACGCGTACATGGCTCCCAGCGGAGGGACAAGAGACATCCCCTCGATTCGGTTAATCCCCTCTGCCAGGATCTCCGCCTTCTTCCGGAGGCTTGAGAGGACCGCGTCTCGTTCGCACAGATAGGTCTCGTGGCTTGGATCCCCGGGCTGCGGAGGGGTGACCATCATGTAGGTGGCGATCTGCCCGCTCACGTTGGCGCAGAGACTGATGGACTGCAACTTGATGAATTGTGCCATCACCTCATCCGGCACGTTCCGGATCTCCAGGTACCCCCCCCGATGTCCGCACTCCCCGAGGAACCCCTTGGATACCGAATGAAGGCTGAAGAGCGTTATGTCGGTCTCCCCCATCTCATTCAGCGTCTTTGCAAAGGAGAAGAACTTCAGCTTCTCGCTATAGATGTTCTCCTGGTAGACCTCATCGGCGATAATCGAGAGCCGGTGCTTCTTGGCAAATCCGACAATCATTCGGATGTTCTCCTTGCTCAGGACCCCGCCCGTGGGATTTCCGGGATTGATGACGACAATGGCGACGGGGTTTGTCCCCTCCTTCCGGGCCGCCTCCAGGCTCTCCGTCAGGATCGCCTCGTTCAGCTGCCACCGGTTTTCTTCATCCAGGAGATACCCGATCTGACGACCACCGAACAGGGTAATGGAGGCACTGTAGAGGGGATACTGAGGGATGGGGATCATCACTCCGTCGTTTCCGTCCTTCAGGAGCGCAACAAGAGCAGCCTGCACACCCTTGCTCGCACCATCGGTCAGGATAACGTGATTGCTGTCCGCGGGGATGCCGTCCCGTCTCCGGATGAACTCCGCTACAGCCTCCCTTATGAACGGGATGCCGGCACTCTGTGTGTAGGCGCCCGTCCCGTGAGGGTGCTTCTTGAGAATGAACCGGGCGCGTGCCACGATGTCCTCCGGGTAGAGGCGGAGCACTTCCGGTTTTTCCAGAAGCAGAGGATACTCTACGAGGCTGAGGAGCTGGCGGAGAAAGGAGAGGGGCTTTTGCTTGAGTGCCTGAGGGTTACCGATGTTGCAGTAGACGACCTTCCTCCCCCGGGCCTCCATTTCCTGCGCCCGGATAACGATCGGGCCCCGTACGGCGTATTCGGCATCCAGCACCCTCCGGCTGATGAGGTCTCTCGAAATCATACCGGGATCTCACCTACGATCATGACGGCCGAACCACCACAATGGAGAAGGCATCCTCTTTGAAGATGTCTTTTGCGACGCGTGCGATGCCCTCAGGTGTGACGGCATCGACCTTCTTGAGGATGGTATCGAGGGATACATACGACTCGAAGTAGAGCTCGCCGCTTCCCAGGCGGATCATCCGGCCAGAAGTATTCTCCAGCCCGAGCATCATGGTTCCCTTGATCTGGGATTTTGTCCGCTCGAGCTCAGCCTTCGACACATGCTTCTTCTTGACCTTCTCCAGCTCCGCAAAGACCAGTTCGATGGCGTCATCGATATTCTTCCTGTCTGTTCCGATGTACGTCCCGAAGGCTCCTGTATCGCTGAGCATATTGACAAACGAATAGACCGAATAGGCCAGACCCCGTTTTTCACGTATGCTCTGGTAGAGGCGCGAGCTCATTCCTTCACCCAGGAGAGCGTTGAGAATGAGAAGCGGATAGCGGTCTTTGTGTCGGATGCCGTAGCCTTGTGTGCCGAGACAGACGTGAGCCTGGTTGATCGGTCGCGGGTACTCCAGTCTGGATGCCTTCCGTCGGTTCCCGGGCCCCGGAGCTCGTTTATGCGTCACTGCTCCGTTCAACCTCAGCGAGCGAAAGTGCTTCCTGACCAGAGAGACAAGCGCGTCGTGCTCCACGTTTCCTGCCGCCGAGACAACGATTCTGGATGGAACGTAGTGGGTCGCGATGTGGGAGCGAAGATCCTCACGCTGGAACCGACGGAGGTTTTCCTCCGTCCCGATGATGGGATATCCCAGCGAATGGTTGGGAAACAGCGCCTTTTCGAAGTAGTCGTGAATGATGTCCTCGGGATCATCCACCGAGTTGCGAAGCTCCTCGATGACGACGAGTTTCTCCTTCTCGACCTCTTCTTTCTTGAAGGTCGGATGGAGCATCAGGTCCGACAGGACATCCATCGCCTCGGCGATGTTCGCATCCAGCACCCGCGCGTAGAAGCAGGTTTGCTCCTTCGTGGTAAAGGCGTTCAGGTAGCCACCCAGTGATTCGAGGCTCTGCGCAATATCACGTACACTCCGCTTCTTTGTCCCCTTGAACACCATGTGCTCGAGGAAATGGCTGATGCCATTTTGGGTCGCGTTTTCGTCCCGCGATCCGACATCCGCCCAGATACCCAGAGAGATTGACCGGACGTGCGGAATCTTCTCCGAAACGACTCTGATGCCGTTGTCGAGAACGGTCTTCTTATAGTTCAAGGGTTCAGTCTGCCGGTGTGACGAGTTGGCAGTTCGATTGTCTGGTGGCATGGCAAAAATATATCCAATTTGAGAAAGAGAGTCAAGAAAGTGGTTTTTCGGGGGAGCCATGCGACTGAGACTCCGGTTGCATCACGCAGGATTTTTGGGTATCATGGCCACGCCGAATGCCCGAGGGGGGACTCTCACTCACCTGATCATGCTTGTTGACATCCTTCTCATACTTGCGGTCACCTACTTCCTTCTGATTGCCCTTTTCGCTGTCGCAGCATTCACCGCACGCTACCCTTCCGACAAGGCGTATCGCCCGAAGGTCTCCATTGTGATAGCTGCAAGGGACGAGGAGCGGAACATCAGATCCTGCCTCGAATCCTGCGAACGTCTCTCCTATCCGGCCGACAGGCTGGAGGTGATCGTCATCGACGACAGGTCGACGGATGCCACGCAGTCCATCATTCAGGGATTTGCGGACCGGCACCCGCATTTCAAGCTGGTGGTCGCCGAGCCGGGGAGCGGAAAGCTGCAGGGGAAGACCAACGCCGTTACGCAGGGAATTGACCGGGCAAGCGGCGAGATTCTACTCTTCACAGACGCCGACTGCATCGTCCCCCCGCACTGGGTTGAAGAGACTGTCAAGTACTACGCCAACAAAGAGGTAGGAGTTGTCGCAGGGTTCACGTATCTGGAGGGCGCGGGCTGGTTTTCCTGCTTTCAGGCCACCGACTGGCTGGTCCTCTTCACGGTGGCATCAGCTGGAGCGCAGATTGGGGTCCCCTTGACCGCGGTGGGCACAAATCTCTCGGTCCGCCGGCAGGCCTATGACGATGTGGGGGGCTACCGGAAGATACCCTTCAGTGTGACGGAGGATTACGCGCTTTTTCACGCGGTGGTTTCCACCAAGCGCTACAAGGCGAGGTTCCCGCTGGATCGCGGGACCCTGGTCGTGAGCCAGCCGTGCGAGAGCTGGGGACAGCTGTACCGCCAGAAAAAGCGCTGGTTTACCGGTGGTCGGGAAATGGAGCTGAAGATCGTCCTTGCCTTTGGCGTGGCATACCTCCTCAGCGCGCTGCTGATTATCACGCCACTTTTCGCCTGGTCATCAGCCTACTGGCTGGCCCTCCTCCTGAAACTCTCGGCTGACGTTCTGCTGACGCTCCCCACCCTCTCCCGTTTCGGAAAATGGAAGCTTCTCCCTTGCTGGCCCGTCTTCCAGGCCTACTTCTTCCTTTACGTGCTTCTCTACCCGCCGATAGTCCTCTTCAGGAGAGATATCGTCTGGAAGGATAGACGACTGAGGAACCAATAGAAAAAGCCCCTGCACTTTTGCAGGGGCTTTCGCTTGCTGTCTATTCGGGAACCCGGCTTATGCCCGCGCGCGTGCGCTTGCGATCCCCAGCCGCTTGAGTTTGTACCGGAATGTCTGCTCCGTCATTCCGAGGAACTGAGCAGCCTTCGACTGATTGAAGCCGAATTTCTCGAGGGCGCGTTCGATGATTCCCTTCTCGATGACATCGAGGGACTTATCCAGAACAAACTCCTGACCGGCCATGATGTTGTTGATCATCTTGACGACTTCGGTCTTCTCGTCGACGAGCTCCGGCGGCAGCATGAATCTGCCCTGATCCGAGAAGAGGACGCATTTGTCCACGACGGCCTTCAGTTCGCGGACGTTTTCCCGCCAGGGCTGTCTCACCAGGACGTCAATCGCGTTGATGTCGACGACAAGATCGGCGATCCCGAGTTCCTTGCAGATCTCCTTCGTGAAGTGCTTCACGAGCAGCGGGACGTCTTCCGGACGGTCGCGGAGCGGAGGGACTTCCACCTTCTCGAACTGGACGATCTTCTCATTGAGCTCGGGAAGGAGTTTTCGCTTCTGCACCAGTTCGGAAGGATCCTCCTTGAGTGTCACGAGCAGGCGAATCTCGACGCTCTCCGTGGCCCCGCCCCCGATCCTTCTGGTCTGCCGTTCATTCATGAACGTCAAGATCTTCATCTGGTTCCGGAAGCTGGCCTCCTCCAGCTCCTCGATCAGCACCGTTCCGCCGTTGGCTTGCTCGAAGAGCCCACGCTTCGATGTATAGGGCAATCCTTCGACACCACGATCGAACCCAAACAGAATCGCTTCCAGCTCGCGGTCGTCAAGCACAGAGAGGTTGATGGACATGAATGGCTCATCAGCCTTACCGCCGGTACTGCCGATGTAGATATTCTTAGCTATTGCGCCCTTGCCGATGCCGGCTTCGCCGACGATGAGTACGTCGCGACGGCCCTTAGCCAGACTGGAGATCTGTTTGATCAGCTGGTCAACAGCCTTGCTCTTTCCCACAATAGGATACTCAAAGGATGCCTCTCCTTTTTTCTCCTCTGTATGGTTGGTCTTGGTTTCCATTCAATTGGTCCTGATGCGACTGACTGTTCCTGGCCCTATTACTTTCTTGTCGGATCCACCAGAAGGCGACCCAGTATTAACTTCCGGTTGAAGAACTTCTCAATAACAATGTTGTCCACCGTATCTCTCCAGCGCGTGATGGCGCTCGGGCTGGAGGCAAGTTCGCTCTCGTAGAACTCGCCATTGACGGAGGTGACAAACCGGATGCGGAGCATGAAGAAGAGAGCAATGAGGAGCAATACCCCGATGGAGATATACTGCCCGATTGTCACCATTTCATGGAAGGCCTGCCACTGAAGGCTCGCGATAGAAATATAGGCATGAACGATCTCGAGCGTGCTGAATATCAGCAGTGCAAACATCACTTTCTCTATGTACGCCCCCTGTGGCGGATCTTTCATGAACTGGTAGCCAAAGAAGAGCAGGATGAACCCTACACACACTACCGACATGTAGATCTGGTTGAGGTGCAACGGTTTGTAGACAAGGATCTGCCAGTTCTGCCCGAATAGATATGGATAGAGCTCCTGGATCCTCTCTCGATTCTCCGTCATGTTCACCATTAGACCCTGCTCGAAGACGCTGGCTGAGAGCGCCTCGACGGAGGGATCTTTGCCGTGCACTTCCTTGTAGCTCCGGAAGGCATTGTCCAGCACCTTCCAATCCCTGACGTCGCTTGTTTTATGGAGGTAGAGCGGGTCTTCAAAAAACGGTCGGTAGTAGTGTCCGAAGAACGTTCCGACTATGAGGATCGCGACGCCGTACTTGAGGACCGTACGCAAATCTCGAAACAGAACATCGATCGTCAGGTATACGATTGCCAGTGCCAGGAAAAAGAAGTACGCACCCCGGAATACATACTGATCAAGGATCATCCTCGCAAATCTGGCGTCACTGAAGAACAGGCTGCCGGGGATGAGTTCCGACGCTTCACCGCTTCCGACGAAGTTGAAAAGATGGGCGAGAATTGAAAATCCGAAGAACACCGCAAAGTTCACGAAAATGAATTTGTTCCTGCGAGCTGGCTCGCGGCGGACGAGGCTTATCGCCAACAAGAAAAGGAGGGTCTGGGAGGAGTAGTTGAGAAAACCTGCGAAATCGAAATGGCTAAAATCGAAAATCAGGAGTGAAGCCAAGTAGGCTGCTTCAATTCCTAGCCAGAGAAGCAGCGTATGTGAGAGCCTTTTCATGCCTCTATTTCACCACGTGAATGTGTAAAAAATATAAAGCCGCTTCCGCTACAAGTCAATAGAGAAACGCAAAAATTTTCACAGAAACGCCAATTTTGTGCCCTTGATCACGTCAACATAGGTCAGATTGAAGACACAGATAGGTAACAACTAGAGTGCCAAAGCACCAAAAAAAGGGTGGAACTACGCAACATTAAATTTTCACGAAAAACCACAAAAAACTTGACACGATTGTAGAGGACTACTATCTTCTGTGTGCAGGTGGCTGCAATATTAGCCACCTCTTGCCCTGTTCGCAGAATCAATCGCATAGTCGCAAGAAGTCGTTCGCAGGTTTTTTCCTGTAATCGTAAGAGCCGAAGTCATACTGCAAGTGTGTGCACAGCAGGTGAAGCAAGCATAAGCGAACACGGAGCGTGTGAGGCAAGCCATCTGCGACAGGTGAAAGAAGATAAAGAAATCACAATAACAAATTCAACAACAAATTCGACAGGAGACCACATGTCCGGGAAAGCCAAACGTGTCCGAGCTATCGTCCTGACAGTTATGGCAATCGCTGCTACAAATTATGCGATCTCCTTTGCGAGCGGTGTACCGACTCGCCCGTCTTCGCCTCGGCCCAGCGTCTCGAGCGTGTCAAAGGGTTCAGGGGTTCCAACAAGGCCATCATCCCCTCGTCCAAAAGGTTCAGGGGTCCCGACGAGGCCATCGTCCCCCAGACCGTAGACTAGTCTGAATCGGTTTTTGTTCAAGGCTTTGGTTTTTTGTCCGACGGTTTGCTACATTGCGTCTGACTCAAGTTCAGACACCCCCGAGCAATCAGAGTGAACCAGGAACAAGATCACCAAAGCGAAGAACAGGTGGTTTCATCACCCGGGACAATCAGGACATATCTGGTCCACGCTGGGCTTTTTCTCGTCACCCTCCTAACAACCAGCCTCGCAGGTGTTCAGTGGTTGAACATGTTTCCCACTGAACTCAGCAATTTCTCCTTCGGCATCACATACGGCCTACTGATTATGCTCATGCTTGCTTCTCACGAGTTTGGGCATTACATCGCCGCTCGAGTTCATGGAGTAGATACAACTCTGCCGTATTTTCTGCCGTTTCCCTCGTTCCTCGGCATCTTCCCCTTTGGCACTCTCGGTGCAGTAATACGGATTCGTTCAGCCATCCCATCTCGAAGGGCGATTTTCGACATTGCAGTTGCTGGACCACTTGCTGGATTTGTTGTCAGCGCCGCCATCCTCATCGCTGGTTTTGCGACTCTCCCTCCAAAAGAGTACCTCTTCACTATACACCCCGAGTACGCGGAAATGGCCTCGATCCCAACAGGCGGCCTGACGTTCGGCGAATCGATCTTCTACTGGCTTACTGCGAAGATCTTTGCACCCGCAGGAGAGTTTGTTCCTCCGATGAACGAGATGTATCACTATCCCTATCTCTGCGTTGGATGGTTTGGCATGTTCGTGACTGCGATGAACCTCATTCCAATCGGGCAACTCGACGGCGGCCATCTTTCCTACGCGATGTTCGGAGTGGTGTATCACAAGATCGCCCAGATTTCTCTCATTGTGCTTGTCGCTTTGGGTACAGCAGGCTTCCTTCCTCTGCTCGGGATACCTTTCGAATACGGTTGGACAGGCTGGCTGTTCTGGGCCCTTATCCTTATCGTGTTCATGCGATCAACGAGATTTCAACGACCCACCCTGCAGGATGAAACACCCCTGGATCCGAAGAGGATGATTCTTGGCTGGCTATGTGTTTTGATCTTCATCGGATCCTTCTCATTGACACCCTTCACACTCGGGCTGGCCGAAGCCAATCCTCCTGCCGTTGGAGTTCCAGTGATGCAGTAGCCATTACCTCACCTGACTACACTTTAGAGTTTCACGAAGCCGCCACATCCCAAGCGACACAACCACTGCCAACAGCAGCAACGGGATGATCACCATCATCGCCGCGAACCGCTGCAATCCTCCATCAGGACCCATCTCTGAGAGCGAGAGGGGTGAGGGATCGCCAATTAAAACATACCCGGACCAATAGAATGGATCTCGCTTGCCTTTCTTGATGAGATCTAATTTGGCGAGCTGCAGGGCACGTGAACTCCGCTTTCCCTCCTTAAGGTGTTTGTAGAACGTCGCCATGAAGTCGGGCGCCACATCGTCGTCAACGTTCCAGAGACTGGCAACAACCGCCGGCACGCCGCCGGCCATGAACGCACTTACCATAGCCTGTGTAGATCCAGATTGTTGAGAGGAGCCGGTGTTGCAGCCGCTGAGCACCACGAGTTCCGCAGAGAGATTCATGCCGAGAAGATCTGCCGCTCTCACCCTCCCGTCTTCTTCGGCCAATCCATTACATGCAAGCTGGAGATAGGAATTCATCGGCGTTTCATCATCGACACAAGCGTGGGCGGCAATGTGAATTGCTCTTGCGCCCGGAGCAAGGCGCAGAAACTCCGCCTTTGACGCATCCTTCCCAGTCAGCACCATCGCCTCGCCACCGAACAATCTGCCAATCGCTTGGACCTCCTCTTGTGCCCCAGGGAGAGCCCAGACGTTCGCGTCACCGATCTCGTCTCGCATGGTCCTCTTGAGGGGATCCATATAGTCCCAATCGGTCTTCACTACCTCAGGATTTCCCATAACAAGAGGATCGCTCTGTGGTTTAGATGAGGTGGTTTTCGGGGAACGCAAGATGGCGGCCGCAAACGAGTAGCTTACTTCACACCACTCAACGAGAAACTCAACCATTGAAAAATCAGATGGCTGGCTGCTCTCGACGGCATCAGTCACCAGAGCCTCAAATGGGACGATTCCAAGAATTCCATCTGGCACAATGACTAGTCTCTTGCTGGTCCTGATCTCATCTTCCACCGGTCTCAGCAAGAAGTCATAGAGTGTAGCACAGACGTGGGAATCAAAATCTGCCAGTGCTGCATTCCAAATATGGTCCTTGTTTGAGCCACTGCTTGAGTTTGCAGATAGTCCACGTACTAGCTCTGTAAGAGCCGATTTGGACAACGGAACAGAGAAATGTATTAGAGTATCACGATCTACGAAGAAGGCCTCAGTCTTCGATTCACCCACAGAGAATTCCACCAGGCATTGACCTGATTCCAGAACCGAGTCCTGGAGAACACGTACGGTCGATCTGCGCATGAAGGGAGATGCAAGCTCTTCCATCAGTGCATCTCCAGATCGTTCTGTGAAAAGCGTAGAGTCAACAGTGAAACTCATCATCCCAGAAACGTCCTCGAGTGCTGTCTGTCTTTCTCCTACCTCCCTTGACGAATCTGGCTGAACCTGCTGGGCTAACAATGCCCTTGCCAGTCTTCTCTTGTACGCGTCTGCTATCTCGAATGCTTCGATGTACTTGCCCAATTCACCAAGGAGCCTTGCCGACTCAAAGTATGACTTTGCCGGTGCCCTAGAAGTCAATTCGAGTTGTCGCCAAGATGTCGAAGAGGCGATGATCTCACCAAGGCTGATCGCTCGTATGTGCCAATCAAGAGCGTCTCGCGGCTTCCCTTGCAGTTCCGAGATCTCAGCAAGCGCACCGGCACATATTCCCTGAACCGGTCTCAGATGGTTCTTGTTTGCAGCCATGTATGCAGCTTTGAAGAATCGGAAGGCCGACGAGAAGTCATTGCGAGCTCGGTGAAGCCAACCCAGATTCGCAAGAGCATAGACTTCTTCCCGAACGAACCCAAGACTTTGCGCAAGCTCGAGCTGAGTTGAGAAGTGTCTATTTGCTTGCTTCAAATTGCCGAGACGGAGTGACGCGGTCCCTAGATTTCCTTCAGTCACTGCCCTCGTTCTATTATGATAAAGGTCCATTGGATTCAATCTATGAGCAACGTTGTGGTGGCGTTGGGCGAGTTCGTATCTCCCTAAGCCTTCATAGGTTAGACCTAGAGTTGTGTGAATCTGACAGAGAAGACTACTGTCTAGCCTGCCAGCCTCAGCTCTCGTCAAGGCTTCTACACTCAATTCTAGGGCCCTATCGAAATCGCCTACCTCTTGGTACACACGACCAAGATCACTCAATGCCCAGACGTATGAACGCCCAAAAGGCCTGTTTTTTGCTTGCTCAATCCTCATACTGGCACAAGAAATCGCATTTCCGAATTCTCCTATTTCAAGGTAGAGCTCAAATAGGCGTACGTATGAATCATTTTGCAGGTATCTGTCGCAGCTCAAATTCGCGAAATCAAGAGCTTGCAAGGCATTCCCTAGCGAAGCTGAGTAATCACTTTGAGAAAAGCTGATGTCAGCAAACTGCAGGTACCCCCACCCCGCCCAACGAAACAGCCCGTATGATTCTCTCCGTTGAATGCTCTGCGAGCAAAGATCCTTGGCTTCTTCGTACAGACGAT
>Ga0209536_100005692_pt1 | contig 19285 bp, 12 predicted proteins | sample DeeMarSeWOR28_12_FD_187461 | JGI IMG/M metagenome (GOLD analysis project Ga0209536, IMG submission 187461) | Marine sediment microbial communities from White Oak River estuary, North Carolina - WOR-2-8_12 (SPAdes) (version 2) | ecosystem: Environmental > Aquatic > Marine > Intertidal zone >... | reverse complement strand
GCCTCCAGTTCGACGTAGGGAATCCACCAGATGAAGTCCGCAGGATGAAGCGGCAGCTCCGGCAGATGGACGTCCGGCATCTGTTTCTCCGGCGGAACCTCGATCTCGGTTGGAGCGATGATCACGTAGGGCAGCGGCATCCGCCGGATGACCTTCTTCGGAACGCCGAAGCCGTACTCGACGTGCCCGGATCCGGTGAGCGTCACCATGATCTTGCCCCGCCCCCGCTCGCTGCCGAGGTAGTCGACGACACGCTCGGCCATCGACTCTTCCCAGAGGAGCTGCACACGGAAGAAGGACTCGAAGGCACCCGGCGTCGGCAGGTGCCCGCCGTAGAAGGCCTCGAGCACGGCGTGCTGGTACGGGTCGGGGTCGCCGACCTCGGGCAAGTCGTCACGAAACTCGTCCGGCAAGTCGTCGGGCGAGAACTGCCTGACGGCGTCCTGCAGCTCGCGCGAAGGGTTCAGGGCGATGACGTCGACCCGCGCGTCGCGGGCGAACTCGAGGATGGCGGCGTAGTGCCGGTAGTCGGTGCTCCAGTTCCGGTGCCAGTCGACGGCCTCGAGGAACTCGAGCTCGCCGAGCTCGCCGCGCGTCCAGCGATCGAGGATCTCCTGCTGCGGCTGCCGGAACATCTCCATGCCGATCGCGAGCCGGTCCGGGAAGCGCCGATACAGCTCGCGTATCACCTGCAGCTGGACCTCGTGGGCGCGGACATTGTCGTGCGACTCGCCGATGCACACCAGGCGGGCACCGGCCACCATGTCCATCATCCCGTCGAAGGACAGCACGACGCCTGTCGGGACGTGGACGATCTGGTCGGGCTCGGGACGCTCTCCCGGTGGATACGGCAGTCCGGCTCCAACGACCTCGTCCGCGGAGGACTGAGCAGGCGTCGGCAGCGCGGTCAGCGTCGGCATCAGGACGACCAGTGAGGCAAGCAAGGCTCCGGAGGGGTTCACTTCCCGTCACCTTCGCGGACACGCTCCGACCGGTCGGCGTCGGGCTCTTTCGCTGCGCCCCGCCGCAGCGCGCGACGCAGAAGCTCGAACGCGCCGAGCACCAGCGCGCCCGCCACGATGCCGAGTGTGGCGTTGACGAGCATGGTCGCCAGGAGGCCCATGCCTGCACCGAGACCGTCCGTGAAGTGGTGCAGCCAGGACTCGAAGCCCGGGATGCCGTGCGCCAGGATGCCGCCGCCCACCAGGAACATCGCCGCGGTGCCCGCGATGGACAGCCCCTTCATCAGGTACGGCGCGGATCTCAGGATGCCGCGGCCGAGTGACTGCGGGATGCCCTTACCGGGCCGACGCGACAGGTAAAGGCCGAAGTCGTCCAGCTTGACGATCGCCGCCACCAGGCCGTACACGCCGACGGTCACCAGCAGCCCGATTAGCACGAGCACGGACACGCGGGTCGCGAATGCGGCGTCGGCCACGATGCCGAGCGCGATGACGATGATTTCGGCCGACAGGATGAAATCGGTGCGGATGGCGCCCCTTATCCGGGACTTTTCCAGCGCCATCAGGTCGACCGCAGGATCCACGAGAGCGCGGGCAATTTCGGCCTTGCGGGCCTCGTCCTCCTCAGGCGTGTGCAGGAACCGGTGCGCGAGTTTCTCGACACCCTCGTAGCACAGGAACAGGCCGCCGGCCATCAGCAGCGGGATCACCGCCCAGGGCGTCAGGGCGCTGACCGCAAGTGCCGCAGGCACGAGAATGGCCTTGTTGACCAGCGACCCCTTCGCCACCGCCCAGACCACGGGCAGCTCGCGGTCGGCGCGCACGCCGTCCACCTGCTGCGCATTCAGGGCCAGGTCGTCCCCCAGCACGCCGGCCGTCTTCTTGGTCGCAGCCTTGGTCAGAATCGCGACGTCGTCGAGCGCCGTGGCGATGTCGTCGAGCAGTGCGAGCAGGCTGGCTCCGGCCACGGGAACGTCCTCGTCAGGTGAAGCCCGGCACACCGGCCCGACCGGCATGTCCGCGGGGCACGGCAATGATACCGAAAGGGCATACGCCCACCGTGGGCGATACGGCATACTGGACCGCTCATGCCCCACGGGTCCGCGGACAGCCCTTCCCGCTTCGCGCAATGGCGCAGCGCGACGCTCGCGCCGTTCGAGCATCGCGCCTTCGCGCTGTTCTGGTGGGCCTCGCTCGTCTCCTCCTTCGGCGGCATGATCCAGACGGTCGGCGCCTCGTGGCTGATGACGCAGATCGCGCCGTCCGCCGACCAGGTCGCGCTGGTGCAGACGGCAGGGGCGGCGCCCTTCTTCTTCCTCTCCCTCGTGGCGGGCGCGCTCGCCGACACGCGCGACAGGCGCTACATCATGCTGCTCGCGCAGATCCTCGCACTGGCCGCCTCGGCAGGGCTTGCGGCGATAGCCCTCGCCGGTCGGATCACCCCGTCGCTCCTTCTGGGGCTTACGTTCCTGGCCGGCTGCGGCGGAGCCCTGTTTGCGCCCGCCTGGCAGGCCTCGATCGGCGACCAGGTGCCGCGATCGCAGATCGCCCCGGCCGTGATGGCCAATGCCGTCGGGTTCAACCTCGCGCGCAGTCTCGGCCCGGCGATCGGTGGCCTCATCGTGGCGGCCGTCGGCGCCGCGGCCGCCTTCGTCATCAACGCCGTGTCCTACCTCGGCATCATACGAACCCTCGTGTGGTGGCGACCCGAGCGTACGAGCAGCGAGCTTCCGCCGGAGCCGATCGGGACCGCGATCGCCGCCGGCGTGCGCTACGTCAGTCTCTCGCCCCACCTGCTGGCGATCCTCCTGCGCTGCGTCCTTTACACGGTGCCGGTCGCAGTCGTGCCGGCGTTGATGCCGATCGTCGCGCGCGACCTGCTCGGCGGCGGAGCAGCCACCTACGGCCTGCTGCTCGGTGGCTTCGGAGTCGGCGCGATGCTGGGCGCACTCTCGAGTGCCACGCTGCGTAACCGATTCACTGCCGACGCGCTGCTGAGAATCCTGTCCGCGGTGGCCTGCGTCGCGATGGTCGCGATCGGGCAGAGCCGCTGGACGGCACTCACGCTTCTAGCCCACGTGCTCGCCGGGTCGATGTGGACGCTCTCGTTCGCCAACTTCAACATCGCGATCCAGCTGTCCTCGCCGCGCTGGGTGACCGGACGGATGCTCGCGACCTACCAGACGATCTCCTTCGCGGGCATCGCGCTCGGCAGCTGGTGGTGGGGCGAGCTCGCGCACGCGCGCGGACTGCGCGAGGCCATCACGGTCGCCGGGCTCTCCTCGCTGGTGTCGCTCGTCGCCGCACGCTGGCTGCCCATCGCGGTGGAGCGGGTCGGGTCGCTGGATCCGCGGGCACGCGTCGCGCTCACGCCTCCCAGCGTCGACATTCACCCGGCGTCGGGACCCATCGTCGTGACCATCGAGTACCAGGTTGCCGTGGAGCACGCCGTCGAGTTCGTGGCCGTCATCAACGAGATCGGCCGGATCCGGCGCCGCGACGGTGCCCGCGCATGGTCGATCTGCCAGGACATCGACGAGCCGGAGCGCTGGATCGAGCGCTTCGAGAACCCCACGTGGATCGACTACCTGCGGTGGCGGACCCGTCCGACGGAGTCCGACCAGGCCGTCCGGGCACGCCTTGCCGGACTCGTCGTCGGCCAGCAGAGCCGCGTGCGTCGTCTCGTCGTACGGCCCCGGGGCGCCGACCCGCTCGGCGCGTCGCCGTCGTCCACGGTCCGGGAAGTCGACGACCTGGATCGAGGTCCTCAGGGCGGCTGGTGAGCGAGGGCTTCCGGCCCGCGCCCATCCCTGGGGCGAGTCACCGGAGCCAAAGCCACCACCCCACCCACGCGACGCCCACCAGCAGCACGGCGGGCACGGCCCATTCCGCGACCCGCAGCAGAAGCATCACCCTTCGGAAGAACCGCCGGTCGTTCAGGCGAGGGAACTCGGCGCCCGCAGGCACGGGCCTGCCGAGGAACCGGCACAACGGCTCCCACCCCTCGGCCACGTCGTACACGAGCAGCCGTTCGGGTGGCACCTGCGCGCGCACGTCCTCGACGTGCGCCCGGTAGGCTGCGATCGTCCTCTCGCGGTCCTCGAATTCACCGTTGAAGCGCGCATTCCAGATGACGTCGTCGTGCATCTGCCGGACGACCCTCGGGAACCACCAGGGAAACACCGGCTGTATCGCCCAGATCGTCTCGACCATGCTGTCGTACCAGGCTTCCGGATCGCGGACGTTGAGCACCACCTTCGCGTCTGGGTACGCCTGCGTCAGCTCGCGCCAGAACTCGCAGGCGGGCCAGTCGACGGTGGCCCGGTAGCGGCGGAAGAAGCGGCGGTAGTCCACCGGCTCGCCCGCCTGCGCCCTGACCCAGAACTTCATGTGGGCGTAGTGCGTCAGCGTCACCTGCATGTGATAGCAGGGCGCATAGCCGAGCATCTCGAGCGCCCTGCGCAGCGACATGGTGCCCGAGCGGCCGAAGCCGGCACCGATCACCTCCAGGCTCACCGGGATGCCCGCCACAGGAGTTGCATGAAGACGGCTCCATTCCCCGGAACGACGGTGGCCGCGTGACCGCGGACCCCCTGCGGGCAGCGCGGGCAGCCGGATGGGCGCTGCCCGCGCCGGTTTTGAATTATGTCAGGGTGCGTGGATAATCGGCCTGCTGGTGCGCTGCCTTGCCGTCGAAACACCGTCCGGGCATCGCAGCCCGCGCCAGAGAAGACAAGGGGAGACTACGATGCGAGACCGACACACCCGCCTGATCCGTTCAGCCATTCTCGCGGGGGCCGGCATGCTCGCCCTCTCGGCTGCCGCACAGATCCCGCCACCCGCGGACCCCGCGGACGTCCTGTCCAAGGCGTACACCGGAAAGAGCTACTCACCCTATGCCGGCCGCGGCTTCGCCACGCGCCCGCTCTGGGGTGACACGCACCTTCACACCGGCAACTCGTTCGACGCGGGCGCGTTCGGCAATCGCCTCGGCCTCGAGGCGGCCTATCGCTTCGCCCGCGGCGAGGAAGTCGTCTCCTCGACCGGCACCCCGGTCAAGCTGTCCCGCCCGCTCGACTGGCTGGTCGTCGCCGACCACTCGGACAACATGGGGTTCTTCCTGGACCTGGTGGAAGGCAAGCCGAACGTCGTGTCCCACCCGCAGGGCAAGGCCTGGTATCAGCGCATCCAGGCGGGCGACGGCGTCGCCGTGGCCTACGAGCTGATCAGCCTGTTCGCCAACGGCCAGTTCCCGCCGGACCTGACCTACGGACCCGACTCGGCGCCCTACAAGTCCGTCTGGCAGCGCACCATCCAGGCGGCAGAGGACTTCAACGATCCGGGCCGGTTCACCGCCTTCATCGGCTACGAGTGGACCTCGCTGGTGCAGGGCGGAAACATGCACCGCGTCGTGATCTACCGCGACGGGGCATCCAAGGCGTCGCAGACGGTGCCCTACACGACCTACGCGCCGCAGGGCAGCCCCAATCCCCGGGACCTATGGAAGTGGCTGACCCGGTTCGAGGAGAAGACCGGGGGAGACGTGCTCGCGATCGCACACAACGGCAACCTGTCGAACGGGATCATGTTCCCGCTCGATGCCCAGTACGACGGCCGCAAGCTCGATGCCGAGTACGTGGCGCAACGCGAGAAGTGGGAGCCTCTCTACGAGGTCACGCAGATCAAGGGCGACGGCGAAGCGCATCCCTTCCTGTCACCCGACGACGAGTTCGCGGACTACGAGACCTGGGACATCGGCAACCTCGACACCCCGACGCCCGCCGTCAAGACCGACGACATGCTGGCCGGCGAGTACGGCCGCGAGGCGCTGAAGCGCGGGCTTGCGATCGAGGCGCGACTCGGAACCAACCCCTACAAGTTCGGCCTGATCGGCTCGACCGACAGTCACACCTCGCTCTCGACCGCGGAGGAAGAGAACTTCTTCGGCAAGCACACGGGCGTGGAGCCGAGCCCCGAGCGCATGAAGCACCCCGTCATGTCCAACGCCAGGGGCACCCTCATGGGCTGGGCGCAGGCGGCCTCCGGGCTCGCCGCCGTGTGGGCCCCGGAGAACACGCGCGAGGCGATCTTCGACGCGATGGAGCGCAAGGAGGTGTACGCGACCACCGGCAGCCGGATGTTCGTGCGTTTCTTCGGCGGCTGGAACTACACCGACGAGGACCTGCAGAGCCGCAGCCCGGCGTTCGCCGGCTACGACAAGGGCGTGCCCATGGGCGCCGACCTGCCGGCGCGCCGGGACCGGACCGCGCCGAACTTCATGGTGTTCGCCCTGAAGGACCCGATCGGCGCCAACCTGGACCGCATCCAGATCGTCAAGGGCTGGCAGGACGGCAAGGGCCGGCTCCACGAAAAGGTCTTCGACGTCGCCTGGTCCGGCGATCGGAAGCCCGGCGCCGACGGCAAGCTGCCCGCCGTCGGCAACACGGTGAATGCCTCCCGCGCCACCTACACCAACACGATCGGTGCGCCGGAGCTCGGCACCGTCTGGACCGACCCGGACTTCGATCCCGCACAGCGAGCCTTCTACTACGCGCGCGTGCTCGAGATCCCGACGCCGCGGTGGTCCACGTACGACGCTTTCCGTTTCGGCATCCCGATCCCGGAGGGCGCGCCGGTCTCCACGCAGGAGCGCGGGTATACCTCTCCGATCTGGTACACGCCGTAGGCTGCGGCGTCCCGCGGGACCCCGAGCCGAGGAGCCCCGGTCTCGCGCCGGGGCTTCTTGCCTTGCGCCGTCCGTATCCTGCACGACGCAGCGCGCAGCTCGTCCCGACTCGTGCCCGGACACGCTGCGAGGGCTTGCCGCTCCAGGTCCGCCCAACCGGCCCGGGCATTTCGCTGACCGCGGTCGTGGCCCGACGCTCACCAGGCAGGAATGAGAAACCATGCCGACCCAGGTCGAAATCCGCGGGAGCGTGGCCGATGACCAGGCCGCCATCGAGTCGCTGTACGCTCGCGCCTTTCCGGACGAGGACCTCTTGCCCCTCGTGAGGCACCTGCTGCGGGACGAAGAAGTCGTGACATCGCTCGTCGGCATCGTGCGGTCGAGTGTCGCAGGGCACGTCGCGTTCACGCGATGCAGCGTGAACGGGTACGACGGTACGGTGTCCCTGCTGGGTCCCGTGGCCGTGGAGCCCGGGTGCCAGCGGCAGGGCGTCGGCAGCGCGATGATCCGCGCCGGCCTCGAGCACATGAGAGACTCGGGAATCGGCCAGATCTTCGTACTGGGCGATCCAGCCTATTACGGTCGCCTCGGCTTTGCGCCGGAGTCCAGGGTCATGCCTCCCTATCCGCTGCCGCCCGAGTGGCGCGACGCCTGGCAATCGAGGAGCCTGGCGGCGTCGGCGGCGGCTGCGGGAAAGCTGGCGGTCCCGAAACCGTGGAGGCAGCGGCGGCTGTGGGTCCCGTGACCGGACGATGCCAACCTCACAGGGCACGATGAACCGGCCTGCGGGTGCCGCTGCCTGTCGGCAGCCGCCGGGCCCGTGCGGTCTGGACTTGTCGACGATGGCGATGCAGTCTGCGTGCCGAACCCGCCCGCTGTGAAGGAAGTCCGGTGAAGGTGCACAGACGACTGACCGTCGCGGCCGCGACCGCGCTGGCCCTGACGCTTGGCACGATCGCGTCGACGGCGGTGGCCCGGGACCACCGGGATCGCGCCAAGGTCGTGGCGGCGATCCAGGCCGACCGCGCGGCGTCGATCGAGCGGCTGCGGTCCTGGATCGCGCTGCCGACCATCGCCAACATGGGCGTCAATACGCCCCAAGGTGCGGAGTACATGCGCCAGCTCGCGCTGGGCGCAGGATTCCAGCAGGCCCGCATCGTCGACACGGGCGGCGTGCCCGGCGTCTTCGCGGCGCTCGACGCGGGTGCGAAGGACACGCTCGCCGTCTACTTCATGTACGACGTCAAGCACTTCGATCCCGCCGAGTGGTCCTCGCCGCCGCTCGAAGGCAAGATCGTCGACCGGCCCGGCGAGGGCCGCGTCCTGGTCGGTCGGGGGGCCGTCAACCAGAAGGGTCCCGAGATGGCCTTCCTGACGGCGCTGCACGGATTCCGGACGGCGGGCGTCAAGCTCCCCGTGAACCTCGTCCTCGTCGCGGAGGGCGAGGAGGAAATCGGCTCGACTCACTTTCCCGCAATGCTCGCCGATCCCGAGGTCGGGGCCGCCATCCGGCGCTCGGTCGGGGTGATGATGCCCTCGGCAGGGCAGCAACGCGACGGCTCGGTCTCGATCGACCTGGGCGCGAAGGGCGTCGTCGAGCTGCAGCTCGTGTCGAGCGGGGAGAGGTGGGGCCGCGGCCCGGCCAAGGACATCCACTCGAGCCAGATGGCACGTGTGGACAGCCCCGTCTGGCGCCTGGTCAAGGCGCTCGACACGCTCGTTGCCGACGACGGCTTCACGCCGGCCATCGACGGCTGGTTCGAGAACGTGCGACCGCTGACGCCGCGCGAAAAGGAGCTCATCGCCGCCGACCTGCCCAAGGACGAGGAGGCGGTCAAGGAGCTGTACGGCGTCCGGCGGTGGATCAACGACGAGGACTTCCTGGCGAGCGCGTACCGGCTCGCCTCGCAACCGACCGTCAACATCCAGGGCCTCGTCAGCGGCTATACCGGCCCCGGCGGAAAGACCGTGCTGCCCGGCCGCGCCGAGGCCAAGATCGACCTGCGGCTGGTGCCCGACATGACCATGGCGGAGGCAGTGGAAAAGCTGAAAGCGTACCTCGTGAAGCGCGGCTTCGATGACATCGAGGTGATCGTCAGCGGCGGCTACAGCCCCACCACCTCGCCCGAGGACAGCGTCATCGTTCATGCGGCCGTCGCGACGCTAGAGAACGCCGGCATCGCCCACAGCCTGTTTCCGCGTCGCGCGGGCAGCTGGCCGGGCGTCGTGTTCACCGGGCCGCCGCTCGAGATGGCAGCCGGTCACTTCGGCGTCGGTCGCGGCGGCGGCGCGCACGCGCCGGACGAGTGGCTGCTGATCGAGAGCAGCAAGCCCGACGTCGCCGGCTACCAGCAGCAGGCCGTCATGTTCGTCGACTACCTGTACGAGGTGGCGCGAGCGGCGCAGCGCGACCGGAACTGAGTCCGCGGGCGAGAGACTCTTGCCGGGCTGCCTTGCACGGGCCCGGCACGGCCCAGCCCCGGAGTTCCTAGAGCGATCCGGCCCGCGCGAGGAGCGTGTAGAGCAGGGCCCGGGCTCCGGCCGCCAGGTGAGCCGGCGTGGCGCTCTCCGCCTCGTTGTGACTGAGCCCATCCTTGCAGGGGACGAAGATCATCGCGGTCGGTACGACGCGCGCCACGTTCATGGCGTCGTGTCCGGCTCCGCTCAGCATGTCCATGGCCGGGTAGCCGCATTGTCTTGCGGCATCACGCACTGCGTCGACCAGTTCGCCCGAGAAGTGCACGGGAGGCTTGTCCATGATCCGCGCGATGTCGGTCCGGAGCCCGGAGGCGCCCGCGATCCCCTCGACGAGTTCCCCGATGCGCGACTCGAGCAGGTCCAGCGTCGGCGAATCGGGATGGCGCAGATCCACGATGAAGGCAGCGCTTCCCGGAATCGTCGCACCGGAATTCGGCTCGACTTCGATCTTTCCCACTGTCAGGCGTACCGACGGGTCGTGTTCCCGGCCCAGTCGATTGAGCGCAACGATTATCTCGGCCGCCCCGACCAAGGCATCGCGGCGGCGATTCATGGGCGTCGTGCCGGCGTGCGAGTCCACGCCGGTGACGGTGACCCGGGACCAGCGGATTCCCTGGATCTGGGTGACGACCCCGATGACCTTGTCTTCGGCCTCCAGGATCGGACCCTGTTCTATGTGCGCTTCCACGAAGCAATCGAGCGGCCTGCTCCCCGGGAGGGCCTCGCCGAGATAGCCGATGGCCTCGAGATCCTCGCGCACCGTGGTTCCATCACGCGTCCGGGCGGCGTGAACCGACTGCACATCGACGACCCCGGCGAAGGCCGAGGAGCCCGCCAGCGGCGGGTCGAAGCGCACTCCCTCCTCGTTGGTCCAGACGATGACCTCGACGGGCGCCACGGTCTCTATTCCCGCGTCGTTCAGCGAGCGCACGACCTCGAGTCCCGCCATGACGCCATAGATGCCGTCGAACTTGCCTCCGTGGGGCTGTGTGTCGAGGTGGCTGCCCGTCGCGCATGCGGCCCTGGAGCCGTCGCGCCCCGGCCTGCGGGCGTAGATGTTGCCGACCTGGTCGAAGGCAACCTCGCAGCCTGCGTCGCGGCACCAGCGGACGAACAGGTCGCGACCCGCCTTGTCCTCCGCGCTCAAGGCGGCCCGGCAGCAGCCTCCGTGGGGCAGCGCACCGACCTGTCCCATGTCCATCAGGCTCTGCCAGAGCCTCTCTTCGTTGACCTGGATTTCCCGTTTCACTTGCGTGCCTCGCCAGTACCCCTGCGTCCCCGAGAGCCCAGAAGGCGCCGCCCGGAAGCTCGCAATCTCTCCCTGGGGGGGTCCTCGAGGAAGATGGCGCGATACCACATCACGGCCAGCACGTCCGCCACGTCCTCCGGGCGTGGCCCGAACTCCAGCAGATCCTCCGTCCTGCGGATCAGCGCCTGGTAGATGACGCCCTCGGTCATCGCCCCGAGCATGTACCCGACGCGTCGCGCGTGCACCGAATCGAATCCCGCCTCCCGCTTGAGGTACTGGGCCACTCGCAGATTCCAGCGGTGCGCGTTGTCCTTCCAGATGCGGTCGAACTCCTCGTAGTCCCCCGCCAGGCCGAACATGCAGGCCAGGATGCCTGGATTCTCCGCAAATCGATGTACCGCACTGCCGAGGCTCTGCAGGATCCAGTCGAAGCGGTGCTCGTATCGCGCGACCGGATCGGCTTCCGCGATGAGCTCTTCGAAGAAATCCTGCGCGATCTCGGCGACGATCTCGCGCAGGCCACGGAAGTAGCGATAGAAGAGTCCCGTCGCGACACCAGCTCGCGCCGTCACGTCCTGCACCCGCAGCGTGCGGAAGCCCTGCTCGTTCAGCAGTTCGCGCGCGGCGCGCTTCAGGCCCTCACGACTGCGCAGCGCGCGTGGGTGCAGCGCGGTCGGTGGCTGCACCGAGCCGCGACGCTCGGTACGCCCGCGCGTCGAACGGGGCAAGGCCCGGTCTCTCAGAACCGATACTCGAAGTCCACCCCCCAGGTCAGCGGCACGCCGTTGACGATCTCGGAGAAGCCGAGCGCGAACGCCAGGTCCTGGGCCGCCGATCGATATTCCTCGTCACCCAGGTTTTTCCCCCATACCGAAACCTGCCACGGCCCGTCGTTCGGCATGAAGGTCACGCGGCCGTTGATCAGGAAGTAGCCGTCCTCCGACAGGTACTCGCGGTTGTTGGGTTCGAGAAAGTGTTCGTCGACATAGTTGAAATCCGTCTGCAGACCCAGGGCGAAGCTCGTGCCGATCGGCACGCTGTAGGTGATCCGCCCATTGAAGGAAACCTGCGGAGCATTCGGGATCTCGTTGCCCTTGATCGTGGTCTCCGGGCTCCCGTCCAGAGGCGGCAGGACGACGTCGGTACGAACGATCTCGCTGTCCAGCAGGCTGATCCCGGCGCTCAGGCCGAGCCGCTCCGTCGGCACCCAGTCGAGCATTACCTCGAGCCCGGTGATCTCCACGTCGCCGGCGTTCTGCAGCCTGGCGCTGGCCTCGGTGGCGCGCACGAAAGTCGCCTGGAAGCCCTTGTAGTCGTAGAAGAAGGCACTGGCGTTCAGTCGCACGGCGTTGCCGGCGAGGGAAAGCTTGGTGCCGATCTCGTAGGCGGTGAGTTCCTCCGGTCCGTACGGCTCGAGCGCTTCCTGCGAGAAGATGACTGCTGACGAGTAGCCACCACTGCGGAAGGCCTCGCTGACCGACAGGTAGAACATCGCGTTGTCCGTCGGCCGGTACTTCAGCACCGCCGAGTAGTCCACCTTGTCCTTGCTGAGCTTGGTTGGAAAGTCGAGCGGACCGCCCGCGCCCGGGTCGCCAGGCGGAAGAGGCAGTTGCGACAGACGCGGCGCTCCGCTGGCGTAGGCCTCGTCCAGCGTCGCGAAGGTCCCGACGAAGGTCGCCCCGGTCCACTCACGGGTCTCGTCGGTGTAGCGGAGGCCGCCGGTGAACTCGAGGGTGTCGGTTATCGGGATCGTCAACTGGCCGAATATGGCCCATGCTTCCGTGCTCTGCACGGCGCCGTTGCTGGTGGGGATCGCGAGGTCGCTCAGGTCGATCGTCTGGAACCAATCGATGTCCGTCTTGGCGTAGTTGGCGCCGATGATCCAGGGCAGTCGCGCCGAGTCACCGGAGGTCAGTCGCACTTCCTGCGAGAAGTTCTGCACGTCGTTGAAAGTGAAGTTGTCGGCAACGACGTTGGGTGAGGCATCGATGTCCTGGCTCTGCCTCTTGGAGAAGTCGTTGTAGCCTGAAATCGACGTGAGAGTGAAGGCAGGGCCCTGCCAGTCGATGGTCAGCGTCACGTCGTCCGAGCGGAGCTTGAGGCCCGGATCGACGTTGGCGGCGCCGTCGTAGACATCGCCGTCATCGTCATAGTAGCCAAGGAAGTCGATGCAGGCACCGGTCAGGTCGACGCGCCCCTCGATCACCGGGTCGCAGATCAGCGCCACGTTGTCGGGATCCCGGGTCGGCACGTGCTGCAGCAGCGGCTGCTCTGACTCCGAGTCGCCGTAGCCGTACATGAGCCGGACGCTCAGTGCATCGGTCGGATCCCACTGCAGCTGACCCCGGAGGGCCAGCGAGTCGACCTTGCCGAGCACGTTGTCCGTGAAGCGGTTGTAGGAGTACCCGGAGCTGCTCGAGCTGTTGACCGCATTGACGGAGACCCGACCCGACAGGGTCTCCGACAGGGGCCCGCTGAGCGCGCCCGTGATGGTGGCTGTCTCGTAGCTCCCGTAGCCGGCGCGGACGTAGCCCTCGAAGGACTCGGTGGGTCGCGCGGTGATGAAGTTGATCGCGCCTCCTGTGCTGTTGCGGCCGTACAGGGTGCCCTGCGGGCCGCGCAGGACCTCCACGCGCTGGATGTCGAAGACGGAAAAGTTGAGCATGTCCGGAGTCGGCATGAAGACTTCGTCCACGTACACGCCGACCGACGGGTCGACCGTGCCGGTGAAGTCGTTGATGCCGACGCCTCGCATGTAGAAGCCGACAGTCGCCAGGCCGTTCGGCCCGAACTTCGTCAGCAGCCCCGGCGTCTGCTCCGCCAGGTCACGCGGCTCGGCGACCTCGAGGGCCGCCAGGTCGTCACCGGAGAACACCGTTGCGGAGGTCGCGACGTCCTGGAGACTCTCGGTTCTCCGAGTCGCAGTCACGGTGATCTCTTCGAGCGTCGCCTGCTGCGCGCCTGCCGGGACAAGCGGGGCCGCGAGGGCGGCCAGGGTCAGTCCGGACACCATTCTCGATCTCATCGCTCGCTCTCCCGTTCGTAATGGGTCAAGGGTCAACGTATCAGGGTCAAGACTTGCCGGCAGGTGGTGCTGCCGACTGCATGATGATGGCGCTGGAGGCGTCCACCTCCGCAGTCCAGGCGGGGGGCACCACGGTCGTCGAGTCTGCCTGTAGCAGAATCGCCGGCCCCGCGATGGGCTCACCCACGGGCAACCGGCTGCGGTCGTAGAAGGCGGTTTCGAAGCTCCGCAATTCGGTACCCACTCGAAACACCGCGTCCCGGGTCCGTAGACGGGCGGACTCGAGGGAACCGCCCTGCGGGGTCGGCGGCACTCCGATTTTTGGGACCGAGCCGACCGCCGTAACCCGCAGATTCACCAGCTCGATCGGCGACTTCGGAAAGTGGTGACCGTACTCCTGCTCGTGCAGGTCGTGGAACGCCGCAACGGCCTCCGCGACGGCCTCGCGCTTCAGCTGCGCAGCCGGCAGGGGCAGCCTCAGCTCATATCCTTGGCCGACGTACCGGGCATCGGCGAAGCGTTGAAAGCCCGCCAGCGTGGGATCGACGCCGTCCGCCTCGAGTTGCTCCCGCAGCGCTTCCTCCATCGACGCGAACTCGGCATTCAATCGATCGACGTCCAGCGCCACGGACACCATGAATGCCGTGCGAACCACGTCGTACTTGAGGTCGGTGGTCAGCAGTCCGATGGCGGAGTTGATGCCCGGATAGGGAGGCACGATCACCTCGGGCACTCCGAGAACGCCGGCGACTTCGGCACCATGTAGAGGCCCCGCGCCGCCGGAAGCGACGAGCGCGTACCGGCGGGGATCGATACCCTTCTGCACGGTGCGTGCGCGGATCGCGTTGGCCATGTTGGCGTTCAGCACGGCAACGACACCCTCGGCGGCTTCCAGCAGCGGCAGGCCGAGCCGGTCGGCCAGCGACTGGATCGCGCTCCGCGCCGCGCCGGCATCCAGCGACATGGCGCCGCCCAGGAAGTTGCTGGCGTCGAGCCGCCCCAGCACGATATTGGCGTCGGTGACCGTCGCCTCCGTGCCGCCCTGGCCGTAGGCCGCCGGTCCCGGCACGGCGCCGGCGCTCTGCGGGCCGACACGGAACGCCCCCGCAGCATCGCGCTGCGCGATCGAGCCGCCACCGGCTCCGATCGTGTGCAGGTCGATCATCGGCACGAGGATCGGATAGCCAGCGACGTACGTGTCGCGCGCCGAAGCCTCGGCGAAGCGCCCGTCCGTGACGACACCGATGTCGGCGCTGGTTCCACCGATGTCGAGCGTGATGACGTTGCGCCGATCGGCCAACTCCCCGACCCAGGCCCCACCCAGTACGCCGGCAGCAAGGCCGGACATCAACGTGTAGACGGGCAGCTCGGCAATGGCCCTTGCCGGTGAGACGCCGCCATTCGAGCGCATGATGTGCACCTCGCCGTCGAAGCCTTGCGCCCGCAGGCTCTCTGCCAGCCGGCCCACGTAATCGCGGACCAGCGGGCCGATGAAGGCGTTCATCGCCGTGGTCGTGAACCGCTCGAACTCGCGGAACTGGGGCGAGACCTCGTGCGAGCAGGTGACGAAGATACCGGGGCAGTGCTGCTCGACTATTGCCTTGGCTCGCCGCTCGTGCTCCGGATTCAGGTAAGAGAACAGGAAACAGATCGCGATCGAGGCGACGCCCGCCTCGCGCAACTCAAGTGCTGCCCGGCGGACTTCCTCCTCGTCGAGCGGCGTGACCACTTCCCCGGTCGGCGGGGCGAGCCTCTCGGTCACGACTTTCCTGTGCCGGCGCAAGACCAGAGGCTGGTCCTGCCAGGGAATGCTCTGCTGGATCGAGTAGTGCTGGGGTCGCTGGTGGCGCCCGATGTGGACGATGTCCCGGAAGCCGCGCGTCGTGATCATGCCGGCCCTGGCGCCACGATATTGCAGGGCTGCATTCGTGGCCACGGTCGTTCCGTGGAAGATGTGATCGACGGCCGAGAGCGGCACGTCGGCCGCCTGGCAGATTTCCATGACGCCTTTCAGGAAGGCCCGCGAGGGATCCTCCGGCGTGCTGGACACCTTGTGCGTCCTCGTCACGTTCTTGCCGGTATCGGTGAGGACGATGTCCGTGAAAGTACCGCCGACGTCGACGCCGATCAGGTGCATGTCTCTCCTGCCTGCCTTGCCCCTGGCGTCAGGTCGCCAGCCTGCCCCTCTATGTACCCAGAACTGAATCTGGCGTCAACTTCAGTTTCTGTTGCCGGCGCCCGGGCCCTTGCAGTAGCCTCTTGCGTAACACCCGTCCCGGACACCTGCGAGGACTGCACGAAATGAGTGCGAGCCAGCCTGCCGGCCAGTCAGCTGCGATGCAGCAGCGCGTCGATCCCGTCACCGCCAGCATCATCCAGGGGGCGCTCGAGAACATCGCCATCGAGATGGGCTACAAGCTCATGCGGATGGCCTATTCCAGCATCATCCGCGAATCGGAGGATTTCGGCGCCGCACTGTGCGACCCGCAGGGCAGGCAGCTGTGCGAGTGCTCGAAGAGCACGCCGCTGCAGTCCGGGCCGATCCCGGGTTACGTGCGGGGCATCATCAAGGAGTTCGAGGCTCGCGGCGAGAGCTTCCAGCCCGGCGACGTGATCATCCACAACGATCCGTACAACGGTGCGTCGCACGCCCCGGACATCGGGTTCTGCGTGCCCATATTCCACGGTGACCGCCTGATCGGATTCTCGGTCACGACCGCCCACCACCTGGACATCGGCTCGAGCCAGCCCGGCAGCGTCGGGGTGGTCGTCTGTGCCGACTCGTATGCCGAAGGCCTCCGCTTCCGCGCGTTGAAGGTGTTCGATCGCGGGCGACGCAACGAGGCCCTGTGGCGCATGATCACCGACAACGTCCGGGTCTCGGAGCTGGTCGTCGGCGACATGGACGCGCAGATCGCGGCCTGCCACGTCGGGGCGCGCCGACTGCTGGACCTCGCGGACCGTTACGGGCTCGACACGTTGAACGATGCCATCGAGGACCTGTTCGACTACTCCGAGCGGCTCATGCGCTCCCAGATCGAGAAGCTCCCGGACGGCACGTACACGGCAACGGGGTATGTCGACGGCTTCCTGGGCAGCGACGACGACTCTCTCAAGAACCTGCCCGTCAAGATCACCGCGACCGTCGCCGGCAGCGACCTGACGATCGACTTCGAAGGCACCGCGCCGCAGGTCAGCGGCCACGCGATCAACATGCCGTTCGTCGGCACCGTGGACGTCGCGGTGTGGCTGACCCTGCGTTCCATCCTGCTGGACAGCGACGTGTACGGCAACATCCCGCAGAACGATGGGCTCTACCGCTCGATCAGGATCTCGGCACCCCGCGGCTGCTTGGCGAACCCGGTCTTCCCCGCCCCGACCATTGCCCGGTTTGCGCCGGGAAACGTCGTCGCGGACACCTTGATGAAGGCGCTCGCGCCGGCGGTGCCCGAGCAGGTTTGCGCCGGTGTCGCAAACCTGAAGGCCGTCACGTTCAACGGGTTCGTGAACGAGCAGCAGTGGGTGCACATCGAGATCTTCGAGGGTAGCTACGGCGGCCGGCTGGGCAGGGACGGCATGGACAGTGTCGATACTCTCTATGCCAACACGCGCAACAACCCGGTGGAGGACATCGAGAGCCACGTTCCGCTGCGCGTCACCCGCTATGAGCTCCGTGAGGACGCGGTCTCGCCGGGCAGGTGGCGCGGTGGGCTGAATTCCATCAAGGAGGTCGAGTTCCTCACGGATGGTGCGATAAGCGTCGAGGGCGACGGACACACGAATGCGCCGTGGGGTTTCCAGGGCGGCAAGGAGGGGCGCACCTCCCATCTGCAGCTGATCCGCCACCAGGAAAAGCAGGTCGAGCTGCCATCCATGATGGCGGCGATGCCCGTGTCGCGTGGCGACCGAATTCGCGCGATAGGCGGAATCGGAGGCGGGTATGGCAATCCGTTCGAACGGGCGCCTGCCCAGGTACTGTCGGACGTGCTCGACGGATACCTTTCGCGCGAGGAAGCCGCCAGGGAATTCGGCGTCGTCGTGAGCACGCACGGCGAGGTCGACCGGGCGGCGACCGACCGCCTCCGCGCAGGAGCCAACTGAGAGTCAGCGCCCCTCGCGTGCCGGCACGTCAGCCCGGCCCGGGCTTCAGGACCGGGTGCAGCAGCAGATACATCAGGAACCCGGCCGGCACGCCGAGCAGCCAGGACATCGGCAGGAACCAGATCATCGTGATCGTGCCGGGAAGGATCACTGAGACCAGTCCGGCCAGGTTCATCCCACCCGTGTACCAGTAGCGGCTCTTCGGTCCGTCGACGTACAGCTCGTCGATGGCAAGCTCACCGCGGCGCACGACGAAGTAGTCCGCGAGCATGACGCCCAGGATCGGCCCGAAGAGCGCCGAGTAATGCAGGATGAAGCCCAGGAAGGCGTCGAAGTTGGACATGATCAGCCACGGCATCGAGACGACGCCGAGCACACCGGTGAGTATCACGGCGGTGTGCCAGCGGATCCGGAATGCGTCCATGAAGATGAGGGCCGGAGGCAGGATGTTGATGGTCAGGTTCGTCGTGATCTGCGCCAGCAGCACGAAGGCCAGCAGCACGACCATGGCGAGGGGGTTCGGACTGAGCTGGATGAGCGCCTGGACCGGGTCCCAGATGCCGAGCGAGGCCCCGGCCACGAGCCCGAGGGTGAGCATGAAAAACCAGGGGGGCGCGACGCCGAGCAGGTGGCCGACCCAGATAGCGGACTGCGACTTCTGCAGGTGCCGGGTCATGTCGCTGATGTTCAGCATCACCGTGGCAAGTACGCCGATCGCCGCAGTCAGGCCGACCCAGAAGGGCGTCCCCCAGTTGCCGTCACTGCGCCAGGATTCCTCGATCTGGAGACCGTGGGTCCGGACGATGTGGATCAGCATGTATCCCATGATCAGCGCGATCACGATCGAAGCGCTGGCATTGAACCACTTCATCGTGCGGATGCCGCGGTAGGCAAGCGCCGTCTGCAGGATCTGGAGCAGGACGAAGTAGGCGTACTTGGCCTCGGGCGCCGTGAATCCGGCGAGCTGCGTCAGGATCCCGTCCAGCGACAGTGCCCCGATCCAGGAGCCGATCCCGTACCACACGATCGCCGGGATGGCGCGCAGGAACTCCACCAGCTTCGAGCCCCGGATGCCGAAGCCAGCGCGCGCCTGGATGGAGTACGGGATGCCGTATTTTAGCCCTGCCTGCCCGTTCAGCGAGAACATGACCACGAACAGCACCACCGCGATCACCATGACCAGCAGTGCCTGGGACAGGTTCAGGCTGCCGATGGGCGGGAGAAAGCTCTGGCCCAGCGCGAAGGCCTGGATGACGATCAGCGAGGACCACCACATCAGGACGTAGGAAACCGTGGTGAAGACCCGATGATGATCTGCGGAGGGCCTCAGGCTGTCCGCATCCGGGGTCGGGGTTGCCTGCTCGTTCATGTGGAGTGCCTTGATCCGGGTACGCGCCGCTCCCGCGGGCCGGCGGCGATATTAGCATCCGGCATCGGCAGAACCCGCGGTGGCGTGCTTCTTGCCCCGACCGGCTGGTCGAGACGCCGGCGAGCGCGTCGTTCGACACTCGCCGCGAGGCGGGCTGGAACCAGCCACGCTCGACGGAGCATCCAGTCCGGTGGGCCTAAAGCCAGAGCCTTAGCGCCGTCAGCATCACTCCGAAGCCGACGACCAGCATCGAGCCGAGCCGCAGCGTGATGGACAGGCGAAGCGCTTCCAGGTCCTTGGCCACGTCTCTGCGCATCGACTGCAGGTCCTTGGCGACCTCGCCCCGCAGCGACTGCAGGTCCTTGGCGACCTCGCCCCGCAGCGACTGCAGGTCCTTGGCGACCTCGCCCCGCAG
>Ga0209536_100005691_pt1 | contig 19285 bp, 16 predicted proteins | sample DeeMarSeWOR28_12_FD_187461 | JGI IMG/M metagenome (GOLD analysis project Ga0209536, IMG submission 187461) | Marine sediment microbial communities from White Oak River estuary, North Carolina - WOR-2-8_12 (SPAdes) (version 2) | ecosystem: Environmental > Aquatic > Marine > Intertidal zone >... | reverse complement strand
AGCGCATCTCCCAAATTACCAAAACTTTTGAAGATATATGGATCATATTCGCTTTGGTAATTTGACCTGTTATGTGACCAGACAAAATAGATCGTTGAACCAGGCAGATACTCCCATCGAAGAACAAAGTTTGAGCGGAATTCCTGAAAGCTGAAATCAGGCTCCTCGATCGCCCAAATTGCCTCAGGATCATCTATTTCATGATAATAATTAAATTTTTCATCACGATCATAATAGATAAGCTCTGAATACCTGTTATCCGGTTTCTTAGCATGAGAATCCTCTACCTTATATATCTTATCAAATTTTCCTATAGAAGAATAGGGGCTTCCATAATATTGTAATGATAATTCCGGATTAACAAAATATTCTACCCTAAGGACCGTATAGAATGTCTTCCTTTGCACCCTGCCAACAATATTTAAGGTTGGCGAAGAAACAAACTGGTTGTTGTCCATAAGGTTTTCAACATAAGTGTTGGATGTAACTGTAAACCGATCGCTGAATTTTACCTGAAAATCCACTAAAAATGTCATGGATTCACTCGTTCCGTTATCGGCCCACATCTTATTAAAACCAATACCACCAGAAAGGTTTTTAGATTGATCGGTATGTAAAAATAAACCTGCAAGTGAATGAGGATCTATTCTTAATGACGGACCTCCCCGAAGTTGACGGGTATCAATTTTATTGAAACTGTGTGCAAAATCTGCATTTACTCCCCAAAGATTTTTAAACCTGACCTGTCCCGTACTTTCTAATAAGTCAAAATTATTTTCTCCACCGAAACTCCAGTCATGGCGTTGTTCCAGAGATATTTTATAGCTCCGGACTATTCCTTTTGGTTCATTGACATTGTAATTTAAAGTTGCGCGTTCGGTTATGATATCGGCCTCCCGAAGATATCCAGTTTCATTCAGGTCAAGCCCTGGTGTTCTCCAGGAAATATTTCCAACGGCCCTGAACTTACCACTTTGCTTACCACCCAGGATTTCTCCTCCCCATCCGGATACTTTTGTTGCTAAAGTATCCACATGTAAGTGTGAAGCATCAATCCGCTGGTACAAATGGACAGGAGATTGCTGCAACTGGGTAATGGCATTCTTTGAGCCAGATATATCGGAGAAAAAGCTCTTCGCATCAATAAAATATTTGCGATTTTTCCATTGATGGAGAAAGTCAATTCCTCCGGCAAAAGACTGAGAAGTCATATTTTCTTTATACTGTGATGTGTTTAGGTTGCGAATAACTGAAGTTAACATACCTCCAATAACAGTATTCCTGTCATTATAATCCTGTTTTGCCCGTGCTACAAAATAGTTGGTCAATGGTTCAATGGCATATCTTGTCTCCGTATCGCCTTCTGAAATCTCTGCAAACTCCTGTTGGGTCACACTGTTGATTAATCCAAGTGAAAAACCATTTTTGCTCTTTCCAGTCACTTTCATGGCATTTATAATATCGGTTTGCGGAGGTGCTGTCATCGTCTGCAGGGGATTTAGTTGCGGATTAATTGTCGGAGCATGCCCAATCCTACGGCTATAGAAAAGCATATCCGAACCTAAACCATATTCCAGTATGGCATTACCCTCAAGAAAAAACGGTCGTCTTTCCTGGTAAAAAACCTCATATGATGTCAGATTCAATACTGATGGATCTGCCTCTACCTGGCCAAAATCAGGGAAAAAGGTATAATCGAGCATAAAATTGGATGCAAGAGCTGCTTTCCCGTCTATGCCAAATCCCAATAGGTTTTTACCCTTATTTTCAGATATGTATCTTAATGCTCCGTATGGCATGATTTCGAAGTGGTGTTTTTTAGGGATGTCTTTTATCCCGTGCAATTCACCAAAAATGTATACCATTGCCGGTGCATCAATTGGTATGAGTTTCCATTGATCTTCTTCCCCAAGCCTGGTGATCCATCGCCAAATGTGCATTCCCCAGACTTGTTCGCTTTCGTCACTATATCGCAATTGAGAGAATGGCACCCTCATTTCCGCTATCCAAAGCGAGTCGCTCACATGGGTCTTTCCATCCCAGACTGCATTCCAGTTTGTATCCCATAAATATGCACCCAGATGCATCAGGTCAACTTTTTGTCCTGCGGCGGTTAGATTAAACTCAAATGCAGTTTGTTTGTCATGATAGGTATCAAGAGCAACTCCGGCAATATCGCCATTGGTGAAATCATCCCGTCTTCCGAGCAAGGCTCTTATTCCATTTCCATTGGGCTCGTTGTCATAACATTTCAGTGCAATGTATAGATTGTCATTATCGTAAAGGATTTTTACCTCCGTCTTTTCAGATGGAGCTTTTGCCTGATTGGGTTGTTGCTGCACAAAATCACCGGCCCATGTTCCTTCATTTTGCCAGCAGATATCATCGAGCATGCCATCTATTTTTGGTCTGTTTTCAGTGCGTACCGTTGTATACGCCCTTCTATTGCTGGCATGGAGATTAACGAGGGAATCAGTTGATAAGCTGTAGTCTATAGATTGCCCTGAAAGTGTAAATGGGGCAACAGCAATAGCTATTAATGGAAAATAGAAAAATAATTTCAATTCCGGCCAGGTTAAAAAATATATGTCTCCATTGATAAAAATAAGTATTTGTCATGGGATAATACTCACTCAAAACTAATCATTATTTTGTCAAAATAGGCAAAGCATTTTCTCTATTGTTTATTATTTGATCAATTTCAAATTCTCAAAAAGGGAAATGTAACTGAAATATATAGTTAGCCAGGCGGTTGCTGCTTCACTGGTGGATTTACTCCTTTAATCAAAAGCCAAAGGCATAGCGATAGCTCAGCAATAAATGCCGGAATAAACACAACCATTAAAAAAATATGTTGGAATTTTTCATAATCTGCTAAAAGAAAATTGGCATAACTATCTGTCAGGTAGCCAAAAGATGCAAATATGAGCAAGATGCCCAGTATTTTTGGGAAATATCCTGATTTGAAAATCAAATATCCAAGGATTAAACAATGAACGCCAAAAAATATCAGGCCAATAAGATATCCTTCGCTGTGTGCATTCAGAAATACCATCACCTGGGCATTTATCTGATCAGCGGTAAAAACTTTCAGATATTCCACACCACTAAGAAGTTTTAATACGAAAAAAAGATTCAAAAGATTCACTCCGTATATAGCGCTATGCACCAACCTAAAAAATGCTGCGAGTAAAGCGAGACTTTTGTTAACCGGAAGGAGTAAAATATAAAATGCCAATGCAAGCACAACATCACAAATAAGCATGAGCAGATCACTGGCAATACCAATCCGGAACAGCTGGTTTGAAGCCAGGATATTTCTGACAGTCGCTGCCGCGTCTTCCGGGACTATTAAACTGGAGCGAACAAAAAATTCCGCAAATATACCAGCGATAATGATAATCAGATAGCCGATTCCGGCAATTCTTGAAATCTTTCCATATGATTTTATGTTTACCATCATTTCCATAATTACGACCAAAAATTATCTGATCATGTTTTATTTTGGTGGTCAATTGTTATGATTACTTTTCCCTGGGTACGACCTTCACCGATGTATTGCAGTGCTTCAGGAACCTCATTGAGTGTATAATGCTTATCAATGACAGGCACAATTTTACCAGATTCAAAAAGTTGTTTTATAATATCAAGATCTTTATTTGGTTTATGGGCAACAATGCGCATTTTCTTTTTTGCCATTATGGAGAATAATGGTCCTATGAATAGTATTTGGAAAATGAGTGAAATTTTACCGCCAATCATCAAATAACTTCCACCAGATCGCAAAGCACGTGCATAATCGAAAATAGAGCGTTTTCCAACCACATCGAGAATAAGATCGTATTGCTGCCCATTTCTGGTGAAATCTTCCTTTATATAATCAATGACTTGATCTGCTCCAACATTGCACATGGTCTCCAGTTTTTCTCCACTGTCCACTGCAGTTACTTCAGCGCCTAGTGATTTGGCCATCTGGATAGCAAATGTGCCGACACCACCACCGGCACCATTGATCAACACTTTTTGTCCGGAGTTAACTTTTCCGTAATCGTAAATTCCCTGTAAAGCGAGAACTGCGGCTTGCGGTATGGCAGCTGCTTGTTCGTAGGTCATGCTTGCCGGTTTAAACGTTAACGCATTTTCATTTGCACAAACATACTCTGCAAATCCACCCCATCTGTAGTTACACAGGTCGCCGAAAACCTCATCTCCAGGTTGAAACTTTGCCGCATTTTTACCGACAACTTCAACTCGTCCGGCAATATCTGCTCCGAGAATTTTGTATTTTGGTTTAGTAAGTCCGAATAATAGGCGATACAGAGGGGGGCTTCCCGTCAACAAATCCCAGTCCCATGAATTGACGGATGCAGCATGAATTTTTATCATTACCTCATGTTCTCCGGGTGTTGGCTGTTCTATCTCTTTTAACTTGAGAACTTCGGGAGATCCATATTTTTCATAAACTACAGCTTTCATTATTTGCCATCTACCATGTTTACAACTACATTCCCTTTTTTCTTTCCATTTTCAACGTAACGATGAGCTTCAGCAATTTGATCCATGGGGAAACTTTTGTCGATGATCGATTTTATTTTACCTTCTTCTATAAGTTTTTTAATGAATATCAGATCATCCTGCTTTTCGATAGCCAATCCGCAAATTACTTTTTTATCACCTACTATTTTTGTCCATAACATCTGACCAAGCTGTTTCGTCTTAAAGCTGGCCAGTAAGTATCGACCGTTTTTTCGAAGCGATTTTTTGCATTTTGAAAATGAACTTCTACCTAAAACATCAAAAATAAGATCATAGCTTTCTCCATTTTGAGTAAAATCGGTGGAGGTGTAATCGATTACATGATCAGCCCCCAATGAATTCACAAAAGCCATCCTTGGCGTGCTGCAAACACCAGTGACTTCAGCCCCAAAGTGATGTTTGGCCAATTGCACAGCCGCGAAACCTATTCCTCCCGATGCGCCATTGATGAGTACTTTTTGTCCTGGTTTGATATTAACTTTTTTCAGTAAATTCAATGCCATGAGCGTGCCGTAAGGAACGGTTGCAGCTTCCTCAAAACTCATGTTTTTTGGTTTTAATGATATATCTCCTTTTTCGGATATGCACACATATTGAGCATAAGCCCCCATCTTCTGGCCCAGATATCCAAAAACAGGATCACCAACCTTGAACTCTTTCACCTCCGCGCCAGTTGCTTCAATGACACCTGAAAACTCGCTACCAAGTATTTTTTTCCTCGGTTTATTAATTCCGAAGTCAAGGCGGGCAGGAAACCAGAGGATTAAAGGCATATTGAATTCGCTGCGAGGAGTATTCTTAAAATTACGGGCTAAAATGTCTCCATAATTTACGGTTGTCGCATGGATCTTTATCAGCACTTCATTATCCTTTGGAGCAGGTTTTTCAATCTCCTCGATCTGTAGAACTTCAGGTTTGCCATATTCATGATATACAATTGCTTTCATTGTGTGTTGATTTTGTGTTCTTTGAAAAAGAGGAGACAGTATAACTATTATAATCCTTTTTTGCAGCAAAAACTTTTATTTATCTCGGTTTTTTTATCTTGTGAATAAGCTAAAAGTCCTTGTTTTTATATACAGATAATTGGTTATTCATTGATTGACAAAGGAAATCAAAAGGTTCGTATTGATTTAAGGAAAATAAATATCTACATTCAGACTTAGAAGAAATACAGGACATTCCCAGCAAATTATGGCAATGAATAGATGTGAAAATAATTGTAAGTGAATGTTTCATTGTGATAAATAATAAAAAAAATTAAAATATGAACAGACGATCCTTTATTGAAAAAACTACAATAAGTACAGCAGCCCTTGTTTCTGCCTTTCATGTACCTTCATTCTCCCAGGATAGAAAACTTAAAATCGGCCTGATCGGCAGCGGATGGTATGGTATGGTCATTACTAAAGCAGCTTTATCCGTTGGTGGTGTGGAGGTGGTTAGTATTTGTGACGTAGATACAGAACATTTAAAAAGTAGTGCAGATGAACTGGAAAATCTTCAGGGAAGCAGACCGAAGGAGTTTAAGGATTATCAAGATCTTCTGGATCAAAAGGGATTGGAAGCTGTTTTTATTGGTACACCACCTCACTGGCATGCACTACAGTTTATTGCTGCTTGTGAAAAAGGACTGGATGTTTATTGTGAAAAACCCCTGGCATATGATATAAAAGAAGGCCTGGCAATGATTAGGGCTGCTGAAAAAGCAGGCAATATTGTCCAGATTGGATTTCAACGACGACAAAGTGAGGCATTTAAAAAGGCCAAAGAGCTAATTCAAAATGGTAAGGCAGGAAAAATACATCAGATAGGAGCACAAATCCATTACAATCCTGTACTGGAGGATACAACCATCCAGGCACCACCTCCATCACTTGACTGGGACACCTGGTGTGGACCCGCGCCTAAACTGGATTACAGGCCGAATATTGGTCATAAGGCGTGGAGGCTGGAAAAAGAATACGGGAACGGCCATTTGGTGGACTGGGGCATTCATCATATTGATATTATTCGGCGCATTATGGAGTTCGATATGCCTACGTCCTTTCATGCTAATGGAGGTCTATATGAATTAAAAGATAAGATCACTACACCGGATACTTTAAATGTGGTGATGAATTTTGAAGAATGCCCAGTGGTGTGGCAACACCGACTTTGGGGTTCTGGTGACCTGAATACACAATTCAATAATGGTGTATTTTTCTATGGTGACAAAGCAACAATATTTGCTTCCGACCGCAAGTTGGTGATTATGCCAGCCGGCAGGAACCAACAACAGGAGGTAATGGACATTCCCACTGAGGGAATGCAGGAAAACCATGTAGCTGATTTTCTTAATGCCGTGAAAGCAAAGAACAAAGACCTGTTGAGTTGCAGGATAACAGACGCGTTTCATTCAACTGCTACTGTTCAGCTGGCGATGATCTCATATTACACCGGTTCGGCAATTAAATGGGATATGAACAATAAGGAAATCGTCGACAATGACCAGGCAGCCAGTTTGTTGGCCAGGAATTATCGCAGTAATTATGAGCGTCCGGTCTAGAAGATAGTGGGCGATATTTTCAAGATTGATTAATTTAAATTGAATTCTGTTTGATTATCTGACAATTATCACATTACTATTCATCCTATTTTTTTTATATTATGAGGAATTAAGATATTTTACTTATAATATTTTTTAAACACCCTATACCCATGAAGACCGAAAAGGAAAAAATGCTGGCAGGTGAGCTGTATAATGCAGAGGATTCACAATTGAAAAGCGAAAGGAGGAAAGCCAGGCTGATGTGCAAAAGCTATAATGAATCTTCGGATGAGCAGACCTTATTGCGAAAGGAAATTTTACGCGAATTGATTGGCGGATATAGCAAAGGGCTCGTGATTGAACCTCCGTTTTTCTGTGATTACGGGAGCAATATTTTTGTAGGAGAGAAAGTGTATTTCAACTTCAACTGTGTGGTGCTCGATGTGAATAAGGTCACCATTGGGAGTAATGTTCTTTTCGGGCCCAATGTTCAGATTTATACGGCTACTCATCCTATGGATTATACAGTTCGTGCCCAATGGCTTGAATCGGGAGAGCCCATCAGTATTGGTTCGGACGTCTGGGTTGGGGGAGGTGCAATTATTTGCCCCGGGGTGACCATAGGTGATCGTTCCGTAATAGGCGCAGGGAGTATCGTAACACGCGATATCCCTTCAGATGTGTTTGCAGCCGGGAATCCATGTACAGTCGTCAAAAAACTTGATCGGGAAGATACTTAAAACCCAATGTCTTCAGCATTCGTCTAAATTCATCCTGGATACTGGCCTCAATGGTAATGAGTTCATTGGTGAAAGGATGCTCAAAGCTTATTTTCCATGCGTGAAGCATCATGGTCATCAATCCGAATTTCTCCTTAAATAGTCTGTTTTGTTTATTACAACCATGCGGCCGGTCTGCGATGATTGGATGATGGATATGGGCCATGTGTTTTCGGATCTGGTGTTTTCTGCCAGTAAATGGTTGTAATTCCAGTAGGGAATATCTTGAAGTTGGGTGTTCACCCATAGGGAGATTGAGTTCAACACGATCCAGTGTTTTGGAGTTTGTTACAGCTTCCTGCATGGCTCCATTTTCCTTCTTCAATGGATAATCAATAATTTCTTCATCGTTGGTATATCCTCTTACAATGGCCAGGTATTTTTTTATAACCTCTTTCTCTGCGAATTTCTGCTGCATTGCTTTATGGATTTCTTCGTTTAACCCAAAAATCAAAACTCCCCCAGTTTTGCGGTCAAGCCGATGGATGGGATAAACTGGTTTCTCCAATTGATCTCTTAGCAATTGCAGGGCAAATACATCGGCATCTTTTGCAATTTTTGTCCGATGCACTAAGAGGTCGTGCGGTTTGTTGATAGCAACTAGCTTATCATCACTATAAAGAATTTCCAGGTTCAATTTTTTGTATGGCAATAAATATACGCAAAGATAAGACCGTTCATATTAATAAATTCAGTGGTTGCATATATTAATAGACATATTTGGTTACAAGTATCATTTGAATTGTTAATTTTGAAAGAGACGAATTCAAGATGTTGATTTTTTTAGATATATAAACTCACCAGATGATTGACGACTCGGCTTATAACGATATCAGACCTTACCGTGACCATGAATTCAGAGAAGTTATTGACAGGTTGCTTGGCTCCTCGATGGCAGATCAATTGATTAAGACAGTCTTCCCTGACATACCTGTTGATGTGGTGAAAGCTCAATTGAAAAGTATCAATACAATAAAGGATTTTCAGGAAAAAGTCATTTATAAAGCGATGCTTGGGATTTTATCAAAAACGAGTTCGGGTGTGACAAAATCTGGTTTGGAAAATCTGGATAATTCACAGAATTATCTTTTTATTTCAAACCACAGAGATATTATCCTTGATCCCTCCATTTTGAATACAGCCATATTTGAGCGTGGTTTTGAAACAGCTGAAGTTGCTATTGGTGATAATCTACTGGAAACTCCGTGGGTGAAAGACTTGGCAAGACTAAATAAAAGCTTTATCGTTAAACGAAACCTTTCTGTCCGTGAATTGATGGTATCTTCGAAGCTGTTATCAAGTTATATTTTTGAGATGGTGACTAAAGGCCACAAAAATGTGTGGATTGCCCAACGTGAAGGTAGAGCAAAAGATGGGAATGATCGTACACAACCAGGTCTGCTTACCATGATTGGTATGTCTGCTGAAGGCTCCCTAAAGGAACATTACATGAAATTGAATATTGTACCAGTATCCATTTCATATGAACATGATCCATGCGATGTCGATAAAGCGAGATCATTGTATGCCTTAAAGCTATTTGGCGGATATACTAAGGAAAAAAACGAGGACAACCTTTCCATGCGAAAAGGGATACTTGGGTTTAAAGGGAAAATTCATATACATTTCGGCATTCCTATACGAGATGAGATTGCTGCCCTACCTGATGATTTACATAAAAATGAATTAATACAACAAATAGGCATATTATTGGATCGGCAGATTATTGAGAATTATGGCATCCAAAAAAGTAATCGGATTGCATATGATTTACTTCATAATCTTGATGAAAATAGGGATTTATATTCAGATGATGATATGAAAAAATTTATCGACGATATAGATCAGAAAATTGCTACAATGGCTGGTGAACCTGGTGAACTCAAATCGATCTTTTTAGAAATGTATGCGAACCCTTATAAGAGTAAGGTAGAGCTGGCCAAATTAAAGATGTAGTGTTTATTGTCGTTAATAATTATTTTTTTCTTTTTCACCCGATGATTTTCTTTATGAGTGTGAATTATTCATTTGATCGCATGGAAAATCAAAAGATGATTTAGAAGAAACTTTACTTCTTGCCATAAAAATTCTTCATGAAAAGTAGTAATATGGGCAATCTATCCGGTGAAGAAAAAGCACTGGCATTGGATCGTGATGATCCGTTACAATATTTCAGAGAAAAGTTCCTGATTGATGATCCTTTTGTGATTTATCTCGATGGCAATAGTCTTGGTCGGTTGCCGCTCTCTTCTATACGTTATTTAGAACAAGTGGTACAGGATCAATGGGGAACACATCTCATAAACAGCTGGAATAAGGATTGGTATCGCAAGAGTTCGGAAATAGGAGATAAAATCGCAACCATAATTGGGGCATCACCCGGAGAAGTCATTGTATCGGACAATACTTCTGTCAATTTATATAAACTGGCCTTTGCTGCATTAAACTATCAGAAAAACAGGAAGGTAATTCTGACGGATGAATTTAATTTTCCGTCAGATGTATACATTCTGCAGAGCATCATCCAGATTACTGGAGAAAAATTTCATTTGGAATTACTAAAATCTGAAGATGGCATCTCTGTTGCTGAAAAAGAACTTAATCAAAAAATTAACGAATCGGCAGCACTTCTAACACTGTCTCATGTAACTTTTAAGAGTGCTTTCATGTATGATATGAAAAAAGTCACCCAATTGGCTCATGAGGTTGGTGCATTAATGCTTTGGGATTTGAGTCATTCAGCAGGAGTGGTTCCGATTGAATTAAATGCATGCCAGGTAGATTTAGCAGTTGGGTGTACCTACAAATACATGAATGCGGGCCCTGGGGCTCCTGCCTTCCTTTATGTTCGAAAGGATCTTCAGGAAAAATTAACTTCACCGGTATGGGGATGGTTTGGAGCCGATGATCCTTTTGATTTTAAGTTGGATTATATTCCAGATAAGGGAATCCGGAAATTCTTAACGGGCACTCCCCCAATTATTTCACTTTCAGCGATCGAACCCGGATTGGATATGATATTAGGAGCTGAGATTGCTAAAATTCGTAGCAGGAGTATCGCACTATCGGAATATTTTATTGAGCAATTTAACGACCAATTGTTAAAGTATGGATTCGGCCTGGCCTCCCCGAAATCTTCTGATTTGCGTGGATCTCATGTTTCCTTAAAGCATCAAGAAGCATTTCGAATCATCAAGGCATTGATGGATAAATCTGTGGACGGATATGAGATCATTCCTGATTTTCGACCTCCTGATAATATCAGATTTGGCTTCGCTCCTTTGTACAATTCATTTCATGAAATTTATATTACGATAAAAAAACTTGATCAAATCGTCCGACAAAGATTATTTGAAAATTATGATCACATGAAAGAAGATGTAACCTGATATTATATCATTTTTACCTAACGTAAATATTCCTGTCGGGGGGAGGTGAGCCCCGGATCTTTTTCTGCAGCCATTTAGTATGATATGTCATCATCAGCACATATAGATTTTGAAATTAATCACATTTTTCAACCAATACTTATGAATTAATTTTTAATCTTTCATAAGAATTGGTTAGCTTTAAAATTCCGAAAATTTCAATACGCTTCAACACAAATGGACAAAGACAGACAAAAGAAAATTTCTGAACAAGAAATCCGCCCTGAGCATGTAAAAAAAGGACTTAGCAGGCGTGGATTTTTACGCGGTGCCGGATTGACCACCGTTGGTACAGTTGCTTTGCAAACGGGTGTTTTTGGCAAATCACTGCCCGAAGAAACCTTAGATGCACAATCCATAGGACCTGATGCAGCGCTCATTAAATTAAGGATCAATGGAAAAACGAGGTCATTGGCCGTTGAACCGAGAACAACGCTTGCCTCAGCTTTAAGAGATCACCTTCAATTGACCGGGACCAAAATTGTATGTGACCGCGGAGCATGTTCGGCATGCACTGTTTGGGTCGAAGGAAAACCAGTAAATTCTTGCCTTACGCTTGCCGTAGAAGTGGTTGGACAGGAAATTACTACCATTGAAGGACTTGGTTCCGAAGATAAACTTCATCCGGTACAGGAAGCCTTTATCGAGCATGATGCTTCACAATGTGGCTTTTGCACTCCAGGAATGGTGATGACAGCCACACATTTTCTCCAGAATCATCCGAAACCAAATCTTGAAGAAGTTAAAGTTGCTCTTCGCGGTAATTTGTGTCGATGTGGTACACATCCTAATGTGTTTAAGGCAACTTTGGCAGCAGCTAAAAAAATGTAATGAATTATGGATACTAAGAAGATAAAATTACCTCTTGGAATACCCGGGTATAATCTCGGCGAAGTGGAACGGGAAGTACCTGTAACAGAACCTTCTGCCTGGCCGGTAAATGACAAGTTAAAACATGTTGGAAAACCCGTCCACAGATATGATGCTATCGCCAAGGTGACCGGAAAGGCAAAGTTCACTGCTGATATTCAATTGCCAGGGATGTTATATGCCAAGTTTTTCAGGTCCAACACACCCCATGCGACCATTAGGTCCATGAACATCAATAAAGCAGAAAACTTACCTGGTGTTTATGCTGTGCATATTATGAAAACCGACGATGGTGGATATCCCGAGGTAAAATATGCGGGGCAGCCCTTGGCAGGTGTGGCCGCTTCCAGCCTGGCAAATGCCGAAGAAGCTATCAAGCTTATTGAAGTAGATTATGAGTATCTTGATTTTGTAATCGATGTGGAAGAAGCCCAAAAACCAGAGGCGCCAATTGTTCATAAAGCAGCCATTGAGTCACAAACTGATGGAGGTGATGTTGGCGTTGTTCATGAAGGGACCAACGCACAGGGGAATGTTGTCGGTCCATCAACCAGTAGTTTTTATGGAGGTCCGCGGGGTGATCTCAATACTGGTTTTAAAGAAGCTGATGTTGTTGTTGAGCGTGTTTATCGAACGCAGGTACATACGCATGTGCCGTTAGAAACACATGGTGTGGTGGTAGATTGGAAGCCGGGTAATATGACCGTATATGCATCTTCACAAAACACTGCAGCCATGAGGGATGAAATGGCAGAATATTTTGGTATTTCCAAAAGTGAGGTTAGAGTAATATCAGAATATACAGGAGGGGGCTTTGGTGCCAAACATAGTGTGGGGGTTTACGGACCCATGGCAGCGACACTTTCCAAAAAGGCGGGCAGACCTGTGTGGCTTATGCTCGATCGAAAAGAAGAACATATTTCAGAAGGGAATCGGCCCAATTCGATTCACTATTTAAAAATTGGTGCCAAGAAAGATGGAAAGCTCACAGCTATACAGCAGCGATCTCATGGCACTGCCGGAGTCGCGCTTGGGGCCGGTGTTGGGCGCATAGCTCAGGCCTTATATGAATGCCCAAATTTCGCTACTGAACAATATGATGTGTATACCAATGGAGGTCCTGGTGCTGCATGGAGGGCTCCTGGAAATGTACAGGGAGCCTATGGTGTTGAGCAGGCAATAGATGAACTGGCTGAAAAATTGGGTATGGATCCACTTGCCTATCGGGACATTATAGACAAAAGTGAGGTAAGAAAAATTGAACGCCAGCGAGGTGCTGAGAAATTCGGATGGTCGAAAAGGAAAGCGCCGGGATCTGACTCGGGTCCAATTAAGAAAGGAATGGGAATGGCACAATCTACCTGGCCCAGGTTCGTAACACTCGACTCAACTGCTGAAGTCAGGATTATGCGCGGTGGTGCCGTAGAAATAAGATCCAGTGTCCAGGATATAGGTACTGGAACAAAAACAATTTTGGGTCAGGTTGTAGCCGAAGAGTTTGGAATTCCTGTAAAGGATGTTACAGTACTGATAGGTGATACCTATTTTCCGACAGGCCCTGGCTCTGGTGGTAGTGTGGCAACAGGTTCCATCACACCTGCCGCGAGAAATGCTGCATACAAAGTAAAAATGGAATTACTGGAGCAGGTAGCTACTAAACTAAAATCCGAAACTGCTGACCTGGTAATGGAGGATGGAAATATCTATGACAAAACAGATAATACTAAAAAAGTTTCTTTTAAAGAGGCGTTGAAAGGTATGCGTACAAGTCAGATTATTGCCACGGCATCAAGATCTGATGATTACGGTGGATTTAAGCAGCCATGGGGATTGGCATATGGAGACCTGGGTTCAGTTCAATTTGCTGAAGTCTCCGTGGATACAGAAACCGGATTTGTAAAGGTAGATAGAATTGTTGCAGCCCACAGCTGCGGAAGGCCGTTGAATACAGCCCACGTAGCGAGCCAGATCAATGGAGGTGTGATCCAGGGTATGGCGTATGCGCTTTATGAATACCGGGTAATGGATAAGCAAACAGGATTCATGATGAATGCAAATGTTGATCAGTACAAGTTGCCATATGCCATGGAAATTCCGGAGATAGAATCCTTGATCATCGAAGATTATTCAGGGACCTCATCTACGGATGCATATGGTATTGGTGAACCGGCCAATATAGCTACAGCAGTTGCTATAGCGAATGCTGTATATAATGCCATTGGTGTCAGGATATACGAAATACCAATGACACCGGATAAGATACTCAAAGCACTAAAGAAAATTTAATTATAAAACCATGAATAAATTCAGTTGGTACGAAGCAAAATCAGTCGAAGATGCATTGGAGAAAGTAAATGCTACAGCTTCTGATATTCTCGGGAAACAACCGAACGGATCTTCAGTGATATTTAAAGCTGGGGGTATAGATTTATTGGATCTGATGAAGGAGGGATTGGTAAATCCTTCAACAATTATAAGTATAAAAAAGATACCAGGGCTTGATCAAATAGAATATAATGAAAGCTCAGGATTGCGCATAGGAGCAAATGTGACGCTCGGTGAGCTGGAAGATCATGATCTGATAAAAGATAAATACCTGGCCCTGCATCTTGCAGTTGCGCATGCCGGTACGCCTCAGCTTAGAAATTCAGCCACATTGGGTGGAAATTTGTCACAACGGACTAGATGCTGGTATTTCCGATCGATAGATCATCAGTGTTATCGGAAAGGCTCGGGTACATGCTATGCACAGCAAGGGGAAAATGAATTCCATGCCATTATGAAAAATAGTACTTGTGCCAGTGTGCATTCTTCTTCGGTCGCTACGGCACTTATAGCATTCGATGCAATGGTTGAAATAGCTGGTAAGGATGGGAAGAGACGGGAAGTTCCTATGGAGAAATTCTTCGTTCATCCTGAAACGGATAGTCGCACAGAAAATGTATTGGCTTCTACTGAACTTATAACTTCCATCACCATTCCGGTTGTCAACTCCAATACGAAAAGTTATTACATCAAACAGGGAGCGAGGGAATCTCATGACTGGGCTATTGCTGATGTGGCTGTGGTAACAGAAATTTCAGGAGGCACATGCAAACGAGCAGAAGTGGTCTTGGGTGCTGCGGCACCTGTACCAATCAAAGCCGAGGATGCTGCAAAGAAACTTGTGGGAAAAACCATCAATGAAAGTGCCGCTGAGGCTGCTGGCAAAGCATCAATGAAAGGAGCAACTCCGCTAATGGGAAATGCATATAAGGTGCCAATTTTTGAAACCATTGTAAGAAGAGCCATTCTAAAATCATTTTGATATGAAAAGATTAAAACCTATTGATACAAAATTTTGCAGGTTTTTAAGAGCCAAGAATCCTTTTGGAACTCTGGAAGGAGGAAGTAATGAGTGGTTTACCTATGACGATGCAAGTACGATTTACTGGTGCGTAAAATCTTTGGGAGCTGGTGGGCCAGACAACGGGCCTGTTGAACCTGGAAGATGTGTTGAAGGTCGCAAGTGCTACAAGGACAGAGATTGATTCAAAAAATAGTAAAAAAATTATAATCAAGGTCGCTGAATTTAGCGACCTTTTTTGATACAGCAGACTTGCAATTATTTCTCTACCTCAAAATAAACGGAACGATGACGGCAATGACTCCCGTAAATACAACCACCATGATAAACAGGTTATATCTGGTACTGTAATTGGTAAGCAATGAGGAATCATAATATTTTTCAACACCTTCATCCTTATACATCCTGATCAGACCATTTAATAATTTTTTACGTGTTTGTTTTCCTTTGAGCAAGCCAAAAATAACAACAATGTTAACCACAACAATCAGGGCGACAAACAGGAACATGACAATTAAAAGGTTGTCCTTGGTTTTTGATTCTTCGGCCATTCCCGAATTCACGGCAAGCGCAATAAGGTTTAAAAGAATCGCAGCTAAAATGAAAATTGTATCGGTTTTTGTGTTTTGCTGTAATTCTGAGTTGATATGATTATGGACATGTTCTAACATAGCTAAGTTTTATAAATTTTTCTTTAGATTAGTCCATGATGTAGTAATGTATAAATTACAATTTTATTCATTAAAATCCTATATTAAACCATGTTCAGACCTTATTACCAAAGTTGACACAACCTTTCTATTTTTATGGATTTTTCGACGTGATAAATAAAAACCTTGGATCATCATTCTATTTTTTCAACCATCAGATAGATATTATTACATAGCGATCACCCGCTAATGGCCTTGCAAGACCAAAAATATCATAAACGTGTTGTTCTATCATTTTTTCATTTAAACCAATTATTATGTTATCACAACTTGTTTATGTAAGCAATTGCAAATCAAATTGCACACGGGAGGAAATTGACCATATCTTGGCTTCGTGTGAAAAGAATAATCCGTCACTGAACGTCACAGGAATCTTGCTTTATTCAGATTTAAAATTTATTCAGCTGGTAGAAGGTGAAGCTAGAACGCTCATGAATCTATATGTTAAGATTAAAATGGATGAGCGGCATAGTAATCCCATGATGATTTCTTATGGTCCAATTAAGGAAAAGTCATCCCCAAGTTGGCATATGGGGACTAAAAATATTTCTACACATGCAATGGAGTGTACCTCAAAAAATAGCGGGGCGGATAAAATTATATTTAATAAGATTTTAAGTGGAGGTAAAGAAGATGGTCAAAAGGTGTTGAACCTGCTTAAAAAGTTTTTCTAGTATCATTTAAATAGTATCAAAATTCCTCAAGGCGAAGGATATGTCTACGCCTTATTTTGTTCTATATCATTTCATATATCAACCTTATTTCCCAGATGGTTATACTCGCGTTTTCTGGCTTTAAATCATATCCTGACCTAAAAATAAAGATCCACCTGCTCGATTGATATTCGTTTGAAAGTATGTACATTTCCTGAATTATATCCATCTGTATGATCGTGTGATGTTGTAATGCTTGTAGGGAAGACTTCAAACCTTTGTGATTAGTTAAGCATTGCAACACAATTACAAATTTCCACCATCCTACTAAATAATTTTAGAAAGATTGAATCCTTCATGGTGAAGGAATTAATTGAACAAACTATTAACCATATCAATATGAAAAATGAACAAATTTTCAAGATCCTTATTGAGGAAGGATTCAGTAAAGGGGATGTAAGCGTGTTTGATACATATACTTCTCCCGATTTTGTAGAACATCAACATGGATTTAATCCTGCAAATGTAGAAGGAGTTAAAAAAGCCATCCAAAGTTTACACAGTGCATTTCCGGATTTCTCACTTACCATCGAAGACCTCGTCGTTGATAAAGATAAAGTCTGGGGGCGTATGACAGGTAGAGGCACACATGAAGGGCAATTTGGACCGCTTTTTCCAACGGGTAAAAAATTTGAAATCACTGTCATTGACATAGGAAAATTTAAAGACGGGAAACTGATCGAACACTGGGGCGTACCTGATAGGCTGTCATTGATGGAACAACTTGGCATGAAACCACCTCCAAAGTTTATAATGAAATTAATGAGTTTATTCCGCTGATTGATTTTGGTTAGAATTTAAAATTGAAGGCCCCGGAATGTTCCGAGGCTTTAAGGTTTTTATTGTTGTGTTTGTTGGTTTTGAGCCGCATTCATTTCCTCTTCCGATATCCATCCACCACCTAATGCCTTGTAAAGTTTCACATATCCATTGAATAATTTCTGTGTGGTTTCGGATAGGCTTAGTTCGGCTTCAAAGGCCTGCCTTTGACTTTCGATTAACTCCAGAAAGCTGGTAACGCCTTTATCATATCTTTCAGCAGATAAACGCTGAGCATTTTGTGCCGCATTTACGTGATCCTGCCTTGCCTGGAGTTCATCCTTCAGGGTATGGATTTCAACCAGGGCATCTTCTACTTCCTGGAAAGCTGTAATGACAGTTCGTTCATATTCAAAAAGGACCTGGTCAGTTTTTTTCCGTTCAACTTCAACACGCTTTTTATTTTTGCCAAATTCAAACAGCGGTCCCATTAAACTTACCCCGGCATTGAAAGCAGCCCCATTGGCAGTGAGACTCGAAATATCGGTACTGGCTACTCCAAGCAAGCCTGTCAGGCTGATCGCGGGGAACCTTTGTGCCACAGCTACACCAACTCTTGCGGTTTGCGCATGGAGCAACGCCTCCGCCTGCAAAACGTCTGGACGCCTTTCCATCAGCACAGATGGTAATCCGACTGGGATATCAGGGGGGTGATTGTGATTTTCAAGATCAGAACCTAAGGGCAGCGGTCCGGGATTTCTTCCCAAGAGTACACTTAAGGCATTTTCAGTCTGAGCTACCTGTCTTTGATAAAAAGGTATTGCGGATGCCGCGATTGCCCGCTGGATTTGCGCCTGGTTCAGATCGATCTCCGGTACGATTCCTTCATCATACCTGGCTTGGATTATTCCCAGCGAGGCATCTCTGAGCTCCAGGGTTTTTCTGGATATCATTTCTCTCCATCTGAAATCTAGTAATTGATAGTATGTTCCAGCAATGGTTGAGATCAAACCAATTTGCACTGTTCGCTGGCCAAATTCGGTGGCGAGTAAATCTGCCCTGGCAGCTTCATTGGCACGTCTGAATTTGCCCCAGAAATCCAACTCCCATGCCAAACTTCCGAAACCAGTAAACACATTTATTGCATTGTCACTGGGTAGCCCTTGAAATACATTTCCTCTTGCAGCACCAGCCTGATAGCCTATGGATGGCCACATATTAGATTTAGTGAATCCAAGTTGTGCTCTGGCCTGTTCTATCCTGCTCGAAGCAATAAGCACATCCTTGTTTTCTTCTAGTCCAATTCTGATCAATGTATCAATGATAGGATCATCAAACAATTCCCACCATTTAATATTGAGCACCGAGTCAGTCATGGCCAATTGCAGGCTGTCATACCTGTAAACTGCTGATGAGTCGATTTCTGTCCTTTGCGTTTTGAAGTTTGGGCCCACCTTACAGGCCTCAATCAGAAGTGCTGATCCAATGATTATAAAAATAAATGAAAGTCTATTTTTCATTTTAATCTTCTTTAGTGGTTTCAGATTCATTTGCTACTACCAGCTCTCGTTTTTTCTCATATCCAGCTATTTTACCAATCAATACAAAAAGCAT
>Ga0209536_100005690_pt1 | contig 19286 bp, 5 predicted proteins | sample DeeMarSeWOR28_12_FD_187461 | JGI IMG/M metagenome (GOLD analysis project Ga0209536, IMG submission 187461) | Marine sediment microbial communities from White Oak River estuary, North Carolina - WOR-2-8_12 (SPAdes) (version 2) | ecosystem: Environmental > Aquatic > Marine > Intertidal zone >... | reverse complement strand
AGATTTCATGGAACCTTACTGAAAATTATGGGCGATGGTATCCTGGTATGTTTCCCGTCCGCCTCAGAAGCCATCTATTGTGCCCGGGCTTTGATTAAAGCGTCCGAAAAGATTACCGACCTTTCCTTACGGATCGGAATACATGAGGGGGAAGTTATTTTCAGGAAGTACTTAAAAAGTGTACTAAAGCGGATTCATTAGATCCGGGTTATTTACTAAATAAGATAATGCTCGTCAGGGCATATGTTTATCTTAACAATTTTGAAAAGGCAAATCAGTATTTTACCATATACCTGGATTCACTGAAAATAGGTGTGGATCATGGGATCCCCTATGAGGCAATGGGGCATTATCATGCCTGTATTTTATGGCATACCGGAAATAAGAAAGAAGCAAAAGTGATCTTTCAACAAACCATTAAATATTTCGAAGAGAAAGCAAAAAATATGAACGCTTATGATATGTGGAATCCTGGCTTTAATCTGGCAAAAATTCATGCTTTCCTGGTAAACAAGGAAGAAGCCTACCGATGGTTGTATAAATGTGAGGAAATAGGCTTTTCTCATGGACATCATCTGGAGATGAAACATAGCCTTTTTTTAAAAACCTATGGGATGATCAGGAATTTAAAGACTTATGCAACCTGGTAGAAGCGGAAAAGAAAAAACAGGTAGAAGAGATCCGGAAACTGCAGGAGGAGGGAGTTATATGATCCATCAAGCGGAAGTAACTTCCGCTCGAGAAGAAAAGAAAAACCAGGTTGGAGACATCCGGAATCTGCAGGAAGGAGGTATGATCCATCGAACGGAAGTAACTTCCGCTCGAGAAGCAATTAACATTCTGGCGAAATTTATGGATTTATGTTTTACAGGAAAAGGATCCGGGGTTTAACCGGCCGCACCATTGTGCATCATATTTTGGACATTTGAAAAATATCAATTCGATGTAATCCGGAAAATTTTCCCGTCGAAGTTTCGCTTTCCATAATTATCTGGTGAACGGACCAAAACGATAGTGTAAATCCAATTAAAGGATTCCTGCTGAATGACTGTAAATATTAAGTTTTTTATTAATTACAAATACCTAAATAAATCATTTGAATTCATTTTGTTGTCAGAAGGAAATTTTCAATGTCCATCGAATGGAAGTTGGAGATTGTTTAAAAACGATGTCAAATTTACCTGAAGCCAACTATTCTTTTTAAAATCGGCCCTTCCCCTCCTCTGGAGGGTTGTAGGGGTGGGTAATTGTTATATTTGCACTAGATGGCTCTTAGAATCTCTTTACGGATCAAACTATGATTTGATTTTTATATTTTACATTTATTTTTTCTCGAAACTCACTTTTCGCCACGAGAAATAGTATACACCATTTTTTAGAAATGTTGTTGAAATTAATTGTCAGGAAACAACTTCGGAACTTTAAAAATACGAAGGGCAAGGAATACTCTTATGGAGCTTCGGGATCTTGAACCGGTAATTAATCATGATCTCATGCGATCCATTGGAATGCTGCCTTATTTCAGACAAGGTGTAATCGTAAGCATATCCCAGGTGGAGATTGGGAACCAATCTCAGTTCGAACAGAAAAATAAGGGCATCGTTACTCCGGTAGGAAGCTCCTATCGAAATGATCTCTTTGTAGACAACCGTTGTATTCAGGTCCCACCCGAAAGGCGAACCTTCCACCATCCGGACGAGTACATAAGGTTTGATCATAAAATTCAGACTCGGCCGGAAGGTATATCCTCCATGTATGTAATAGTTCCTGGATTGTTTCGCCTCACTCAATACACCTTCCACGTCCACAATTTTATTTTCAAGCAGGTAAGGAACCGAAAATCCAACGTAAAGATCTTCTGTATAATAATATAGCCCGGCTCCGAAATTCGGATTCATTTTAGTGAGCCTGCCCTGAAGGTTAGGATCAGAGAGGTCACGAATTTTCAACAGATTATAATCGCTGGATAAATGGTTGAATCCTCCCTGCAATCCCATGGAAAGTTTGGCTTTTTTTGATACGGGTAAATGATAAGCGTAATTCAGGAAAACTCCGTAATCTTCATGAATTCCAATTTTATCGCGGGTAAGAATTATTCCTGCCCCTGCCCGCGCGTCGAAGAATGAGGTATGCATACTGAAGGTCTGGGTAACCGGTGCACCCGGGAAGTTAACCCACTGGTTTCTGTTGATGAAAGTGGCACTCATCTGGACGTGAGATCCTGTATAGGCCGGATTCAACAAGGTCGGATCGAACATGTAAAGGGATTGCACCGGTTTCTGCTGGCCCTGTGCAGATAAGGCGATCAATCCAAGAATACAAATCAGTACATGTTTTTTCATACTCATTCAGTGCTTATCTGATTAATTCCAGATATCCGGGAATCGGTTCCGAACCGTCCCGTTTATCGATAATATAAAAATAGGTACCATCGGGAAGTTCCCTTCCCATCAGGTACATCCCATTTTCACCGATCCCCTTGAAAGCGACATCCGCATTATTATAACCATCCGCTTCATATACCAACTGACCTGCCCTGTTAAATATTTTAACATTATTAAGCGGGAAATTGGTAATACATGCAATCTCAAAATAATCATTTCTGCCATCTCCATTAGCCGATATGCCATTGAATTCAAAAATATCGATCGGTATCTCCACTTCATCTTCAGCCACGCATCCATAGATGGAAGTCACGATTATACCATAAAAACCCGGAGGATAATTATAAATTGCACTTCCCTGATCGATTTGTCCGCCTGAAACCGGATCGATCCAGATAACCCGGTCCACAGGAACGTCATTTTCCCAGACAATTTCAACGGATCCATCCATGCTTTCACATTTGGCTGGTACGATCGTATAAGTAAATGCGGGTAGTTCGCGTTGATCAAGTACCTCAACCGGCACACCCGGGGAAATGCAACCTGTAACCATATCCATCGCCGTAACCGTGTAAAACCCATCCACGAGATCCCGGTAATTGATCCCCGTATGATCGGCCGTACCGTTTACCGTATTCCCATCATACCAATCGAATATATAATTGATCACGTCGCCATCGACTGAAGCTCGTACCCATCCATCCGGTTCAATACAACTCAGGTAATGCTGTACTACCTCCGGATCGGGCATCGGAGGAGTCACTGTACTGTCATTGATGGTCCTGCTGGCCACTTCATCACACTGGGTCCGGTTATCGGTTACCACCACCGTATAGGTTTGTGGAGCCAGGCCTGCATAGGTGCTACCGATATAATCCGCCATTCCGGTCGTATCCGATCCATTATACCATTCGAACGTATATCCACCTACCATTCCATTCACGGTGGCTGTGAATTGACCGTTCGGATCATCACTCCAGCAGAAAGTAAGCGGATTGTCTTCAGTGATTGTGATTACCGGCTTCATCCGCTCATCCCGGATTTCCACTACCACCGGATCGGAAAGACAGAAGGTGGTATCTGTTTCCAATGCTACGACCGTATATAATCCGATAGGTAATCCACCGACTGCCTGGCCTGTAAAGTCAGGCGTGATCCCAACCTGATCCCCGATATACCAGTTGTATTCAAAATTACCGTTGTAATTGATCACTTCTGCGGAAACGGAACCGTTATTTATAACGCAATTGTCCTGGGGAGATGCCGCAACCGATATTACCGGTTTATAAAGATCGATCGCCTCTTCGGTAATATAATAGTCCGTAGACGTACAATTAGTCCTCAGATCCAGCACCGTTACGGAATAATTATCGGCACCCAATCCAAAGATTGAACTGGTTGTGGCAAAAACAGGACCCGAACCATCAAGGCTGTTGAACCATTGAAACTGGTAGTCCGGATTGGTATCATCATTCCCCCCATCAACCGTTGCCAGTAAAGCCGCATTCGGCATCGTGGGATCGCAACTCGTCTGGGGTGAAATAGCATCAATATAGATCTCAGGATAAATAATATTGAACTCCGATATGGCTGCTTCCTTCGGATTGGACTCACAGGAGGTCCCGATATTCCTTGCCAGCACATAATACCGGTCAGGCAATTGATCCTGGAGCAGTGGTGAAGTTATCGGATTCCCTAGACTATCCAGAATCAGATCACCCGGCGTAAAATTACCCTGATACCATTCATATTCAAAGTCATTCACATTGGCAGGTAAACCTCCAATCCATATCTCCGTTACTTCCAGTTGTCCTGTGGGAAAACAATTAAACGGATCGGTCACATCCACCAGGATGATATTCGGTTCAATTTCAATAAAATCAATTCCTGTACCGGAATTTACCCGGCACTGGGTACGTGAGCTGTTGATCACCGTTACCTGGTAGTTCCCTTCCGGTGCATTGCCTAATACACTTGTATTGGCTGAATCGCTCTGTAGAACTCCCGGTGGCAGAGGATTGCCATTCAAAGTCCAGGTAAAGGAATATATATCTGTATCGGTCCCATCATTCTCAAATGCGATGGCCGAAATTTCGCCGTTGGGAAGTGTAATATCACAACTTGTGTTATCGATTGAAACAAAATCGACGTTTGGATCGGTACTCCGGTCATAAATATCTGCCCTTAACGGAGCACTCTCGCAGCCTTCGCCGGGGGCATACGTGCCTGTGGATTTCGTCAGCGTGAAGAAGAAAGTTCCTGCCCCGATGGAAGCATAATTGGTGGTATCCAGGTAACTTTCGGAAACCCCAAAAATCGGATTATCAGCATTCAGATTGGATTCCCCTTCAAACCAGGAATAGGTGAAATCCGTCAATGGTTGCGGGATTCCCTGGTCTGTAATGCTTGTAATGACCACACTGCCATCAGGTGCACAAATCGTCTGATCATTTACTGTATAAAGGACGCCATTCACATCAATGTATACCGGACTATCGTCGATGGTTGTATTACGGTTATAGGTACACAAGGTCTGGTCATCCACCACAAGCACATTATAGGTGCCGGGTTGTAACTGAGAATAGAATACATCAGCATCCTGATTGAGCGAATCCAACGGAGCACCCAGTACGGAACTGGTTAATGTAAAGCTATAGGATGGCCCCTGGATGCCATTGGTGGATGCCAGGGCTGTAAGGGTACCATTGGCAAAGCTCAGGTCACAATTCTGATTGGCAGTCGGCGTGAGGACCAGGAATGGGTTGATACTGACATCCCGGATGGTGGCTCTGACCGGGGAGGATTCACATGCAAATCCAACCGGATCGGCCGGATTGGTTTTTATAGCGGTAAAGTAGAAATCACCTGCCTGGATGGAAGCATAATTTGCAGTATCCAACCTGCTGCCAAATACCCCGGCAATAGGCAGATTGTTGTTGTAATTCGTTACTCCCTGGTACCATGTAAAGTCATAATCGGAAGTATCTCCGGGTGTAATACTAAGCACCGTGATGCTGCCATCGTTGAAGCATACAGCCTGGTCTTCAACCACATAATCGGAAATGACCGGTATAAAAGGATTATTATTGATAGTAACCGTCCGCGTGGCCGAGCAACGGGTATCCTCGTCCTCTATCTCCAGGTTATATTGACCATAAGTGAGATTCAGGAACTGTTCATTAACTGTTCCGGTTCCGCCGGTATATTCAGTGGGCCTGCCGGCAGGAAATGCAAGCCAGGTATAGTTGAAATTACCCAGGCTGTTCGATCCGGGGATTATTATTGCATTTATGGATCCATTAGCGATCACGCTTGTATCGCAGGACTGGTTGGCCATGGAAGTTAGGGCCAGTAAGGGATCCACACTGACGTCGTCGATGGTGGCCATAAATGGAGCGGTTTCACAACCTTCCCCGGGCTGATTTGCATTTTGATCCCGAAGGGCGGTGAAATAGTAGGTGCCTGCCTGAATTCCAGGGTAACTAGACGTATCCAACACATTTCCGGTAACACCGAGGTCTGGCGGAGTGACCAGGTTTTCGTACCAGGTGAATAGATAATTTACTTCTCCCGGATTGGTTCCAGGCGTTTCCGGCACCCCGTTGATCCGGATTGAATTCACGACAATGCTTCCATCATTTGCACAGATGGATTGTGGGAATATGGTCAAATCGACCGATTCTACGTACGGAACTTCAGGATTATCATTAACGGTTATGATCCGGTTATTCGTACAGAAATTATCCGCATCGATCACCTGTACGCTGTATTGTCCGGGTCCGAGATTGATTTCAGTCCAGGAACCGGGCGTGCCGTCATCGCCGGTAAATCCATTCAATGGTCCGCCCAGTACAGGACTCGTGATCGTATATTCATAATCGCTTGAAACGACTCCTCCTGTACTGACATTCAATGTAATCGATCCGGTAACAAAACTCAGGTCACAGGCCTGGTTGGCCATCTGTGCAAGAATAAGGGTCGGATCGATGCTGACATCATCGATTACTGCTGCAAATGGCGCCGATTCACAGCCTTCTCCGGGTTGATTTATGTTTTGATCCCTCAGTGCCGTGAAATAGTAGGTTCCAGCCTGGATCCCAGGATAATTGGTTGTATCCAGTATATTGCCGCTGACACCAAGATCCGGAGGGGCTACCTGATCTTCATACCAGGTGAATAGATAATTAACCTCTCCAGGATTGGTTCCCGGTGTTTCAGGTACCCCGTTGATGCGGATGGAATTCACCATGATGCTCCCATCGTTGGCACAGATGACTTGAGGCAGGATGGTCAGATCAGCAGCTTCCACATAGGGAACCGCCGGATTATTCTGTATGGATACAATGCCATTATTTATACATAGATTATCCACATCCAATACCTCGACGTTGTACTGACCCGGTTCGAGGTTTATCTCTGTCCAGGATCCGGGGGTTCCATCGTCACCGGTGAAACCATTCAACGGTCCCCCTAATACCGGGCTGGTGATCGTATACTCATAGTCCGTGGAAACAATACCCCCCGTATTCACATTCAGGGTAAGGGTACCGGTGGCAAAACTGAGATCACAGGCCTGGTTGGCGGTCTGAGACAGATTGATGGTCGGATCGATGCTAACATCCTCTATCTCTACCGGGTAGGGAGCCGTCTCGCAACCTTCTCCCGGTTCATGTGCGTTGTTATTTCTTAAGGCTTTAAAATAAAATATTCCCGCTTGAATGATAGGATAGTTGGATACATCCAGCACATTATCATTCACCCCCAGGTCCGGAGGAAGCGGCTGATCTGCATACCAGGTAAATTCATAATTAACCTCCCCAGGATTCGTCCCTGGAATTTCCGGGATGCCATTAACGCGAATCGCATTGATTGTAACACTTCCGTCGTAATCACATATGGTCTGTGGAAGAATGTCCAGATCAACTTCCAGAACATAGGGCATGGATGGATTGTCGTCGACAGTCAGGCTCCTGTTGGAGATACATTCATTATCCACATCTCTGACCGTGACACCGTATTGTCCGGGCCCGAGATGAATTTCGGTGTAGGTACCTCCAGGTCCAGTGAACCCATTTACCGGCGCCATCAATGCGGTACTGTTGATCGTGAATTCATAATCACTTGCCAGCGATCCTCCTGTATTTGCGGCAATTGAAAGGGTACCTGTAGCGAAGCTCGAATCGCATGCCAGGTTGGCTGTCTGGGATAGAACAATGGTCGGGTCAATGGACCGATCTACAATCTGTTCGGAAAAAGGCGTACTTTCACATCCTGCGCCCTCTCCTCCTGCGGCAGGATCTTTTGTTACGACAACGAAGTAGGTTCCATCATGAATGGCAGCATAGGTTATGGAGTCAAGCCTCTCCGTAACGGCAGGGGCGCCGATAGGTGTATTGGAAGCCAGGCTGCCCGCTCCGTCGTACCATTCATACGTAAAATCGGAGAGCGGTTCCGGATTCCCTCCCACCTCTATATTGGTAATCTCTATATGGCCACTCGGCACACAGAAATACTTATCCGTTACGATTAGTGTGGTCTCGTCAACCAGAATTTCCGGGGGTTCATTATAAAGCACATAGGTTTCCGAATTCTCACACGTTGAATTCTCATCGACCACGGTCACTTCATAGGTGCCGAAATTAAGATCGGTATAAAGAATGGGGACGTCGGGTGCCACTCCGGAGCTGCTAGGAGGTAAAATCGGTGCGGTTGCATTCCAGGTCAAAGCATAGGTGGCAGGACCGGTAAGATCGTCCGGATCCTTTGATACCAGTAAATCGATCTGCCCGTTCACTACGGTGGAATCACAGGAAGTGTTATTTATCAGGGCACTGTTGAGCGATATCACCGGCGGTAAAGCCAGAGGATCTATTTCTAATGTCAACGGTACGGACGGGCAATAACTTCCCGATACTTTTTCATTCGCCACCACGGTATAAAAACCAGGCGCTAAAGTACTGGAGAGTTCGGTATATGTAAAAATTCCGGGATCGCCTAATAAAGGACCAATTATAATGTCCGCCGGATCCGTACTGACACCATTGTATAGATAAAAATCATAATCGTCATTATCCAATCCCTGTGCAATTAACGAATCCGGATTAATGGCGGCTTCTACAATCCCATCCCCAACGGTATAGGGACATAAGGTGGAACCCTGAACAGTCCCCAATAGCGTGGGTGGGGTTATGATGGAAGGCAATGGAATTTCAATATATTCTTTACAGCCTGTTGTCCGGTTTTCAACAACCACCGAATAGATCCCTGAAAATAAATTATAAATCGTAGGTCCCTCACGTAGATTTCGTGGTGGATCAAAGGGTGTACCGATATAGGTCAAACTACCATCAGCCACATCTATATTGAGGGAATCGCCACTGAACTCAACCGGCGGATCGGTATAGAAATTGGATCCCGGATTGATGTTCCTGCCTTCGTACCAGTAAAAATTATAATCATAATCCCGGACACCCCCGTTATCAATCCAGGCAGTAAGTGCCCCTTCGCTGGTGTTGCAATCCGAAGGATAGAAATTGATCTCGCTTTCAATATCAAACAAGGCGGCCGGTGCCGCTACGAATCCGGATACCTCATTGGTTATGCAGTGGGTATACGTATTGAGCGCATATACCGTATAATCTTCAGAAAAAAGGTCCACACCGGGCGAAATTTCCGTCAGGTCCCTGGATGTTTCCGGGAGCTCGCTTCCAGGATTCACGACATCTCCCCTGTACCAGTAAAATACATAATTCGTATAATCCGCAACAGGGCCGGTTCCTGAAGAATCCACTTCAGCCAGGATACTTCCCGGCGTATTGCAGTCAACTATATCCGTGACGGCGATACTCAGATCATAGGTCGGTATGATCCGGTTGAGGAAGGTGGAGAGGGTGTTTACACATCCGGAGGTTTGATTGACAACTTCAACGGTGTAATTTCGGTTTCCCGGAAGGGTGATAATTTCCCCTGTCACCCCGGTTGTGGCTGTCTCATTGCCCGGCGTAGCGGTAGATCCGTCATACCAGGTGAAGTCATGTCCCGTTGTATTGCCAACTACGTCCACATAAGCCTGGATATTTCCATTGGGCTGGGCATCGTCACAGGAAGAATTCGGTTCCCTGGTGATCAGAATACTGGGTAATACGGTATTATCCAGCACCGCAATCGACACGGGATCTGAAAAACAGCCTGTTGAAAATTCATATGTCCGGACCGTATAATCTCCATTCCGTAAAGCTATAAAATCAGGGTCGGAGCCATTGATCGTATTCAGGATCACCCCGGTCGTATCGTTTCCTTCAAACAGGTTAAAATCAAAAGGTGTAAAATCGGCCACCGGAGTCCCGTAATAAGTTATCGCCCCGTTGATGGCACCATCATATGCTCCGGCAATCACATCATCACAGACAGTATTCGGGATCTGGGATAAACTGAGGACAGGAACCTCGCTGCTGTCACTCATTATACGCGCTATCGTCTCAAAACAACCGGTTGAATCGATGGTCACCTTCACCGTATAGGTATCTCCTGCCGTAAGGCCTTCGGCCATTTCATTTTGAATACCGCTGACCGGTGACCATTGAGCTGCATTTATATCAAGTCCCGCAACCCACTTAAAGGTCCTTCCTGTAATCACACCCGCATCCGAGGCTGTCAGACTCCCATTGGGAAGAGATGGATCGCAATTGGTGGCACCCCGCTCGGTCAAACTGATAACCGGGTAAACAAAATCATCCAGTATTTCGATGGTTACGGGATCGCTGAAACAGCCTAATGCCGTATTATAGGCACGCGTGGTATAAAAACCGTCCTGTAACTCCGTGAAGTCAATGGCAGCTCCAATGAGGGTATTGCTCAATATTCCTGTGGTGTCATTCCCTTCAAATAGATTAAAATAATAGTCGGAATAATCGCTTACCACTGCGCCCTGATAGGTAAGCGTTCCTGAAATAGCCCCGTTGTAGGGCACACCCGATGCCACCGTATCACAAATCGCATTGGGTGTCTGGCTGAGCGCCACCACAGGAAGTTCACTGCTGTCACTGATCAGGATGGATTCGGTTTCGAAACATCCGGTTGAATCTGTCGTCACACGCACCGTGTAAGTACTCCCTGCATTCAGGGATTCTGCTGTTTGGTTGGCCGAGCCGCTAACGAAAGACCATTCCGGATCATTCACATCGGTTCCGGATACCCATTTGAAAAGATACCCAAGGATCGATCCTCCCACGTCTGCAGTCGCCTGCCCGTTGGCAAGCGCAGGATCGCAATTGGTGGCAGCAGTTTCCGTGAGATTGATTACCGGATAGGCAAAATTTTCCAGCACATCGATTGTAACGGGATCACTATAACATCCCAATGCCGAGTTATAAGCCCTCGCTGTATACGAACCATCTTCCAGTTCGATGAAATTAAGCGAGGAAGCGGTGATGGTATTGATCAGGATACCGGTCGTGTCATTTCCTTGAAATAAATTGAAATAGTATTCCGAAAAATCAACCACAGGCAATCCATTAAAGGTTGTCGATCCAATGATCGTGCCGTTGAAAGGAATCCCTGCAACAAGGGTATCACAAATCGAGTTGGGCGTCTGGTTCAAAACAATGACCGGAAGACTGCTGCTGTCACTCACAATGCGGGAGGATACCCCAAAACATCCTGTGGAATCGGTAGTGACCCGGACCGAGTAGGTATTCCCGGCGGACAAGCCCGTTATTCCCGGCTGGGTGTCAAGGGCCGGATCATTCGTATCGGTACCGGCTACCCATTTAAAGGTATATCCAAGGGTCGTTCCCTGGACCGTTGCATACAATTCTCCGTTTGCCAGGGATGGATCACAATTGGTCGCTGCAATTTCATCAATCACGATCACGGGGAATGTAAAATCTTCAAGCACTTCAATACTTACCGGATCGCTATAACATCCCAATGCTTGCTCATAGGCACGGACCGTATAAAATCCATTTTCAAGTGCCGTAAAATCAGCGGGTCCAGCGATTACGGTATTGATTAACATCCCCGTAGTGTCCGTTCCTTCAAATAAATTGAAGCTGTAATCCGAAAAATCACTTACCAAGGATCCTTGATAGGAAGTACTTCCGTTTATCCTTCCGTTAAAAGGATTTCCTGAAACCGCAGGATCGCATATGGAATTTGGGGACTGAGAAAGATTCATGACCGGAACAGCACTGCTGTCAGTGATCACGATACCCTGAGTATTGAAACATCCGGTGTTTTCGTTGGTAACCTTCACCGTATAGGTATCCCCTGCGAGCAACTGTTGAGCAATTTCATCGGCTCCGCCGGATACGGGTGACCAGGCTGGGTCATCCACATCGATTCCGGCTACCCATTTAAATACATATCCGGTGGTACTTCCCCCAACACTCGCGGCAACCTCTCCGTTAGCTAACGCAGGATCACAATTCGTAGCAGGAGATTCATCGAGTGTTATTACCGGTAAATCAAACACATTAAGCACTTCGATGGACAGTGGATCGGAAATACAGCCAAGACTGTCATTGGTGACCCTTACCGTATAAAAGCCTCCGGGAACACCCACTAAAATGTTTCCTTCCGGATTGGTATTGGTTAAAACGGGATCGGACGTGGTTGGCCCATCGAACCACTCGAACGAATAGTTTGAAAAATCGGATATTACCGTACCCCGGTCGGTCAGGCCGGCTTCCGCAGAACCGTCATAGGAAGATACTGTGGGAAGGGAAATATCGCAGATGGTATTATCTATCTTCGTCAAATCAACAATAGGCAACTGGCTGTCATCGGTAACGATATAGGATACCGTGGTGGTACAACCTGTGGTATCATTGATGACCAGCACCGAATAGGTACTGCCACCGGACAACTGTTCGGCAGTTTCATTAGCCGATCCGCTCACATTGGCGACCGGGGTTCCGGAACCCGATGTATCCACACCTTCAAACCAGTTAAAGGAATATCCATTTACCGTGAAGATTCCTCCTTCATCCACCTGCGCCGTCAACTGTCCATTCGGCGTACCTCCTGCACAATTCGTAGCGGGGACTTCCGAAACAGATACAACCGGTGGAATGATCACATCAAAAATCTCTACGGTCAATGGATTGGAAATACAACTGGTGGCATTTCTTTCCAGGGTAACCGTATACCTTCCAGCATCCAATCCATATAGAATATCTCCATCCGGACTCGTATTGGTTAAAACCGGATCGCCGGTATCCTCTCCGTCATACCAGGTAAAGGTATAATTTGAAAGGTCCGAGATGGGTAGCCCACTTAACAGGGAAGTAGTTTCGACTCTTCCGTTGAATACTCCTCCCAGCGCCAGTACCGGATCACATATAGAATTATCAAAAGTGACCGCATTCACCTGCGGCACTTCAAGATTTTCACTTAATTGATTATACGCCAACGTGGCTGAGCAATTAAAAGCGGTTGTAACCCGCACCGTATACGGTAATCCGGAATTGGCAATTCCTTCCGCTATTTCTCCATTGATGCCCGATACGGTAGTTATCAGATTGGCCGGCAGGGTATTATCCCCGTCAAACCATTCAAAGGTCAGGGCGGAGGGATCCTGCAATACCCCTCCGATGTAACCATCCGCCCTGAGCACTCCATTAGGATTTGCGGGATCACAGGAGGTCTGTGGTTCCACCTCAGAAACAATGATCGTTGGGATCTCGGTAAGATCCTGAACCACTACCCGGACGGGCGGATCCGTTTCACAACCTGTATTCTCGTCGCGGGCGATCACCGCATACTCACCCGGCATCAATCCGGTACGCGTCGGGCCCGTCCCGTGAACAGGAGCAAGGACGCTCCCTACATCCATGGCTACCGAATCCCATTCATACCATCGGAAGGTATAATCAAGAGAATCCTGGGGAATACCGTTGACGGAGGCCTGTGCAGTAATGATGCCACTGCCTAAATTGGCACAATCCACCACATCCTGTAATACGGTTGCATCCACAATCGGGAAAACCGGACCTGCAAGGGTATAGGATGCAGTTTTAGTACATCCATCTTTAAACACACTCACTATATATTCTCCGGCTATAAGATTGGAAGCGACGGAACCAGAAATCCCTAACGGATTGAGTAGCCGGTCGAACCATTCAAATGTATAACCGGAATTGCCTCCCGTAATAAAGACCTCCAGTTCCCCATTCGGAGGATCACACTGGCTTTGCGGTGAATTTTCCACAATGGTAATCTCAGGGTCCACTCCAATCCGTACAACGGCAGTATCCGTCGGCAGGCTGGCACATCCCTTATCGGTATTGGTCACCACAAGCGAATAATCCCCTTCCGGCAGATCGGTCAATACATTGGTAGTCCCATCAGGCGCCGGGATCGGATTGGCAGTTCCGATACCATCATACCATTGAAAAGCAAAATCGGAATAGTCAGTAACCAGCACGCCGTTTCTGGTAATCACGGCCCGTAATTCCCCGTTATCCGGAGCACTGTCTTCACACTTGATATTATCCTGGATCTTTTCAATGTCCACCTCAAAAGGGTCCGGTATTATATCGTAATAGTATACATTGTTTTCAATCCGGCATTCTGCAAGTCCGCTGCCTCCGGGATCTACGGGGAGGGATGAACCATCGTCGTTCAATACGATAAACAACCGGAAAGCTTTCCCGGTGGAATTAAAAGTCACCCCATCAATCTGCATGGTGTCACCTACCTGGAAATCGTTCAACTGTAGATTCGTAGTATACAACAGGTCGGCAGGATCGGCCGGAGGTGGATCGATCGTAGGATCTCCATCCCAGAAACTCACCGGTATGCTGGAAGATATGGTCAATGCTCCATCGTTTATGATATTGAATTCCACTTCGATCCCGAGGTCGCCACAGATGGGAGGAATTACATTCACTGCAGGGAAATACGAAGGATCATTGGGATCTTTGTAATCCGGATCACCCGGTTGCGCGTTCGGATTGTCACCTACGAAAGAAATATCGGGAGCAGGATAAAAAGGACATCCATCCGGTCCGATGGAGGGTGCCTGATTGAGGAATATGTTGAATGGCCGGATAGGGCCCGGAGTTCCATTGGCGCAGGGATCGTCACCAAAAATAATGCTCTGATCCATCTGCTGGCGGGGAATGGTGAGATCATCATTAACATTCACAACAAAGTATCCAGCCTGGTTCCAGACCTTCCGGGTAGGAAGCCATAGGTTTTCTGCAGAATAATAGATCCTTAAACCTCCCAGGGCCTGTTGCTGTATCTGGGCATTGATATTAAAGGATTGCTGTGAGGTATAACAGGGGACCGTGATGTCCGTACTTCCGTTTCCATCCACATCGGCAATAATTGGTCCTTCGGTCATTGTGTGGGATTGGCAAACCGTTGACCAGAACACATCCTGTCCGGTAGCTCCGTCCACAATCACCAGTTGCTGGCTATCGCGGTAAACCACTTCCGGCATCCCGTCATTTTCAAAATCATAGATGGTTACCGCCACAATCCCGGATCTGGAGTCGTTGATGATCCTGGGCGTAGGCCAGAGAGGTACCAAATTACCTCCTGCATCCAATGTCAACGCAAAAAGCTGATTCCCGGCAATAAATAATATATCCAGCTGCCCGTCTCCATTCGCATCTCCAAGATTTGGCCGGCTGGTGCCCCAGGGCCAGCCCCCGGGATAATTGGGATCGGGCGGTTCATAAATTGAATACGAATCATTAGCGACATCCCAGAAAAAGATGGCCGTATTCCCCAGGGTACTACCCACCGCGCCCGAAAGTACTACATCGATGTTCCCGTCGCCGTTGACATCCGCAACGCTGGTACTGCTGTAATTGGTCACTCCATATTCCTGGGCATCAAATAATTCTTTCGGATAAAATTGAGCCCCCAGGTCATTCAGATCCTTTGCCACCGTAAGGTTGACGGGTGTGGCGGGATTCCGGTTCGACAGGTTTGGCACATTATAGATTATATTCCCGGAAACCAGTTCCAGATTGGGTGTAGCCGGTAACACATTAACTGCCACCGGGGCTGAATTCACCTCCGTATTCCAGTCGCCCGTTCCCTGGGCGAGCAAAGCACCGGTTTCCGCTGCATAGATCCGGTTCTTCATATAGATCTCCGATAATCCATCCCCATCAAAATCAGCAATAGCGATCATCCCCGGCCTTTCCTGATCGATAAAAACGGCATCATACATCGGAGTGAGCACCCCGTTTTCAAAGGTCAAGGCAACCATAAAATAACCATTCGGTTCCGAATTGGGTGTCTGCCGCCTGCTGGCAATAGCGAAGATCTCCCCATCCCCGTCCCCATCTATATCGGCTATGGCCAGCTCAAGTTCATACACATAATTTCCTTGTGGAAAAATATCATCTCCACCAGTAGTACCAAACTGATCTATTATATCCCCGGCCGGATGGATGCCATCCCCACCTGAAGATATTATCCGGATCTCTTTATTCCATTTGGAAGTCGCCACCACTTCTGGTATTCCATCTCCATCCAGATCGCCGATGGCCATCTTGGATTGGGTATCTACGGTATTCTGCTGCGTTTGGGCGGGTGTTTCGATAAACTGGAAAAAATCAAGGGAATCGGGTGGAGGTATGCTGCAATCGCCCGTGCCATCCCCTACAAAAGTCAATCCATAAAAACCGGCGCAATCCGGATCATAAATGTCGATCTGACCATCCGAATCATTATCCACGCCATCATCGCAATTACAGCCCTTTTCAATAGTTGCGGCGAACTGACATTCCGGATCATTGCAGTCAATTAATCCGTTTCCATTATCATCGACGCCATTGCTGCAATTCTCCTGTGCATAAACACAATTAAGTGCCAATAAAAATAAGATAATAAGTATTTTGCCTCTCATAAACCTGTTTAACTTCCTTCCATTCCACACCCATTAATAACTTTTATCGTATAACGGTAACACTTCCGGTCCTGGGATCTTTGTTTTCTGCCCTGATTACATAAAAATAGGCCCCATCGGGTAAATTTTTCCCATTATAAACGGCATTCCAGTCGTTGTTATAAGGGGATGCTTCGTAAACCGTGCTTCCATTCCCGGTAAATATCATGATGGATGAATCCGGATACCTCTCGATGTCTTCAACAATCCAGAAATCATCGATGCCATCCCCATTGGGTGAAAACACTTTCCGTGGAGTTACGAATATTGTATTTTCCCCTTTCACTCTGACAAATACCGTATCACTTCCCTGGCATTCATTCGCATCTTCCCCGATTACAATGAACTCGGTGGCCTGAAGGATTGTGGCCACCGGTGTTGCCGAAGCCGGATTGTCCAAAACCGTTTCAGGTGTCCATGAATAATTTAGGGCTCCTTGCGCCTGCAGTTGAAAGCCTTCGCCCGGAAATGCCTCCTCAACTTCGGCAGTTGCGGTTACGACGGGATTTGGCAGGAATTCTACGAATTCATTCTGAGTACCTGTACAACCATTTGCATTGGTTACCGTAACGGAATAATCTCCTGTTGTGGTTACATCAATCGTAGAGGTGGTTTCGCCTGTACTCCATAGATAATTCTGAAATTCCGGCAGGGTGGTCAGGGACACTTCCTGACCTGCACAAAGCTGTTCCAGATCGAGAATGGACCTGACAATTTCAAAAAAAGGTTCACCCTGTACGTCGACGCTTTTTGAAACCTGGCTCTGACAACTGACCGTGGTGTAATCAACGGTTAATGTTACATCATATGTTCCTTCGGCCGCATAGGCATGCCTACCATCCTGATCACTTACAACCGGGCTGCCATCCCCGAAATCCCAGGAAAACAGCGGAATGCCCCCGGGATCCCAGATGGACACATTCTCAAAAAATATTTCTTCATTTAAACAAGCGATAGCCGGGCTGTTAATTACAGGAATCGGCAAATTCAGAACATTTACATCGATCGAATTATTGCTGAATTTGGAACAGGTAGAACTTGTCTGGGTTACTTCTACATTGTAGAGACCCTCCTGGGTTGCACTAATAACGTTTGATGTCTCCCCACTAATCGGTAGCGAATTCCTGAACCATTGATAAGTATATCCGGCAATATTACTTACACTCAATTGCACACTTCCACTTTCACAGATATCCGTTGATCCCGCGGAAGATATGGGAAATTCCTGCAGTGTGATCACGTCAACGATCGTGGAGGTGGTATTGCTCGAACAGTCAAGAACCTGCACCATCAGGGTATATAATCCCGCCCGGTCAGAGGCAGCGTTGGGAATGGAGACATCCCGGGAGGAAGCTGTAAATCCATTCGGGCCTTCCCAGATATATATCCCATTGTTCACATCATCCGTACTAAGCCGGATTTCAGTTCCTTCGCAAAAAGGGCCCGTATTGTAAATGACCGGATCTGCAGGAGCACTACCTGTTCCGGCCTGGACAATCACCGCATTGGAAGGAATTACACAATTCCCCGATTCGGTTATCACAACCACTTTATATACTCCGGGAGTGGTTATATCAAGAAAGTCTTCCGGGCCGTTTTTTATTACTACATTATCCCGGTCCCACTGATAGGATCCAGCGATGGTCTTATTGGCCAGCAATTGTTTGGTTTCTCCAGCACAGATCGTTAAAGGGCCGGTAGGATTAACGACAGGTGTAAAACAGTGTTCGTTACGTAGGATGGACAGGCTGAACTGTGATGTATTGATATTAAAAGATGTAAATGCCATCTCCGGTTTTCCATCGCCATCCAGATCCCCACCTTTGATATTTCTTGTGTTTAAAATAGTATTCAGGGTGAATTTACTAAAATTGACGGTTGCTCCTGTTCCGGTGTTTCTGAATACGGATACATTCTGGATATCCCGGTTTCCCACAATGATATCTATTTTGCCGTCTCCGTCCATGTCGGTAGCATTTACCCCCCAGGGCCCGTCGTCCCCACTAAAGGTTTGACTTTGCATGTCGATTAGGGTGCTGTTTGCGGGGGTATTGTTAACCAGAACCACAATCTCATTCTGAATGGTTTTGGTGCCCACAAGATCAATTTTACCATCTCCGTTAAAATCTCCCGGAGCAATATTATTCAAATTTCCCGCCACATTAACTAGTTGGGGCGCATTAAACAGGATATTTCCGGTTGTACTCCGGTTTATCAGGAAATACACATTCGATCCGATGAATGGATTAGTTGCAATATCAGGAAACCGGTCTCCATTCAAATCTTCAACCACCAGACCATTACTGGTACCCGCACCTGAAATGTCAATCCTTACAGGAGTTGCTAAGAAATTGATATTCCCGGGGGTACTGTTATTCCTGAAAACCTGGACATTGGGAAGAAAAGTATTGGTGACAATAATTTCAGGTTTTCCATCAAGGTCCAGATCACGTATGGCTACCCTTTTGGCAATATCCTCTGTATTCAGAAACAAGGATATTGGATTTGCAAATCGGATATTGCCCCCACCGCTGATATTTCTGAACACGTAGATACTATTCCGTGGATTTCCTCCCTTGGATATCACCATATCCATTCGTCCGTCGCCATCAAGATCCCCGCACGTTACATTCGAGCTGGCCGAGTTGATGTTAAGTTCCGGATTGCTGGTTCCGTTCAATTTTGAAAAACTTAGGCTGTTGATTGTAGAGGTGTTTCTATAAATTATGATATCGGATCCCGGTTCCACCTGTGTATTAACCACATCGGGTTTCCCATCCTGGTTAAAATCGCAAAGGCAGAGATCAAAGTATTCATTTGGATTCGAAAACTGGATCTCTGAGCCCATGTTTGCCGGATTAAATGTTCCGCCACTGAAGCTGATATAAAACAGCGGGCGTGTATAAACGGAAAGCCCCGTATTTTGATTAATTACCTGGATGGATTGGGTGGTTGTACCTGCAGGTACCTCTACTTCGATCGAAGTGGCGGTA
>Ga0209536_100005689_pt1 | contig 19294 bp, 10 predicted proteins | sample DeeMarSeWOR28_12_FD_187461 | JGI IMG/M metagenome (GOLD analysis project Ga0209536, IMG submission 187461) | Marine sediment microbial communities from White Oak River estuary, North Carolina - WOR-2-8_12 (SPAdes) (version 2) | ecosystem: Environmental > Aquatic > Marine > Intertidal zone >... | reverse complement strand
ACCGTTCCGGCTCTCGCCGGGCCCCGCCACTCCCGACACCTCGAACTGCAGCGTGACTGTGTGCTTGTCGGCTCCGGCAGGGGCTTCCCTGGCGAACTCATCCAGCACCAGCGACGTAACCCACTCCCCGAAGCTGCAGAAATCGGCTCCCTTGTCCTTCGCCAGTTCGTACGCCTTCTTGCAGGCCTTTTCCTTGAGCTTGTCGTTGATCGAACTGTCCATCGGACCTCCTTGATGTGCGGCAGGGTTTCCGGGCAGTGTCGCCGTGCGACCTTCGGCATTGAATGGGGCCCCCCGATTGTAGCCGGATGTGGACGCCGATCTCAACCGCCGGTACCTCAAGCCGGGGCCCGGCGGCCGCGCCAGTGTGACGCCGGCTCAGAATGTCACCCTCGCCACCACACCCGCGGTTCCCCCGCCGGCGGGGCTGAGGATCGGAGCGATCGACAGTCGTGCGGCGTCCGCCCGCTTCGCGTCGTTCGCCTTCCGCACGTGGCTCTTCACTTTGGCGATGTCATAGATCGCGGAACCGACGATCACGGCACCGCCGATCAGAGTGATGACGCCCGCCGCACTGAACTCGTCGCTGTCGAGGTCGCAATTCTCGCCGCAGATCAGAATGCTCGTCAGCCCCGCGACGAACCCCGTTCCGAATCGGATTCCGACGCCCTTCCAGCCTCGACCGGCGGCCGCGCCGTACCAGTAGCCGACGGCGGGACCGAAATAGAGGCCCGCGCCTCCCACCAGGGACCCGACGAGTGCTCCAACGTCGGAATCGTCGGAAGCGATCATCAGCACGCCGATGGCCGTCGGGACGACCGTCGCGCCCAGTGACAGCCACAGGGCCGTGCTCTCGGACTTGATGTCCAGCCCCTCGGCCGCTTGCGTCGAAGGCGCCTGCCATGCGAGCTCCGCGGGGAGCAGGCGCTCCATGGTCACGGGAGCGGGCTCCGACCACACCTGGGCAGATCCCGGGCTCGGGCCGAAAGAGGCGGCGGCCGCGATCCAGATCACAGCTGCCCCCGCGCGTGTCGCCGTCCGTGAACGGTTCCTGGCCATGCCGCCTCCCCGGTTGGTCCGTGAAACGTCGAATTCCATCCGCCATGCCGGAGGATTCACCCGGGGAGTCAAGCAATCGTCAGGAAGAGCTGACGATCCGGAGAGGTGGGGAGGGTCCCACGACCGTGAGAGCCCTCCCGTGGATTCGCATCGGACTGCGTGTCAGTGAGCGCTAGCGGGCCGACTCGACCAGCGCGCGCAGGAAGGGACCGAACACGGAAGAATGCGGACCGAACACGTTCCACGAATTGGCGACGCCGACCATGCGGTGGCCGGGAAGGATGAACAGGTACTGCCCTCCGTAGCCGAGACCGGCCCATACTTCCACGCCGTCGGTATCCACCCTCCACCACTGGTACCCGTAGCCGGCGTTCCAGTCGGGATTCTCCGGGGCCACGTCCTCTACTCGACGCCTGACGGAGGCCTCGACCCATTCCTCGGACAGAATCCGGACGCCGTTCCACATGCCGCCGTCCAGGAACAGCTGCCCGAAGCGGGCCAGGTCCTCGGCTTCCAGGTACAGCCCGCCCTCGGTGTCGGGCAGGCCGGCCGGTTCGCGCTTCCAGTGATAGGACTCGATCCCCAGCGGCCCGAACAGCAGGTCCTCGGCGTACAGATCGACGGTCCGCCCGGTAGCGGCCCGCAGGATGGCCGACATCAGGTGGCTGGCCCCGCTGTTGTAGACGAATCGCTCGCCCGGTTCCGCGTCCATGGGCTGCGCGAGCGTGAATTCGACCCAGTCGTCGCTGAACTCGAGCTGCAGCGTCGTGTTTTCGGGCCCGATCGGGCGGTCCTGCTCGTGCCACTCGATCCCGAGGCGCATGGTCAGCAGGTCCTCCAGGGTCGCCGTCGCGAGCCGGGCATCCGTGCCCGACGTGTCGTAGTCCGCCAGCAACGGCAGCAGGGGAGCGTCCACGCCCGGAAGCTCGCCCCTCCCGATCGCGATTCCGATCAACGCCGAGGTCACCGACTTCGTCACCGACTGCAGCGAGTGAAGGTCCGTGCCCATGTAGAACGGATGCCAGTCCGGGTGCTGGTAGTTGAACTGGTGGGGCCGCATGTCGAAGCCGGAGCTGATCGACTCGTAGTCGCGCGGATACCGCTCGCTCATCACCAGCTTTCCGTTTCGAATCACGACCAGCCGATCGACGTTGTCGAATCCTCCGGCCCGCACCTGGCTGTCCAGCTCCCCGAGCGGACCCGGATCCAGGCCCTCGGCGACAGGGGTGGACCGCTCCCATTCCTGTGCCCCGGCGGGCGACACGTGCCAGCAGATGACGAAGGCCAGGAGGGTGAACAGGTGGTGTGGCGCTCGCAATCTCATGCTGTCCTTCCGGTTCCGGTCACAGTGCCTCCCCGCGGCCGCCCGGCGGCAGGGAAAGTCGGATTGTCGCGACCTCGCCCGGTTCGATCTCCCGGATGTCCACGATCTCGGAATTCGGAATCGTTGACCTCACTAAGTCGCTTTCTGACGTGGGGTTGAATACGTATATCTCAAGCGATGTAGAGTATCGTCGAAGGGAGCAGACGACCGACTTTCCGGTCTCGACCGCCACCGGCGCGGCGAACGGCCGGATTCCCGGCCGGACACGATACGAGAGCAGCGGGTGCGCCGCTTCGAGGCCGCTGCGCTCCGCCGCGCTCACGTCGAAGCCGGCGTGGGGGCGAAGGACGTAGCGAATGGCGTGAGGGCCTTCCTGCGCCGCCCGGTAGTTCGTCTCCCAGTAGTTGTTCATCAGATACGAATGGAGCACGGGCGCCGGGTCCACCCGCTCCCGCCAGCCGGTCACGATCGGATCGGACCCCGGTGCGCCGAACTGGACCAGCGGGGCATCCACCGAGACCAGGTTGATTCCGCCCGCCGAATCGTGCAGGTCGGCCCACCTCTCCACCGTATACCAGTTGCGATTCGCACCGGGCGCCTGATCCGCATCCGCGCGAAACGGGGCCCGGGCCCCTCCGATCACGCGCTCCGTCGAATCCGGCGACAACGCCGCCGGAAACCGGACCAGCACGGCCTCCGGGGCGCAGGTCTCCTGCTTGTCGAACAGGAGCTCGATTTCCACCCGATCGGAGCCGGCGGAGAGGCGGAGAATCGTGGTGAGGCCCCCGCGGGTCCCCGGGGCATCCCGTCGGACCACGGCGCGCCACACCAGCGGGCCGGCATCCGTCACCTCGACCCGTCCGCCGCCGGCCGACCGTGCCGCCGCCGGGTCCCGGCCCGGCACGTACAGCCACTCGGCCAGGGCATCTCCCTCCGGCACGAGATTGCGCCCGGCCCCCCTGCCGTCCACGCGGCGCAGCGATTCGATGCGTCCGGTCAGGGGGTCGAGTCCCAGCTGCAGGATCCCGTTGTCGAGCACGATCCGCCTGCCGGCGTCGGCCGGAACGCGGACGCCGGCGGCGGCCCCGGAGGACTCGAAGGTCAACTGCACCTGGACCGAGGAGAATCCCGGTATGGGCGGCGGGTGGAAGGCGACGCCCCCGTCCTTCAGCCGCTGCAAGGGAAGCGCGGCTCCCTCGCGGTCCCGGGCCGCCTCGGCACCGTCGGCCACGCTTCGATCCAGAACCACGATCTCGCGCCGGGTCCAGGCGAGCGGATTGACGATCTCGATCCACGACGAGTCCTTCGATGCCTCGCCGTCCGATTCGATGCGGTCTGCCAGGGCTCCCACGACGAGCGCATTCGTCCGCGCCGCCGCCGCGTGGACGAAGGCCTGCTTGCGTTCCCACTGTCCGCGGACCAGCTCGGCCTCCGGCTCGCTGATGCTGTTCCACGCGCCCCAGGTGTGCTCGTAGGAGAGCAGCAGCTGCCTCCACGCGGCGTAGACCTCATCGGGGTCCGGTGTCCAACCGCGCATCGCAGCCAGTGTTTCGGCGGCGGAGAGCCACTCGGCGGTGTGCCGGATCGACTGGGTCTCCCGGGCGCTGGATGCGACTCCGTCCTCCCAGATTCCGTTCAGGTCCGCCCGGACGATGGGCAGCCGGGTTCCGCAGCAGGCCTCGAGCTCCGCGAGCGCGCTCTCCGACGTCGCGATCGTCAGCCTGGGCGATTCGTACCTCTCGTTCCATGCCTGGACCGTTTCCGGCAACGTCGGGTCGGGGGGTCCGTTGTCCGAGCCGATGTTGTAGCGGAGCGCCGTCATCGAGTGCTTCCAGCCACGAGCCCGGAGGGCCTCGACCGCCGAGAGGAGGCGGTCGGCATCCAGGCGAGTGTCGAGGTGTTCGTAGCCCAGCCCGGTGTGAAACAGCGAATACCCTTCGCCGTGCACCCAGACCAGGATGCGGTGCTTGCCGTTCGGCGACTCCCACCAGAACGGCCGATCGGCCCACGTGGAGAGGAAGCTCCCGATCCGGTGCCAGCGGTTGGGGCCGACGGACAGGTAGCGGACTCCGGCCTCGCCCAGGACCGACGCCAGTCCCCAGGCGAATCCCGGGATGTCCGTGAACATCGCCGAGCGGATCGGAATTCCCGTCCGATCGGCCAGCTTCCGGGCAGGCTCCAGCTCACGGACCAGGCCCTCGCCGGTCGCGATCCCGGTCAGGAGGTTCGTGTGCAGCGCGTCGAGGTGTATCCATCCGCGCCGGATCCCCTCCAGCAGCCGTTCGTTCTCCTCAGCCGAGTGATGTTCGAGGTAGGTCTCGACCGCCCATACGGCCTCGGGATGCCAGACGAACCGGGCTTCCGGCGGCAGGGACTCGCTCGCCTCGCCGAGACGCAGCGCCTGTTCCAGGTGGCTCCACTGCAGCCGCTCCACCTCGTCCTGCAGGTGCGTGTACCCGATGTCGAGGTGGGTGTGATGGATGAGATGGATGGTCAGCGGCTCCACCCGGTCCATCGGCACCCGTGCCCCGTAGCGTTCGCCGGCGACCTCGAAGGCCACGGGAACTTCCGTGAAATGCTCGACTGCCGGCACCTCCAGCGACAGGCGGGTGGGTCCGAATTCCGTGGCGACCTCCACCCGTCCCGCCTCGCTCTCCAGCGAGAACGGACCGCCTTCATCCAGCCGCAGCAGGTCCACCCGGATCTCCTGGCGTGGCCCGTCGGGCGAACGGACGACGGCCGGGACCGGGTGGATCTCGATCCCCGGCTCGAGCTCGTGCGCGAACACCAGGAACCAGGTGCGCGTCCCGGCGCTCTCGCCCCGGACCGAGAGCCGCAACGGCCGGCCCGGGACGAGAAATGCCCGCGGCACGTGCAGGAACAGGAACCCCATCGCATCGGCGTACCGGTCCACGAGCGTGACGCGGAATTCGGCGCGCACGCCGTCGCTTCCGCGCCAGTGCACCGTCTCCTCGGCGGCAGTGGCCGGGTTCTGGAACCTCAACACGGGCCGGCCGTCGATGGACAACTCGAACGACCGACGGTCTTCGTTCGCGTCGATGCCGGCGAGCAGCACGAAGGTGACGGTCTCGGTCGTGCCGGGCAGGTCGGGGACCGACGCCGTCTCCCATTCGATCCCCCGGGCAGAGTCCTCGGAACGGACCACCAGGCAGCGATCCACTCCCGGGATCGGTGCGTGGTACTCGATCGTCTCGCCCGAGAGCGCCGAGCCGAATCCGGAAACGGTGTCCGTGGGGAGCGCGATCCGCATCAGTCGGTCCGGAATCGGAACGTGGTCTCGGACCGGAAAGTCTCTCCGGGACGCAGAACCGTCGACGGGAACGCCGCCTGGTTCGGCGAGTCCGGGAAGTGCTGCGTTTCGAGAGCGATACCGGACCGCGGGGCGTATCGGGCGCCGTCCTTCGCGGTCGCGGACGCGTCCAGGAAGTTGCCGGAGTACACCTGCAGGCCCGGCTCGGTGGTGTACACCTCCATCACGCGGCCGCTGGCCGGGTCGCTCAGGCGCGCGGCGAGCTTCGAGGCCCCGTCCCCCGTCCAGTCGTCGAGGACGAAGTTGTGATCGTATCCGCCCGCCAGCCGCAGCTGTTCCTCGTCGGCGTCGATCCGGCTGCCGATCGTCGTGGGCACCCGGAAGTCGAACGCCGTGCCCTCGACGTGCCGGAGCTCTCCGGTGGGAATCAAGGTCTCATCGACCGGTGTCATGCGGCTGGCCTTGAGCTGCAGGCGCTGGTCCATCACCGGGCCCGAATCGTGCCCCGCCAGGTTCCAGTACCCGTGGTGCGTGAGATTGACGACGGTAGGCGCATCGGTTTCCGCCTCGAAATCGAACTGCAGTTCGTTTCCGTTCGTGAGGGAAATCGTGACGGTCGTCTCGAGTCGCCCCGGGTAGCCCTCCTCACCGGCTTCGCTGACGCGCGAGAGCACCACGCTCGCCCGGCCCGCACCCGGGATGTCGAACGGGCTGCCGGGCACGGGCCCGGACACGGTCGTGAAGGCCTCCCACGGCTGTCGATCGAAGCCGCGCAGTCCGCCGTGCAGATGGTTGGGGCCGTCGTTGCGGGGGAGTTGGTACTGCGTGCCATCGAGAGCGAACTCTCCGCCGGCGATCCGGTTGGCGTAGCGCCCGATCAGCGCGCCGGCGTAGGAATCGCCGGCGAGGTATGCCCGGAGCGAGTCGTAGCCGAGCACGACGTCCGCCAGGTAGCCGTCTCGATCGGGCACCCGGACCCGCGTGACGATTCCGCCCCAGTCCGACAACTGCACCGTCATCCCGTGGTTGTTCCGTAGCGTGTACATCGTTACCGGCCGGCCTTCCGGCGAAACGCCCCACGGCTCGGACGTGATGGTCGGCGGGCCGGCGGCCCCGCGGTTCGATTCGTTGCTCATCTGATCCGCTCGTTCGTCCCCCGCAGGGCCGCAGGCGAGGAAGGAGAATGCAAGTGTGAGAACGGGCACGGCTGCTCGCATCGGTCGCTCCGAGGCGTGGATGACGGCTTCGGTACGCCGAACGTGACATGCGGCCCCGGCGGCGGCAACGGCGCGAGCCCGTGATCGGCAGCCCGAGTTCCCGCTACTTCCTGCCGAACCGGCAAAAAATCGAACACCGTCCGTGCCGCGAGTCGTGGCCGCAAAATCAAGTGTGACTGAGAGATACGGTTCGGGCACGGAACTGGCTCCTGTGCGAGCCCGGGTACGCGGCCGGCCACTGCCGCGGCGGACGACAACAGGAGCGGAACAAATGCCTCGAAGGTCAATTCTCAGATTCGCGCTGGCGGGGGTGGCAGGCATGGCCCTCCAGTTCCACGCGGAAGTCGTCTCGGCCCAGTCCCCCGCGAGCGGGCAGGGCACGCGGTTCGCGGCCGGCGGTACTGTGGGGTTCAACAGTGGAATGCAGATACTCGCCTTCGGGCGCGTCGCCGATTTCGCCGAAGGGTTTCCCGTCACGGTACAGCTGGGGCTCGGCTATACTTCGTCGGATGCCGGGGACCCGGCACTGGCGCGACGCGTGTTCATCAACAATGCCACGAACGGGATTCCGCGGGAGAGTGGCCATAGCTGGGACGTGACTCTCGATGCCCTGATCCCGGTGAACCTGCTGTCGCTGCCGAACGCGTACGTGCAGACCGGGCTGCGGCACTCGGCGTATACCGCGAACTTCGTCTACGTGGGCGGCAACGAGGACTTCGACATCAGCAGCTCGCACTGGGGGATCGGCGCGGGCCTCGGCAGCGACTTCCGACTCGGGTCGCGAACGGATCTGATGATGAACCTCGGGCTCGACTACTACTTTTCGAGCACGCTGACGGGGCACGACACCGCGTACAACCCGGACGGAACGGCGGTCAATCCGCGCGAAGACTACGGGTACGGCGATGCGGATGCCGCCGTCGGGCAGCCCAAGGTCCGGCCACGCCTTGCGACGGGGGTCCAGTACCGGTTCTGATCCGAAGCAGCCGTCGCGACGGTGGGGGTTCCCGGTCGCGATGACAGATTCGCCGGACCGGGTGCAAACGCCGTCGCATCCGCGTTAGATTGTACCGAATGACCGAGCCCCCTTCCTACCAGCGCTTTTTCGCCCAGCTCAAGCGGCGCAAGGTGTTTCGCGCCGCCGGCCTTTACGGGGCCGGGGCGTTCGCTGTTCTCCAGCTCGCCGACATCGTGTTTCCCGCGATCGGGCTTTCCGAGCAGGCGATCACCCGGCTCGTGGCGCTGTCCCTGCTGGGGTTTCCCGTGGCGCTGGTGCTCGCCTGGACGTTCGATCTGACGACGGGCGGCCTGCGGCGCACGGAGACGGCGGAGACGGCGGAGCTGGAAGCGATCACCATGCTGCCCCGCTCCGAGCGCTGGCCGGCGGGAATCCTGGCGCTCCTCGGCATCGGGCTTCTCATGACCGGCAGCTGGTGGGTCGGCATGCGCAGTTCCGGGACCGAGGCCACGGCCGAATCCACCGCGGATCCGGGCATCGTGAGGCGAGCCGATCCGGTGGAATCGATCGCGGTCCTGCCGTTCGTGAACATCGGGGGCGCAGAAGAAGACGAACCGTTCAGCGACGGGCTCACGGAGGAGCTCGGAAACGCGCTCGCCCAGATCGAGGGCCTGCAGGTTGCGGCGCGCAGCTCCGCCTTCTCCTTCAAGGACCGGGACGTGGATGTGCGCGAGGTCGGCGAGGCGCTGGGGGTGACCTCCGTGGTGGAGGGAAGCGTACGGCGGTCGGGTGGAAGTGTCCGGATTACCGCGCAGCTCAGTCGCACCTCTGACGGAATCCGCCTGTGGTCGGACAGCTGGGAGCGGGAGCTCACAGCCGCCAGCGTGTTCGCGATACAGGACGAGATCACGGCCGATATCGCGGAGGCCCTGACCCGGAAGCTGCGGCCGGGCGCCGAGTCGGCGTTCCTGGCCCGACGGACCGAAGACCTGGCGGCCTACGACCTGTACCTGCTCGGGCGGCACCGCTGGGCGACCCGGGACGCGACGGCGATTCACGAGGCGATCGGGTATTACGAACAGGCGATCGCTCGTGATTCGGGATTCGCGCTGGCCTGGGCCGGTCTGGCCGATGCGTGGAGTGTGCTGCCGTTCTTCGATCCCGCGGTGCCCGGCCGGGAGGCCTATCCGTCGGCGCTGGTCGCCGCGGAGCGCGCGCTGCTGCTGGAGCCGGGCCTCGCCGAGGCGAATGCGGCGCGCGGGATCCTGGCCACCGAATACGAATTCGACCTCCAGACCGGGCGCCGCCTGCTCCTGCGCGCCACCGACCTGAATCCCAACTACGCCCAGGCCTACGCCTGGTATTGCGAGGCGCTGGTGCTGAGCGGCGATGATGAGGGCGCTCTCGCGCCCTGTCGCAAGGCCGTGCAGCTGGACCCGGTCGGACTGATTCCGAACCTGCTGCTCTCCGTGCCGCTGTCGGGACTCGGGCGGCGACAGGAAGCTCTCACACAGATCGATCGGACACTCGATCTGCATCCGGGGGTCGCGATGGCGAGATTCTTCCACGCCGGGCTGCTGCTGCAGCAGGGTCTCTCCTCCGCGGCGGCCGAAAGCCTCGAGGCCCTCGGACGGGCCGCGGACTATTCCGATCCCGGCTCGCTGCGTCAGATCGCGGCGGCATGGCCGGGAACGGAGCCGTCACCCGACGCCATCGAAGCCGTGCGCCGCATGGAGCGCGAGGTCGGGGGGGGGCAGTACTACCTGGCGGCTCTCTACGACTGGGCGGGATCGGAGCAGGACGCGGTTCGCGTCGTGGAGGAGGCCGTGGCGGACCTCAATCCGTGGCTCGGGATCGCGGCCGTGTTCCCCGAATACGACGGATTGCGCGACAATCCTGGCTTTCAGGCGATACTCGAGCGGAAGGGCCTTCCGAACGGGAATACCGCCTGGAGAGCGAAGGCCGCCTCCGGCGCCGGGCTCAGAAAGTCCGGACCAGCGCCAGGCTCCCGTTGACCACCGACATGACGATCGCGGGCCCACCGGCTCCGATCGTTCCGTCCCACACGCCCGGCGCCGTCTCGGTGATCGGGAAGTCCGACACCATCGTTCCGCTGACCACAGTGCCGGCTATGGTGGCGTCCGCGGTCCCGGGCAGCCGGGCCGTTACCGAGCCGTTCACCGTCGCCAGGTTCCAGGGCCCCTCCAGCTCGGCGGCCTCCAGTCTCGCGTCCACCGAGCCGTTGACCGTCGCCACGGTCAGCAGGGAGCGGGTGCTCGCGGCGACCGAGCCGTTGACGGTGACCAGGGTGGCCGGGCGGCCCAGCCCCGTGGCTTCGATGTCCCCGTTCACCGCCACGGCCGTGTACCGAACGTCGGCCGGAAGCTGGACCACGAAGTCCACCGTGACCGGCGAGTCCCCGTTCTGCTCCCCTCCGCCCGGTTCGCAGCGATTCGGCGGCTCGCCGGGAACGTCCGGGTAGATCGCGCAGATCGTCACGCCGTCCCCGTGCGTCACCACCTGGATGTCCACGCTGGACGCGTCGCCGCCGTTGCCGCGCACCCGCGCCGTGACCGTCGCGGTTCTGCCGGAAACGGTCGTGGCCACGATCGAGCCGTTGACCCCCCGCACGTCCAGCTGATCCCCCGCCGCGATCGTGCCGGACCAGTCGAATTCCGGCTGGCCGGGCCCGGTCGGGCCGTCGTCGTCATCGCCGCACGCTACCGTCAGCAGCAGGAGGGGAAGCGCCACGAGGGCCGCGCGAGTTCGTCTTCGACGGCGACGGCGAAGTGCCGGGTGGGTCACGAGAGTCTCCCGCGCTGAGCTTCGAGATGCGTTACGGATCCAGCCATGGGCTCCAGCGGATGATCGAACTCCCCGCGCTCGGCGAAGTTCCTGTGTGCTACCTCGCGCGGTTGCCCGTGATTCGGGTGGTCGGAATCTTGACAGCGACTCGCGGACCTGACCGAATCCGACCGCCCGGAGGCGACATGCGACGGCCCTTCACGAACTCGATCCCATGCCGGCTCGCGCCGGCGATCCTGCTGCTCGCGTCGCCTCCCGCCGCCCGCCCGGCGGTCGCGGGCCCGGCGGTCGTCCGTGAGGCACAGGACGACCCGAGCCTGACCCGGCTGCTCCGCTACCCCGACATCCACCGCGACCGGATCGCGTTCGTCTACGCCGGGGACATCTGGAGCGTGGCCAGCACGGGAGGAACCGCGCGCCGGCTGACATCGCACGAAGGCATGGAGCTGTATCCGAAGTTCTCGCCCGACGGGCGGTGGATCGCCTTCTCCGGCGAGTACGATGGGACTCGCCAGGTGTACGTGATGCCCTCCGAGGGCGGCACGCCCACGCAGCTGACCTTCTACAACGACGTCGGCGCGATGCCTCCTCGGGGCGGTACCGACTACCGCATCTACGGCTGGACGCCGGACGGGGCGCACGTCCTGTTCCGCGCCAACCGTCTTCCATGGGGCGTCAGGCTCGGGCGCCCATATCGGGTGCCGGTCGCCGGCGGTCTCGAGACGCCGCTGCCGATTCCCGAGGCGGGCGGCGCGGACGTGTCGCCCGATGGCCGACACGTCGCGTTCACCCCGAAGGACCGGGAATTTCGAACCTGGAAGCGGTATCGCGGCGGCCGAGCACAGGACATCTGGGTGTTCGACCTCGCCACGAAACAGGCGAGGCAGATCACGGACCTGCCGGCGACCGACAACCAACCCGTCTGGCTGGACGAAACGATCTACTTCACCTCCGATCGGGAGTGGAAGCTGAACCTCTACGCGGTGAGCCCGGAGGGCGGGGAAGCGCGAAAGGTCACCAGCCACGATGAATTCGACGTGCTGTGGCCGAGCGGCGGGCCCGGAGGCGTGGTATACGAAAACGGAGGCTGGATCTGGCGATTCGACCCGGCCACCGGTCAGACGGCCCGGATTCCGATCCGTGTGGCGGGCGACCTGCCGCACACCAGGCCGCAGCGGATCGATGTCTCGGAGGGGATCCGGTCGACCGGAATCTCTCCGACCGGGGCCCGGGCCGTGTTCGAGGCGCGCGGCGACCTGTTCACCGTGCCGGCCGAGCACGGGCCGGTGCGTAACCTGACCCGCTCGCAGGGCGTCCGGGAGATGGACCCGGCCTGGTCGCCGGACGGTCGCTGGATCGCCTACCTGAGCGATCGCACCGGCGAGTACGAGATCTACGTTCGGGCGCGGGACGGATCCGGAGAGGAGCGGCGGCTGACCACGGACGGACAGGTGTGGCGCTTCCCGCCCGCATGGTCTCCCGATTCGAAGCGGCTGGCGTTCGGCGACAAACTGCAGCGGCTGCAGGTGGTCGAGGTCGAGAGTGGCCGGGTCACCGACGTGGACCGCAGCGACAGGAACGACATCACGGATTTCGCCTGGTCGCCCGACTCGCGCTGGCTGGCCTACCGGAAGACCGCCGACACCCGTCTGGCGCAGATCTGGGCCTGGTCGGTGACCGGCGGGAATCCGCGCCCGCTCACCGATCCCATGGTCGCCAGCCGGTCCCCCGCTTTCGATCGCCTCGGCCGGTACCTGTATTTCCTCTCCAACCGGGACATGAACCTCACGTTCAGCGACTGGGACGAGACTTTCGTGTACACGGGCCCCACGCGCCTGTACGCGGCGACGCTCGCCGCCGACGAGCCGAGACCGTTTCAGCCGCGGAGCGACGAGGAGTCCTCCGACCGTGCTGTCGACCAGGAAGACGACGAAGAGGAAACGGAGGTCGAGGTCCGGATCGATTTCGACGACTTCGAATCCCGCGTCGTGGCGATTCCCGGTCCTTCGGGTCGTTACGGCAGCCTGGACGCAACGGATGAAGGCCCGGTCTACCTGTTCGCGCCGACCGGGAGCGCCACGCCGCCGGCACTGAAGCGCTATCTGCTGGAGGACCGGAAAGAGGAAACGATTCTCGAGGCAGCCAGTTCCGTCCGCTACTCGGCGAACCGCGAGAAGGTGCTCTTCTCGGCGAATGGAAGCTGGGCGATCGCCGACCTCTCGGCCGGCCAGGAGGTGGCAGAGGGGGCGCTCGACCTGGCGGGCCTGCAGGTCACCGTCGATCCCCGGGCGGAATGGGCCCAGATGTACGAGGATGCCTGGCGGATCACCCGTGACTGGTTCTACGACCCCGGAATGCACGGGGTGGACTGGGCGGCGATGCGGGACCGCTATGCCGCGCTCGTGCCGCACGTCGCGCACCGCAGAGACCTGGACTACGTCCTCGGCGAGCTCGGCGGCGAGCTGAACGCCGGGCACGTGTACTTGCAGTCGGGCGACGAACCGGGACCCGAACGGGTCGATCATGGCCTGCTGGGCGCGGAGCTGGAAGCCGGGGACTCGGGCCGGTACCGGTTCACGAAGATCTTCCGGGGCGAGAACTGGCACGAGGACTTCCGTTCGCCGCTCACCGAGCCCGGCGCGAAGGTCGAGCAGGGGGAATACCTGTTCGCGATCGACGGGAACGAGGTGACGACCGCCGACAACCCCTACCGGTGGCTGCAGGGCAAGGCGGGTGCTCCCGTCGCTCTCCGGGTCGGCCCGCGAGCCGACGGGCGCGATGCGCGGGAGATCCAGGTGCGCCCGATTCCCCGCGAGACCAACCTGCGCTATCTGGACTGGGTGGAGGATCGCCGTCGCCGGGTCAGCGATGCGTCGGGTGGTCGGATCGGCTACGTGCATCTTCCCAACACTGCCGTGGAAGGGAACCGCGAGCTGTTCCGCAACTTCTATCCGCAAAGCGACTTCGAGGCGCTGATCATCGACGAGCGCTACAACGGCGGCGGGTTCATCCCCGTCGTGGCGATCGAACTGTTGAGCCGACCGGTGCTGAGCTACTGGGCGCGTCGCGGCATCGTGCCGATGCGCTCCCCGGGATTCGCGCATTCGGGTCCCAAGGCAATGCTGATCAACGGCCTCGCGGCCTCGGGGGGCGACGCGCTGCCCTACTATTTCCGGCAGCAGGGTCTCGGGACCCTGATCGGAACGCGGACCTGGGGCGGACTCATCGGGCTGTCCGGCACCCCGAGCCTCGCGGACGGCGGGGCGATGCTCACGCCGACCTTCCGCTTCTTCGTGGACGGCCGGTGGGAGGTCGAAAACGAGGGAGTGGCGCCGGACATCGAAGTCGTGGACCGCCCCGACCTCGTGGCGCAGGGAAGGGACCCGAGCCTCGAACGGGCGATCGCGGTGCTACTCGAGGAACTCGACCGGAATCCGCCGGTACCGGTGCGGGAACCGGCGCCGTGGGCAGACCCGAACGCGGGCGGGCCCTGACGCCCTTCCGCTCGACGCCCGAACGACCGATCTTTGTCCGTTATTCCGCGCCGGCCGAGGCGACGCGGAAACGTCTCATTCGTCACAGCAGGAGCGCCGATGCCGACACTCGCCGAGAGAATGCGGGCAAGCCACGTCTGGGGCGTGCTCGCCGTCTACCTCGGCGCGTCATGGGTGGTGCTCCAGATCGTGGACGTGGTCAAGCAGAACCTCGGCCTCCCGGACTGGGTGTTCCCCTTCGCGCTGCTGCTGCTCCTGATCGGCCTCCCGATCATCCTGGCGACCGCCCTGCTGCAGGGGCGCTCCCGAGCTGAAGGACCGGCCGGGCCGGCGACGGAAGCGGCCCTGACCGACAGCGGCCGCGTGCGCGAGCCGACCGGGGAGAACGCGCCCGCCGGCGGCCGTCTGTTCACCTGGCGGAACGCGCTCGTCGGAGGCGGTCTCGCCTTTCTGTTCCTCGCCGCCGTCACCGGCGCGTTCATGTACATGCGTTCTACGGGGATCGGACCGGTCGGCTCGCTGGTCGCCAAGGGCGTGCTCGAGGAGCGCTCGCGGGTGGTCCTCGCCGAGTTCGAAGCGGCCGACTCCGTGCTCGCGCGCACGGTCACCGAGTCCTTCCGGGTGGACCTCGCGCAGTCGCCGGTCGTGCAGCTCGTGGAGCCCGACTCGATCGAGAACGCGCTCGGGCGCATGGGCCTGCCGGAGGACACATCGCTCGACGAGGAGACGGCCCGCGAGCTCGCCCTGCGCGACGGGATCCCGGCGCTCGTCGCCGGCGAGGTGGCCGCGCTCGGCGCGGGGTACGTCCTGACCGCCCGGCTGGTGGCGGCCGGCGACGGGGCCGTGCTCGCCTCCGCCCGCGCCTCCGCCCGGGACGATGCCGCGCTGCTCGACGCGATCGACGAGGTTTCTTCGAAGTTGCGGGAGCGGGTCGGGGAGTCGTACACCTCGCTTCGCGAGAGCCCGTCGCTGGCGCACGTCACCACCGGCTCGCTGGAGGCGCTGAAGAAGTACACGCAGGCCTACGACGCCCGGCACCGGCAGGGCAACCCGGAGGCCGCCATCCAGCTCCTCGAGGAAGCGGTCGAGATCGATTCCACCTTTGCGCTCGCCTGGCGGGACCTGGGTACGATTCTCGGGAACGCCAACATGCTGGAGTCACGCCGTGTCGACGCGACCGCGCGTGCCTATCGGCACCGGGACCGGCTGACCGAGCGGGAGCGCTACGTGGTCGAGGCCTCCTACTACCAGGAGGTGACGGAGGAGCCGCAGAAGGTGATCGAGACGTGGGAAGCGGTCCTCCGCCTCGATTCCACGGATGCGCAGGCGCTCAACAACATCGGCTACACCTACTACCAGCTGGCGGACTGGGAGAACGCCCTGCGCTGGTACGCGCGCTCCCACGAGGAGGCGCCGGAGGTCCCGATGCATCTGGCGAACGTCGCGACGACCCGGGCGAACCTCGGAGAGCTGGCCGTCGCCGACTCGCTGTACGCGGCCCTCGACTCGCTGTCCGACAACCCGGACTGGGACCTCTGGCGGGCCGCCTTCCTGTGGCAGAAGGGAGACGAGGCGGGAGCGAGGGCCGCGCTGGAGGGCGTGCTGAGGGAGCACCCGAACCGGCCGGGCGCGACGTCGCGGGCTCGCGGCGGGCTGGCGTCCCTCGATCTGGTGCACGGGAAGCTGGCGCGAGCCACCGGCGCGATGAGCGGGCTGGCCGAGGGAGCGCTGGGGGCCGGGATGGACGGCATGGCGCTCCAGCTGCTGGTGAACGCGGCGCAATGGCGGCTCGACGTGACGGGCGACTCGGCGGGCGCGGTCGCCGACATCGAGGCGGCACTCGGGCGCGTCGACGTCGAGGCGATTCCGACGCTCGACCGGCCCTGGTTGGATATCGCACAGATTCTGCTGGAGGCCGGGGATATCGATGGCGGCAGGGAGGCGATCGAGCGCTGGTGGAACGAGACGCCCGACCTCCTGAAGCCGGCCTACGAGAAATATCGGGCGGAGGGCCGGGGCATGCTGGCACGGGCCGAAGGCCGGCCGCTCGAATCGCTCGAAGAGCTCCGCTCCCTGCCGCCGTGGCCCTGCGTGCCGTGCCGCCGGTGGGTCGAGGGACAGCTGCTGGACGAGGCCGGACAGGCGGACTCGGCGATCGCCTACTACGAGAGGTACCTCGTGGAGCCATGGAATTATCGGATCTGGCTCGACGCAAGCGCGCTCGCCTCCACCCACGAACGGCTCGGCCAGCTGTACGAAGAGCGAGGCGATCCGGAGAACGCGGCGCTCCACTACGCGCGCTTCGTCGAGTTGTGGGAAGGAGCGGACCCGGAGCTCCAGCCGCGGGTCCGCGACGCGCAGGAGCGGCTCGAAGCGATCGTGCGGGAGCGCGGATGATCGGCGGCCGCACGCTGCTCCAGGTCCTCGGGCTGTACGCGGCCGGCTCGTGGCTCGTCCTGCAGGTCGTGGACGTGCTGAAGGACAACATGGGGCTGCCCGACTGGGTGTTCCCGTTCGCGTTCGTGCTGCTGCTGATCGGGCTCCCGATCATCCTGGCCACGGCGGTGGTGCAGAGCCGGCTCGCGAAACCGGCTGTCGCAGGTGGCGAAGAAGGCGTCGGGGCGTCCGGCCTCGCAGCGGAAACCGCCGAAGTGGCCTCACCGGCCTCGGCCGAGATCCGCGGGCTGTTCACCTGGCGGAACGCGCTGCTCGGGGGCGGGCTCGCCTTCCTGTTCCTGGCCCTGGCGACCGGGGCGTTCATGTACATGCGGGGAGCGGGCATCGGGCCGGTCGGCTCGCTGGTGGCCGCCGGCGTGCTGGAGGAGAAGGCCCGGGTCGTGCTCGCGGACATCGGGGCGGACGAGCCGGCGCTCAGCCGGACAGTGACGGAGTCTTTCCGGGTGGACCTCGCGCAGTCGCCGGTGATCCGGCTCGTCGGGTCCGACTCGATCGCCGACGCCCTCGCACGCATGGGGCGTGGCCCCGACTCCGGCCTGGACGAGGCGACGGCGCGCGAGCTCGCGCAGCGGGACGGGATTCCGGCCGTGATCGCCGGAGAACTGGCGACGCTGGGCTCGGGATACGTGCTCACGGCGCGGCTGGTGGACGCGTCCGACGGCACGGTGCTCGCCTCGGCGCGCTCCGCGGCGCGGGACGACGAGGCGATCCTCTCGGCGATCGACGAGGTGTCGTCGCGGCTGCGCGAGCGGATCGGGGAATCCTACACGTCGCTCCGCGGCACGCCCGAGCTGGCGCACGTCACGACAGGATCCCTCGCGGCGCTGAAGAAGTACACCGAGGCATACGACGCCCGCTTCCGGGACGAGGATCCCGAAGCTGCCGTGCGCCTGCTCGAGGAGGCGGTCGCGATCGACTCCACCTTCGCGCTCGCCTGGCGGGACCTCTCGACGGTTCTCGACAACATCGGGCGGGACCGGGGACGGCAGGCCGAAACGCTGGAGCAGGCGTACCGGTACCGGGACCGGCTGAGCGAGCGCGAGCGGTACCTGGTCGAGGCCTCGTATCACAGCGAGCTGACCCGCGACTGGCAGAAGGCGACCGAGGCGTACCAGGCAATGCTGCGTCTCGACCCCGACGACGCCCAGGCCCTCAACAACATCGGGGCGAACTACTACGCGCAGGCGGACTTCGAGAACGCCCTGGTCTGGTATCGGCGATCGCACGCCGCCGCGCCCGACGTCTCCCTGCACCTCGCCAACGTCGCGATTACAGAGGCGAATCTCGGGAATCTCGACTCGGCTTCGGCCCGCTACGCCGAGCTCGATTCGTTCCCGCCGAATCCCCTGTTCGAGGAGTGGCACGCCCAGTTCCGCTGGCTGGCCGGCGACGAAGAGGCGTTCCGGGCCGCGCTCGAGCGATACCAGGAGACGTTTCCGGGTGGCGGCCGCGTCTCGTCCCGCGTGACACGGTCGCTGGAGGGTCTCGAGCTCCTCCACGGCCGGGCCCGCGAGCGGCTCGCGGAGGCGGAGGAGCGTGCCGAGCGAAGCGACCTGGCCGGGGACGTGCGGGAATCCGTCGATTCCCGGCTCGACGCGGCCGAGATCCGGCTGGACGTCTACGGGGACACGGCCGACGCCGTCGCGACCATCCTGGATGCGATCGCGCGGATCGAGGCCGACATGGCCGCCGTCGAAGACCCGCCCTGGTGGCGGATCGGAAACATGTTCTTCGACGCCGGGGACGCCGAGCGGGGCCGCGCGTATCGGGACAGCGCGTGGCAGAGGTCGCCGGAACCTATTCGGCGCTGGCGGGCGACCGAGCGGTCCGCCGATCTGCGATACAGGGCCGCGCGGGCCGAGGGCACGCCCGAGGAAGCGCTGCAGCACCTGCGTGCGCTGCCGCCCGCGTGGTGCGCGCCATGCCGGCACCGGGAAGAGGCGGAGCTGTTCGACGCGGCCGGCCGCGCGGATTCGGCGCTGGTCTATTACCGGTTGTATCTGGACACGCCGTTCAACTTCCGGTTCTGGGAGGACGTCGTGATGCTCGCCCGCACGCACGAACGGCTCGGACAGCTGTACGACGAGCGCGGAGATCTCGAAAACGCGGCGCTCCACTACGCCCGGTTCGTCGAGCTGTGGGCCGACGCCGATCCGGAGCTCCAACCGCGCGTGCAGGCCGCGCAGGCCCGACTCGAGGAGATCGTGAGGGAGCGCGGATGACCGACCGGAACCTCTGGCAGGTTCTCGCCCTGTACGCGGGCGCCTCCTGGGTCGTGCTCCAGGTGGTGGACGTGGTCAAGCAGAATCTCGGGCTGCCGGACTGGGTCTTCCCCTTCGCGCTCCTGCTGCTGCTCATCGGGATCCCGATCATCGTGGCCACGGCGCTGGTGCAGGGACGGCGGGTTCGGACGGTCGGCGAGGCCGCGCCCGTCGCCGAGCTGACGGCCTCGAGTCCGCGGCCGGACACCCCGGCCGCAGCCGACCCGGCCGCGCATCACAAGCTGTTCACCTGGAAGAACGCGCTGCTCGGCGGCGGCCTCGCCTTCGTGATGCTCTCGATCGTCACCGGCGGCTTCATGTACATGCGGAACGCCGGGATCGGACCGGTCGGGTCGCTCGTCGCCAAGGGCCTGATCGACGAGAGGTCGGAGATCCTCGTCGCGGACTTCAAGTCGGCGGACGAGATGCTGGGGCGGATGGCATCCGA
>Ga0209536_100005688_pt1 | contig 19295 bp, 20 predicted proteins | sample DeeMarSeWOR28_12_FD_187461 | JGI IMG/M metagenome (GOLD analysis project Ga0209536, IMG submission 187461) | Marine sediment microbial communities from White Oak River estuary, North Carolina - WOR-2-8_12 (SPAdes) (version 2) | ecosystem: Environmental > Aquatic > Marine > Intertidal zone >... | reverse complement strand
TGATTGATCTGCGCAACCGCCTGCGACGCGCCAGCGGGCAGGCAATCACCGCCCGCTTCACTGGTGCTCGCGGCCACAAAGCAGCCGCCAGGCAGCAAAGGGTCGCAGACCATTTGGGCAATCGAATTCAGGTAGGCGCGCAGGCGCGAGCGAAAGCTCTGGTTCGGCGCGTGCAACTCATCGAGGTGTGGGCTGCCGTGCTTGCTCACGTAGTGGTTGAGCGCGCTAACGAACAACGCTTCCTTATTGCCAAAGGCGGCATAGAGGCTGGGCTTGTTGATACCCATGGCATGGGTGAGGTCACTGAGCGACGTGCCACTGTAACCGTTCGACCAAAACACTTTCATCGCCGCGTCGAGGGCGATTTGCTTATCAAACTCGCGTTGGCGTCCCGCAACCATTGGCTCACCTCAACAAATGTCCCAGGCCATGCTTGACATTATATACCGACCGGTACACAATGCAAATATGTACCGAACGGTACAGACAACACAGTCTTCACGAACCTGGGAGTAGACACGATGAACAAGCTGAGCGGAAAAACGGCGGTGATAACAGGCGGCAACAGTGGCATGGGCTATGCCACAGCGCGCAAATTCAGAGAGTTAGGTGCCAACGTTGTGATCACCGGACGCAATGCCCAGGCGGTGGACAAGGCCGCGACCGAGTTGGGGGTGATGGGTTTGGTTGCCGATCAGGCCAACCTGAGCGATGTCGAGGCACTGGTCGGTCGGGTTAAGGAAGAATTCGGGGCCGTGGACGTCCTGTTCATCAACGCCGGCGTAGCCGCCTTTGCGCCCGTTGAACACCTGACCGAAGAACAGTTCGATACCACCATGAATGTCAACTTCAAGGGGGCTTTCTTCACGCTGCAGAAGTTCCTACCCATTCTTCGCGAGGGCGCATCGGTGATTAACCTGTCGTCTATCAACGCCTACACCGGAATGCCAAACACCGCGGTGTATGCCGCCAGCAAGGCGGCGTTGAACTCCCTGACGCGCACTGCTGCCTATGAACTCGCACCGCGCAAGATTCGCGTTAATTCCGTAAACCCGGGTCCAACCAATACCGCGATATTTGGCAAGCTGGGCATGCCCGATGAGGCAATACAAGGGTTCGCATCCGCGATGCAAAACCGAATCCCCCTCAAGCGATTTGGCGAACCTGAAGAAGTCGCCACCCTGGTCGCCTTTCTGGCCTCTGACGACGCCAGCTTCATTACCGGTGCTGAATACAACATCGACGGGGGAACCAATTTGAATCCACTTCTGCAGTAACGGTGCAGGGTATCTGTCCGAGGCGACTTGAGGGGTGCGTACCTGGCGGTCCCCCACAAAGTAGGTCGACGATGAGTGAGCGAGGAGGCCACGGAGGCGGCTGGATCGCTCATCGTCGACCGCTTGGTGGTCGGGAGCAGCCATACAAAGGCGTGGCATCTTTGGACTGCTATTGGCCGCCTCCGGTACTACCCAAGAACATGGGGGCAGATCCATTTTCAACGATGAAAATAGATCTGTCCCCGACCGCTGATTTTGGCGTTTGTTCAGACGACGACTGAACGCCGAGGGCTACCACAGCGCCAGCAATCGGCCAGCCTCGACTTTTGATTCGAAGTGCTTGAGCGGGTGACTGCCTTTCTCGATGCATTCACCGGTTTTGATGTCGAACACCCAATTGTGTTTGGGGCAGGTGAGCTTGTCGCCCTTGCAGGCCAGTTCCGGAATGTTGGTGACTTGATGGGGACAGCGACTGTCGTAAACACGCACGTCATCCTCAGAGCGATAGATGAACAGGCTGCGCCCATCGCTGTCGCTATAGGTGACTTCGCCGACCGGCACCTCATCCAGTGCCATGATGTCATGCCAACGTTCCGCTGCCCCCAGCGAATGGGGGTGAAACTCCGGGATATCCATGTCGAGAATGATCTCGATCGCCCACACGATCTTGGCTAGACCCAAGGCGGGGAAGGCCATCAGCAATGCATCGAGTATTTCGTCGGGCGTACAACCATCGCGCAGCGCGCGCGACAGATACTGACGCAGGCCGCCTTCGGTCTGCGCGTGCACCTTGGTGATGACCGAGATCAGGTCGCGCGTCTTGGGGTCGAGGTGTTTGCCGGATTCTTTGAGAAACTTGAAGTAATGCTTAACCGTGTCGCCGCGTGCGGCGACCAGATAGTTCAAGGCGTCGCTCATTGGATTGAGTCCTTCACAGTTGCATTGATTTGGGGTCGTGCGGGAAAGCTATGAATTCTACATCGTTCCGGATTGTCACGCGCCGCCGGCCTGAGTTTTGGCTTCCGCGCGCGCCCCACCGGACCACCAGATGCGACAGGCCCCTTCGTCGGAGACCATGCAAGGGCCTACAGGTGTGCGTGGCGTACAGGCGGTGCCATAGAGCTTGCATTCAGTCGGATAAATCTTGCCTAGGACCACGCGAGCACAATCGCAACCCGGGGGCATCTGGCCGGCGCGCTTGCGGGCTTCGTCGGCATAGGAAGGCAGGTGCTGGCGCGCATCGTGGGCAGCGTACGCGGCCGCCAATGCGTAGCCGGAGTTGGGTATCGTGCCGATCCCGCGCCAGTTGGCGTCGACGACATCCATGGTCTGGGTCAGAAAGGTCTTGGCTGCGGCGTTACCGCCTGGCTTGACCACTTCCGGGTAGCAGTTGTCTAGAAACGGACGGTTCTCAATGAGCTGGCGCAGGGCGGAGTAGAAGGCTGCCAGTAGGGATTCCGGATGAAAGCCGGCGACCGCGGCGGGAATCCGGTGTTTGTCACACACAAAGGCCCATTCCTCCGGGCCCATCACCGTGGATACGTGGCCCGGCGCCACCAGGGCGTCAAACCCTGGTTCAGCGGAGTCGAGCAGCAGCGCCACCGCCGGCCAGGTGAGGCGCCCGGAGAGCAGTACGAATAAGTTATCCGGTGCACCTTCGGCGAGCATGGCCGCCACGGGCGCCGTCGTGGTCTCAAAGCCCGCGGCAAAGAACACCACCGGCCTGGCCGGATTGCTGTGCGCGATGCTGACAGCTTCGGCGGGTGAGGCGATCGGTCGTATGTCGGCGCCCGCGGCCTTGGCGTGCTCCAGCGAACGGATCTCCCTCTTCGACACGTTCACAGGCACGCGCAACATGTCGCCGAATGCGACAAGGGTCACCTCTTCATTGAGCGCGAGCTGGATGGCTTCGTAGATGTCCTCTTCAGGACAAATACAGACGGGACAGCCTGGCCCTGGGATCAACTCCACCTGCGGCGGCAATGCGCCGCGCAACCCCGACATGGTGATGGCACGTTCGTGCCCGCCGCAGACGTTCATGATACGCACCCGCTCGGGCAACGGTAGGCGCTGAATACGCTGCAACCATGTCCTGGCGCTCGTGCTCACGAGGTCGCGTGACGATGATGATGCTCGTGCAGGTGTGCCTCAGAGTGCGCGTGGTCATGACCGTGCAGCGCCGCGCCATCGGGTTGCACCATTGGGATCACGGTCTGATCCTCGGCCAGCCGCTCTTTGTGGGCCTGCAACTCGTGGCGCAGCCAGCCCAACCAGGCGTCCATACCGTCCGTTTTCTTGGCCGAGACTTCGAGCACTGCGGCGTTGCTGGCCAGCTGGCGCAGGCACGTTTCGGCTTTGGCGCAGTCGAAATCGCCGAGGACTTCCAACAGGTCGCACTTGGTGAGCAGTACCAGGTCGGCGGCGCGGAACATGACGGGGTATTTGGCCGGCTTGTCATCGCCCTCGGTGACGGAGAGCAGCGTGACGTTGCGATGGTGGCCTAGGTCGAAGCTGGCGGGGCAGACCAGATTGCCCACATTCTCGATGAAAACAATATCCAGATCGTCGAGCTTGAGGTTATGCAACGCACTGTGGACCATGTGCGCGTCGAGATGGCAGGCGCTGCCCGTGGCGATCTGAATGGCGGGTACCCCTTTGGCGCGAATACGCTCGGCGTCGTTTTCGGTCTCCAGGTCTCCCTCTATCACCGCGATCCGAACATCGTGCTTGAGCGCCTCGATGGTGGCCTCGAGTAACCGCGTCTTGCCCGAGCCCGGTGAGGACATCAGATTGATCGCCAGTATCCCGCGGGCGTCGAAGTGGGCGCGATTATGGGCGGCCTGATGATCGTTTTCGGAGAGCAGGTTCTGCAGGACGCTGATCGCGGCCTTGCCGTCTTCGGTTTTGGCCAGCTTGCCATCCGCGCGGACGAGATGCTCGTTACCAGGCGTGACGTTACAACCGCAGGTATCGCACATGGGTCCTCTCTCCTCGGCTGGTGTCGAGGGTTGAACTTACCGGAAAGTCTTCGGGCGAGACAAGTGATTCAGGTCATCAATTCTGATGTACCTGGCGTGCATCTTGCTTGGCGAGCGTGGAATCAGTCTCCAGTTCGACGCTGGCGAGCAGCAGTTCGTCGCCGCTGAGTAGTTGCGTCTTCCATGCGCCACACTCACCGCAGACCAGATGGTTGGGTTTGACCTCGCTCTCGGCGCCACACTCGCGGCAGCGCACCCGCACGGGCAGCGACTCGATGACCAGGGCTGCTTCCTGGGCCACGCCACCGGCGCTCGCTAGCGGAAAGGCCTGTTGCAGGAGGTGAGCTTCAACGCCCGACAGTGGTCCGATGCGCAGCGTGATCTTGCTGACCGCGCAGGCACCATGCTCGCGCGCCAGCGCAGCGACCTGGCGCATCAAACCCTGGCAGACAGATAGTTCATGCATGGTCGTGGCTCAGGCGGCTAGCCCCCCACGAGCTCGTCCATGGCGCCGAGCATCTCGTCGTAGACTTCCCAGGCGGTGCGCGCTTCGTCGGCGGTCATCTTCTGGATGGCATAGCCGACGTGCACCATGACGAAATCGCCACAGGCAATGGGTTGGTCCTGGATCATGAACAGATTGACGTCACGCTCAACGCCCTTGGCGCTGCAGCGGGCGTTGTAGCCGTTGATTTCGAGGACCTGCATTGGGATTCCAAGGCACATGGGTTCAGTTCCTGATTTCGCTCTGTTATGGGTTCTTGTTCAGCGTTTGCGGCAACGCTAGCCCGATTATGCGGCGGATTCGTTGACGCCCGTCAATAAAACGTAGCTTTTTGGTTGGAGTTGGAAGCCGCTGGTGGCACATAGGTGCTGAGCCCCCCGGACGGTCGCCAGGGGCTAGACTTAAGTGAGAGGGTTACACCCGATCTCAGTACGGGAATAGACAGGAGAAATCTAGACCGTCATGACTGAGCAAACGCGATTGCCTGTCGGTGCACTGTATCAACATTGCGACCTCGATGGGCTCGACTTCGAGACCACTGCCGATTTGGCGGAGCAGAGCGCGATCCTGGGACAGGATCGCGCGCTCGACGCCTTGCGCTTCGGCGTGGGTATCCAACAAAGCGGATTCAATCTGTATGTGCTAGGTCCACCCGGATTAGGCAAGCTCACCGTGGTACGCCAGTACCTGGAGGACAAGGCCGCAGAAGGTCCTGCGCCCGATGACTGGTGCTACGTCAACAACTTTGACGACGCCAACAGGCCGCGCGTGTTGCGCCTGCCCAACGGCATGGGGGCGCAGTTGCGTCAGGACATGCAGCAGTTCGTCGAGGATCTGCTCACTGCCGTTCCAGCGGCATTCGAAAGCGATGAGTACCAGGCGCGCATTAAGGAAATCGAGCAGGAGTTTCATGAGCGCCAAGAGCAAGCGTTCAGCCAGCTCAAGGACCGCGCCGAGAAGGAACAAATCGCGCTGCTACATACGCCTGGCGGATTTGCATTTGCGCCCATGCGCGACGGTGAAGTCATTAGTCCGGATGACTATCAAAAGCTGCGTGAGTCGGAGCAACAGCGGATTGAGCAACTCGTAGCAGAATTGCAGGAGCAATTGCGAGCGATCCTGCGCCAGGTTCCCCAGTGGCGCAAGGAAACGCGTGCACGGGTCAAACAACTCAATCGTGATACCGCCATGGTGGTGGTTTCACATGAAGTGGATGAGCTGCGCGAACGCTACAAACAGCAAGAGGACGTGCTCAGTTGTCTGGACGCGGTCGAGAAAGACGTGGTGGAGCACGTCGATGATTTTCGCCACGAAGAGGAAGGCGAGAATCCGCTGCTATCTGCGCTAGGTACGGCGCGGCAGCCGTCCTACCGCCGCTATCAGGTCAATGTGCTGGTGGGCCATACCGATTCGGGTCAGGCGCCCATCATCTATGAGGACAACCCCACCCATAGCAACCTGGTCGGGCGCGTCGAGCACCAGGCGCAAATGGGTGCGCTGCTCACCGATTTCACCATGATCAAACCGGGCGCTCTGCACCGGGCCAATGGCGGTTACCTGATTCTGGATGCACGCAAGGTGCTTATCCAGCCCTATGCCTGGGAGGCGCTCAAGCGCGCGCTGCAGTCGCGGGAGATTCGGATTCAGTCGTTGGGTGAGATGCTCAGTCTGATCAGTACAGTATCGCTGGAGCCCGAACCGATTGCGCTTGACGTCAAAGTGGTGTTGATGGGCGAGCGGCTGCTCTACTATTTGTTGTGCGAGTACGACCCCGAATTCGCCGAGCTGTTCAAAGTCGCTGCCGATTTCGATGACCGTATGCGCCGCGATGCGCAGAGCACCCAGCTCTATGCCAGACTCATCGGCACGCTAGTGCGCAAGGCTGATCTCAAACCCTTCGATCGAGGCGCTGTAGCGCGTGTCATCGAGCGCAGCGCGCGCATGGTGGGCGACGCCCGCAAGTTGTCTGCGCACATGGGTCAAATCACCGACTTGCTGCACGAGGCCAACCACTGGGCTGCTCAGAACGGGCACGACCTGGTTCGCCGTGACGACGTCCAGCGTGCGATTGATGAGCAGATCCATCGCTCGGATCGCATCCGGGAGCGGGTCCACGAAGAGATACACCGCGGTACCGTTTTGATTGACGTCAGTGGCGCACGGGTTGGGCAGGTCAATGGTTTGAGCGTGATGCAGCTGGGCACGTTCATGTTTGGGCAGCCATCGCGCATCAGCGCCACCGTGCGCATGGGCGAGGGCGACGTCGTCGATATTGAACGCGAAGTCGAGCTTGGCGGCCCGATTCACTCCAAGGCGGTGATGATTCTGTCCAGCTATCTCGGTGCGCGCTATGCCATGAGTAAGCCGCTGTCGTTGCGCGCCAGTCTCGTATTCGAACAGTCCTACGGCATGATCGAAGGCGATAGCGCGTCGGTGGCCGAGTTGTGCGCGCTGCTGTCCGCGGCCGGTGAGGTGCCGGTGAAGCAGTCTCTAGCCGTGACGGGCTCGATCAATCAGCATGGTGATGTGCAGGCGATCGGTGGCGTCAACGAAAAGATTGAGGGCTTTTTCGATGTGTGCAAAGCCCGCGGTCTGAGTGGCGAGCAGGGCGTCATTATTCCGGAGTCGAATGTTGAGCATCTCATGCTGCGCGAGGACGTGGTTGAGGCTGTGGATCGAGGAGAATTTCATGTCTTCGCCGTCAAGACGGTGGAGCAGGCGGTGGAGCTGTTAACGGGACTGCGTGCAGGTGAGCGCGACGAGCAGGGCGAGTACACCGAAGGCAGCCTCAACCGTCGTGTCGAGGACCGCTTGTTGACGTTCGCCGAATTGCGCCACGAGTTCAGGGAGACGCAGAAAGCGAAGGACGAGGAAGATGACGCCGAAGGCGACGAAGGACAGCACTGAGCCCTCGCTCGAGCAGCGAGTGCGTCGCGTCCTGCTGGCGATGGATAATCCACGCGCAGGCACGGAGGCTCTAGAAGCGGCGGTGGAGCTGGCGCACCAACTGCGGGCTGAATTGCGTGCGCTGTTTGTTGAAGACGTCGACTTGCTACGGCTGGCGGCGCTGCCTTTTGCCAAGCAGGTCGTGACGCAGTCGGGTACCGATTCGACGCTGGACCCAGACAAGCTCGAACGTGCCTTGCGTGCTCAGGCCGAAGACGCGCGCAAAGGGCTGCGCACTAGCGCCGAGCGGGCGCGGGTACGGTGGTCATTTGAGATCGTGCGCGGTCGCGCGGTCGAAGCCCTGCTGTCAGCATCTGCGGAGACCGACTTGCTGATCGTCGGTCGCGGGCGTGAGTTGCACGTACAGCGGCTGGTAACGCGTGGTCGGCGGGTCACCGTGGCCGAAGTAGACCAGGCACCGGTGGCCGTTCTCTATCCAGCGTTGTCCGGCGCAGAGCGCGTGCTGAGCGTTGCGGTGGGGATGGCGCGCGCGGCCGGGCGACCGCTCGTGGTGCTGCTCGCCGAACCGGATGAAAAGGCTGCCGCCGCTCGACGCGATCATGCTCAGCGTGTCCTCGATGCGCTGGGCGCGAGTGCCCGCTTTCGTACCATCGTCGATGCGGATCCGTTGACGATTGCCGGTGCCGTGCGCGACACCCGTGCCGAGCGCCTCGTGGTCGGTGTCGAGGCGCAAACCGATACCGAGCGTCGGATCGAGCACCTGTCCAGAGCGGTGGCTTGTCCGCTCGTCATGGTGCGTTGAGTGATGGTGTTTTCGAGCGCAACGAGACACGGGCCACTGTTGTCTGCCGCTATGGCGGTTGCGCTGTCGTGCACCGACGCCGCACTGGGATTCGATGGCAGCTACCGGTATCAGGCGCAATTCGAACGCGAGTCCAAGCCCCATTTCGGTCGCCCCCATGATCTCGCGTTGAGCCCCAACGGTCGTTACCTCTATGTCGCTGACATGGACAATCACGAAGTGAAGGTGCTGGACCCGTTTAGCCTAGACATCCTGGGTTCGATCGGGCGCGGCGAGCTGCGCTCCCCGCATGATGTGGCCTTTGACCTGGAGGAGCGCTTGTACGTCGCCGATAGTGGCAACAACCGGATCATGCGCTTCAAGGTGGAAGGACGTCGCGTACTGCGCACGGAAGTTTTCGCCGACGATCTGGCCAGCCCTGAGGGCGTCGCCGTGGATGCCTATTCGAGGGTGCACGTAGTGAACACCGCCTCTGATACGCTGGTGCGCATAGATCCGGATGGGGGCCGCCGCGCCATCGGGGGGGGCGCGGCGATCGTGGCCAGATTCTCGCGTCCACATGACGTGGATATTGGATGGAATCAACTGGTCTATGTTTCCGATCCAGGTCGCGACCGCATTCAGGTCTTCGATGCCGAGCTCAATTTCATTCGTGCATTGGAGGCGCCACGCTATTTGTTTCGCCAACCCAAGTACCTGGCGACCAATGAACAGGGGTGGCTGTTGGTGGCCGACGAAGACAATCATCAGGTTAAGATCTTCGATCAGCGTTATGATCTGATATGCGTGATTGGTGATGGGACCCAAGGCATTGGCCCACACCGCTTGCGCAAGCCGGAAGGTGTAACGAGTCGTGACGATATCGTTTGGGTATCGGATACTTATAACAATCGCATTGTGCGGTTCAGGTTGACACCAGGTTCCGGCGCGCGCGTAGTGCCACCGGTCATGGATTTTGGACGCTGATGGCTTCGAGTCGGCCGCAATTTTCTTGGTGACCACCGTGCACGGCGATCTGATGCGGGGTTCCGCCCCCGCACGACGGGATACTTTTCTTTGTGTGCACAAAGAAAAGTACCCCGTCCAAGCCGCGTAGCGGCGGGCGGAAGGATTTTGATCTTGATGGGAGCTAGGTATTCCGGCGTTCGCTATTGCCACGTCGAGCCTAGAAAAAAAGTCCCCGCATCAATGATGCTCCTCCGTTGACCCCGTCAATGGCACAAATACCACCGGCAACACACTCTTTTTGTGCAGCGTGCCCTCCGCGTCTTTTTCGATGACCAACAACTCCTGCCCGTAGTATTGGCCACCCACTGGTATGACCAGCACGCCACCCGGCTTGAGTTGCTCAATCAACGGATCCGGAACATGGCTGGCGGCAGCGGTGACGATGATGCTGTCGTAGGGGGCATGCTCGGGCCAGCCGAAGTAGCCGTTGCCCACTCGCACCTCAACATTGTCATAGCCCAGGCGCTGTAAGCGCTCTTTCGCTTGTTCGCCCAAGGCGTCGACAATCTCGATGCTGTAGACCTGCTTGACCAGGCAAGCGAGCACGGCCGCCTGGTAACCCGAGCCGGTACCGATCTCCAATACAGTGTGTTCAGGGTGTGGGTCGAGCAAATCGGTCATCAGGGCGACGATATAAGGTTGTGAGATTGTCTGGCCATGGCCGATGGGTAACGGGTGATTGGCGTAGGCGCTGGGCTGCAGATCTTCGGGGACGAATTCGTGACGCGGTACGCTGCGCACCGCCTCGATGACACGTTCCGAGAGTTGGGTACGACCCGTGTAGGTACGCGTATCGGCGACCTCGGCTCGGATCTGCTCGAGCAGCCGCTCACAGCGTTCGCGAAACGTCGAGCTCACGCGGTGCCTTCCTGCCACGAGCTCAAGTAGGCCTTCTGCTCGGGGGTGAGCTCATCGATCGCAATGTTCATTGCCGAGAGCTTGAGTGTCGCGACCTGTTCATCGATCGCGGCAGGTACCGGCCAGACCTGTGCGCTCAGAGAGCGTCCTTCCGCTGCCAGGTAGGCGACGCTCAGCGCCTGGTTGGCGAAGCTCATATCCATGACCGCGGCGGGGTGACCCTCTGCAGCCGCCAAGTTGACGAGCCGGCCCTCGGCCAGCAGCCGCAACACGCGTCCGTCTTTGAGGTGGTATTCATCGACGTGCGGGCGAGGGCGCTCGACACGTGTAGCAAGCCCGCGCAGGGCTGGGATGTTGATCTCGACATCAAAGTGGCCGGAGTTGGCCATGACGCAGCCGTCTTTCATTACGGCGAAGTGCTCGGCGTCCACCACATGTTTATCGCCGCTGGCTGTGACCACGAAGTCACTCTGGGCGGCCGCATCGCGCAAGGGCATTACCCGAAAGCCGTCCATGGCGGCTTCCAGTGCACGCAGCGGTTGCACTTCGGTGACAATGACATGAGCACCTAGACCGCGGGTGCGCATGGCGATACCACGTCCGCACCAGCCGTAGCCAACGACCGTGAGCACTCTGCCGGCCAGCAGAATATTGGTAGCGCGCAGCAGACCATCGAGTGTGCTCTGGCCGGTGCCATAGCGGTTGTCGAACAGGTGTTTGGTCAAGGCGTCATTGACCGCAATGATGGGATACTCGAGCGCCTTGGCCTTGGCCATGGCCCGCAGGCGAATGACGCCGGTGGTCGTTTCCTCGGTGCCGCCGATGAGGTTGCGGAGCAACTCGCGTCGGTTCTTATGCAGCTCTGAGACCAGGTCAGCACCGTCGTCCAGCGTTATGTGCGGTTGGTGATCCAAGGCGGCGTTGACGTGCTTGTAGTAGGTGGCGGTATCTTCACCCCGGCGCGCGCAGACCGGGACGCCGAAGTCCGCAACGAGCGCCGCCGCCACGTCATCCTGGGTGCTCAATGGGTTGCTCGCAGACAAGACGACGTCGGCACCGCCGCTTTTGAGTGTGCGGGCGAGGTTGGCGGTTTCGGTTGTGATATGCAAACAGCCGCTGATGCGCAGGTCTTGCAGGGGCGTGTCGCGGGCAAAGCGTTGTTCGATTTGCTGCAGCACCGGCATTTCGCGCCAGGCCCAGTCGATGCGCGCGCGCCCATCACTGGCGAGGCTGGCATCTGTGATATCGGATGTCATAGTCATGGCAAACCCTATTCGTCGGGAGACGTGTCGTCCATAAACTCAAACACGTCACCCATGGTTTGTTGCGAAACACGAATGCCGTAGAGTTCGTGTAGCCGCTGCCGCGCATCGCTGAGGTTCGTTGGTCGCGGGCTCATCTGCGCCACGAACGCTCCAAGGTCCTCGATGACCGCCCAGGGATAAATGATCCAGCGCCAGGCTCGGGTGCGTCTGGCGACGAAGTCGACGGCGAATGTCGTTGTCGACTTTTCATGCAACACACCAGTGCGCAATGAACCCGGCTGGAATGTCGCCAGGTAATCGGCCAGCGCCTGTAGGGTGTCGCCGCTATCGTTGACATCGTCGACAATCAACACGCGACGTCCGCGAATATCCGCGCGCAGAGGATAGCGGATGATCACTTCGCTCTGCTTTTCCGTGGCGGTGTAGTGTTCCACTCGGATGCTGGTTAGATCGGTAACGTGCAGAAAATCACACACGATACGTGCAGGCGCATAGCCACCGCGACCGACGGCAATGACCAGCTCGGGCCGAAACCCACTTGCCTTGATGGTGCGTGCCAGTTGTCGGCTCAGGCTATAGACCGTAGACCACGACACCAGCGTGCAGCGCGGTGGTGTTGACATCGTTCGCTCGATTCACGCCTTTCTATAAATGAAGCGTAGCCCATCCCAAGGCTGAAACGAGCTCTGTCGTGCTGGCAGCGCTTCGTGCGCACCGACCACGAGTGCGGCGCCGGGCCTGAGGCGCGCGGCCATTGCATCCAACAACCGTCGCTGCAGCGGATCGTCGTAGTAGGTAAACACCAGATTTCTGCACAGGATCAGATCGAATGGGCCTGGCGGCTGGGCGTGGCGGATATCTTGCTCGATGAACTCGATCGCATCGCGCCACATCGGTTTGAGACAATAGAGCTGGCCGCGCTGAGCAAAGGCCTGTGCGCTCCAATCAGGGGGCAAGGCCTTGATGCTGCCCGCACTGAAGCATGCCTTCGCTGCGCGGGCGAGCAGTTGGGTATTGATGTCGGAGGCGCAGATCTCAAGACGCAGCGACGGATAGTGCGGGGCGAGGGCGAAGTGCCATAGCAACGCTAGGCTGTAAGGCTCCTCTCCGCTGGCGCAGCCGATGCTCCAGCAGCGCAGCTCGGTTCGCGCGTGACTCAACGCTCGCTCGGCAAGTTCGGGCAACACCTCATCGCTGAGCTGACCGAACACGACCCGGTCACGGTAAAAACGCGAAATCGTGATTTGACACAGATGGTCAAGGGTGTGCCACTCAACACGGTGTTGCTCGAGATAGCGTCGATAGGCCTTTAGATCGACTAGACCCAACTCGCGCAGACGCCGTTGCAGACGTTTGCATACTTGCTTGTGGACACGCCGGAACCCCACCCAACGCATCGACATATGGGGCAGACACCACTGTAGAAATTCGATGCACTCCGTGTCGCGCATGCGCGTGCTTCCCTATTCAGAGCATGGGCTATAGTACAGGTTTAGCGTAGAGCCCAGGAACGCGGCTGCCGGTATCATGTGATGTTGGAGATTGACGGAACCTATGGAGAGGGCGGTGGACAGATCCTGCGCAGTGCGCTGACGCTCGCCCTGGTTACGGGCCGCGCTTTCCATCTACGCCAGATACGCGCCGGGCGTGCCAAACCTGGTTTGAGGCCCCAGCACCTGCAAGCCGTGCAAGCCGCAGCCAGTATTGGCCAAGCTACGGTGCGTGGCGACGAGCTCGATTCTCAGGACTTGGTCTTTGAGCCGGGGCGCGTTCGTCCGGGGCACTATGAGTTCGATATCGGAACCGCCGGAGCGGCGTCCCTGGTGCTGCAGACGCTGCTGGTACCCCTCGCATTGGACTCAGGATCCTCCGCAGTGCGGATTATCGGCGGCACGCATGTGCCCTGGAGCCCCTGTTTTCATTACCTGGACCGGCATTGGTGTCGTTACCTCGAGCAGATGGGCTTCAAGCTGAATCTGAAGCTAGTCCGCGCAGGCTTCTATCCGCCCGGGGGAGGGTGCATCGAGGCTGAGGTGAGTAGGACGCAGACGCTGCATCCCCAGGACTGGAGCGAGCGTGGCCGGTTGCTCGACATCGAGCTGCTGTCGGCGGCAGCCAATCTACCTGAGCACGTGATCGAACGTCAGCGTGATCAGGCGCAGCTGCGCCTTGCCCGACTGCAGGTGCCGTTGTCAGTGTCCACGCAGCGCTGGGAGGCGCGCTCGCCGGGGAGTCTGTTGCTGGTATTGGCGCGGTTCGAATGCAGCCAGGCGTGCTTTTTTTCGCTGGGCGCTCGCGGTAAGCCGGCAGAACGCGTCGCTGATGAAGCGGTTGAGCAACTGCTGGCGTTTCTCGCCACCGATGCGGCGGTGGATCAGTACTTGGCCGACCAGATGCTGGTGCCCCTGGCGCTGGCGGGTGCTCACAGCGTGCTGCGAACGGCCCGGGTGACCCGCCACCTCATGACCAATGCCTGGGTCGTGCAGCAGTTCCTCCCGGTGATGATCAGAGTCGGCGGAGAGTTGGGCAGCTCCGCCGATGTGCATATCGAAGCACAACAGACTACGCCGCGGCACTAAGCCGCGGCTGACGTGGTGTTGATCTGAGCGCTCGCCAGAGAGGGCGCGCGAGCTGATCAGGCCTCAGCCGATGGCGTTGGCCAGCACAATCAGCCCGAGCATGATGCCAACCAGCACCAATATCGTAATGCCAATGTTTCTGGCGATGCCGCTGTCACCGGGTTCCATGCATGTTCTCCTTACTCTCGTTGTCGTGATGAAGGTACGCCGGGCGACTATCGCCGACGCGGCCCAAACTGGCATTGATCTGAGTCAATGACCCTGCTGGGAGTAGGGTTTAGCGGCAAAAGGGGACGTGCGCTTTAGGCACGCCCCCGCGGCGGATCTGCTGCAGCGCGCAAGGAGACTGCCATCTCTTTGATCTCTGTCAATGCGACAGCGATCGAGGATACTAGAATCAGCTTGAACCAAGTTTTCTGGGGACTTGGGTCACGTGCTACTGATCCGCTGGCATGCGGTGCGGACAGGGCAGGGGGAGTACAGCCACCGTGGTGCCATTGGACACGGTCTAGCCATCGGAGTCGTCAACATGGTCTCTACACTCACACACGCCCTTGGACTTATCTTGCTGGCCGCCTCTGGAACCAGTGTCGGCCCGCTCGGCAAAGGAGAAACCGTAGCTTGGTCGCATGCGCCGTTTGAGTTCGGTGACTGCAGCATTTGTCATCAGAAGAACGATTCAAAGAGTCCGGGACCGATAAACATGCCGGTCAATGAGCTGTGCTACAGCTGTCACGACCAGATCAAGGATGGCATCAAAGGGCATCAGTTCAAACACGCGCCCGTTGAGTACAGCTGTGTGGCTTGTCACAACCCGCACAACGCCAAGGCTAAGAAGCTGTTGCACGATAACGTGCCGCAGCTCTGTTACGGCTGTCACGGCAACATCAAGGACATCGTGCAAAAGTCTCCGGTCCAGCATGGGTCAGTGACCGCGGACAAATCCTGTCTCAATTGTCACACGCCACACTCGTCCAATGTGCAGAAGATGCTGGTGCAGCTTCCCTTCGATTTGTGTGTGAACTGCCACGGTCAGGATGGCATGAAGGACGACACCGGCAAGGCCATCACCAACGTCAAGACATTGCTCAAGGACAACCCGAAATGGCATGGGCCTGTGGCCGGCAAGGACTGCAGCGCGTGCCACACTCCACACGGCGGCCAGAACTTCCGACTACTGGTGTCGGAATATCCGGCAAAGTTCTATGCGCCCTATGATCCGAAGAACTATGCGTTGTGTTTCCGCTGTCACAACGACCAGATGGTGAAGGATCCGCAGACGACCACCTTGACCAATTTCCGCGATGGTGAGCGCAATCTGCACTATTTACACGTCAACAAGGATGAGCGTGGTCGTACCTGCCGCGCGTGCCATGACATTCATGCCACGAAGCAGGAGCACCAGATTCGCGACGGCGTACCCTATGGCAGCACCGGTTGGGTATTGCCGCTGAACTACAAGAAGCTTCCCGATGGCGGCCAGTGCGCCAAGACTTGCCACAGCACAAAGGTCTACAACAACAAGAAAGTCGCCGCTGAGAAGAAATAGGACGATATTCTTGGGAAACGGGGCCGGTGGCGAAGACCGGCCCCGTTTTCTATTATGCGAGTTGAAACAGGTCGGCAGCCGGCCTTGGGGGCCAATATGAGCGAATCGATAGCGCACCAAGAGAATAGATTGGCGCGTGTGCGCGGGATTTGGTTGCGAAAGATGGGCGCGTGGTTGGGCCTACCACTGGTGTTGGTGTCCGTTTGCGGGGCCGCCAGCCCGTTTACCAATGTGGCCGTCGGTGAGAGGCTGCCCGAGGCCGACCTGACGAAGCTTGAAGATGGAACCGCGCCGTATATTGGCGGTGCCAAAGCGAATGTATTCGTGTTCTTCCGCCTCGATCAGGAGAACTCGGTATTGGCCTTACGCCAGCTCCAGGAGGCGAAGCAGCGCCTCGGGGAGCGATCGGTGCACTGGGCACTCATCGTCGCCGACAGCTATCCGCTCGAGTCGATCAAGGACTTTGTCAAAGAGCTCGGTACTGATATGACCGTGTTGCTCGATCACGACAACGAACTATACGGACGCCTAGGGGTGATTCTGCACCCCGTGATCGGCGTAGCCGACGCCGAGCACGTACTGCAAGCCTACGTGCCATTTCGCAAGTTGAACCTGGAAGTGCGCGTGGAGGCACACGTCAAACGCGTGCTGGGCGAGATCAACGACGAGCAGCTCGAAGCAATACTCAACCCGCCGCCGATCAAACTGGGCGGGAACGGCACCGTTGCCAAGCGCAACCTGCGTATGGGGCAAATGTTCTTGAAGATGAAGAAATACGATGCGGCGCTGCAGGCCGCCGCCAAGAGCATGGACTTGGATCCGGAGTTGGCTGGGCCCTACGGGCTGAAGGCGGCCGCCTATGCGGAGCAGGGCGATTGCTCACAGGCGCTGCCGGCGCTCAGGCGTGCCCTGGAGCTCGATGCGGAGGAGCCGCTGGCAAAAGCTGCAGCGGAGCGTTGTTCGCCTGGCACGGAATAACCCTAGCTGGGCGGTGAATCTTGGGGCGAGTTCAGCAGCGCCCCTTCGATAAGGCCAAGCTTGCCCCAGGCGTCGGCCAGGTTGTGCCCTTGCTTGGCGAGGCTCTCCAGCAGGGTGCGGGCTTGCGCACTAAGCCCGACCAATTGCGCCGTGGTGAAGAGGCACAGGGCTGCTTCCAAAGCCGCAGCGTCTTCGCTCAAGAGCGTGGCGAGGAGTTCTTCGGGCAGGATGGCGCTGTCGCTGCGCATGATGTCGGCAACGATGGGGTAGCTGTGCAGCTCGATGAAGCGCTGGCGTGCCACCTCCTCGTCGTCGAGATGTTGCTGAGCTACCGGATCATCGCCCGCCGCCTTGCGCAATGCGGCGGCCATTTGGCCGATGAGGTTTTCAATGGCACGTAGTACTGGGCGTTGCTCGCCGGCCAGCGACACGCAGCGCGAGTAACTCTTTTCCAGTCGTTCCTTCAGATTTACCACGGTTTCACTGTCTACCTCGGTGGGCAGGTCGACGGCTTCTTGGACCAGTTGGCGCAGGGCGCTCATGAACTCATCGACCTCGCGGCGGTCCTGCTCTGCGGCGCGATTGAGGGCGTCCTGGTCGAGTCCCGCGCCGGCCGTACCAAACAGAGGGTTATCCTGCATTCGCTGCAAGCGCCGCTGGTGGTGGCCTGGAAATTGATTGGATGTATTGCTCATGCTGGCTTGGGGCTGCGGGCCTCTGCGCCCTTGTGACGTGGGTCCCGTTTCAACTACTCGGCATTCCAACTACGAGCGCCTATGATAACCTACGCATACCCGGCTCGGATCGAAGATCGCACCGGCCGGTGACGCATTGGATCATGGTTTCGAACCAGGAGCGGTTTGATGAGTATCCTCGAGACGCTGAAACGACAGGCCCAGGCTATTCGCAATCAGCAGGACAAGTTGTCGGATCGACCTCGGAGTCTGGAGGACTATACGCGCGCGACGCTGGTCGACGCGTTGAAGCGCCTGCATGATTACATGCATGAGTTATTCGAGCAGGTGGCCGTGGTCAGTCCCGATTTGGTGGTGGAGTTTCCTTTGCTGGGCGTGCAAAACATGACCGGTCTGCGCCAGGGCGGCTACGATTTGGTTTATGAGTGCCGACCCAACTCGGAAGTCGTCAGTCTGCGCTTCTCGCTGCAGAATGATGAGGATTACCAGATTTCCTTGGATGATTCAGAGCGGGTCGGCGAGGTGCTCGACGAGCTGAACCGTCACGGCCTGATGGCATCGCTGAGTGAGGGCCAACAGGCGGGAACGGTTACGGTGCAGGGCTATGTGCCGGTCAGCCTGGACTTCGACGCCGACTTCGGCACCCATACGATTACCTTCACCAGCACCAACTTCACTCGGCTCGGTTCTGAGTGTCTGTCAGTCACGCCCGAGCAGATTGACGACGATTTCCTGGACAAGTTGGGCAAGTACCTATTGCGTGTGGACGCTGATTTCATCGACAGCATTCGGGCCCGAATTAGCGCTCAGACTGCCGCGGCGCGTACCGGTGGCGAAGGCGGTGTGGTCCAGCCTGAGTTGCCGCTCACCCAGGAGATGAGCGTTTCTCAAATCAAGTCACTGTTCAGTCGTGCTGCGAGCCTGAGATTGTCTTACCACAACGCCATCAAAGAGGTCTCACCCAACCGCTCTGCTTTTGTGATTGGCCGCAGCGAGCAGTGCGATCTGATCGTGAAATCTGAATTGGCCTCGCGCCTTCATGCCAGAATCGTCTATCGCAAGGGTAAGTTTGTCCTGATCGATCAGAGTACCAACGGCACATTTGTCCGTACCCAGGGTGGCAAGGAAGTCTACATTCAGCGCGAAGAGTACCCCCTGGCAGGAACCGGGTCGATCAGTTTGGGTAAATCGATTACCGTCAGCAACGAGCACATGATCTATTACTTTTGTCAGTAGACAGGCATCCGCTTGTGCTGCGCGGCCATAGCTGAATGCCCACGCCTGTGACGAATGACTCCGAGCGCATACGCATCGACAAGTGGCTCTGGGCTGCCCGATTCTTTAAGACGCGTTCGCTGGCCAGCGATGCGGTCAGCGCTGGCCATGTGCACATCAACGGTCAGCGCGTTAAACCATCACGCACCGTGGATGTGGATGATGTCCTCAAGATTCGCAAAGGCCCCGACACGTTCACGGTGACGGTTTGCGCGATCAGCGCACGCCGTGGGCCAGCGTCGGTGGCGCAACGGTTGTATCGCGAACACGAAGACAGCCGGCGCGCCCGCGAAGACCATACCGAGCAACGCAAGATGGAGCGCCTTGCCGCGCCCATCCCGGGACGGCGCCCCGATCGACGGGCGCGCCGCGAAGTGGCCAGACTCAAGGGCCGGCAAGGTTAGGCCCGGACGAGACATTCGGCGCGGGCATTTACAAGCGTAAGGAGACATACCCATGCCGCGACCGGTCACACCAGTTCTGGCCGCCGACGTGATTATCGAGTTGGTCGATCGTCCGAATCGTCCCGTTGTGCTCATCGAACGGCTCAATCCTCCGCCCGGCTGGGCGATTCCGGGCGGCTTTGTCGACGTCGGCGAGCGCCTTGAGCAGGCGGCCG
>Ga0209536_100005686_pt1 | contig 19301 bp, 19 predicted proteins | sample DeeMarSeWOR28_12_FD_187461 | JGI IMG/M metagenome (GOLD analysis project Ga0209536, IMG submission 187461) | Marine sediment microbial communities from White Oak River estuary, North Carolina - WOR-2-8_12 (SPAdes) (version 2) | ecosystem: Environmental > Aquatic > Marine > Intertidal zone >... | reverse complement strand
GCTGCACCAGTGTGAGGCGGGCTCCCCCGCCACCGCTCCCTGCGAGGTCGTACGGCTCAACGACGAGCAGATCACCACCGGCCGCGCGATCCTCGATCGCGTTCCCGAGGCGCCTCACCCGCTGTATCTCTGGGAGTATCGACAGGGGCCGTCCACCGTCTACCTCGCCGGCTCCATTCACATCCTGAAACCCACCCTGTACCCGCTGCCGCCGCAGCTGTACGCGGCGTTCGACCGCTCTGACTACCTGGCTCTCGAGGTCGACATGTCGCGCTACCCCGGCGATGAACTGCAGCGGCTCACCTTCGAGTACGGACTGCTGCCAGCCGGAAAGACCCTGCCGGACGTGCTGCCCGCCCCGTTGGCACAACGGCTGCAGCGGCGCCTGGAGGCCTATGGAATACCGCTCATGGCGTTGCCGAACGCCAAGCCGGCTATGCTGATGAACCAGCTGGTCGTGGCCAGATTGATGGCTCTGGGCTACCAGCCGGAGCATGGCGTGGAACAGCATTTCCTCAGCCGCCGCACCCATCAGCAGGTGCTGGAGCTGGAATCCCTCGAAGCCCAGCTCGAGCTGCTGTTCGATCAGCCCATGGGCATGCAGATACAACTGCTGGCGGACAGCCTGGATATGGAGCTCGAGGTGGAGCCCCTGCTGGCGGACCTGCTCGCCGCGTGGTTCTCCGGTGACGATGCCGCTTTCCTCCGCCTGTTCAGCGCCCAGACCGGCGATTCGGAGCTGGCACAGGCGTTCAGCCGCATGTTGCTGGACGAGCGCAACCCCGGCATGGCGGAGGGCATCCGCGGTTATCTGCAGCGACCCGGCACCTACTTCGTCCTAGTGGGGGCGGCACACCTGGTCGGCGAAAACGGCGTCGTGTCGCTGCTCGAGAATGCTGGCTTGCGCGGGCGCCGCATTCGTTCGTCCGACGCGCTTTGAGCGCGGGCTGACACCGTGTTCGGTCGCCGTCGGGGCCTCTGTTTGGCGCACGAGACAACAAGGAGTTGACGATGGAGATCAAAGGCAAGCGCGCGCTGGTCCTCGGCGGAACGTCCGGCATCGGCCTGGCCACGGCCAGGCAGCTGGCCGAGGCCGGCGCGGTCGTGACGGCCATGAGCCGCAGTGACGACAACCGCAAAGCGGCCGAGGAAGTTCTGGGTCCGCAGGTGGAGATACGCCGGCTGGACGTCCTCGACCGCGACGCCATGGCCGCCTTGTTCGCCGAGCTGGCCCCGTATGACATTCTGATCAATGCGGCGACCGGCGGCGAGCGGGCGACGGGACCATTCCTGAAGATGGATCTGGACGGTTTCCAGGGCTCGTTCCGCAAGCTCTGGGGCTACGTGAACACGGTACGGCTCGGCGCCGAGCACCTCGCCGAGGACGGCTGCATCACTCTGGTCAGCGGCTCGCCCGCCCGCAAGTGCGCGCCTGGCATGTCGGCGATTTCCACCGTTGGAAACGCCGTCGAGGGGTTCGTGCGTGCGGTCGCCCCGGAGCTCGCGCCGCGGCGCATCAACGTGGTCTCGCCGGGCATCATCGATACGCCCATGTTTCCGGTGAGCGGCGATGCCCGGAGCAGTTTCCTGGGCGGTGCCACCGCCAATCACGTCATCAAGCGCGCCGGGACGCCGGACGAAGTGGCCATGGCCATCGTGTTCACCGTGCGCAACGACTTCGTCACCGGCACCACGGTGGATGTGGACGGCGGAGCCCTGCTGCCCTGATGTACACCGAGTTCCGCCCGCCGCGGCCGCTGCAGAGGCGGCCGTCGAGGCCGCGCCGCCGTCGGACGAGCCTTATATCGAGACGCCGCGCTGCTCAACCTGCAACGAGTGCACCCAGATCAACCCGCGCATGTTCGCCTACGACGAGAACCAGCAGGCGCGCATCGTCGACGTGAGCGCCGGCAGCTATCGCGAGCTGGTGGAGGCGGCGGAAAACTGCCAGGTCGCCATCATCCATCCGGGCAAGCCGAAGAATCCCAAGGAGCCGGGCCTGGACGAGCTGTTGAAGCGCGCCGAGCCCTTTCTCTAGCGGCGGCCGGCGTGCCGCGTCTCAGATGCCGCGGTCCTTGAACACTTCCTTGGCGCAACGAAAGCTTTCCACCGCAGCCGGCACGCCGCAGTAGATCGCCACCTGCAGGAACACCTCGCGGATATCGTCCTTGGTCAGCCCGTTGTTCAGCGCGCCGTTGATGTGCAGTTTCAGCTCCTGCGAGCGGCCGAGCGCGGAGAGCATGGCGAGGTTGAGCATCGAGCGCGTCTGGCGCGGCAGCCCGGGACGGTTCCAGACGTCGTTCCAGCAATAGCTGTTGAGCAGGTCGACGAAGGGCGCGTTGAAGTCGTCGACCGCGGCCATGCCCTTGTCGACGTATTCGGCGCCCAGCACCTCGCGCCGCGTCTTCAGGCCGTCGGCGTAGCGTTCCTTGTGCGATCTCTTGTCCATGGGGTTCTCCCGGTTTGCGTGTTGTCGTTGATGAGGCTGCGCAGCGAACAAGTGTAACGCGGAGCCTTTTCGGCTTGCTAAGATCGAACTGCTCAACGGAGGAGGTTCGCATGTCCAACGCATCCGCGCGTTTCGCAGCCCTGATCGGGCGCATGACCCAGTCGATCTGCAGTGGCGACCCGGAGGGCGCCGCAGCCTGCTTCGCCGAAACCGGGGTCTACCACGACGGCTTTTACGGCGAGTTCAAGGGCCGCGCCGCGATCGCCGAGATGGTGCGCAGGCATTTCTACGGCGACGCGAAGGATTTCAGCTGGGTGCTGAGCGACGCGGTCTCGGACGGCCGCATCGGCTATGCCAGCTACCTGTTCTCCTACACCGCGACGATGCAAGGCGCCGAGGGCCGGCGCATCGCCTTTCGCGGCATGTCGAAGGTGCGCCTCGACGACGGCCTGATGACGCGCTACGAGGAAAGCTTCGAGCGCGCGCCGGTGCTCGCCAAGCTCGGCTTCGCCGACGCGCGCATCCTCAAGTCGGTGCACAAGTGGGCGCACGAATGAGCGCTGTCGCGCCGAACGCGATCAAGGCGCGCACGCTGGCCGGCGAGACCGTGCTCGGCGCGCTGGTATTCGAGTTCTTCTCGCCCGGCATGCCGCAGGTGCTGAAGGCGGCGGACTGCGAGTTCGCGCTGTTCGACATGGAGCACAGCGGCCTCGGCTTCGAGACGCTGAAGATGCTGTTCGCGGCCTGCCGCGGCATTGCGCTCTCGCCGATGGTGCGCGTGCCGCGCAGCGAATACCATTTCCTCGCCCGTGCGCTCGACGTCGGCGCGCACGGTGTGATGGTGCCGATGGTGGAGAGCGCCGAGGAGGCGCGGCGCATCGTCGAGGCGACGCACTATCCGCCGCAGGGGCGGCGCGGCGCAGCCTTTGGCATCGCGCAGGACGACTACGCCGGCGGCGACGTGAAGGCGAAGGTCGCCGCGCTGAACCAGCGCACGCTGGTGATCGCGCAGATCGAGTCGGAGCGCGGTCTCGCCGAGGTGGAGGCGATCGCCGCGACGCCGGGCATCGACGTACTCTGGCTCGGCCACTTCGACCTGACGAACTTCCTCGGCATCCCGGGCGATTTCGAGCACCCGCAGTATCTCGCCGCAATCGAAACCCTCGTCGGCGCCGCGCGGCGCCACGGCAAGGGGCTCGGCTTCATGGCGGCCGACGCGCGCTGGGCGCAGCGCTACCGCGCGCTCGGCTTCAACATGATCGCTGCGGGCCTCGACCAGACGCTGCTGCAGGCGGCGATCCGCCGCACGCTGGCGCCCCTCAAGGGCGGCGCATGAGCTTCAAGGTCGGCCTGACGCGCGAGCTGCGCGATGCGCAGGGCGAGCCGGCGTTCGGACGCCGGGCGCTCGAGGTGCTCGAGGCGAACCCGGCGATCGAGTGGGAGTACATCCCGGAGACGCTGCGCGAGATCACCCCCGAGGTCGCGGCGCGTTACGACGGCATCTACGTCAACGCACCGAAGGTGACGCGCGCTTCGGTGGCGCGCGAGGATTGCCGGGTGAAGATCTTCGCCCGCCATGGCGTCGGCTACGACTCGGTCGACGTGCCGGCGATGAGCGAACGCGGCATCCTGGTCACCAACACGCCGCTCGCGGTGCGCCGGCCGGTGGCGGTGGCCACGCTCACCATGCTCTTCGCGCTCACCGGGCGGCTGTTCGTCAAGGACCGCCTGACGCGCGCCGGCCGCTGGGCGGAGCGCACGAGCCACATGGGGGTGGGCCTGGTCGGCCGTACGTTGGGCCTCGTCGGCGCCGGCGGCATCGGCCAGGAGCTGCTGCGCGTCGCGCAGCCCTTCGGCATGCGCCATCTGGTCGCCGATCCCTACGTGGACGACGGGGTGCTCGCGCCGCTCGGCGCACGGCGCGTCGACCTCGATCGACTCATGGGCGAGGCCGACTTCGTGGTCGTCGCCTGCCTGCTGAACGACGAGACACATCACCTGATCGGCGCGCCGCAGTTCGCGCGCATGAAGCCTACGGCGTTCTTCATCAACATGGGGCGCGGCCCGGTGGTCGACGAGCCCGCGCTGATCGAGACGCTGCGGGCGCGGCGCATCGCCGGCGCTGGCATCGACGTCTTCGAGCAGGAGCCGATCGATCCCGCCAACCCGCTGCTCGCTCTGGACAACGTCATCGTCACGCCGCACGCGCTGTGCTGGACCGACGAATGCTTCCACGACATCGCCTCGACCGGGCTGAGGAGCATCGTCGACGTCTCGCTCGGGCGCCGCCCCGCGCACCTGGTCGATCCCGGGGCCTGGAAGGGGGCCGCGTGAAGATCACCGACATCAGGACCTACTGCCTGTCGACGCCGCTCGAGACGCCGTTCGCCTATTCGCAGGGCTGGGTGAAGGCGCGCGGCGCGACGCTGGTCGAAGTGCTCACCGACGCCGGCGTTTCCGGCTGGGGGGAGTCGATCTGCATGGGCCTGCAGCCGCCGCAGATCGCCGCCGCGGCAATCGAGCATGCGCTCAAGCCGATCCTGCTCGGCGCCGACCCGCGCGACGTCGAGGTGCTGTGGCACCGCATGTATCACCACACGCGCGACTACGGACAGAAAGGCGCGCTGATGGGTGCGCTCTCCGGCGTCGACATCGCCCTGTGGGACGTCGCCGGCAAGTCGCTCGGCGTGCCGGTGCACCGCCTGCTGGGCGGCGCCTTCCGCAGCCGCGTCGAGGCCTATGCCACGGGCTTTTACCGCCTGCGCGGCCCCGGCGAGGCGAAGCGCCTCGCCGACGAGGCGGCGAGCCACCGCAAGAACGGCTTTCGTGCCATGAAGGTCAAACTCGGCTTCGGCATCGAGGACGACCTCGCGGTGATGCGCGCGGTGCGCGAGGCGCTCGCCGGCGAGCCGGTGACGCTGATGATCGACAGCAACCATGCCTACGGCGTGGCCGACGCCATCCGCCTCGGCCGTGCGCTGGAGGACGCGGGGCTGCGCTGGTACGAAGAGCCGGTGGTGCCCGAGCGCCCAGCGGACTACCGCGCGGTGCGCGAAGCGCTCGACATCCCGATCGCCGGCGGCGAGAACGAGTACACGCTGTTCGGCTTCCAGGGCCTGCTCGCGCAGGGCGCGCTCGACGTCGCGCAGCCCGACCTGTGCTGCTGCGGCGGCTTCACCGCGGCCAAGCACATCGTGGCGCTGGCGCACGCGCAGGGCGTGCAGGTCAATCCGCATGTCTGGGGCTCGGGCGTAGGCCAGGCGGCCTCGCTGCAGTGGATCGCGTCGATTCCGGTGGCGCACCACGCGCTCTTCGCCGCCGAGCCGGTGTTCGAGTACGACACCTCGTCGCACCCGTTCCGCAGCCGGCTGGTGAAGGAGCCGGTGCTGCAGCACGAGGGCTGGATCGAGCTGCCGCGCCGCCCGGGCATCGGCGTCGAAGTGAACCGCGACGTGCTCGAGGAATTCGCGGTCTAGGAGCGGCTCGCGTGCCGGTGCACAACGCGGACATCGCGCGCATCTTCGAAGAGATCGCCGAGCTGCTCGAGCTCGAGGACGCCAACCCGTTCCGCGTGCGCGCCTACCGCAACGCGGCGCGCGTGGTGGGCGAGCAGCGCTTCGACATCGCCGAACGCCTGGCGCAGGACGAGGCACTGCCGAAGCTGCCGGGCATCGGCGAGGACCTGAGCGCCAAGATCAAGGAGATCGCGGCGACCGGGAGCTGCGCGCTGCGCGAGCGTCTGGCGAAGCGCGCGCCGGCCGGCATCACCGAGCTGCTGCACCTGCCGGGGCTCGGGCCCAAGCGCGTGCGCACCTTGAACCGCGAGCTCGAGGTGCACAGCCTCGCGCAGCTGGTGCGTGCAGCAAAGGACGGGCGGCTGCGAACGCTCTCGGGCTTCGGTGCCAAGACCGAGAAGACGCTGCTCGATGCGGCGCTCGCCCAGCTCGGCACCACCAAGCGCTTCAAGCTCGCCGTCGCGGGCGAGTACGCGAGCAGTCTGGTCGCGTACCTGGAGAAGGCGCGCGGGGTGAAAAGCGTGGTGGTCGCCGGCAGCTACCGGCGCATGAAGGAGACGGTGGGCGACCTCGACATTCTGGTGAGCGCCGAGACGGACACTGCGGCGCAGGCGGCGATGCGCCGCTTCGCAGAGTACGGCGAGGTGAAGAAGGTGCTGGCGCAGGGCGAGACGCGCGCCAGCGTGGTGCTCGCCTCGGGGCTGCAGGTCGACCTGCGCGTGGTGCCGCGCGAAAGCGCCGGCGCGGCGCTGCATTACTTCACCGGCTCGAAGGCGCACAACATCGCGCTGCGCCGCATGGCGCAGGCGAAGAAGCTCAAGGTGAATGAATACGGCGTGTTTCGCGGCGAGCGGCGCATCGCCGGAGAAACCGAGGAGTCCGTTTATAAGGTATTTGGCCTGCCGTGGATCCCGCCCGAGCTGCGCGAGGACCAGGGCGAGCTCGAGGCGGCGCGGCAGGGCAGGCTGCCGAAGCTCGTCACGCTCGAGGACCTTAAGGGCGACCTGCACGCGCACACCAAGGCCACCGACGGGCGCGCGAGCCTGGAGGACATGGCCAAGGCGGCGCAGGCGCGCGGCTTCGCCTACCTGGCGATCACCGAGCATTCGCGCCGCGTCACCGTGGCGCACGGTCTCGACCCGCAACGCCTCGCGCGGCAGGTGGCGGCGATCGACGCGCTGAACGCCACGCTGAAGGGCCTCACGCTGCTCAAGGGCATCGAGGTCGACATCCTGGAGGACGGGTCGCTCGACCTGCCCGAGTCGGCGCTCGAGCCGCTCGACCTGGTGGTCGGCGCGGTGCACAGCAACTTCAAGCTGTCGCGCGCACGCCAGACCGAGCGCATCCTGGCGGCGATGGAATCGCCCTTCGTCTCGATCCTGGCGCATCCTTCCGGCCGTCTGATCGACGCGCGCGAGCCCTACGACGTCGACATGCTGGCGATCGTGCGCAAGGCGAAGGCGCAGGGCATCGCGCTCGAGCTGAATGCGCATCCGGAGCGGCTCGACCTCAGCGACGTGCACTGCCGCATGGCGAAGGACGAAGGGGTCCTCGTATGCGTCAGCTCCGACGCGCACAGCATCGACGACTTCGACAACCTGCGCTACGGCATCGGCCAGGCGCGGCGCGGCTGGCTGGAGAAGGGCGACGTGCTCAATACCCGGTCGCTCGGCGCGCTGAAGAAGTTCCTCGCGCGCGGGCGCGCCTGAAGCCTACTGCGTGAGCGCTTTCTCCGCGTCGGCGTAGCCGACGCGCTGCGCGAGCGGCAGCGGCTTGTCGCGCGCGGCGCGCACCAGCAGGCGGCGCACGTCGTCGAGGCGCTGCGCCTTGAGCGCGGCGTCGAGAAACAGCTGCTCGAGCACGTCCTGCTGGGCGTGGCTGCCGCCGAGGCAATGCATGGTCTCGAGCACCGGGCGCATCAGGTCGACTGCGCGCCCGGCGTTGCCCGTGCGATGCGCGAGCACCGCCTCGCAGATCGGCAGCGCGACGTCGCGCACGATCGGCGCCAGCGTCTCGCGGCCGTCGCCGAAGGCGCGCATGGCCTCCAGCATGCGGTTTCCGGTGGCGTATCGCCCGCAGGCGGCGAGCGCCATCATCCAGTGCGGCAGGGTGAACGCCGAGCGGCAGTCGCCGATGCGCGCCTCGGCCTTGTCGGCGAGCTCGACCCAGCGTTCGCCGACGTCGACGCGCTGGCGCTCGAGGCGGAACAGCATCGCCGCGGCGTTCTGCATGTCGATGTACAGGTCGGGCTGCGCCTGCGTGAGCGGCGAGGCGAGGTTGCGAAAGCGCCGGTCGTAGAGATCCAGCACCGCCTCGAACTCGCGCCGCTCGTAGTGGTACAGCGCGCGGTGCCACCACAGGTGGTGCGCCAGGTTGTTCGCCCCCTGCCAGTGCGGCTCCATCTGGTTGAGGAAGGCGATGCCTTCGACGGTGCGGCCCTGCATTTCCATCACGTGGGCCAGCGCGTGCGTGCCCCACAGGTCCTCGGCGTCGATCTCGACCGCCTTGCGGCCGGCGGGCTCGGCGCTGGCATAGTCGCCGCATTCCTCGTAGGCAAAGCACTTGCAGGACAGCAGCGTGCCGTAGCCGGGCAGCTCGGCGCCCCACTTGGACTCGATGCGCTCGATCGAGGCGCGCATCGCCGCCGGCCGGCCGAGCCAGAAGTTGTTGAAGTGCGCGAGCCGAAAGGCGAGCACGTCGAGCGGATGCGCGACGAGGATCTCCTCCCAGAGGCCGATGGTGCGGTCCAGGTCGCCGGCGATCCAGGCCTCCAGCGCGGCGAGGTGCTGCTGCTCGCGCGGCGTCGTGGTGCCGATGGCCTTTTTCGCCGCCTGCGCCGCCTCACGCGCGGCGGCGACCTGGTTCTGGTTGAAGGCCAGCAGCATGAAGTAGCCGCGCAGGATGTGGGCCAGCGCGAAGTCCGCGTCGGCTTCGAGCGCTGCGGCGAGGTGCGTCGGCGTGTCGGCGCGGTACTTGAAGTAGCCGGTCAGCGTGCGGTCGAACGCGGCGGCCGCCTCGGCCGAGGCGGTGGTGATCGGCAGGCCGTGCAGGTCGGCGGGCATGGGCGGGCGAACGCTTTCGAAAACAGTGTACACAGGCGCAGCTGATGCCGCAGCCCGCAGGCTGTCCAATGCTCGATCGGCGATTCAACGCCTGCTGTCACGCCCGTTCGCACGGCACCGCCACGCCGACCTCGAAGACCACTTCGGCATCACGCAGGACGCGCCGGGCGAGGCCTTCGCGCGCATCGCCGAGCTTCCGCCGGGCGTGCCGCGGCCGCGGCTGTGAAAGCGGAGGATCTTTTCCTCGGTCACGGCGCCATTTACCGCGTCAGAGTCGGAAATCCGTGAATTCTTACCCTTTTTTACAGGGCTGTTTCAGTGCGACTATGCTGCTTCAACCCTCTAACTTAAGGGAGCAGGGCCATGAAACGACTCGCCTTGTTTGCAGCACTCACGGCGTTGCTTGCGATGCCCGCCTGGGGCCAGACGTCGAAAACGACGCAGAGCGTGAAGTCGCCTGCGGCTGAAACGAAGAAATCGGAACCGATGGCCGAGGACATCAAGCCGACGCCCAGGCAGCTCACGGAGCGATCGCGCCTGGATGCCAGGGAGTGCCTGAAGCATTCGACCAACAAAGAGATCATCGTATGCGCGGAGAAGTTTCTCTAGCCCCGCTCATTTGTTTCCGGCTCGCAACCTGTCCGTTAGGTCGCTGAACGGCGCGCGTTCAGTCACCGGCAGCAATGCGTCGAGGGGACACCCTCGGCGCCGGCGCCTACCGGCCATTTCCGGTCATTCGATCACCCGGTCGGCGCGCAGCAGGATCGAGGGCGCAACGGCCAAACTCTGTGCCTGGGCAGTCTTCATGTTGATGACCAGATCGAAGTTCGTCGGTTGCTGGATGGGAAGGTCGCCGGGCTTGGCGCCCCAGAGGATCCGGTCCACGTATCCGGCGGCGCGGCGAAACTGGTCCGGGACGCTCATGGCGTAGGCCATCAGCCCGCCGTCGACGGCGAAGACCTGCATGCCGTACATGGCGGGCAGGCGTCGTTCTGCGATACGGGCGATCAGGCTGCGGCGGTGGGTATGCAACGGCGGGCTCTCCATCACGTAGATCGCTTCCGGTTGCATCGCGTCGAGCTTGCCGAACGCGGCGTCGAACGTGGCAGGTCCACCGATACCGATTCGTACGACCTCCACGCCGATGGACTGCGCCGCCGCCTCGACTTCAGCGGCCTGACGCCGGTTCATGTCCAGCTCGGCTTGATACAGCATGGCCACGCGCCGTGCTGCAGGGAACGCCTCTTTGAGTAACGCAAGACGCTTGGGACCGAGCGCCACGTTGACGGTGGAAAGCCCGGTCGCGTTGCCCCCGGGCCGTGCGAGGCTCGCAGCAAAGCCCGAGCCGACCGGGTCGGGGACGATCGCGAACACGATCGGGATGCTGCGCGTCAATCGCATCATTGCGTCCGCCCCAGGCTGGGTCGGGGCATAGATGAGCTGCGGGTTGAGCGCGATCAGCTCGCGCGCGAGCACATCGTGCTGCTCCAATTTGCCGTCCGCATAGCGGACATCGACCGTCAGATTTTGACCCTCGACCCAGCCTTTGTCCCTGAGCGCGTCGAAGAATGCCTTGCGATTCGTCGCCGACGAGGCAGGAGTGCCGGTGGCAAGGAATCCGATCCGGGCGCGCGGTTGCTGCGCGGCGGTGCCGGGCGCCGCAAGCAACGCGCCCACCCAGACAAGAAACCGCCGACGTCCGTCCAGACTCACGGGAATTTCCTTTGCGATGCGTTGAAGGCCGACTCTACGCAGTTTAGCGGATGAGCGTCAGACAGACATGCGGGCGGATACGCGCAGCTTCGTCAGGCGCTGCGCGAGCGGCCGCTACGGGTCGATCGGCACCGCTTGCATTTCGCGTCGCGCAGGACGCTCAGCCGGGTTTCCCCGCGATGTACTGCTCGAGCTGCTGGATGATGAATTGTTGCTCCGAGATGACGTCTTTCACCAGGTCGCCGATGGAGATCAGGCCGATCAGCTTGCCGTCGTCCATGACGGGCAGGTGGCGCATGCGGTGTTCGGTCATCAGCGCCATGCATTCTTCGCTCGTCCGGTCGGGGCGCACGCACATGACCGAGGATGTCATGATGTCGCGAACCGGCGTTTCCTTTGACGAGCGCGACATGAGAACGATCTTGCGCGCATAGTCGCGCTCGGTAACGACGCCGACGACCGAGTCGCCTTCGGTGACCACGAGCGCGCCAATTTTCTTCTCGGCCATCAATTTGATGGCATCGAAGACCGATGTGGACGGCGTGGTCGTGTAGATCGACTTGTCGGATTTCGATTTAAGGATCTGCGTCGCGGTCGTCATGGTCGCCCCTCGCGGTCTTGTCCTGAGGCAAAAGCCCCGCTGCGTTGGGAAAGTGTGCCCGGATGAACGGTGGGCGGCAACCCGGTCGCTTCGATGCCGGTCAAGGCGCCGGCGCCCGCCTGCAGATTTACAGCGTCTGCTGCGATACCTGCCGCACCTTGAAGGCAATCACCTCGGCCTCGTCCCGATCCAGCTTCAGCGCAAGGATGTCGCCCTTGTCGACTTCGGCGACGAACAGCGTCGGCGCCGACGCCGGCCGGTAGCGTGCATAGCTTGGAAAGCGCACCGCGACCGCGCGCTCCAGGCTCCAGGAAAACCCGCCGCCGCCTTCCGCGCCTGCGCCGCGGTATACGGTGATGGTCAGCGGCAGGGCGCGGTAGCCATCCAGCTCGCCCGCCGTCATCAGCTCGTCGATCGGGCGCCGCGCGGGCAGGGCGCGACGCAGCTGCCTCGCGAAGCACACGATGTTGTCGCAGTGCGACCAGTTCTCGCCGAGCAGGCGCAGCCAGTCGGCCTCGAGCATGCGGCGCTGCAGCTCGATGATGCCGGGCAGGCGGCTGAAGCTGTTGTACTGCGCGGCGACGAAGCGGGCCGCCTCGTCATAGGTCATGGCGGTCCGATCGACGAGGGCTGCGCCGGCGCGCAGCAAGGGAACGGCAGGGCGCGAGGGCGAGCGCCGGCAGCGCGTTGCGCAGCATCCCGGCTCCCCCGAGTGACCGTCCCGATCGGACGCTTGCACTCTAGGGCCGGGTGCCCCGGGGGTCAATCGAAGATTGGTAAACTGCGCGCTCTCGATGAACGCGGCGCAACCCGGCCCATGACCCTCGCATTCACGCGCCTGCATCCCCACTTCTTCGCCGAAGCGAGCCCGATCGTGCTGCGCGAGGTGCACGACGCCGGGACGCTCGGCGCGATCCGCGCGGCGATGGACGCGCATGCGATCTGCGTGTTCCACGAGCAGGCCTTCAGCGACGCCGAGCAGCTCGATTTCGCGCGCCGGCTCGACGGCGTGCTGCACGCCAAGACCGGCGCGCGACTGGTGGCGAAGAACCGCCTTGGCGAGGAGGAGGCGCTGACCGACATCTCGAACGTCGGCGGCGACGGCGCGCTGCTTGCGGCGAACGATCGCCAGCGGCTGTACCGCCTCGGCAACCGGCTGTGGCACACCGACGCCTCGTTCGAGGACCCGGCGGGGCGCTACTCGATGCTGCACGCGCGGGTCGTGCCGCCGGCGCAGGCGGGCGGCGACACCGAGTTCGCCGACATGCGTGCGGCCTACGACGCGCTCGGTCCGGCGATGAAGGCCCGTCTCGAGGGGCTGCGCGTGCGCCATTCGATCGCCTACTCGCGCCAGACGCTGGGCTTCGAGTTCTCGGCCGAGGAGGCGAAGCAGCTGCCCGGCGCCGAGCATCCGCTGGTGCGCACGCTGCCGCGCTCGGGCCGCAAGTCGCTGTATCTCGCCTCGCACGCGGCGGAGATCGTCGGCTGGAACCTGCCCGAGGGGCGCCTCTTGCTCCGCGAGCTGATGGAGCACGCGACGCAGCCGCAGTTCGTCCACCGCCACGCCTGGCGCGCGGGCGACCTGGTGATCTGGGACAACCGCGCGACGATGCACCGCGCGACCCCGTTCGACGACGCAACCCAGCGCCGCGAGCTGCGGCGCGTGACGACGCTCGATATCGCCGCTTAAGTTCCTAGTCTTTGCGCCCGCGCGTCCACCAGTCGCAGATCTCCTCTCCGGTGGTCAGCCACACGCCCTTTTTCCTGCGCATGTAGTCGTACACCGCCTCGAAGTACTTGATGCGGTGCGGCACGCCATGGATGTAGGGATGCACGGCGATCGCCATGACGCGCGGATTCTTCGCGCCCTCGGCGTAGAGCCGGTCGAACTGGTCGCGGCAACGCCGCAGCCAGGCGTCCGACTCCTGATGCTGGATCACCATCATCGGGATGTCGTTCAGCTCGAGCGTGTAGGGCACCGAGACCAGCGGGCCGTGTGTCGTGCGGATCTCGTAGGGCTGGTCGTCGTTGACCCAGTCCGACACGTACTCGATGCCTTCCTCGGCCAGCAGGTCGAGCGTCTCCCAGGTCTCGGTGAGTCCCGGTCCGAGCCAGCCCTTGGGCTTCTTGCCGGTGAATTCGCGGATGATCTCGATCGAATCGCGGATCACGGCACGCGGGTCGGGCTGCGTGTGCATCGCGCCCTGCTTGACGGCATGCCCCATGAATTCCCAGCCTGCGTCGCGCATCGCCTCGGCGACACGCGGGTAGGAGCGGCAGACGTTGGCGTTGAGCGAGGTGGTGACCGGAATCTTGCGCTTGACCAGCGCCTCGCGCATGCGCCAGAAGCCGACGCGCATGCCGTAGTCGTGCCAGGCCCAGTTGGGCACGTCCGGCACCACGCTCACGCCCTGCGGCGCGGGCAGGTACTGGCGCGCCATGGGCTTTTCGATATCCCATTCCTCGATGTTGACGATGGTCCACACCGCGATGCGCGCGCCCTTGGGCAGGCGCCACGGCTTGCGGTCGACGATCGCGGAGTAATCGAAACGCTCGTGCGGAAGCTTCATGACGGTCCTCCCGGTGCAGGGCACGGTATTCTAAACACCGTTGCAAAGCCGGGCAGGGAGTCCGCGCATGAAATCCGTCGAAGTCAACGGCCGCCGCTACCGCTGGATGGCCGATCCGCTGGTGGTGGTCTGCATCGACGGCTGCGAGCTCGCCTATCTGGAGCAGGCGGCGGCCGCGGGCCGCACCCCGTACCTGGCGCGGCTGCTTGCCGGGGGCGCGGCGTTCCAGGCCGATTGCGTCGTGCCGACCTTTACCAACCCGAACAACCTGTCGATCGTCACCGGCGTGCCGCCCGCGGTGCACGGCATCTGCGGCAACTATTTCTACGACCGCGAAGCGGATGCGGAAGTGATGATGAACGACCCGCGCTACCTGCGCGCGGGCAGCGTGCTGGCGGCGTTCGCCGACGCCGGCGCGCGCGTCGCGGTGGTCACCGCCAAGGACAAGCTGCGCACGCTGCTCGGCCATCGCCTGCAGGGCATCTGTTTTTCGGCGGAGAAGGCGGCCGCGGCGACGCTGGCGGAAAACGGCATCGACGACGTCGTCGCGCGGGTCGGCCTGCCGCTGCCGTCGGTGTACAGCGCGGCGCTGTCGGAGTTCGTCTTCGCCGCGGGCCTGATGCTGATGGAAACGCGCCGCCCCGACCTGATGTACCTCTCGACCACCGACTACATCCAGCACAAGTTCGCCCCGGGCAGCGACGGGGCGAACGACTTTTACGCCATGATGGACGGCTACCTCGCGCGGCTCGACGCGCTGGGCGCGGTGCTCGCGCTCACTGCCGATCACGGCATGAACGCCAAGACGCGCGCCGACGGCTCGCCCAACGTGATCTACCTGCAGGACCTGCTCGACGGCTGGCTCGGCGCGGCGCGCGCGCGCGTGATCCTGCCGATCACCGATCCCTACGTGGTGCACCACGGCGCGCTCGGCTCCTTCGCGACGATCTATCTCGACACGGCCGAGCGCGATGCGGTCCGCGCGCGCCTGGCCGGGATCGAGGGCATCGATCTGGTGCTGCCGAATGCGGAGGCCTGCGCGCGCTTCGAGCTGCCGCCCGACCGCATGGGCGACCTGGTCGTGGTCTCGGGCCGGCATGTCGTGCTCGGCACCAGCGCTGCGCGACACGACCTGTCGGGGCTCGATGCGCCGCTGCGCTCGCACGGCGGGATTTCCGAGCAGACGGTGCCTCTGCTGTTCAATCGTCGCAGCGCCGGCATCCCGGGGCGCCCACGGCTGCGCAATTTCGACCTGCTCGACGTCGCGCTGAATCATCTCGAGCAGCCGGCGCGCGGTCGCTCGGCGGCCTGAGACCCCTAGTCGATGCCGAGCAGGGCCGCCCACTTGCGGCCGATCTGGTCGGGCGCGAAGCGTTGCTCGACGGCGTGCTGCCCCGCGCGCACGCGCTCGGCCGCCTCCTGCGGATGGGCCAGCGCCCAGCGCAGTCCGGCCGCGAGGTCGTCACCGATCCAGGCGTAGTCGGCGAGCTCGAGGTAGGTCGGAATCGGCGAAGCGATCGCCAGGCGCCCGGCGCGGATCGCGGTGACCAGGCGGTTGTGCGACTTGCCCGTGCTCCATTCCGCGCGCGTCTCGTGCGGAATGAGGACGAAGTCGCAGCGCTCGAGGGCCTGCTCGGTGGCCTGCAGCGACCACGCGGTGACGTGCAGCGCGCAGTCCGGATGCGCGGCGCGCAGGCGCCGGCCGATGGCGTCGAGTTCTTCGCGCGCGCCGCTGCGCGTCACCAGTTCGAGCTGCAGCGGCCTGTCGCGCAGCGCGCCGACCGCGTTCGCGAGCGCCTCTTCGAGCATCGCCGCGTTGATCTGCCCCAGATTGCCGAACCACATCAGGCGCAGGGGCGACGACGCCTGCGTGCGCACCGCGCGCGCCGGGTTTTCGTAGGGATCCTCGACGACCGCGATGCCGCGCCGCGCGTCGCGTGCGAGCCTCTCGCCGAGCGCCTGGCAGGGCACAACCAGGGTGCAGGACGCGCCGAGGCCCTTCTGGTAGCGCGCGAGGAACGGCTGGTGCACCGCCTTGCCCAGCGCCGCGAGGTCGTCCGGCATGTCGGCATAGAGGGGCACGCCGCCGGTCTGCGAAGCCGCGCGGGCGAGCAATGCGGAGAGCGCCTCCTGACGCTGCAGGATGGCGGGCGCCGGAAGCTTGCTGATCACGATCGCACCGACGGAACCGAACTCGGCCAGGCTCGGATCGCGCAGAAAATCGTCCAGCGAGACGAACCACACCGGCACACGCTGCGCCAGCTGCCGCGCCGGGATCACCGCGCGCAGGCGCATCGAGGCGATCTCGGTGACATAGGCGTCGGTCTGATTCACGCGCGCCGAGCTGCCCACCGGCAGCACGAAGGCGACGCAGCCGCCCGGCGGGAACGGACGTGCGGCCGGCGGCGCCGGCAGAGCACGTGTTCTGCCGAGCACGGCGTTGAGGCGCGCAGCGATCGATCCGAGCATCAGCGGTCCCTTTCGCAACCGATTATGCCAGCGCGCCGCGCTCGGCCGGCCGTGCGCCGATGGGCTGCGTTGGCGCAGACTTGCGTACACTTCGCGTTTCCGTAGGAAGGCCGCATGAAACGCATGCCACGCAGGCAGTTTCTCCTCGCCGCATCGGCGCTGGTTGCGGTGCCGCTCGCGGGTGCGCGGGCGGACGCCAAAAAGCCGCTGCGCATCGTCTGGTTCTCCGCCGGCGAGCCCGCCAGCCACACGCCCTATACCGAGGCCTTCCGCGACGGCCTGCGCGAGCTTGGCTACCGCGAGGGGCGTGACGTCGCGATCGACTATCGCTGGCGCGGCGAGACCCTCAAGACCTATCGCTGGATGGCCTCGGACATCGTTGAGGAAAAGCCCGACCTCATCGTCGCGACCTGCGAGATCTCCGCCCGGGCGGCGATGGGCGCGACACAAAAGATTCCGATCGTCATGGCGGCGAGCACCGATCCGGTGGCGCACGGCCTGGTCGCAAGCCTTGCCCGGCCGGGCCGCAACGTCACCGGCCTTTCGCTCAACGAAATCGAGATCGTCGCCAAGCGGCTGGAGCTGCTGCGCGACGTGGTGCCCGGTCTGCGGCGCGTGGGCGCGATCATGCCGGCGGACGAGCCGATCAGCCAAGTCGAGCTCGCGCGGCTCGAGCAGCTGACCCGTGCCGCGCGCCTCGAGCTGGTCAGTTACCGTGCACCCGGCGCGGACTTCGAGGCCGCGTTCAGCGCGATGCGCAAGGCGCAGGTGCAGGGCATTCTCGACTACTCGGCGCTGTCGGTGACCTTTCCCTATCAGCGCGAATTCACGGCGCTGGCGCTCGAGTCGGGCATTCCCGTTGCCTACAGTCTGCGCGAAATGGTCGAGGCGGGCGGCCTCATGTCCTACGGGCCGGTTGCCAAGGCGCTGTTCCATCGCGCGGCGTACTACGTCGACCGCATCGCCAAGGGCGCCAAGCCCGGCGAACTGCCGATCGAGCAGCCGACGCGCTTCGAGCTTGCCATCAACCTGAAGACGGCGCAGGCGCTCAAGATCGAGTTCTCGCCCGCGCTGCGCCTGCGCGCCGACGCCGTCGTCGGCTGACGCGGCGCGCCGTCCGCGGGCGCCGGGCGGCAGGGATTCTTCGCACGATCAAGGACTTGTCGCGCCCGGAGATGACGCCTGCCGCGGCCGCACTTTGCATCCCCGCGGGCTGCGGCTACCCTGCGTGAATCGCTCGAAGAGGCAGGCAACGCGATGAAAAACAGAACCATCCTCTGGATGATCGGCTTCCTGGTCATCGTGTGCGTCGCCGCCGGGGCGCTGTTTCGTCCGCTCGCCGCGGCGTTCCTGGCGAACCCGGTGTTCAACGGCATGATCGTCGGCGTGCTTCTCATCGGCATCGGCATTTCCTTCCTGCAGGTGCTCAGCATGCAGCGCGAGAACGACTGGGTCGAAGCGCGCCGCGAGGGGCTGCGGCCGCATGGCGCCGACGAGCCGCGCATGCTTGCGCCGCTGGCGCGCATCCTCGCCGGACGCCAGGGCGCGCCGCGCATCTCGGCGATGGTGATGCGCTCGCTGCTCGACGGCGTGCGCTTGCGCCTCGACCAGAACCGCGACATCGCGCGCTACCTGGTCGGGCTGCTGATTTTTCTCGGCCTGCTCGGCACGTTCTGGGGGCTGCTCGACACGGTGGTCTCCGCGGGCAAGGTGATCGCCGGTCTCAAGGCGGCGGGCGCGGATGTCGGCGAGTCCTTCGCCCGCCTGCGCGACGATCTGCAGGCGCCGCTCGCCGGCATGGGCACGGCGTTCAGCTCCTCGCTGTTCGGGCTGGCCGGCGCGCTGGTGCTCGGCTTTCTCGACCTGCAGGCAGGGCACGCGGAGAACCGCTTTTTCAAGGCGCTCGAGGACTGGCTCGCCGAGCTGACCCACCTGCCGAGCGCGATCGTGACCGAGGGCGAGGGGACGATCCCGGCCTATGTCGAGGCGCTGCTCGAGAAGACCGCCGACAGTCTGGAAGGTCTGGGGCGCATCATGACGCGCGGCGAGGAGGAGCGCACGCAGATGCGCGCCGAGCTGCTGCAGCTCACCCAGCGGCTTACCGACCTCACCGACCAGATGCGCGCCGAGCAGCAGCTGGTGCGCGGGCTGGCGCGCCAGCAGCAGGACCTGCACCCGGTGATCGGGCGGCTCGCGGCGGCGGCGGAAAGCGCCGCCAGCACCGACGAAGCGCTGCGCGACCAGTTGAAGAGCCTGGAAGCCACCATGAAGCGCGTCATGGAGGAGGGCATTTCCGAGCGCCGGCAGTTTTCTGAGGACCTGCGCGACGAGCTGCGCCTGCTCACGCGCACCCTGGCCGGCCGCAGCGCAAGCTGAAGCACGATGTTCCAGCTCACGCGCCGTACGCGAACCATCGACATCTGGCCGGGCTTCGTCGATGCGCTCGCCTCGGTGCTCATCGTCTTCATCTTCATGCTGCTGGTGTTCGTGCTGGCGCAGTTTTATTCGACCTGGGAGCTGGCGGGGCGCGACGCGACCATCTCGCGCCTCGAGCGCAGCATCGACGAGCTGGCGCGCACGCTGTCGCTCGAGCGCGAGCGCGGCGCGGGGCTCGAGTCGCGGCTGTCGGAGACCGAGGCGCGTCTGCGTGCGACGCTCGCCGAGCGCGACGCCCTGTTCGGGCGCCTCACCGGCGCCGAAGGGCAGCTCAACCTGACGCAGGCCGAGCTCGAGGAGGCGAAGCGCACCATCACCGCGGACCGCGAGACGATCGAGGCGCGCCTCGCGGAGATCGCCGGCCTGCAGCGCGACATCGCCGCGCTGCGCGCGCTGCGCGAGAGGCTGGAAGCCGAGGTCGCGCAGCGGGACAGCACGATCGCCGAGGGCCGTCGCCTGACCGAGCGCGCCGAAAACCGGCTCGCC
>Ga0209536_100005685_pt1 | contig 19304 bp, 15 predicted proteins | sample DeeMarSeWOR28_12_FD_187461 | JGI IMG/M metagenome (GOLD analysis project Ga0209536, IMG submission 187461) | Marine sediment microbial communities from White Oak River estuary, North Carolina - WOR-2-8_12 (SPAdes) (version 2) | ecosystem: Environmental > Aquatic > Marine > Intertidal zone >... | reverse complement strand
ACTCCGTCTTCAAAGCCAACACGGTTCGAGAAGCCAAGATAAACCGAGAGCAGCCGAGCGTACGCCTTGTGATTCTCCTGGTTGATTGTCTGCCCCTGTAACGCCTCAGCATCGCCGCTCATGCGAGTAGGTGTCGCTGCAATGGCAACAATAATCCTGGCTCCGTCAAGAGCAAGCAGATACGAGAGCGATGGATGCCAGAGATCCTCACAGATCAAGACACCCATTCTCCCGAGCTTCGTATCAAACGCCTTGACGGACGACCCCCTGCTGAAGTAGCGCATCTCCTCGAACATACCATAGGTGGGAGGATAGGTCTTTCTGTGAACTGTCTTAAGTATCCCACCCTCAAAGAGAAACGCGGAGTTGTAGATTCCGAACCCCGGTCCCTCCTCAACTCCGCCGGCAATGATCGAGATCGATTTGCTCTTTTTCAGGAGCGGCTCAAGGTAGTCTGGAGGATTCCCTGCATCAATCGCCAGATCCCAGTTCATGTCCTTGATGGAATAGCCAGTCAGGCTCAACTCAGGGAACACGACAAGCCCGGCTCCAGCCTTCTCTGCCTTCCCAATAAACTCCAGGTGCTTCTGAACGTTCTTTTCCAGATCGCCAAGCGCTGGATCTATCTGGGCTATGGCAATCTTGAATTTCATTCGGAGAGATCCAGCATCTTGATGTCCCGCACATACGTGACGGTCTTGTCAGCTTTCAGATCCTTGAGCTGTGCCATCTTCTTGTCTATGCGATCCAGGTTGTCACGTATGATCTTGAGGTATCCTTTCAGGTCATCATTTTCGTGAAGCTTGCTGAGACTCTCCAAGTTCTTTCGTAAAACGTCCAGAGGATACCGGATCTGTCCGGTGATCTGCAAGACATGCTCCTGTATCGCCTCCAGCCTCTTCTGGCTTATCTCCAGATGGTCCAGCTGTGCTTTCAGCTTCTTCCGCTCTATGACATCCACAATCGTACGGGGGAGAACCGGTGTACTTATTTCCTCTTTAACCAGGTAGTCCTCCACGCCCAGCTTCATCACCTCAACAGCCAGCTCAAAATCCTTGTTGACAGTGAGAAACACCACCGGGACTGAAATTCCCTTCTCCTGTATCGCCTTTGTGATCTCCAGGCCGTTCATCCCCGGGAGAAAGTAGTCCATCAAGATCACATCAAACGATTGGTCCGACTCCAGCTCCTTCAGGGCAGCAGGGCCGTTCTCCCGCCAGAGGACTTCGAAGCGGTGCTCTTTCTGCTTCCTGAGAAAAAGCTCGACCAGGTTGGCAAACTCCTGGTTATCCTCGACGAGGAGGATGCGTATCGGTTGTTTCTCTTCTTCTCGTGTCATGCGGGTACGGTGAAGTAGAACGTGCTCCCCTTGCCTACCACGGATTCGACCCAGATCCTGCCGCCGTGGTTTTGAACGATCTTCTTCACTATGGTCAACCCAGCCCCGGTGCCAGGATACTCATCCCGGACATGCAGGCGCTGAAAGATCCCAAAGATTCTCTCAGCATGCTCCTCGGGGATACCGATCCCGTTGTCTGAAACCGAAAAGACGTATCCCGATCTCTCCTCCAGCTCTCTCCAGCCGATGTCGATCCTGGGTTCTGTGCTCTTGTTGAATTTCAGGGAATTGGCGATCAGGTTCCGAAAAACCATCCCCAGTTGGGTTGGGTTGAATCTAACGGAGGGCAAACCGGGTGGGACGTTGACCAATGCCCCCCTCTGGCGGATCGTAAAACCCAGCTCCCCAACCACATCCTGTACGATCTCTCCTACCGGGACATCCCCTTCCACCTTCGCGTCCTGGCCGAGACGTGAGAGAGTCAGCAGGTCGTCAATCAAGCTCTTCATGCGGGAGCTGGACTGGATCAGTGACGCGAGGTACTGTCTTCCCTCGTCACCAATCGCCTCCCCCTGCTCGCTCTTCAGAATCCTGCTGTATGCCTCAATAGTGATCAGCGGCTCTTTCAGGTCGTGCGAGACCACATAGGCGAAATCGTCAAGCTCCTTGTTCCGGGCCTCGACTTCCCTCGATTTCGCCAGAATATCCTCGTAGAGCCGTACCCTATCGAGTGCTATTTCCGTCAAATTACCAATACTTTCCAAGATTCGCAAGTGACCGTCAGTGAAGGGCTCCCCACCCTTCCTGCGGAGTGAGAGGATGCCCACAATCTCCTGGCGGGACCTGACGGGAACCGCCAGTACCTTCTCCCCTTTCTCGCCCTCGCCGGAAAAGCCGATGCCCGATTTGACAAGATTCCGCAAGAGAGCCTCTTCCTCAGGGGATATCTCTTCTTCCTGAGTCCCGACAGCAGCCTCGCCGCCTGAGTGGGGATAGGCATAAAACCTCTGGAGCGTACCCCGCTCCCTGCTGAGATCGTCGAACGCGAATTTGTCATACTCCACAGCCTTCGAAACCTCCCCATAGACCGCATCGAACAGAGCCTTCCGATCCTTCACGCCGGTCAGCCTTTTGCCCAGCTCGTAGAGAAGCGTCACGCGCTTGACCTCGTCAGTCACGCGCTGGAAAAGCCTGCTCCGGTCTATCATCCCCCCTATCTGATCGGCAATGGGCTGAAGGACGGCCAGGTCGGTTTCCTGATAGAGATTCTGGGTGGTACTGGCAACATTCAGCGTGCCAAGCAGCTGCTCGTTGAAGTAGATCGGGAGCGTCATCTGGGACCGGAACCCCTGCGTCGCCCCGATATTGTCGGAGCGGAGCCCCTTGTGATGGAGCAAATCGTTCACGATGACCGCTCTCCCCTCCTTGATCGCCAGGCTGGAGACCGACTCCTCGACCGGAATGGTAGTCCCTACAGGAAGGGTCTTCTCGGCAGGACTCATGCATGCGTGGAGCGTCATTCTGGTTCGATCATCAGAGAGGAGCCCGACATTCAGCTGATCAAAGGGGACGAGCGGCTCTACCTCCTGCGCGATCACATCAAAGACTTCCTGAAACTCCACCGTGGTGTTTGCCTTGCTGATGATCCGGTTCAACATCTCGACCTGCTGCGTCTTGGCAGCGAGCTCTATGGACATCCGCCTCCGGTCTGAGATGTCGCGGGCGATGTTCAGCATGGCCACCGGCTCTCCCTGGTGGCTTCGCAGGAGTGTGGTGTTCAGACTGATGGCAATCTCCCGCCCGTCTTTCCTCAGCCAGCGCATATCAAAATCCCTCAGCGCACCCTTCTCACGAAGCTCTGCGATCCACTTGACGAAGCGGGACATCTCTTCTTCGATCAGCCAGGGGTACGGAAAAATCGTACCGCGGACTTCATTCTTGGTGTAGCCCGTGAAGTCTGTAAACACCCTGTTCACCTCCCAGACCACCCCCTCCAGGTCGGTGATCATGAGGGCATCCCCCATTCCATCCAGAACGTGACGCAGCGTCTCTTCCGATTCGCGGGCCTCGTCCTCCAGGTTCTTCCGGTCAGAGATGTCGGTAATGGCAACAACAACGCCAGCTACAGAGCCGGAGGCATCGCGCAGAGGCGAGAACCTTGCCCAGAACCACCTTTTTGACGTTCCGGCCCCCGCAACATCAAAGTCCCGGGAACTCGTCTCCTCCCCTGCCAGAGTTTTTGTCAGATGCCGCTCAAAGTCAGGGATCGCAAGCGGGCCATCCAGCGCCTTTTCGCCAATAACCGAGTCTCGAAGCATTCCGGTCATCCGCTCGGCCGTACTGTTCCACTCTATGTAGCGTAGCTCGTTGTCCAGGACCGCCACCCCCTCGGCTACACTCTCCAGGATATCACGCTTCGATCCGGACTCTGATGCCTTCTGCATCCGCTCGATCTGATCGGTGATGTCTGATACGGTACCGTATATCGCCGTGACAGCTCCGCTCTCATCTCTCAAGTATCGGATCGAGTCCCGCACCCAGCGGTAGGATGCCTTCCCTCTGGGAAGAACCCTGTAATCCAGCGCTGCAGTCTCAACCCGCTCTGCCTGCATCGATACCCGTTTGGAGTATTCGGCCCGGTCATCCGGGTGGACAATTGATCGCCAGGCATCGTGGTTGCGCAGGAATTCTATCGGTTTGTGACCCACGAGCCACTCGACCTGCGGACTCATGAAGATAAGCGTCCCGTTCGGGTTGGCTTCGTAGATGACAGCAGGGACGGTCTCCACCGCACTCCTGAAGCGGAGCTCAGAGGAGCGAATTCTTTCGAAATGACGTCCGTTCTCAACCGCAGATCCGAAATGCCGGGCAACCGTCGGGAGGAGATCAGTGCTGAATGAGAAGTTCTCGGCCTTTCTCCGTGAGGAGAGAAACATTATCCCGGCCAGGGCGTCCCACGCAACAAGCGGGATGTAGGCGATCGTCTTAAACCCTCCGCCTTCGAAGAGGGACTTGTAGGGGAGATATGGCGGATAGTCCTCGGTGCTGAGTACTATAGGCTCCAGTGTTTTTGACAAAAAACCCGTCAGCCCATCCTGTATGGTCTGCTTCCCGAGCGTCTCTACAATTCTGTCGGTCAGGCCCTGGTGGCTGACCAGCGTGAGCCCCGTTGCGTCCTCATCCAGAGAGTAGACTCCGCCTCCGTCAAACCCGAGCTGCTGCACTGAGGCCTGCAGCCCGGAGGAGAAGGATTCCAGAAGCTCCACCGACTGGTGGATCGCATGCGTGATCCGGTCCAGAGCCACCTGCTCGCGATCCTTCTGTCGCCGGGCCTCTTCCGCCTCTATCTCGCCTGTCTTGTCCCGCAGATACAAAAGGGTGGCTTCCTTGCCGTCAACCTTGATCAACTCGGCAAACGCCTGGAGGTAGACTTTTGCTTTGTCGTTCCGCAGACCGACAAATTCAAATGAGTCGACCGTTCCTCCCCTCAAAGCTCCGGGCTTTGTCTTCTGGCCCAGAATCTTCTTATCGCGCGCAGGCACAAACTCTGTCACATCGTGTCCCACCAGCTCCTCGCGCACCATGTATCCCAGCATCTCCATCAGACCCCGATTCACATAGACGAACTTCCCTCCCTGAACAAGCGCCACAGCACCTGCACTGGAGTCCAGAAGCGAGCGGTAGAATGCCTCGGACTCCTTGGCCATGTTCAGCAGCTCCGCATGCCCCGTCACATCAAAGAACCAGAAGTGATAGCTGTTCCTCTCACCCTCGGGAAGGATGACAACGTGAACCTCGATCCGGCGCGTCTCCCCGCCCGATCCCTTCAGCTTGATCGTCTGTGTCAGTCTCCTGGTTGAGCTCTGGGGCTGATTCGGCTGGTAGAAGAGCTCTTTGAGAAAATCTCCATTAACCTTTGTGAAAAAATCGTGGGGTGAGGGCTTGCCAGGGGTCTCTGAGCTGACCCAGGGGAATGCACTGTAGAACGCCTCATTCGCCCTCAGGAGACGGCGCTGAGTGAAAACAGCCTGGGGAACGGGGGAGTTGGCAAAGACAAACTGCTCCTGGCGCTCACTCTCAGCCAGCCGGGCCTCCAGCCGCTTCAGCGCTCTGCCGGGCTCGATCGCTTCCTCTGAGGGTTTTAAGGGGTTGCTCCAGAGAACGGTCGTCTCTCCAAGCTCAACCAGCCTGGGGAGATGAAGCTCGGGATCATGATGACCTCTAGCGGACAGAAACTGAGCGTAGTGGTTCCGGTCAACACTCCGCACCTGCATGCAGAACTCAGCCGCATCCTTCAAGGCAGAGATCTGCTCGGGCGGAAAGAGCTCTTCCGAGACAAACCAGATCCCCCGGCGCTTGTTTTTCCCAAGCTGCTCGAAGGAACCTGTCAAAAACTTCAGCCGGGCCGAAGGTGTGCTGAGCCAGCGGGGGAGGTTCTGTGCGAGATCAATGATGAGCGAGCGATTCCTCGGCAGGTTGCGCGAAACTCGTCTCAGGAGGAGTGTGCCGTCTTTGAGGCTCTTGAGTGTCCCCAGGTTTTCTGAGACACGGGGCAGAATCCCTTCACTCTCCCTGTCTTCCGGCAGGGACTGTATGATATGCAATCTCGCAGGGTGCGGATGCCCGCCGACAAAGAGGAGTATGAAGCGGGCGGCAAAGGAAGCGGTGGGGAGTGAGACAAGAATCTGCTCTCCGGGCCCGGGGAGGGCAAGGAATTGATCCAGTGTCTCAGGGAGATGTAGTTTGCTGCGTGATTTCATTCTTACCAGCTACCGCTGGCGCCACCTCCTCCGAATGAGCCGCCTCCTCCGCTGAACCCGCCACCCCCAAACCCTCCTCCACCGAAGCCACCCCGGCCTCCAAAGCCTCCCCCTATCGGTGGGATCCACCAGCCGCTGTAGCGGCGTCCTTTACCCACCCCGCGCCGGCCAAAGATCCCGCGGAATATGGAGAAGAAGATCATGATGATGAATATGAGAGGAATGATCCCGATCGGAGAGCGCTCTTTCTCTTCCTTCGGTTCGGCGGTGTACTCACCCGCCGTCGCAAGGATGATCGCCTCCACCGCCCCGGAGATGCCGCCGAAGTAATCATCCCGCCTGAAACGGGGGAGGATCTCATTCCGTATAATGATCCCGGAGAGCGCATCCGTTAAAACGCCCTCCAGTCCATACCCGACCTCGATCCTCACATCCCGGTCTTCCTTGGCAACCAGGAGAAGCGCGCCGTTGTCTCTTCCCTTTTTCCCTATCCGGTTCTCCTCAGCCACACGCAGGGCAAACTCCTCGATCGGTTCTCCGCCGAGCGTGGGAAGCATCAGGACAGCGATCTGCGTCGATGTGGAATCTTCAAATCCCCTGAGTCTTGCGTTCAACACGGCCAGCTGCTCGGGGCTGAGTGTTCCGGTCTGGTCTGTGGCGTACTGAGCCAGCCGCGGGACCTCCACCTCCTGTCCCGCCGCAGGGAGGACCGGCAGAATGCAGAGAGCTACGACCAGTGGAAGAAGAGTAAGTCTCATCAGAATTCCACCTGGGGAGCCACATCAGCACCTTCTGCAGCCTGGAAGTACTGCTTCTGCTCAAACCCTGTCATGCCGGCAACGATCGAAGCGGGAAAGCGCCGGATGGTGGTGTTGTATCCCTGGACTGCGGTGTTGAACCGCTGCCGGGCTACGCTGATTCTGTTCTCCGTCCCCTCCAGCTGGTCCTGAAGCGCAAGGAAGTTCTCGTTGGACTTCAGCTGCGGATAATTCTCCACCACGGCAAGGAGTCTGGAGAGTGCCGATGAGAGCCCGTCCTGGGCTGCCTGAAAGCGCTGGAATGCCTGGGGATTTTCCAGAATCTCCGGTGTAACGGTGAGCTGACCCACCCTCGCACGCGCTTCGGTCACGCCGGTGAGCACCTCCTTCTCCTGGGCGGCAAAACCCTTCACCGTGGAGACCAGATTCGGAATGAGGTCTGCCCTCCGCTGGTACTGCGTCTCAACCTGACCCCATGATGTGCGCACCCCCTCGTCCAGCGTGACGAGCGAGTTGTAGACCCCCGTGCCCCAGAGCACCAGCCCGATGATGCCAACGGCTATCGCGCCTACAATCACCCCGGCAATGATGCATCCTTTGGATTTCATAGGTCACCTCAGTTATTGGAAAATGCTCTCCGAAAATTTCTCTGAAAGCGTCCGGACCCTCATGAGAATCTCTTCACCCTCACCCTCAGGCAGCACGCTGGCCTTCCAGCGGCGAACCTGTACGGGTATCAATCGGTACTCCTCTCCGCTCTTATCCAGCATGACTTCCAGTACGGCAGTCCGGTACGTATGCCTGCTGTTCCCACCGAATATGAAGTTTCCGAGCGAGTAGGCGATCACTCCTCCCCTGTAGCGTTCAATTCCCTGGAGGACATGGGGATGGTGGCCGATGATCAGATCTGCACCAGCTCTTATCGCTCTGTGGGCAAACTGGCGCTGCCACTCCTCCACGGTATCGGCCTTCTCAACACCCCAGTGGAAGCTCAGTATGACAAAATCTGCCCCGTCACGTTCCTTCATCCGGCGGACGTCGGCACGGATGGCACTGATCGTTCTGGCTGCCACACCGGGTTCGCCTTCGGTGGCGGCCGGAGCCTCGCCACCCTCGTAGTAGCCCATGAAGCCGATCTTGATCCCGGCCTTCTCGTAGTAGTGGGGGGTATGGGCCTCGTTCCGGTTCATCCCCGCCCCCACATGTCCTACTCTGGATGAATCAAGATAAAAAATTGTGTCAAAAAGTCCTTCTTTCCCGTAGTCAAAAATATGGTTGTTGGCCAGGTTGACAATAGTAATACCGGCTCTCTGTAAAGCCCCCAGATAGGAGGGGCGCATTCTGAAGTTGTAGGGCTTCGGGACAGGCTCGCCCCGCGCACTCACGCAGCATTCCAGATTCACCATCGCAACATCAGAGGTGTGGAAGAGATCGAAATCTCTGAATGCCAGGTCCGGATCGGAACCGGCCGCTCGCTCATAGTGCCCCGCCATCAGGCAATCTCCCCCGAAATGGAGCAGAATCGTGCTGTCGGACTGGGAAAAGGCCGATGACGGCAGGCGGAGCAGAAGGTAGATGAAAAGAGAGAGCCGCATTGGGGGGTTCAGTCAATCCCAAAAAGGATGCCCACGCGGAGGGCAATGTTGTTGGAGGCAACGCCGCTCCTGGCAGCTCCCTCGTAACGGGCTGCGGTATCAAGGCTGAGACTTCCCCTCCTGTTCAGAGGGAAGTGGATGCCAAGTCCGCCCGAGTAGTTGAAATCAACAGAGGAGGTCCCGGGGATAGTCGATGAGCCGGTAAATGTCCGAACCGTTATCTCACCAGTCCAGCTGTACAAGATACCGGCCTCGGCTATGATGTAGAAGATTTTGGACAACTTGAACTTCAACAAGCCCCGAAGTGGCACGCCCTTCAGGTGTGCCACCACATCCGTCTTTCCGCTCCACGAGTAGAAGCCTGCCGTCAGGCCTGCATACATGCTCCTGTCGACGAGGTAAAGGAACTGCGCGCTCCCTCCGAAGCCTGCGTTGTAGATGTCTCTGAAATCCCCTTGCGGGAAGAGAAAATCAGCGCCAACACTGAGTGCCGTTTTGTCCTGGCTCACTCCCTCTGAGTGGAGAGCCATTGCCAGCAGAGCGAGAGCAGCCAGATTGATCAGCCTTCGCATGAGAGGCCTCCACAGGTTTCTTCGTCTTCTGTTGGCAGGAATCAGAAACAGATCAATAGTACCAATAAACGAAACAAATGGCAAAAAAAAGGAAGCCGGGAGGCTTCCTTTTCTGTTTCCAAAAAAAACACCAGCAGGGAGATTCACTCCCCTGTCACGGGAGCGTGATGCCGATCATGATCGGTATATGACTCGTGCTGTTGTCCTCTGTGAAGATCAGGACATACTTGACTTCCACGTAGATGGAGAGGGCAGCAAGCCGGAACTCGGCGCCGGCTCCGAAATTCAGCCCGAAGTCGGTCTCCGATTCAGCTACCTCTACTGAGGTGCTCCCCTGTCCGGGGACGGATACATCAATGTCGCCGATGCTCAGGAAGTTGATCCCGAGACCCGCCATGGCATACGGCGTAACAGGCCCCGACAGCGGAAGACGACCGATCCCATCCAGTGTGATCCCGATGAGGGAGGCGCTGGCACCGCTCACCGATATGTCTGAGGGGATTCCCGGGTTGCTGGTGAGGATCAGCTGCTTCAGTTTGTCCTTGTCAGAGGAGAACGAAAAATAGTCGCCGTTCAGCCGGAGCGTGAAGTACTTCATGATCGACAGGTTGGCATGTGCACCGCCTCCGAATCCGGTACCGTAGAAGTCGCTGACCGGCTCAGGGAAAGAGCTGAACGATACGCCGCCCTGCACGCCGCCGCCAAACTTCACCAGCGCTTCAGAGGACTGGAAACTCAACACAGCCAGACAGAGAACAAGCGCAATCCGTTTCATTGATCATCCTCTCTAGATATGAGTAGTAGCAGATCAGCCTCTCAGATAGTAGCGGATGCCTCCCCTGATCAGGAAGTAGAAGACTGTGTTGCCGGTCGCAAAGACCGGGCCGAACTGCATATCCGGTGCGGCATAGAGGTTTCTGGCAATCGGGATGTTGATGCCACCTCCAAACCTGAGACCGAAGTAGGGTCCGCCGGTGTAGAACCAGAGACTCATACCGCCGTCGGCGTAGGGGATGATTTCCGAACCCCGGATCTTGAAGTAGTACTTGAAGTAGAACGGCCACTCTATCGGAGTACCGGATTGCGAGTTGATGTTCAGCTCCGTACCCACCGCATAGGTGCGCTCGAACAGTGCCTCAGCCATAGGACCGATATGGAACCCGGCATTTCCGTCACCAACGGAGAGCCCCATGTGGCCGCCAATGATCCACCGGACATTCTGGGCGCTGGCAGGAGCCGAGATCAACGCAACAAGGAGCAACGAAGCGAGCAAAGCGTAGAGCAGGCTTCTCATGCGTATCCTCCTGGATGTGTGGTTTGGTTGAATGGTGGCACTAATGGACATCACCAGAAAAATATTGTGCAAATCTATGCATTCAAAATCATTTTAGCAAGGACCGCGCAATGACGATCCGCTGGATCTCCGATGTCCCCTCGTAGATCTCCGTGATCTTTGCGTCCCTCAGGAAACGCTCCACCTGGTACTCCTGGACGTAGCCGTAGCCCCCGTGGATCTGGATAGCCTCCAGGGCACACTGGACAGCCACCTTCGAGGCCATCAGCTTGGCCATCGCTGCTGCCGGACCGTAGGGCTCTTCCCTGTCCTTCAGAGACGCGGCCTGCAGCGTCAGCATCCTTGCCGCCTCGATATCCGTGGCCATATCGGCGAGCTTGAATTGAATCGCCTGGAACTCCGCGATCGGCTTGTCAAACGCCTTCCTCTCCTTGGCGTAGCCGATGGAGGCTTCGAGGCTCCCCTGCGCAATGCCGAGCGCCTGGGCAGCAATCCCTATCCTCCCCCCGTCCAGCGTCTTCATCGCAAACTTGAACCCGTCACCCTCCTTTCCGATCCGGTTCGCCTCGGGGATGCGGCAGTCCTCGAAGGAGAGAGAGACCGTATCCGAGCTCCGTATCCCCAGCTTCTTCTCCTTCTTCGCCACGACAAATCCCGGTATCCCCTTCTCCACGATGAACGTGCTTATCCCCTTCGCCCCCTTGGACTTGTCTGTCGCGGCCATCACGAGCACTACGTCGGCAGTGGACCCGTTTGTTATCCAGTTCTTTGTCCCGTTCAGTAAGTAGTGATCCCCATCCTTCCGGGCGGTGGTCCGCTGATTGGTCGCGTCGCTCCCCGCTTCCGGCTCCGAGAGGGCAAACGCCCCCAGCATCTCACCTGCTGCAAGCCTTTTAAGGTATCGTTCCTTCTGATCCTCCGTGCCGTATTTTTCGATCCCCCAGCAGACAAGCGAGTTGTTCACCGACATGATGACGCCGCAGGAGGCGTCGACCCGCGAGATCTCCTCCATGGCCAGGACGTAGCTGACCGTGTCCAGCCCTGCACCCCCCCACTCCTCGGGCACCATCATCCCCATGAACCCCAGCTCGGCCATCTCCTTCACGAGGTCGTGCGGGAATTCCGCCTTCTCGTCACGCTCGATCGCCGTCAGTGCAAGCCGTTCGTCCGCGAATTTCCGGGCGGTCTCCCGGATCAGCTCCTGTGTCTCACTAAACTGAAAATCCATAGACTCCCCGTCCTTGGTGAGTGCATGTTGTGTCCGTTCTGAAAAAGAACTCTAGGATGCAGCATAATCGTAGAAGCCGCTTCCCGACTTCCTGCCCAGCCGCCCGGCCGCAACCATCTTCTTCAGCAGGGGACAGGGCCTGTACTTCGTATCACCCAACCCCTCGTGGAGCACCTCCATGATGGCCAGGCAGACATCCAGCCCGATGAAATCCGCCAGCGTGAGGGGTCCCATCGGGTGATTCATCCCGAGTTTCATCACCTCATCGATCGCCTCGGGCTTCGCCACACCCTCCATCACACAGTAGGCCGCTTCGTTGATCATCGGCATCAGAATCCTGTTGGCCACGAACCCGGGAAAATCATTCACCTCCACCGGAATCTTGTCGATCTTCTTGCAGAGATCGATCACTCCCGTACATGTCTCGTCAGAGGTGGCCAGACCACGGATGACCTCCACGAGCTTCATCACCGGGACCGGATTCATAAAATGCATGCCGATCACCCTCTCCGGCCGCTTCGTTATCGCGGCGAGCTCGGTGATGGAGATCGAGGATGTGTTGGTGGCAATGACGGCCTCCGGCTTGCAGGACTGATCCAGGGTCTTGAATATTGCGTGCTTCACATCCTGGCTCTCGGTCACCGCTTCGATGACGAGGTCGGCTTTTGCCACGGCCGAGGGGAGATCGGTGGAGGGAGTTATGACGGCGAGGGTGGATTGCTTCTGCTCTTCGGTTACGGTTCCTTTCTTGATCTGGCGGTCGAGGTTGGAGGCAATCTTCTTGAGCGCCTTGTCTACGTATTCCTGCTTGACATCTACCAGCTGCACGGGATAGCCGTGCTGCGCGAACACGTGGGCGATTCCGTTGCCCATCGTACCCGCTCCGACTACTGCAACGGCCTTCGTTTCCACGACTGCGTCCCCCTTTCCTATGTTCGCAAGTGGTTTTACTCTCGTTCGACGATCACCCCGCTCGCCTCTCCTCCTCCAATACATAATGCTGCCAGACCCTTCTTTGCGTTCTTCTGCTCCATGGCATGGAGCAGTGTCACCAGGATGCGCGCGCCGGAGGCCCCGATCGGGTGTCCCAGCGCGATTGCCCCGCCGTTGACGTTCACCTTGCCCGGATCCAGACCGGCAATCTGGTTCACCGCAAGCGCGACAACGGCAAAGGCCTCATTGACCTCGAAGAGGTCAATCTCTTTGAGTGTCAGTTTCGCCTTCTTCAGAACCTTCTCTATGACATCGGCAGGTGCCGTCGTGAACCACTCGGGGGCCTTTGCGTGCGACGCCTGCGCCAGGATCCTGGCAAGCGGCTTTTTGCCAAGAGCCTTCGCCTTCTCTGAGGACATCAGGACCAGGGCGGCTGCTCCATCACTGATCTTGGATGCGTTGGCGGCGGTGATGGTTCCGTCCTTCGTAAAGGCCGGCTTCAGCTTGGGAATCTTCTCGAAATTCGTCCGGGTGACATCCTCGTCCTCCGTCACACTCACCGTCTCCCCCTTCTTCGCAGGCACCTCCACCGGGACGATCTCCTTCTTGAAACGGCCCTCCTTCTGAGCCTCCTGCGCACGCTTGTAGCTCATGATCGCGTACTCGTCCTGGGCTTCCCGGGGAATGTTGCACTCCTTGGCGCAGAGTTCACCCGCGTTCCCCATCAGATAGTCGTGGTAGACATCCAGCAGTCCGTCCTTGATCATCCCGTCCAGCAACTCCCCGTTCCCCATCCGGTACCCGGTCCGGGCCTTCTGGAGGAGATAGGGGGCGTTGGACATGCTCTCCATCCCCCCGGCCACGACCACTTCGGCGTCCCCCAGCATGATCGCCTGCGCTCCCAGCATCACCGACTTGAGGCCGGAGCCGCAGACCTTGTTGACCGTCATACACTGCACCGATGGGGGAAGCCCGGCGAAGATCGCCGCCTGGCGAGCAGGTGCCTGGCCGACTCCCGCCGACAGGACGTTCCCCATGATGACTTCGTCTACCTCTTCGGGCTTCAGCCCGGCCCGCTGGACCGCCTCCCGGATGGCTATCGCCCCCAGGCGGGGAGCGGGCACTGAACTCAACGTTCCTCCGAAACCCCCGATCGGAGTGCGACAGGCACTGATGATGACCACATCAGCCATTGCTCTTTTCCGCTGTTCTGTTTTTGGATGCTCCATGGTAAGGCAAACTTCAAGAAAAGGCAAGGCTCCGGTCGATTGCCGGAGCCTTGCGTATCTGGTTCTATGACATTGCCCGCCGTCAGGCGCTCATGGATTTCAAGAACTCGTCGTTCGACTTGGTGCCTCGCATCTTCTCCAGGAGGAACTCGGTCGCCTCCACCGTGCTGAACTCCGAGAGGAATTTCCTCAAGATCCAGACCCGGTTCAGATCGTCCGGATCCAGGAGCAGCTCCTCCTTCCGGGTTCCGGAGCGGTTCACGTCCATCGCCGGGAAGACACGCCTGTCGCTCAGCTTCCGGTCCAGAATGATCTCCATGTTACCGGTCCCCTTGAACTCCTCAAAAATCACCTCGTCCATGCGGCTCCCCGTCTCGACCAGGGCGGTCGCCACCACGGTCAGGCTTCCCCCCTCCTCGATGTTCCGGGCCGCGCCGAAGAAGCGCTTGGGCTTGTGAAGCGCGTTGGCATCCACACCACCCGACAGGATCTTGCCGGAATGGGGGACGACGGTGTTGTGCGCGCGGGCCAGCCTGGTGATGCTGTCCAGGAGGATCACCACGTCCTTTCCGGCCTCCACAAGGCGTTTCGCCTTCTCCAGGACCATGTCAGAGACCTGGACGTGACGCTCGGGCGGCTCGTCAAATGTCGAGCTGACCACCTCCGCATTGACCGACCGCTCCATGTCGGTGACCTCCTCGGGCCGCTCGTCAATCAGGAGCACGATCAGCTTCACCTCGGGGTGGTTTCGCGTAATACTGTTGGCGATCTTCTGAAGCAGGATCGTCTTGCCCGCCTTTGGCGGGGAGACGATCATTCCGCGCTGTCCCTTGCCTATCGGTGTCAGGAGGTCCATGATCCTCATCGAGTACTCACCCGGTGCTGTCTCCAGCTCAAGCGGCTCGTTCGGGTAGAGCGGGGTGAGGTTGTCAAACAGGACACGCTCCCGCATGACATCCGGGTTCTCGTCGTTGACGGCCTCGACCCGAAGGAGGGCAAAGAACCGCTCCCCCTCCTTGGGGGGGCGAACCTGTCCGCTGACGGTGTCCCCCGTTCGCAGGTTGAACTTCTTGATCTGAGACGGTGAGACGTAGATGTCGTCCGGGGAGGGGAGGTAGTTGTAATCCACCGAGCGGAGGAAGCCGTACCCGTCAGGCAGAACTTCCAGCACCCCCCGGCTGAATGTCAGGCCGCCCTGTTCGGTCTGAGCCTCCAGGATTTTGAATATCAGCTCCTGCTTCCGCAGGTCACTGTACCCGGCGATGTTCAGCTCTTTGGCAATCTGGTTGAGCTCAGCAATCTTCTTGGACTTGAGCTCAGCAATGTCCATAGGCATGGATTGCATCCCTTTCGGAGGAGTAGAATGGAATTTGTTCTAAAATTGGAAGAGGTCTACGAAAAGTTGGCTGGATGACCGTCTGAGATCAAATGACGAGCTTGAGACAGGCGGTGAAACCGATTGGAAAGCACCGCTAGAATATAGCCTTTTTGTCATCTTATGTCAAGCCTTTTATCGTGAGGTTCTCTTCAGATAGGCGAGCGCCTCTCCGACGACGTAGTGGGAGCCGGTCACAAGAACTGCTCCGCGTCGACGGCGAGCCCGGGAGACGCCTCTGGCCACCGAATCTGCTACGACGCACCGCATCCCCTGCACCTCGGCTTCCTTCAGGATGAGCTCAGGCTCCAGGGCCCGTTCGGCCGAGGGGGCAACCGCAATGAGTAGCTCTGTGATCTCCGTCAGCTCACTCAGCATCAGCCTGAAATCCTTGTCACTCATCACGCCGAAGACGACCGTGTACTTCCGGCTTGCTCCCCGGGTAAGAGCTCTCACGAGCGTCCTGATCCCATCCGGGTTGTGCGCCACGTCCAGGAGCAGACTCTTTCCCCGCCCTGCCCGCTGCAGCCTTCCGGCAATGCCGGTGTTCCTTTTGACGTCTCTGAACCCGACGCGGATCGCCCTCGGGTTGATCCTGCTGAACCGTCCGGCTGCGGACCGGCGCCTCATGAGCACCTCCAGCGTGGCCAGCGCCAGCCGGGCGTTCTCCCTCTGGTGCGGTCCATCCAGACCCAGAGCCATTCCCCTCAGCCTGGCCGTCGGGGTCAGGAACTCGAATGTCCCTCTCCGCACCGGCTCCTCGGAATCAACCAGAGAAACCAGATCCTGACTCTGGTAGAAGGGTGCTCCAATCTGGGCAGCAATGTCGCGCAGTATCGCCACCACCTGATCTGTCTCCGCAGCGGTCACAACGGGAACTCCCGCCTTGATGATCCCACCCTTCTCACGCGCGATCTCATCAACGGTCTTACCCAGATAGTCGGTATGCTCGATGGAGATGTTCGTCACGACAGAGACAAGCGGAGCAAGCACGTTTGTGGAGTCCAGCCTCCCTCCCAGGCCCGTCTCCACAATCGCGATATCCACATTCTCCTCGGCGAAGTAGGCAAACGCTACGGCGGTGGTGGATTCAAAGAACGTGGCCTGGTACATCTCTATCTCCGACCGGAGGCTCTGGGTGAGACGGACCACCGCCGCATCCGGGATCTGGCGGCCGTTGACCCGTATCCGCTCCGTAAAGCTTATCAGATGCGGCGAGGTGTAGAGCCCGGTCCTGTATCCCGCCTCCTGGAACACCGATGCCAGAAAGGCAGCCGTGGATCCCTTCCCGTTTGTGCCGGCAATATGGATGGAGGGATAGCGTTTTTCGGGATTTCCCAAAGAATGGAGCAGGGCCTGGATGTTCCGGAGCCCCAGCTTCACACCGCGGCCCTGGAGCGCGTAGAGAAAGGCTAAAACCTCTTTGTAGGATTTCACAGCCAGCTGTCGAGGACGGAGACACCCGTTTCTGCGTCGAGGGAGCCGACCAGCGTCCGGGCATCGGCAATGTTATGGTCCGTGCAGTACTGTTCGATTCCCTTTGCGATCTTGATGCCGGCACCGGGATCGACAAAGTTCGCGGTCCCGACCTGGATTGCCGTCGCACCGGCTATCAGGAACTCGATTGCGTCCTTCGCGTTCATGATCCCGCCGATGCCAATGACCGGTATCTTCACCGCGCGGAAGGTCTCGTAGACTTTGGCCAGCGCGACCGGCTTGATGGCGGGTCCGGAGAGGCCCCCGGTCACCGTAGAGAGAACCGGCTTTCGTGTTTCGATATTGACAGCCATCCCGATCAGCGTGTTGATGACGGAGACGGCATCCGCCCCTTCGGCTTCGACCGCGCGGGCAAACTCTGATATCTGCGTGACGTTGGGGGTGAGCTTGATGATCAGGGCCTTCTCTGTCAGAGGCCTGAGCCGCCTGGTGATCTCCTCCGTCATCGGGCGGCTTGTGCCGAAACTCAAGCCCCCCTCCCTCACGTTGGGACAGGAGACATTGATCTCGTAACCGTCTATCCCCTCCTCCGCTTCCAGCAACTCCAGCACCCGGCAGTATTCCTCGATGGTGCTGGCCGCGATGTTTGCGATGACCGAGGTATCCACCTCCCTGAGGAAGGGGAGCTTTTCCGTGATAAACCTCTCCACTCCGATGTTCGCCAGGCCAATCGAGTTCAACATGCCGCTTGCCGTCTCCACGATGCGCGGTGGAGGGTTCCCCTCCCGCGGCTTGAGCGACAATGACTTGGTGACGATCCCTCCCAGCTGACTCACGTCCACCATATCGGCACAGTCGTCCCCGTAGCCGTACGTGCCCGATGCCACGAGCACGCGGTTCTTGAAGCGGTGTCCTTTAAGTGTGAAGGAGGTGACTGGCATCGTCAGAGTCGAATGGTCCGTACGTCGAACGCGGGTCCGTCCTTGCACATGAGGGCGTATCCGCCCTTCTCGTCTGAAAGCTCTACCGGGCAGCCCTGGCAAATTCCGAAGCCGCACGCCATCGGGCCTTCGAGGGATACCTCACAGAGGAGCCCGTTGCCGAGGGCGAACTCGGCCAGTGCCCGCAGCATCGGTGTGGGGCCGCATCCGAAGATCTTGGGGCTCTCAGGCCTCCGGTCGGCAATGATCTGCTCCAACAGGCCTACCACGGTCCCGTGGTATCCGCGGGAACCATCGTCTGTGGCCACCTGAACGTTTTCCAGGTGCTCTGTGACCAGCTGTCCGGCTGTCCGCGCACCCAGACAGGTGATGACCTGCTTCCCCGACGCTCTCAACTGGCTCATGGTGATCGGAAGCGGGGCAACACCCAGACCTCCGCCTACCAGAATCCCCGTCTCAAACGAACCGGGGTCCAGATTAAACGGCACACCCAGCGGTCCCAGCACATCGAGCAGGTCCCCCGGTCTTCTCCTGCTCAGAATCTCGGTCCCTTTTCCCACGATGTTGAAGATGATCTCCACGGTCTCCCTCTCCGTCCGGTAGACGCTGAAAGGGCGGCGAAGAAGCGGATCCGATCCGCCGGAGACCTTGATGTTCAGGAACTGACCCGGACGTACCGAACCGCTTATCTCGCTGGAGAGAAACGAGAGAACATAGACGTTCTCAGCCACCTCTCGGACTCTCCGGACTTCACAGAGGAGCTGCCTCATGGGGCCCCCCATCTGCGGCTGACAAGACCCCCGGCGTGAGCCAGGGCCTTCGGTCCATAGAAGGATTGCCTCTGGGCCGGGGTACTCTCCAGGCCCGCCTCATCCGGGCCGGCTCCCCGCGGGGGGGGAGTCGTGGTATCCGGCGGCGCTGAGGGTCTTGCCGAATCACTCGGCATTGTTGTCACAGAGTCGATCTGGGCGGCTCCGGATGTGTCGCTCTCTGCCGCTGCCAGCGTGTCCGGCCGGGCCGGGGTGAGGGAGTCGGCCACCCCCACACCGAGAGAATCGGGCTGGAGGGCAGCCAGGGAATCGGCCCGCACAGCCGCGATCGAATCCGCACGCGCTGCAGCTGCCAGACGCATGGCCTCGACCTCAACCAGCTTGGGCCGGACCCTCTGGGCATACTCTGTCTGGGGATAGAGCCGGACGAGCTTCTGGTAGTTTGCAATAGCACTGTCCGGCCGCTCGAGCGGATACTCGTAGATGTAGCCAATGGCATACTGCGCCTTCGCAGCAAATCCTGATGCGGGATATTCCTCCACGATCGCGCTGTAGCTCTCGATTGCCGACTCGAAATCACCGTTCAGATAGCTCTGCTCCCCATCGGTGTAGAGTGATTCACCCGGGTCGGTGGTCAACATGCCGGGGGGCATCCGGAGTATCCGCCTGGATTCGACGGAAAACGGCGTCCCCGGATACCGCTTCACGACCTGGCGGTAGAGTGAATCTGCCATCCCGGGGGGTGCGGTAGAATCCCGGCTGTAGATCTGCGCGGTGGCAAACAGCGCCAGAGGAGCGAACCGGCTCTCCGGGTGAAGATCCACAACCAGCGAGTACCAGTAGCGCGCCGAATCAGGGAGATCGATCGTGTTGAAGAAAAGGCCTCCCATCTCGCTCCTGTTTTCCGCCAGAAGCGCGTTGAGGGAATCGAGTGAGAGAGCGGGCATCTTTGGCCGGGCGGCGAGACTGTCAGTTGCGGTTGCCGATGTATCCTCTCCCTCGACCTCAGGGGGCGGCGGCTCGACAGGACTGAGCAGGACTGTCCGAAGACTGTCGTACTTCTGCACATCGCC
>Ga0209536_100005684_pt1 | contig 19309 bp, 12 predicted proteins | sample DeeMarSeWOR28_12_FD_187461 | JGI IMG/M metagenome (GOLD analysis project Ga0209536, IMG submission 187461) | Marine sediment microbial communities from White Oak River estuary, North Carolina - WOR-2-8_12 (SPAdes) (version 2) | ecosystem: Environmental > Aquatic > Marine > Intertidal zone >... | reverse complement strand
TTTCGCCCGGTGTGAACACCGTTGTGGATATGGGCGCTCTTGTTGTACGGGCAATAAAAGTTGATGAAAGAGGAAAAGTGCTCGATTATAAAATGACCGGGCAGTGTGCATCGGGTTCAGGACAGTTTATAGAAAACATTTCCCGTTATCTTGGCTTATCAATTGAAGAAGTTGGCGATGTTTCCCTCAATGCAAAAACCCCCGAAACCCCATCAGGAATTTGTGCAGTACTGGCTGAAACTGATGTTATTAATATGGTGTCCAGAGGAATTTCCACACCGGATATTATTAAGGGTATTCATTTATCGATTGCCAATCGGGTGGTGAGGTTGTTATCATCATTAAAGGCTGAATCCCCTATTATTCTTACCGGTGGTATGGCGATGAATAAAGGAATGATTCAGGCTGTTGATGAGTTAGCAAAAGAAAGTAAATATAAGTTTGAAATCAGAACCAGTCCCGATGCAATCTATGCAGGGGCCCTTGGTGCCGCACTTTGGGGTGGTTTCAGGTATTTGAAATTGAAAGGGAAAAATGAAGAAGTATTTACTAAATAGGATTTTATTCTTTATAAGATGAACAAACATCTGCCAGTAAAGCATTATTACCAACTATGCTTGTCTATACTAACAGTATTTAATTTGGAAGATAATTATTGATGAGTAAAATAAATTCACAGCCTGTTTTTGTTGGGGCCGATGTTGGAGCATCGAGAACAAAAGTTGCTGTAATTGATTCCGATAAAAAGTTAATAGGCCACTCCGTTGAAAAATCAGGTACAGATTTTACCATCACAGCAAATCTTTGTTTAAAACAATCCCTGGAAATGGCAAATGTTGAAGAAAAGGATATTGTCAGATCAATATCAACCGGCTATGGAAGAAAGAATGTATCGTATGCAAGTGAAACAGTAACGGAGATTGGCTGTCATGCGAAAGGATGTTATCACTATTTTCCGCTCGCAATTACCATTATTGATATTGGAGGTCAGGATAATAAAATAATTAAACTGGATGAAAGCGGTAAGCGCTCAAGTTTTAAAATGAACAGAAAATGTGCAGCAGGAACAGGTGCTTTCCTTGAGGAAATGTCTGCCCGCCTCGATGTCCCTCTTGAAGATATGGATGAACTTGCGTACAAATCGGAAGAAATGGTAAAATTGGGAAGCTATTGTACTGTTTTTTCAGCAACAGAAATTTTGGAAAACATTCGAATGGGAAAAAAGTTGCCTGATATTGTAAAGGGTGTCTTCTTTTCGGTTATAAAGAGAATTATTGAGATGGACTCCTTTTCAGAAAAAGTTGTAATGACCGGTGGGGTTGTAGCCCATAATCCTTACCTTGTTAAGATGACAGAAGAAATGATTAAAAGAGAAATATTAGTGCCGGAATACCCGCAGCTTTCCGGTGCTGTAGGCGCCGCCCTGTATGCATTAGAAAAAAAATTATGATCGTTTAGAAAAAAATGAAAAATAATAAAACAAAAAAACTTAGTTCATTAATGCATAACCGTGATTTAAATTTATTATGTTTTAAATAAGCAAAATAAAATTTATCGGACTGGAGGATTTCTCATGAGCGAAGAGAAAAAATTAACCCGGAAGAAAATAGAAGCGACTAAACTTATGAATAAGTATATGTCCGATTATTTTTATGAATTAGACAGGGCTTCTAAATCGGGGGAGGAAAAAGTTGCCTGGTGTACAAGCGTTGGTCCATCAGAGCTGCTTTTGTCAATGGGGTTTAAGGTTTATTACCCGGAAAATCATGGCGCTCTGTTAGGCACATCACGCCTCGCGGCAGAAGTTATTCCAAATGCTAACGCAATAGGTTATTCTCCCGATATTTGTTCATACCTGACATCTGATATAGGGGCATATATTAAAGGGGTAACTCCGTTATCTAAAGCATTCGAAGGAATTGAGAATGTTCCGAAACCGGATGTTTTAATTTACAATACAAATCAATGCAGGGACGTAAAAGATTGGTTTGCCTGGTATTCCCGTGAACTTAATGTTCCTTTAATGGGCATTCACACCCATAGAAATCCAACCGAAATTAACGGAAATATTGTTCCATCTATTGCTAAACAGATTGAGAGCCTGGTAGAACCTCTGGAAAAAATCTCAGGCAATAAATTCGATATAGAGAAATTAAAAAAAGTTGTGGCTCTATCAAGGGAATGTTCAGAGCTTTGGAAGGAAGTTCTGGAAACGGCTTCAAACAGCCCATCTCCGCTCACGTTCTTCGATGGAACAATTCATATGGGTCCCGCAGTTGTTTTAAGAGGAACAAAAAATGCAGTTGAATATTACAAAGTGCTTCTTAAAGAATTAAAAGAACGAGTGAAAAGCGGTGAGGGTGCAATTGAAGATGAACAATTCAGGATTTATTGGGAGGGGATGCCTGTCTGGGGGAGACTCAGATCTCATTCGGAACTATTTGCAAATTATAAAGCTTGTGTTCTTGCTTCCACCTACTGTAATAGTTGGATTTTCACAGACTTTGATCCTGAAGATCCGTTTACAAGTATGGCTAAAGCTTACTCGGAATTATTTATTGTAAAATCGGATGAGGCAAAAGAAAAGTATATGAAAAAAATGATAGATATATTTAAAATTGACGGAATTGTTTTTCACGATGCAAAAACATGTCCTAATAATTCCAATAATCGTTACGGTATGCCGCAGCGGCTTACAAAGGATACGGGTGTTCCAAGTATAACAATAAACGGAGATTTAAATGACCTTAGGCTTATTTCTGATGAGCAGACTAAAACAAATATAGAAGCGTTTATTGAACAACTTGAAGAAAATAGAAAATGAATCTTTCTATTTGAGAAAAGGGAGTTACAAAGATAAATGAGGTGTTATTTTAAATTTAATAACAGTAAGGAGAACTCATAAGATGCTTCATACATTATTCAATCCTAAATCTGTAGCAATCATTGGTGCATCAACAAAAGAACTTTCCATAGGTAATGTCATTACCAAAAACCTGTTACGTTATGACTTTAAAGGATCTATTTATCCTATAAATCCCAAAGCAGATGAAGTAAGGGGTGTTAAAGCATATAAAACAATTTTTGACGTCCCAGGCGAAGTAGACCTTGCGCATATAAGTATTCCAAGCAAATTTGTACCACAGGCAGTGGAGGAATGCGGAAAAAAAGGTGTGAAGTTTATCATTATTAACAGTGCGGGTTTCAAGGAAGTTGGTCCCGATGGCGAAGTTCTTGAAAAGGAAGTTGTTGCAATAGCAAGGAAGTATGGAGCAAGAATATTTGGACCAAACTGCCAGGGTATTATTAATTCTGATCCTGATGTTAGAGCTTATTGTGATTTTACATTCACCTACCCTGATCCCGGGCATATTTCTGTTGTAGCTCAAAGCGGTGGAGTTGGGGCAGTAATTATGCAACGCTTTTTTGATCTTGGAATTGGAATGAGATATTATGCTTCAAATGGAAATGCATGTGATATTTCAATAGAAGAGATTATCAAGTATTGGGGCAATGATGAACAAACCAGAGTTATCGTATTATATGTTGAGGGATTTTCCGATCCGAAGGGTTTTATGGAAATGGCGTACGAGGTTGCAGCCAAAAAACCAATCCTTGCGATGAGAGGGGGAAGAACAGAAGAGGGTGCAAAAGCCGCAACTTCACATACCGGCGGATTAGCAGGAATCGGGCTTTCAACCGAGCTTATTTTTAATAAGACGGGAATTATAACATTCAGGGATGAAGAAGAAATGTGCCAGGCAGCTATTGCGTTTGCAAACCAGCCAATTCCAAATGGTAACCGTGTTGGTTTAATTACTGATACCGGCGGCCCGGCAATAATAGCAACCGATGAGCTTGTAGATCTTGGACTTGAAATCCCTCCACTATCTGAAAATGCAAAAAATTCCTTAAAGGAAAAACTTTATCCCGAAGCTTCTGTTCAGAATCCCATAGATGTACTTGCAACTGCTGCAGCACCTCATTATCGTGCTGCTATGGATACACTTTTAAATGAAGATCAAATAGATAGCGTTTACATTAACTTTGTAACGCCCCCTTTTGTAGATACGGAAAGCGTTGCGAAAGAAATGGCCGAGGTAAGCAAACTGAGAAAGAAGCCCATAGTTTGCAATTACATGACAGATAAAGCCCAGTGGATAGAAACCACGAAGATTATGAAAGAGGGTGGCATTCCTTGTTATGATTTTCCTGAAATGGCAGCGAAAGCCCTTGCAGCCTTAACCCGTTTTGGTAAAATAAAAAGACGTGAAAACGGTGAGGTTAGGAATTATAATGATGTGGACAAAAGTAAAGCCAAAGCAATACTATTGGATGTAAAAAAAATTAAACGTGAATTTCTTACCGCCCAAGAAGTTTATGAGGTACTTACTGCTTATGGAATTCCTGTTCCCGATTGGAAAATTGCAAGTAACCTTGAAGAAGCTGAAAACGCTGCAGATGAAATTGGTTTTCCGGTTGTTATCAAAGCGGATGCTGAATCCATTATTCATAAAAGCGATGTTGGTGGTGTCGCAATAAATCTTAAGGATAGAAATGAAGTAAGAAAAGCTGTAGAAAAAATGCAGAAAAGTTTTGATGAGAGAAACCTGCAATATTTTGTTCAGTTATATGTGCCGGGCGGTAGGGAACTGATTGTTGGCGCAAAGGCAGAGACCGGACTTGGGCATCTTATAATGTTTGGAGTTGGCGGGATATTTGTCGAGGTACTGAAAGATGTAATTTTTAAAATTGCCCCGGTTACAGATGTAGAAGCACAGGATATGCTATCATCAATTAAAGCTGCTGCCTTGCTAAATGGAATAAGAGGTGAGAAGGGAGTAAATAAATATGGCGTTGTTGAGATCATTCAGCGAACTTCGCAGTTGATCACCGATTTTCCTTTGATACAGGAGATGGACTTGAATCCGATAATTGCATATAAAGACCGGGTTTTGGCGGTAGATGCCCGGATAAAAATTAATTAGTATCTAAACAATAAATACATTTGCAAAACAAATGGAAGAAAAAAATGAATCCTGAAAAATATAAAATCGGAATAATAGGATTAGGACCTGTCGGGCTGGTCCTTGCAGCACACCTGCAGGAAGCAGGCTGCGAAGTACATATCTGCGATATGGAGAAAAAGAAGATTAACCTGATAAGAACTGATGGTATTGAACTATCGGGAAAAATTGAAAAGAGCACTTTCTTTAAACGTGTTTACTCTACACTAAATGAATTGCTTGAACAGGAAATCGATATTCTGATAAGTGCTGTTAAAGCTTATCATGTCGATTCGGTTCTGGACCAGATTAAAGAACACCCCAGTGAAAAGTTATTTCTGTTAAGTGCTCAAAACGGTATTGATATCAGAGAAAAATATACCAGTCATTTTAATGAGTCACAAATACTCAGGATGGTTGTTAACTTTGCCGGCAATTTGCATTCACCAAACGTTGTAAATGTCACTTTTTTTAATCCTCCCAATTATATCGCATCGGTTGATGACTCCCAAACAGATATTGCAGAATGGCTCTGTGAAACCCTTACAAGTGCTAACCTGGAAACTCTGTGTAAAGATTCTTTTGTTATTGCTGATAAAATCTGGGAAAAAACAATCCTTAACGCTGCTCTTAGCCCGCTCTGTGCCATCTCTAAATTAACTATGAAAGAAGCGATGGATCACCCGGACACACTGGAAATTATAGAACAGATTATTATGGAGGCAATAGAAGTAGCAAAAGCCGAGGAAATAAAACTGGGAGATAACTTTGTAAAGCTGTGTATCAGATACCTTAAAAGTGCCGGGAATCACTTTCCTTCTCTTGCAGTTGATTTGATTAGCGGCAAAGAAACTGAAATTGATTATATGAACGGTAAAATTGTTGAGTATGGAAGGAAGCACTATGTCCGAACACCTTTAAATCTTACTTTTACAAATTTGGTTAAAGCTATCTCTCATAAAAAATCTAATTCTAAAAACGAAGAACAAAAAACAACGGAGAGTATTTTAGACCTGTAAGTTCGCACAGCAGTTAATATTTTTTAGTTAAGGGCAGGATTTAATCGCGCAGAAATGATAAACTAAATAACAGTTATGTACATTCAGGATTTTACATATCATAAACCCGCAACGCTGCAGGAAGCTTGCAAACTGCTTGAAAGCAAAGAAAATGCTGCTGCTATTGCAGGTGGAACTGATGTACTTGTTGAAATAAAAAAGGGCTTGAGACGTAATGATAATATTGTTTCGTTATCAGGAATAAAGGAATTAAAAATACTTGAGGAATCCGAAAACCAGCTGATAATCGGGGCTTCTGTAACTCATAATGAAATAAAAAATTCAAAATTTATAAAAGAAAAATTTCCCGCTTTAGCGGAAGCTGCATCACAAATTGGAACCGACCAGGTACGAAATACTGCAACGGTAGGGGGAAACTTATGCACAGGCGCATCTTGTTGTGATATGGCTCCGGTTCTTATTGCAAGCAATGCCTCGGCAGAAATCTTATCCACGAAAGGGAAAAGAATTGTTTCACTAAAAGATTTCTTCGTCTTCCATAAAGAAACTTCTATCGGGAAAGGCGAGATAATGTCTAAGATAATCATCCCCCATTTAGAACCTGGAACAGGCATTTGCTTTAAGAAATTTGGCTTAAGAGATGCTTCTTCTATATCGGTTGCATCAGCAAGTGCATTTGTTAAAGTTGAAGATGGTATTTGTGTTGGTTCCCGGATAGTTATTGGTGCAGTTGCGCCAATTCCTAAAATTAGTAATAAAGCAAGCGAAATTTTAAAGGGCGCAAAAATTACTGAATTGTCGGAGGGGTTATCGGTTTTAAAAGAAGTTGGTGAAGCTTCAGCGGCAGATTCACTTCCACTCGACGATATCCGCGGTACTGCTGATTTCAGAAGAGACATAGTTAATGTAATTACTCAAAGGGCTGTTCTTGAGGCAGCTAAGAGAGCTTTGAATTTATATATACGGTAATTCTAAAAAGTGAAGCAATTAATAAAGATAAATGTAAATGGAACAGATCATGAAGTCGCAGTAAAACCCAATCATACTCTTTTAGATCTGCTTCGTGAACAGCTTAATCTAACCGGTACAAAAAGAGGATGCGAGCTTGGTGATTGCGGCGCATGTACGGTCTTGCTGGAAGAAAAACCGGTAAACTCATGTCTTGTTCTTGCCGTTGAAGTGGACGGTAAAAATATTAAAACCATTGAAAGCCTTGCGACTGGAGAAGAGCTTCACCCAATACAGAGAGCTTTTATTGAAAAGGGAGCAATTCAATGCGGCTACTGCACGCCCGGTATGATACTAAGAACAAAATCTCTTCTTGATGAAAACCCGGAGCCCGGTAAGGAAGAAATAAAAGCAGCATTATCAGGGAACTTATGCAGGTGTACAGGATATACAAAAATACTTGAAGCGGTTGAAGCTTCTAAAGATTATATGAATGGGAAAGAGCCGGCAGAGATTGAATACCAGCCGCAGAAATCAGCTATGAATTTATCTGTTGTTGGCAAACGCTTACCAAAAATTGATGCTCCTGATAAAGCTACAGGAAGGGCGTTATATACCGATGATATAAAACTTCCTAACATGATTTATGGTAAGCTGCTTTTAAGCCCTGTGCCCCATGCAAAAATAAAATCTATCCATACAAAAAAAGCTTTAGAACTTCCGGGTGTTAAGGCAATCCTAACCGGTGAAGATGTAACCGATATTTCTTACGGAACTTCGCCCCCGCGTTATGATGAAAATGTTCTTGCAAAAGATAAGGTTAGGTATGTAGGCGATGTAATTGCCGCTGTTGCAGCAGTTGATGAAGAAACATGTTATAAAGCAATCAAACTAATTGAAGTTGAGTATGAAGAACTCCCCGCAGTCTTCGATCCGATGGAAGCAATGAATGAAGGAGCCCCCCGCCTTTTTGATGATAAATATGAAAATAATATTAATACCCGTGTAGATCATCACTTTGGTGATATTGAAAAAGGATTTGCCGCAGCAGACCACATAAGAGAAGAAAGATTTGTTGGAAACCGTACCTACCAAAATCCGATGGAACCTCATGTTGCAATAGCTGAGTGGGACAGGAATGGAAGGGTAACAGTTTATACTTCCACGCAGGTAGTTCATTATGTCCATCATCAGCTTTCGCGCATTTTAGACTTACCTCTTGGCGATATAAGGGTGATAATGACTAACTGCGGAGGCGGTTTTGGAGCAAAAGCTGCTACAAACATGCTGGAAATCCTGTCAATTCTGATGGCAAAAAAAGTTGGCTGTGCAGTTAAGATGCGATTCAACAGGGAGGAGATGTACCTTTACGGCAGGGGTCGTCATAAACAATACATCGATTTAAAAATTGGAGTGAAGAAAGACGGAACAATTACCGCAGTTAAACAGAAAGCAGTTCTAGAAGGCGGAGCTTACTCAAGCTTTGGTATTGTCTCGACTTATTATGCGGGATCTATGCTGCCAACACTTTATAAATTTTCAAACTATAAATACGACGGTTACCGTGTAAATACAAACCTTCCGCCTTGTGGTGCATTTCGCGGGCACGGCACTCCGCATCCCCGCTTTGCATTTGAATCATTACTATCGATGATTGCAGATGATATTGGGATGGATCAAATTGATATTCGTTTGAAGAATGCAATGCAGCCTGAAACACGAACGTGCAACGATCTTGATATCCATTCCTGTGAATTAACAGCCTGCCTGAAAAAGGTGCGTAAAAGATCCGGCTGGAAGGAAAAGAAAGGAAAACTTCCCCCGGGAAGGGGAATAGGAATTGGATGCGGCGGATTTGTTTCCGGTGCAGGATATCCAATCTATCGATCAAAATTCCCGCATTCTAATGCAGTAGTAAAAGTCCAGGAAGATGGTTCTAAAGCTGTTCTCTTTGTTGGTGATGCAGATATAGGTCAGGGTTCCGATACTGTTCTCGCTCAAGCAGCAGCGGAAGCGATGGGAATAACTATGGATCGAATGAGCGTAGTCTCAGCAGACAGTGATTTAACTCCGCTTGGCTTTGGTGCTTATTCGAGCCGGGTTACTTTGATGGGTGGCAATGCTTCAAAAATGGCTGGTGAAGAAATTAGAAATCAAATTTTAAAGTCAGCTGCAGAAATTATGGGAATAGATGAATCAAAACTTACTGCTGGTAACAATAGAGTTTTCGAAATAGATAATCCGGAAAATTTTATTCCCTGGGAAAAGGCAGCGGATTCACACTTTTCAACAAAAGGACCTCTAATAGGTAAAGGACATTACTCACCACCTGAAGGACTTGGCGGAACATATAAAGGTGCTGCTGTAGGAACGTCACCGGCATTTTCATTTTCAGCTTCTGTTTGCGAAGTTAAAGTTGATATGGAAACCGGTAAAGTTAAAGTCCTTAATTTTTGGGATGCACACGATTGCGGCACTGCTATCAATCCAATGGCTGTAGAAGGACAGGTTGAAGGTGCTGTGGTGATGGGATTAAGTGAAACTTTGTTTGAAGATGAAGTATTCGATAAAAATGGAAAACTACTTAACGCAGACCTTCATAACTACTTAATTGCAACTTCAGCAGAAACTCCGCATATCGATTCAACGATAGTTGACAGCTATGAACCGGAGGGACCCTTTGGAGCAAAAGAGGTTGGCGAAGGTGCTACCCTTCCTGTGCTTGGTGCAATTGCCAATGCAGTTGAAGATGCAATTGGTGTGAGAATTAAAGAGTTGCCAATAACACCTGAAAAAGTATTGAAGGCCATTAAAAGTAAATCAAAATAAAATCAGGATGACGCAGAGAAATTAAGACGCTGCGAATGGCGGAACCTTTTTTATTAGTGAATGTCAATTATTATTTTGTTTATAAAGATTTTAAAAATTACGAAAATCTAACATTGTCAAATCAGGAGAATGAATCATGGGAGAGAGTAAAATATCATCCTGGAAAATGACCGAACTTAAAGGGGAATTCCAACTTAGCGAAAGCACCTTTCCTGAATTAAATCAAAATGAAGTACTGGTAAAAGTAGCTGGCTGTGGAGTGTGCCATACCGATCTAAGTTTTTGGCACTACGGAGTGAAAACAAAACACGAACTTCCTTTAACATTGGGACACGAAATTAGTGGAACAGTGATAGCTGGAGAGAAAGATTGGTTAAATAAAAATGTTATTGTTCCGGCAGTACTTCCATGCGGTGAATGTGAACTTTGTAAAAAGGGAAGAGGCAACATCTGCCAGAAACAGTTAATGCCCGGCAATGATTTTGATGGCGGCTTTGCTTCGCACATAAAAGTTCCATATAAATATTTATGTCCGGTACCGGATAATGTCTTAGAGAAATATTCACTTTCACAGTTAGCAGTAATAGCCGATGCAGTAACTACTCCTTATCAGGTGATTAAAAAAGCTGAATTAGAAGAGGGTGATTTTGCCATAGTTATCGGCGCAGGAGGAATTGGAATATATGGTGTGTTGCTCTCAAAAATATTAGGCGCCAAAGTTTTGGCGATTGATATAAGCGATGATAAGCTTAACATTACACAGCAAAATGGTGCTGATGCTATACTTAACATTAAAGAACTTGATATTAAATCAATAAAGTCTAAAGTGAGAGAAATTGCAAAAGAAATTGGAGTCTCTCCTTATCGCTGGAAGATTTTTGAGATGTCGGGTACAAAAGCAGGTCAGGAGTTGGGATTTGCTCTGCTTGGTTTTGCATCCACTCTATCTATTGTTGGTTTTACTATGGATAAACTTGAAGTGCGGTTAAGTAATCTCATGGCATTCGATGCAAAACTAATTGGTACGTGGGGATGTAAACCAGAACTCTATCCGGAAGTTGTTAATCTTGTCGCAAAAGATAAGTTAAAGCTTGATCAGTTTGTAGAAACGTTTCCTTTGTCAAAAATTAACGAAGTATTTAAGAATACCTTGGAGCACAAATACAACAAGAGATCAGTTTTAGTTCCTGATACTAATTAATAATTCATATAAAGCAGAGAGATGACATCTTTTCTCAAAGATACAATTGTTCAATTTTTAAATGAAAATAACATTTCTATTTAATTTTGATTTCGGAAAAAAAATGTCATCTCTAAATAACTTACTTTTTTGCGTAACATCAGTTAATTAAATATTTAAAAACTAATTTGGATAATGTTATGCTGATAGATCATAATTTAACAGAAGTAAAATACAAGGATATTCTTTTTGAAAAACGTCCTTGTTTAGATAATGAAGGCAAACCAGCCGAAGGATTATATAACGCCTGGATTATTCTTAACAATCCAAAGCAGTATAACTCGTATACCACTCAAATGGTAAAAGAAGTTATTCTCGCTTTCCGGGAAGCTTCTAACGACAGGAGCGTAGTAGCAGTAGTCTTTACTGCTGTGGGAGACAAAGCATTTTGCACCGGTGGCAATACTAAAGAGTATGCCGAGTATTATGCCGGGAATCCGCAAGAATACAAACAGTATATGCGACTGTTTAATGATATGGTTTCCACAATTCTGATGTGCGATAAACCTGTGGTTTGCAGAGTAAATGGAATGAGGATAGCCGGCGGGCAGGAAATTGGTATGGCTTGTGATTTTACTATTGCACAGGATCTTGCAAGATTCGGGCAGGCAGGACCTAAACATGGCAGCGCACCCGACGGAGGCTCAACTGATTTTCTACAGTTGTTTGTAGGTGTTGAAAGAGCATTTTACTCATGTACTGTATGCGATCCCTGGTCTGCTCACGAAGCACTGCGTTATGGATTAATCACAGAAGTTGTTCCCGCGTTAAAAGTAAACGGTGTGTTTATTCCTAATCCTATGGTTTATACTGATAAATGGGTGAACGAAAAAGGTGAGATGATTTACGGAACACCTAAAAAAGGTGAAGAGATGCAAAAGGCAAAAGAATTATTAAAATCGGGTGATGTTGATCTTTCATTACTGGATAAAGCAGTTGAAAAGCTTTGTACAAAACTTATGTACCTTATGCCTAATTGTTTAAGTAAAACATTAAATTCAATACGTAAAAAGAAACTTGAGCACTGGGATAAAAACAAAGAGAGTAACAGGGATTGGCTTGCGTTGAATATGATGACAGAAGCAAAAGCAGGATTCAGAGCCTTCAATGAAGGATCAAAAGGTAACAAGGAAGTTGATTTTATTAAGCTAAGGCAAATGCTTGCAGAAGGACATGAATGGAATGATGATTTGATAAAAGCAATTTCGCCTCAATTTAAGAAATAGACACGATACGAATGGGTTAAAATCCTTTGTCATTTTTTTGTCCCAAGTCCACGGGATAAATCCCGTGGCTACTCATAAAAATTTCAGTAATGAATTGCCACGACCTTTATGTCGTGGATAGATGAACCCGGAAACACTATTGGGTTTTAACCCAATAATAGAAGGAATTATTTTATGCAAAAAATTAAAGTAGAATACACCCACAATAATTCAGTTGCCCGCATTATACTTGATGACGGAAAAGGAAACGTGCTCGATAGTATAATGATGGGCGAACTGTCTAAACTTGTAAATTCATTTAAAGAAAAGAATGATTTAAAGCTCATAACATTTGAAGGAGCCGGTAAACATTTTTCTTTTGGTGCAAGTGTTGAAGAGCACAAAAAAGGAAATGCGCCAAAAATGTTAAAAGAGTTTCATCAACTTTTTTATAACATAGCAGATCTAGCAATACCAACACTGGCAAAAATTTCCGGGCAATGTCTTGGTGGCGGACTTGAGCTTGCTCTTGTTTGTAATTTTCTTTTTGCTGATAAATCGGCAAATCTTGGTCAGCCTGAAATTCTATTAGGAGTACTTCCTCCTCCGGCCTCGGTTATTCTGCCATTAAAAATCGGTAATGCAAAGGCTGAAGAATTAATCATTACAGGTAAGGCAATTTCAGCAGAAGAAGGAAAAGCAATGGATTTGATTAATGAAGTTTTTGAAGATAAAGATGCGATGGAAAAAGAATTGGATGAATGGATCAAAAAAAATATTATAAATAAAAGTGCTTCATCATTGCGCTATGTAGTTAAAGCTTCAAGAACAACTTTTAATCATCTTTTACGTAAAATGCTTCCGGCAGTGGAAGAAATGTATATTAAAGGATTAATGGAAACTGAAGATGCAAATGAAGGAATAAATTCTTTTTTAGAAAAAAGAAAACCGCAGTGGAAAAACCGCTGATCAAAAAACAATTTTTGATAAAATAAAAATAACACTAAAACCGATCAGGAAAATAAGACCTGCCAAGCTTAAAACAATTAACCATTTTTTAGGATGAAATTCTTTTGGAATAAAATCACTCTTAACAACTTTGAAATTGATGTAAGCAAAAAATGGTGCAGCTAAAAAGGAGATAACTGTTGCAAAGTCAAGAAGGTTTCTCATACTGCTTGTAAACAATCCAATGATCAACATAGCTGCTCCGGAAAGAAATAACACCCATATCCAGTATAATTTTGAAGAGTTTTTTTTCACCGAATCAGAAATCAGTCCCATCGAACCGCCGAGAGTTCTCGGGTACGCATCAATAACGGTTAAGGTTGTTGAGAGCATAGTCAATAATGCTATTCCTGTTATTACCGGGACACTCCAGCTTCCAAATGTTTCTCCGTAAACCGAAACAAGCTGTTCGGAAAATTTAATACTGGATGATGAAAATTCTATTCCTTTGCCATATAATACCAGTGCACCAAGTCCTAAAAAGAAAAGCGCCATTATTGCAGAACCTACATATCCAACATGAAAATCGAACAACAACTCTTTGTAATTCGGTTTGTAATGAGTTTGTTTCTCTCTTTCAATAGCCCAGAGAGAAGGCCATACGGAAGCTTCAATTGGAGTTGGCATCCAGCCCATCAGTGCAATTAAAAAGGCAATGCCAGTAGCATCCCATAAATCAGGCTGAATAAATGTTTCACTTATTTCAATATCATGGTTAGCAGAAATTACAAATGCAATTATTGTTGCAATGCTAAGGACTGTAATTATCACTTTCATCGATCCGTCGAGCAATGCATAATGCCCGAACAAAAGCATCAACAAAATTATTCCAAGCAATATTAAACTCATTAAAAAAATGCTTAGCTGAATATTGAAAAAGAACGCAGCAAGACCTGTACTTACGATTAAAACAGCAGTGAAATTAACTATGGCAGTCAAAAAAATAAGGATGAAATAAGTTCTTATTGCCCATTGTCCTAGTTCTCTGTAGCCTTCAAGCATTGTTTTTCCGGTAGCTGCAGTGTACCTGTAACCAAATTCAAAAAAAGGATATTTAAAAAGATTTATAAGTATAACAGCCCATACTATTTCGAAGCCATAACTGGCACCTGCTCGCGTTGATTGTACAAGATGTGAGGCCCCGATTGCAGCCCCGGCATATAATATTCCCGGTCCCAATGCTTTTAATACACCCCTTAAAGTAAGTTTGCTTGAGTTCATACGACAAATCTTTGTTTTTGATTTTTATAATAATAAAATATTCATTACTGGCAAACAAATTTTATTTTGGCTTTCTCAAGTACAGTGTGATGTGTAAATAAATTATTTAATTACATCATACAGCGGTCATTCAGCAGGAATCTTTTTATTCAAACAGGTTAAACAAATATTATGTTAACATTCTGTTTAACAAGATTCTTCCTGAATGATAGTAATGTGTCTGTTCAGAAAAGATAAATTCGTTCTAACATTATTGTCTTAATCATTTTTTAGTATTTTTACATTAACAAAAAGTACTTTTAACCTGCATCAGGCTCCAGGGGAAGTATATCACTACAGATTTACTTCAGGAGGAACCTCTGGAAGAAGATCAATTATTGAAATGCAAGGAGGTATTGATGAAAGGGAAAGAAACAATGTTTCCCAAAGCAAGAATCCCATACGGAACATGGGGCAGCAGTTATTTTCCTGCCTGGCAAACATCCGCCTTGGCGGAAGTAAATATTGGTCAATTCGCCGGTGAGGCAATGAATAAAATTTTAAGTATGAGAAAAGTTCCAAAAAGAATTTTGGAATATCTTGTTATTGGGTCAACAATCCCCTGGCATTGGAAATTTTGGAATGCCCCGCTTGTGGCCAGTTGTCTTGGCCATCGTGTTCCCGGTTATCATATCGAGCAGGCTTGTGCAACAGGACTGCAGGCAATCTTGCTTGCTGCTTCTGAAATTGAAGGCGGCTCTTATGATGTGGTTGGTGTTCTAACGTTTGACCGCACAAGCGATTCACCTGTTGGTGTCTTTCCTGAAAGACGCGGCTACCGTAGAACCGAAGTGCTTGCAGACGTCTGGGATAATTTTGGATTTGATCCTGCAACGGGTAATGCGATGATTAAAACTGCTGGTCTTGCTGCAAGGAAGTATAAAATTGATCGTGAAGAAGTAGATGATCTGACATTTTACAGATACAAGCAGTATTTTGATACAAAAGATTCAGGATGGTTTGATAATGTTCTTGTTCCCCTTGAACTTTTAAATGTACAGGGACGTTTTCTCGGAGTGATTGATGAAGATAAAGGTGTGCGTCCAATAACACGTTCGGGTTTGAGGGAAATGCGTGAAATTGATAACTGCGTTACTCCCGGCAGCCAGACACATGCCTCTGATGGAATGGCAGCTTTACTGGTAACAGGTGTAGATAAAGCACGTGAGATAAGCACACGACCGGAAATAGATATCTGTTTTGTTGGCAAGATCGAGGTTAGAACTCAACCCAGTTTGATGCCGGAAGCCCCGGCTATTGCTGTACAAAAACTATTGCAGCGCACGGGATTGAATATCAATGATATGGCCGTTGTAAAAAATCATAATCCCTTTGCGGTTAACGATGCAATTTTTGCCAAGGTAATGGATTATGATTGGCAAAAGATGAACACCACAGGCTGTTCACTTGTCTGGGGTCATCCACAGGGCCCGACTTTAACACGAATCGTTATTGAATCATTGGAAGAAGCAGTTTCCCTTGGAGGCGGATACGTGCTGGTATTTGGCTGTGCAGCAGGTGATGTGGGCATTGCTGCTATATTTAAAGTTACTGATGGAGGGAACCGGAAATGATAAAATCAATGAGGCAATCTACGCTTGAAACAATCGGATTGGGAACAGTAATTGAAATATTTCAAAATGGTAAACTTCCGGTTGAAACCGAAGATATTGTAAACGAGGTATTTGGAAACGCTGATGATCGTGGCTCACTTGTTATCTCCGGTGCTAATGGCATAGTAGGTGCTGGCAAAGCGATGCAGCTTGGTTCCAGATTGGAACCTTTCGGTGTAACTGTTGTTGGGCTGGATTTCCCCGGCTCTCCGGATGGAGTAGGAAGACAATACGCAGGACTCGTTAGTGCATTCGGAAAGAAAAATGCTGACAGGGTAATGTCAAACTTTGTCCGTCTATCCTACGATGGTGGAAGTCTGCCGGCTAAGCTAAAGGAATTTAAACCAAGATTTTTATTGGAAGCAATTCCTGAAATTCTTGGCATAAAAAGGAACCATTATGATCTTTTCAAAAAGAGTTTTCCCGGGATTGAGATCCGCTCTGTAACATCTGGATTCCCGGGTTCTGAACTTGGAGTTGGAATTGCTCACCCGGCATTTCCTCACGAGATAAATAAAATATGGGAAATTGTTGAGTCGGAACGATCTGCAGTTACAAAACTTTTATGGTCATTGGGATTAATCCCTGTCCCGGTTAGTGATCATTGGTCATTTGTTCTTGATGTTCTTTTCTGTGGAATAACACTTGCCGGGTTACGGTATCACGAAGCTACTAATATGCCCTTCTGGAAAATAGATAAGTTTGTAAGGAAGCTGTTGGGTCCAAACCCGTTCAGAGCACATGATGTTATCGGTGCTGCGGGAGCTAACTTTTTAACATGGTCTTGCCTCCATCACCTAACGAATAATTATGGTAAACTTTTTGAACCAACAGCAGAACTGGTGGAACATAAAGAAAGCGGGCAGAACTGGTATCCGCCAAATCATTTCAGGCCGCTGGTTAACTGGCGCCTTACCATCGGGGAAGAAGATGAATTGTTAAACTGGTTACAGGGGTCTCTTTTCCAGATGGTAAGCTTATTAATTAAGGAAAAAAGAAGTCATCTGTCTCTCATAAATGCGATAAGTGAATTATGTGCTCAGTTTCAACCCGGGGTAATAGCAAATATTAGAAGAAACGGTACGGCTACAATAATAAAAAGAGTAGAAAATTATCACAACCTTCATCCTGAAAACGGAAAAAACAGCTGGTATCCTGAGGTTTTTGAAAAAATGGATGAACCAGAATGGCAGCAATTATATGTTAATGCCGAGCATAATGGAAGTACAGGTGTTATTACAATAAGTCGTGAAAGTTACAACAACGATGTGGATAGTGAACTTAACAGTGCTATTGACTGGTTAATTTCTGAAGGTATTAAAAGTGTAATTGTCACCGGAGACTTCCATCTTTCAACCCAGATGGTTGGTGCCGATACAGGTGATTTCTTTCCTGCGTTAGAGAATATTGATGAAGGAGTAAGAATTGCAGAGTCATGGTCCAGGACTGCCCGCAGACTGTATAATGAATTTAAGATTTCAGTAGGATATATTAATGGTAAGCGATGCCTGGGTGGATTTTTAGAACTGCTTTTGCATTGTCATTACCTGGTTTCAGTAGGCGATGCTAAATTGGGTATGCCCGAAGTTACATTACCTGTTGTTCCTGGTATGGAGGGCTGTCACTGGTCGTTCAGGAAAGTTAAAAAAGCAGACAGAACTAAACTTCTTAAGCTATTGCTTGAAGGTGAACAGGTAAACGCCAAAGATGCTGTTGGCTGGCTTATTGATTATGCTGGTTCGAATAGTGAAGCTTTAAAGATCGCATGGAAGATAGTAACAGGTAAAGACCACGGTTTGGTAAAACGTAATGTAAATGAAAAAGCATTAGATAATCTATCGATTAATATCAAGCTGCGGGCTCCAGAAAACCCGGAAATGGAAGCTGCAAGGAAAGCGATTATAGAAAACATAACGGATTCATGCAGTGTTGATTTAAAAGAGGCTATCATTATCCAAGCAAAACACTCTGCTGGTTTTATGATTTCTGATGCCTGCAAAAACGGAAAGATTGGGACCGAGCGCAAACGTGTGATGGATGTGTAATCCGATTTTATAATTCTCAATTAAAGCAGCACATCTTCAATATATCTTAAATTTTGTTGTAGATCAGTTTCAAGATCAAGTGTTAATACATTCCTGTTGTTATTTAGCAATGCCTCTCTATCTCCCATTGCCTGTGCTTTGATGAGTACACCAAATGAGATTGAGCTTTCATCAGTATTGGGATTGTCTGGAATAAGAAGGTTTTCTTTTGGATCCCCTATGATTTGTATGAATAATCCATTGCCTGCGTCTCCTTTGTGTAATTGTCCTGTAGAATGGAGAAATCTTGGCCCATAACCCAAAGTTGTTGCAACCTTAAATTTCTTTTGGATGACTGTCCTAATACTTTGAAGTTGATTTGTAGTTTCTTTTTCCGGCTTTAAAAATGCATGTATTGCTACATAGCTTTTTCCGCCGGTTACATTTTGAAGGAACTCGTTTATCGAGCTTTTCAAATTATCAGATTTTATATTTCCCGAAACAGAAATACCTTCTTCTCTAAAGTTTGGTTTTAATGTGGGAAGTTCACCTTTATCTTTATATTCACTCATCATTTTTCTTGCTACAATTTTTGCGCTTTCCACATTCGGTTGATCAAAGGGTTGGATGCCTAGAACCCATCCTGCTATTACCGTAGCAATTTCCCATCTAAAGTATTCTTTTCCAAGGTCGTAAATATCGTTAAATTCTATTTCGATGATTGGAAATCCCGCATCTTTTAAATCATTGATTTGCATTTTGTAAGTGGAATCGTTTTTCATTTTTATATAGATAAACAAACGATCCTTCGAGTAAAAATCAGGAGCTAAAACATCTTCAAGATCAACAGGTAAAATTCCCTTACCGTTTTTACCAGTGCTTTCGGCAACCAGCTGCTCTACCCAGGCACCAAAATATTTTAACTGTGGAGAACAGATGAATGTCATCTTATCAATTCCTTCATTTGCCAGAACACCAAGGATTACCCCCAACTCTGCGGCTGAGTTGCTCTCATTAATTTTACATTCTTCAACCATCATTTGTGTTCTTTTTAGGAATTGATTTAAATCAATGCCAACTAATGCTGCGGGGACCATGCCAAATAAGGAGAGTGCAGAGTATCTTCCCACGATGTTAGGATCGTTTAAAAATATTTT
>Ga0209536_100005683_pt1 | contig 19309 bp, 12 predicted proteins | sample DeeMarSeWOR28_12_FD_187461 | JGI IMG/M metagenome (GOLD analysis project Ga0209536, IMG submission 187461) | Marine sediment microbial communities from White Oak River estuary, North Carolina - WOR-2-8_12 (SPAdes) (version 2) | ecosystem: Environmental > Aquatic > Marine > Intertidal zone >... | reverse complement strand
CCGCTCGAGGCTGGAGGCCACGAGAGACGACGAGGTGAGCTTCCCTGCGTCGAGCGCGTCGCGAAGCTCCCGCAGGGTCCCGAGGGGCCCCGCCACCTACCCCTCCTCCTCTCCCTCGATCACCTTCGGAACGACGAAGGCCGACCCCTCGTGCTGCGGCGCGTTCGAGACCGCGAGCTCGGGATCGATCGGGTCGCTGGGGTCGTCTTCTCGCAGCGGGGTCGCGAGGGGCATCACGTGGGAGGTCGGGGGAACGTCCGTCGTGTCCACCCGCGCGAGGGTCTCCACATAGCCGAGGATGGCTCCCAGCTCGCGGGCCATCCGGGCCGTCTCGTCCGGGGAGAGCGAGAGTCTGGCCAGCGCGACGACGCGCTCCACCTCGTCGCGCGTGATCCCCGCCATGGCGGGGAAGGTAGCACGGCCGTTGCGTCGGCCTGACGCCGGAGATAGCGTGGTCCATGCCCGAAGCCACCCCGCACAGACTCCCCGGGGCAACGACGGCGCAACCTCAGCGCTTCCGACCGCGAGCGACGACGAACGCCGCACCGGCGCCGCGCACGCAGGATCACCCAACCCAATGAGCGAGAATCTCTTCGACGAGCTCCCGGAGGAAATCCGGGTGGGAATCAACGACCTCGGCTGGAAGGAGCCCATGCCCGTCCAGGCGCGGGTCCTGCCCGCGATGCTCGAAGGTGGCGACCTCATCGTGAAGGCCCAAACCGGCAGCGGAAAGACCGGGGCCTTCGGCATTCCCATCGTCCGTGCGCTGGACCCCGAGAAGAAGGCCTGCCAGGCCCTGGTCATGCTCCCCACCCGGGAGCTGGCCGGCCAGGTCGCGCGTGAGATCGAGGTGCTGGGACGGGCGAAGGGCATCAAGTGCCTGCCCGTCTACGGCGGAGTCGGCTACGCGCAGCAGCTCGAGGGAATCGCCGCCGGTCACCACGTCATCGTGGGCACGCCGGGCCGCATCCTCGACCACCTGAACTCCGGGCGGCTCTCCTTCGCGTCGGTGCGGATCCTGATCCTCGACGAGGCGGACGAGATGCTCTCCCTCGGCTTCTGGCCGGACATGCGCGAGATCGGCAAGCATCTGCCCGACGACCGCCAGTCCTGTCTCTTCTCGGCGACGATCCCCGAGAAGGTCCGGTCGCTCTCGCGCTTCTTCCTGGAGGACCCGAAGTACGTCTCCCTCAACGAGGACCAGATCGCTCCTCAGCAGATCGAACACTTCTTCGTGGTCACGACCGCCCAGGAGAAGGAGAAGACCCTCGTCCGCCTGCTCGAGTACGAGGATCCGGAGAGCGCGATCATCTTCTGCAACACGAAGGGCGACGTGCGCTTTCTCACCGCCTTCCTCCAGCGTCGCGGATTCGACGCGGACCAGATCTCCGGAGATCTCACCCAGACCGCGCGAGAGGAGGCGATGCGCCGGATCAAGGCCGGGGAGCTGCGCTTCCTGGTGGCCACGGACGTGGCGGCACGCGGAATCGACATCAGCGACCTGACCCACGTGATCGGCTACGCGGCGCCCGAGTCCCCGGACGTGTACGTGCACCGCACCGGGCGCACGGGCCGGGCCGGGAAGGCCGGAACCGCCATCTCCCTGGTCTCGGGCCTCGACATCGGAAACTTCCGGCACCTCCAGCAGATGAACAAGATCCAGATCACTGAGCGCAAGGTCCCGAGCGACGACGACATCGCCGATCGTCTCGGAGAGCGCCTGGCGGTGAAGGTCGAGCAGGAGCTGCGCGCGCTGCCCGAGCGCGAGCGAGGCGCCCTGATCGAGCGCTTCGTGGCCATCGTGACGCGGCTCGCGGCCAGTGAAGACGGCCGGCGCGACCTGGCCGCCATCTGTGCCTTCTACATGCAGGAGCATCGGCCCGAAACGACGGTCCGGGAGCCCGAGATCGAGGAGCGGCCGCCGCGCCGCTCGGAGGGCGGCGGAGGTCGCAGCCGTCGCGGACGCAGCGGCCGCGGCCGCAAGCGCCGCAGCGATGGGGCGCCGCCCAGGTCCTGATCCGAAGGGAGCTGCGTCCGACGCCCCGAATCAGTCGCCGGCGACCCCGGCGCGAAGCGGGGCCGCATCGCGAGAAGGCCGAAGGCTACGGCTCGAGGGATCCAGCCGGGCCGCGCGGTCGGCCCCGGCATCGCCCAGGGCCCGGGTCAGCGCCGCATCGAAGCCATCGGCGTCCAACGCCCCGGACGCGAACGCCTTCTGGAGCGACGCCACGTCCGAGCCGGCACGGGCCAGCACCAGCACACCGCCCTCGCCTCGCAGCACCCGCCGACCCCGCGACTCGAGGGCCACGCCCACCAGGCCCCCGGCGGCATCGGCCAGCGCAATCGACGTCCCCGGCGCAGCCGGGCGCCCCAGGCACCAGGCGAGGGCCGACTCCACCGAATCGAAGCGCTCCAGACAGTCGCGAGCCAGCAGGGCTCCCGAGGCGGCGCACGCCCCGTCCGCGGCGACGGCGGCGACTACGGCCACGCCGAGGCCGCCCTCGTTCACCCCGATCCAGGGGGAGGTGAGGACGGCAGCGCCCAGATCCACGGACTCGAAGCGACCCTCGGGTCGAGATCGACGGACCAGGGCCTCGGGGGCGGCCGTGCGCGCGACGCGGACGCCGTCCGCGACGCGCGCTGCGAGCACGATGGCATCCGGATCCGCGATCAGTGCGGCGCGCATCGCCCGCGCAAGCGCGAGGTCGGGTACGCCCGCCGCGCGGGCCAGGCCATCGATCCACTCACCCTGGTGCGGGAAGTGACGGCGTACGTCACGCAGCCAGCGCCGGGAGGCGGGGTCGAGTGCGCCGAGCCGATCGCCGAGGCCCCGAAACGCCGAGCCGGACGCCGCCGCCCGCACCGCGGGACCCACGGCCTCCGCCTGGTCCCGCCCCAGATCGCGGGGGGCGCCTTCGCAGTCCATCACCTTCGTCGCCCCCTCGCGATCAGCGCGAGCTCGGCTCGCTCTGGATCTCGAGCAGCCCGTCGGCGGGGCTCACTCCGGCCCGCAGCGACAGTGCCGCGTTGAGCGAGCCCGTGCGATAGCCGTCGAGATCGAGGGCGACCCAGCGAAACCCCAGAGGCTTGATGACGGCGCTGATCCGCGCCGCCATCTCTGCGTCGAGCGCCCGCGGAAGCTCCGAAGGATCGATCTCCACCCGTGCCATGTCCCCGTGGTGGCGGAGCCGGACCTGGAGGAATCCGAGCTCCCGCAGGGCGGCCTCCCCCTCCTCGACCTGGCGCAGCCGCTCCGGCGTCACCTCGGTCCCGTAGGGGAGCCGTGACGACAGACACGCCGAGGCGGGCAGATCCGCCGTGGGCAGTCCCGCCGCACGGGAGAGCTCCCGGATCTCGGCCTTCGAGAGCTCGACGTCCAGGAAGGGCGAGAGGACGCCGCGCTCGGAGGCCGCTCGATGACCCGGGCGGAAGTCACCGGTGTCGTCGGTGTTGACCCCATAGGCGACGTTCGCGAAGCCGAGCTGCTCGCGAATCCCGCCCATCACCCGGAAGAGCTCCGTCTTGCAGTGGTAGCAGCGGTCCGAGCGGTTGGCGCGGTAGTCCGCATTGGACATCTCGTCGGTGTCGATGAAGCGATGGGGAATCGCGAAGCGTCCCACCACCTCCAGGGCGGCCTCGCGGTGGTGGGCGGGATAGGACGGGGAGAGCGCCGTCACCGCCAGGGCGCCTTCCCCCAGCGCCCGGTGGGCGGCATAGGCGAGGTAGCTGGAGTCCACACCGCCGGAGAACGCCACCAGCAGCGGCCCCGAGGCCCGCACGCGCTCCAGGAGAGCGGCCTCTTTCCGTTGGAGATCCGGGGGGATGAGGGCCACCTGCGGAGGGTACGAAGCCGCCGATGGGCGGTCAAGCGAAGGGCGTGGCGTGCCGACCCGACCAAGACGACAATGGGGATCCAGGAGGGGAGATGGCGAAGCTTCGGGTCGGTCTGCTCTTCGGGGGGCGCTCTGTCGAGCACGAGGTGTCGATCGCCTCGGCGAGCTCGATCTTCCGGGCGCTGGACCCCGACCGCTACGAGGTCAGCCTGATCGCGATCGATCACGATGGCCGCTGGTTCCTCGCCCCTCCGGCGCTGGCGCCCCAGCTCTCCGTCGGCGGGGAGGAGGTCCGCCTGCCTGCGATTCCGGGCGAGAGCAGGCTCCTGCGTGTCGCGTACGGCGACGCCCGCCCCGTGGCGGAGCTCGACGTCGTCTTTCCCATCGTCCACGGCCACGGCGGCGAAGACGGCACCCTCCAGGGCATGCTCGAGCTGGCGGAGGTCCCCTTCGTCGGGCCGGGAGTGCTCGGCTCCGCCATCCAGATGGACAAGGAGGTGTCGAAGCGCCTGCTCGACGCCGCCGATCTTCCGGTCCTGCCGTGGCGATCGGTGCGCGCACGGGAGCTCGAACGCCGACCCGAGGACGTGGCCGCCGACGCGATCGACGCCCTGGGACTGCCGCTCTTCGTCAAGCCCGCGAACCTGGGGTCGTCCGTCGGCATCCACCGGGTCGCCACCGCCGCGGACCTGCTGCCCGCACTGCGCGATGCGGCGCGCTACGACACGAAGATCCTGGTCGAACGCGGCATCGCGGCGCGCGACGTGGAGGTAGCACTGCTGGGCAACGACCCGGTCGAAGCATCGATCCCCGGAGAGATCCGCACGCAGCGCGAGTTCTACGACTACGAGGCGAAGTACGTCGACGAGGACACGGAGCTGCTCGTGCCCGCGCCGGTCTCGGAGTCCCTGGCCCAGGCGCTCCGCGAAGCAGCGATCCGCGCCTTCGAGGCCCTCGAGGGCGAAGGCCTCGGCCGCGTGGACTTCCTGGTGGAGCGCGAGACCGACACCTTCTTCGTCAACGAGGTAAACAGCCTTCCGGGCTTCACGGACGTCTCCATGTATCCGAAGCTCTGGGAGGCGACCGGGCTGCCCTACCCGACCCTCCTCGACCGCCTGATCGAGCTCGCCCTGGAGCGACACCGGGGACGCCGGGCGCTGGTGACCCAGTACAGCCGGTCCTGACGAGCTCCCGCGCCTCCCGCACGATCGAAGGGCTCGCAGCCGAGGAGCAGCCGTCCCCTCCCCGGAGCGAAGGGCATCTCGAGGAGCCACTCGGGTGACACTCGCGGACTCACCAGCCGGATCGCCGCTGGGGCTCCGCTCCATTCCGCCTCCGCCACCCCTTACGACCCGGTTCATCCGCAGCCGGCTAGGGCTTGATCACGTAGCCCAGCGCCCGCAGGTGATTGAGACGCATCTCGTCGAGCTCGACCTCTCCGGCCTCGGTGCCCCAGGGCGGCTCGCCGGCGGACTCCATATAGGCGTCGGCGAGCTCGCGCAGGTCTGCGGGATCGGCGGCATCCTCCTCGATCAGGTTGCGCTGCTCCGTGGGATCGCTGCCGTGATCGAAGAGCTCCTCGGATTCCTCCCCTCCGTAGCGCGTGATGTAGCGCCGATCGCCGTCGGTCACGGCGACGAGGAACTGCGGCTCCGACTTCGGCCGCCCCCACCCCTTCTGGAGCTGGGAGAAGACCGGTCGAAGCAGGGGCTCGGTGGGCTCGGCGGCGGGTTCACCGCCGGCCTCGACGATCAGCGGCACCAGCGACACCCCGTCCGCGCCGGGCAGGGGGGGGAGCCCGACGATGTCGAGCAGTGTCGGCCAGATGTCGGCGTTCGAGACGGTTCCGCGCACGCGCACGCCCTCCTCCAGCAGGAAGGGGAGGCTCATCACCAGCGGCACGTAGGAAACCTCGCGGTAGAGGTTCCTGGCGTGCCCCTCGGAGCCGTGCTCGAGAAAGGCCTCACCGTGGTCGGAAGCGATCACGACGATCGTCTTCTTCAGCAGGTCCTGGTCTCGAAGCGCCTCGAAGAGCACACCCAGCAGGCGATCGGTCCAGTGGATCGACTGATCGTACGCATCCGAGTAGCTCGTGCCGAAGATCGCCGAGTAATCGTCGTATACGTACTGGTGGATGTCCATGAAGTGCATATAGAGGAAGAACCGCTCGTTGCGGAACTGCTCGAGGAAGTCCACAGCCGACATCACCATGTCTTCGTCGGTCCCGGTGAGCGGCGAGGTCGACGGGCTCTGGCGGTGGATCCGCGCCCGTTCGGCACCCGGTGTGGGGCGCACGTAGACATCGAAACCCTGGGAGAAGCCGAAGTTCGGCTCCACCCAGCCGTTACGCCACAGGCCCACGGTGCGAAAGCCGGCCTCCCGGAACAGCTCGGCTGGCACGACCGCCTCTTCGGGGAGCACGTGGTTGTAGCGCAGGATCCCGTTGCGCACCGGGTGGGTCGCCGTCCACATCGAGGCCATCGACGTCTTCGTCCAGCTCGATTGCGAAACGACCCTCTCGAAGACGACGCCGTGGCTGGCGATCTCGTCGATCAGCGGGCTCGTCGGTCGCTCGTAGCCGTAGATCCCGAGGCGGTCGGCGCGAAGCGTATCGATCAGCAGGAAGATGACGTTGATGTCATCGCGATCGCGGAGCTTCGTCAGCTCGGACACCGATGCCTGCTCCCGGGTCGGAACGCGAACCTCGAACTGTGTGAGCAGAGCCAGCAACACCAGCGCGCCAGCGAGGGCAAAGTAGAGCCAGGCCGAATCGAGGATTCGCCGGAACATGTCGGGACCTCCAAGGCGGCCGAATCTACCCGATCGATCGCCAAAAGCTCAATCGACCGATCGCCCCCGGCGCCGACACGAGGGGGCATGGTGTGGATTCGTGAGTGGACCGTCGGACCCCGTCGGTAACGGGGAGCGACGCGTGGATCACTCTACGCCCTCCCCCGCACCCTCGAGCCAAGACCGGGCGCGGTCGGCGGCCGCCGCGTCTCCCTCGAGCTCGGCCGTGCGCGCCAGGCCACGCCAGGCCGCGACGGAGCGGCGGTCGAGGGCGAGGGCGGCCTCGAAGGCGGCTCGAGCGCCCGCGACGTCGCCCCCTCCCTCGAGGGCCGCGGCCAGCAGGAGCCGGGCGTCCACGCGCCGCGGCGAAGCGGCCACCACGTTGCGCGCATCCTCGGCCGCCAGCGACCATTCGCCCGTCTCGACGCGGATCGCAGACCGGAGCAGGCGCACATGGGTGGGCGGATCCGAAAGCGCCGCCAGCGGGGCCAGGGCCTCGGCGGGTCTGCCCGCCAACGCCAGCGCCTCCGCCCGCGCCACGCGGGCCAGGAGGTCGATCTCGTCCTTGGGGTCGGGGCCACCGAGGCGGTCCGCGCGGAGCGACATCGCCCTGCCTTCGGGAACCACGTAGCCGAGGCTCCGCAGGCGCTCGCGATCTTCCTCGCCGAGATCGACAGCGACGCTCTGCCGCGCCGGCAGTCGCGCCTCGAGCTGCGCGTCGAGGCGCGCCACATCCTCGGGTCGCTCTCGCGCGAGGTCACGGGTCTCGTGCGGATCCGCTTGGAGGTCGTAGAGCTCGGGACGCGGCGCGCGGATGTACTTGAAGCGCTCCGTACGCAGGCCGACCAGCGGGCTCCAGCCGTAGTCGAAGTGCGTCGCCAGGGTCTCGACGTAGGCCGGCTCGGGGACTCCCGGGTCACCGCCGAGCTGCGGTGAGAGGTCTCGTCCACCGACCCCCGACAGCGGCGGCGCAGCGACGACGGCGAGCACGGTGGGGGCGACGTCCACCAACCGCACCGGCGCATCGACCACCCGTCCGGGGGGGACGCCGACGCCGGAGAAGACGAGGGGTACCCGCTGGGTGGCGTCGTAGATGCCGTAGGCGTGGGTCTCTTCCCGATGCTCGCCGAGACCCTCGCCGTGGTCGCTCGTCACCACGACCAGGCGCCCCGCGCTGCCGAAGCGCGCATCGATCCCGTCGAGCAGGCGGCCGAGCTGGTGATCCGCGTAGGCGATCTCGCCGGCGTAGGGATCGCTGGCGAAGGCGGCCGCGAAGCCCGGAGGGGGCGCGTAGGGCGCGTGCGGATCGTAGAGGTGCACCCAGAGGAAGAAGCGCGGCGGAGCCGACTCGAGCCAGCGCAGGGCTGCGTCGACCACCGCTTCGGCGCTTCGCTCCGCATAGCCCACGGTCTTCGACGACGCGCTCCCGATCGCGTCGTCGTAGACGTCGAATCCGCGGTCCAGACCGAAGCGCCGGTCGAGCACCAGGGCGCCGACGAAGGCCGCCGTGGCGAAGCCGGCCTCGCGCATCGACTCGGCGAGGGTCGGGACGTCCTCCGACAGGCGATGGATCGAGTTGTGCCGGACCGCGTGTCCCGGCGGGTCCAGGGCCGTCATCAGGGAAGCGTGGGCGGGCAGGGTAAGTGGCGCGGGAGAGATCGCCGCCGCGAAGCGAACTCCGGAGGCGGCCAGGGTGTCTATCACGGGAGTGCGTGCGCTCTCGCTGCCGTAGCAGCCCAAGCGATCGGCGCGCAGTGTGTCGATCGTCACCAGCAGGACCCGCTCCGTCACCTCCCCATGCGGGGCGCCGCACCCCAGGAACCAGAGTCCGAGGGTCACCGCGCCCGCCCACACGAGACCTGCCGGAGAGCTGCGCAACGCCGAAGCCAAGAACCCCTCCCGCCGCAGCCCGCAAACCCCGAATTCCGGGGGCGGGGGGCGCATTCCACCGCGTATACTCCGCGCTTCCATCGACGCCTGGAGGTCGCTCCGACTCATGTCCGATTCGAAGATATCGCTTCTTCCGACGCCCCCCGTCCGCTGCTCGCACCGGCGCAGGGCTCGGCTGCTGGCGACCTGTGCCGCACTCGCCGCCTTCGTCGCGTGCGGCGGAGACGTCGAGTCGCGCATGGCCGAGGTCCGCGCACTCCAGGACGTCGGTCAGTTCGATGCATCGATCGAGGAGCTGCGGGAGATCCTGGCCATCACTCCCGACCTGCCGGAGGCGAACTATCGCCTGGGCCTCGCATTGGTGCAGACCGGCGAGCCCTCGCGGGCCGTGTGGCCGCTGCAGAAGGCGGCGGATACCTCCCAGTACGAGATCAGCGCCGGGATCCTGCTGGCCTCCACCCACTTCCAGACCAAGAACTACGATGAATCGATCCGCGCGGCGAACCGCGTGCTGGAGATCGATCCCGAGCGCCAGGCGGCGCTTCGGATCCGCGCCCAGGCCTCCCTCTCGGCGCGAAAGCTCGAGAGCGCGGTCGAGGACACGACGCGCCTCAAGGAGCTCTACCCCGACGACTACGGCGTCCGCGCCCTCCACGCCACCGTGCTCGCCGATCTCGGGCGCCTCGAAGAGGCCGAGAAGGAGCACGCCTTCGTAAAGGAACTCGGCCTGGAGAGCGACGATCCCCAGTTCCAGGTGCGAGCCTGCCTGGCTCCCGCCGTCTTCGCCAAGGATGTCCTCCGCGACAACGAGAAGGCCCGTCCCTTCTACGAGGACTGCGCCTCCCGCAACCCCACGGATCCGGTCGCCCTGAACCACATCCTCTCGTTCTTCGACGGCATCGGAGAGCAGGAGCGGGGCACGGAGATGGTCCGGGCGGCGGCGGCGTCTGCACCCGAGAACCTCGCGCTGCAGCAGAGCCTCGCCAATCGCCTCAACGCGACGGGCGATCCGGAAGCGGCCGAGGCCGTGCTGAAGGAGACGGTCGATAACTTCGGCTCGGCTGCGGCCTGGCAGGGGCTCGCCCAGTTCTACCGCATCCGCAGAGACCCCGAGAAGGCACTCTCGGCGCTGGAGAAGGTGATCGAGCTCTCCGGCGGCGGGAACGACGCGATCCGCTTCACCCAGGCGGACGTCATGATCGACGCGGGCGACCTCGAGGGAGCACGCGAGGTGGCGAGCCGCATCCAGCAGCCCACCTATCTCCACCTGATCAACGGCCGACTCGAGCTGCTCGGCGGGAATCCCGAAGCGGCGCTCGCATCGTTCGAGAAGGGCATCAACGCCTGGCCCAGCAATACGGGCGCGCGCTACCTGGCGGGACTCGCCGCGCGCGACCTAGGCGACCACGAACGCGCCATCTCGGAGTTCCGTGAGGCGGTCCGCTCAGGGAATGCCGAAACCGAGGCCGCGATCGAGGCCGCCCAGATCTTCCTCAGCCTGGGGCGCTACAGCGAGGCCGCCACCTTCTCCAACATGTCGCTCCGCGGTCCCAGCGGGCGACGACAGTCGGCCGCATACGTCGTCGGCGCGCGGGCCTACACCGGGATGGAGCAGTACGACCGCGCCCGAGGCTCGGTGCAGCAGCTCATCGAGCTCGGCTACCCCGCCATCGCGGCCCGCGAGCTCGCACTCGTCCTCCGCGCCGAGTCGGGCCCCGCCGCGGCCATCGACGCGCTGCTCGAGTCGGATCTGGATTTCACGAATGCGGAGAACATCGTCGCCCTCCAGCAGCTCACCACGGATCTCGGCACCCTGCGGCGGTTCCCGGAAGCGATGCAGCTCGTCGACGCGGCAATCGCGGAGAACCCCGACAATGCGGCGCTCCTCGAGCTGCGCGGACTCACCCTGGTTCGCGACCGCAAGTTCGAAGATGCGCGCGCTGTGCTCGAGCAGGCGCTCGCCCTGGATCCCGACCGCGCACTCGCGATCTCCGGTCTGGCGACGGTGAATGCAAACACCGGCGACTTCCAGAAGGCCATCGAGCTCTTCGATCGCGCCTACGCGCTGGATCGATCGGAGGGCCAGTCCGCCTATCTCGCGGCACAGATCGCCCTGGCGTCCGGTGACAGCGAAGAGGCGATCCGCCGCCTGCGGCACCTGGTCCGTCACCACCCGGAGATCCCCGGGGCGGCGAACGACCTCGCCTGGCTCCTCGGCGACTCGGGACAGGAGCTCGACTACGCCCTCTCCCTCGCCGAGCAGGCGCGGGCGCGGAACCCCGCTCCCCAGGTCCTCGACACCCTCGGCTGGATCCACCTGAAGCGCGGCGAGCCGCAGAAGGCGGTGGAGCTGCTGGAGCAGGCGCTGGCGGGCAGCCCCCGGTCGCCTTCCATTCGCTACCACCTGGGCGTCGCCCTGGGCCAGGTGGGCGACAAGCAGCGCGCCCGGGAGATGCTCGAGGCCTCGCTCCAGAGAGGATCGTTCAGCGAAGCGGACGCGGCCCGCGACGCGTTGGCGAAGCTCGAGCCCTGAGTGCCGAGGGGATCGCGGTGAGTCGTCGCTTCGTCGGAGCCTTCGCCTGCCTGGCGCTGGCCTGGCCGCTGGCCTGCGCTTCTCCCGAGGAGCGATTCGCCTCCCACATCGAGCGGGCCGAGACCCTGCTCGCCGAGGGTCGCTCGGCCGACGCGCTGATCGAGCTCCAGAGCGCCCTGAAGATCGATCCGGACGACGCCGACCTCAACCAGCGACTGGCGGAGCTGCTGCTGAAGCGCGGAACGCTGCCCGCGGCGGCCTTCCACTTCGGGGAGGCCTACCGCCTGGACCCGACCCGCGTCGAGGCCACGCTCAAGCAGGCCGAGCTGCTGTGGCGGACCGCGCCCCGCCGTGCGAATCAGATCGTCACGAATGCCCACGCCCGCTTCCCCGACGACCCCCGGGTCTTCCGCGCAGAGTCCGCCATTGCCGTGGTGGAGCGCGACGCGGGCCGCGCCGTCGATACAGCGAAGCGATCCGTCGAGCTCGACCCCGCCGATTCGAAGAACTGGTCCCAGCTGGGCGCGGCCTGGGCGGCCCGGGTTCGCGAGATCCGCAGGAACGAGGAGCCCGATGACCCGGCTGTCTTCCAGTCAGGGATCGCCGCCTTCGAGAAGGTCGACGACCTCGAGGGCGGACACGTGGGCGCCCGGGTAGAGATCGCGCGCCTCTACGGGAACTGGCCCGGCCACGAGGAAGACGCGGTCCGGAACTTCCGCAGCGCGATCGCGCTCGCGAAGGAGCAGGACAGCAAGAGCGGAGTCATCTTCGCCGCGAGGAAGATGCTCGGCTACTCCGCCCGCGCAGACCTGCTCCCGCTTCGTATCGAGGCCTTGCGCGAGCTGGTCGCCGCCACACCCGGGTCGATCCTGAACTGGGACGCCCTGGCGCGGGCGGTCGAGGTGGCCGAGGGAGCCGAGGCGGCAGACGCCGTGTACGCGGAGCTGCTTGCGGTGCAGCCGAAGCTTCCCTCCGCCCACGTCGCGTACTCCGTCCACCTCTCCCGCCGCGGACGCGATCTGGACGCGATCGCACACATCGATCGCACCCTCGCCGCGGGAATCGACTCCCCGGCGCTCTGGGAGCAGCTGGTGCAGCTCGAGCTCGACGAGCGCCGCATCGCCGACGCGCGCACCACCCTGGAGGAGATGCAGGAGCGCCACGAGGACGCCCCCGCCACGCGGCGCGCGGAGGCACGAATCGCCATGCGGGAGGGACGCCCCCGGGAGGCCGCCGAGCTCCTGCGAACGCTCTCGGACGAGGAGGACGTCGAGACCGAGCGGCTGCGCGCCCTGGCGGAGATGAGGTCCGGGAACCTCGCCGCAGCGCTGGCCGCCGCCGAGCGCGCCGTCGAGCTGCCGCCCCGCGCCGACGTGCCGTCGCTGCGCGTGCTGGCCGAGATCCAGAAGCAGATGAGCGACTGGTCCGCAGCCCTGCGGACCCTCGATCGACTCGAGGGGTCCGGGCACTCACTGACGCCACAGGAGCTCACACTTCGCGCCCAGGCGCACTACGAGCTCGGCGAGAACGAGGCGGGCTACGAGAGCCTGGTCGCAGCGCTCTCGGTGACCTACGCGCCCCCGACGGCTGCCGTCGAGTTCGCCACCCGCGAGGGCCGGGCCCGACCCGCAGAGGCGCGCGCCTACCTCGAGAAGGTCCTGCGCCTCGCCCCGGGCAACTACCCCGCTCTGGAGGCGATGACCCTGCTCGATCTGCGCCAGGGACGCGTCGACGAGGCGCTGACCCGCCTCGACGCACTCGTCGAGTCGCAGCTCGCCGGTCCGAACATCCTCCTGCTGCGCGCCCAGCTGCTCCTGGGTGCGGGGCAGCTCGATCGCGCGGAGGCGGACGCACTGCGCGCCTTCGAGGCATCCCCGGAGCTCGAGGATGCGGTCGACGTCCTCTACTCGATCTACCGCGCCCAGGGAAAGGTCTCGGAGGCGAGACGCTCCTTCGAAGAGGCGGACTCCGTCGGCGTGCTGCACGCCGGAGCGCGGGTCCTCCTGGCGAGGCTCTACCTGGCGGAGGGGAACTCCGAGAAGGCCCTTGCGACCTACGAGGAGGTGCTCGAGGAGGCGCCGGATCTCGTGGCGCCGAAGGCGGATATCGCCTACCTGCTCGCGAAGCGCGGCGAAGACCTCGATCGCGCACTCGCCTACGCCGAGGCAGCGCAGCGCGCGCGCCCGGACAACCCTGCCATCGCCGACACCGTCGGTTTCGTCTACTACGAGATGGGCCGCAACGAGGCGGCCGTGCAGCAGTTCCGGTACGCCCTCGAGCTCGCCGAGTCGATGGGCGCCTCCATCGCGACCCTGAACTATCACCTGGGCCTCGCACTCCAGGCGATGGGGCGAGATGCGGAGGCCGTCGCCGCGTTCGAAGAGGCGCTCGCCATCGACGTCGACTTCGCGGAGGCCGACGACGCCCGGAGCCAGATCGAGGCCATGAAGCCCAGGGCCGCCGGGACGAAGAGCGCGTCCTAGCTCCGCGTGGAAGGAAGGGAACCGGATCCGCGAGGCGTCTCCTTCGGGCTGGTCCTCGCGTGCTTCTTCTTCTCCGGGTTCTCGGCGCTGCTCTACCAGACCGCCTGGACCCGGGAGTTCGCCTTCGTCTTCGGCACCTCGGACCTGGCCGTGGCCGCGGTGCTCGCCGCCTACATGGGAGGGCTCGCCGCCGGGTCGGCCATCGCCTCCCGGATCGCCCACCGGCTGACCCGACCGGTCCTCGCCTACGGGATCCTCGAGCTCGGAATCGCGCTCTTCGCGCTGGCCGTGCCCGGTGGGATGCGCGGGATCACGGCGATCTACGCTGCGATCCTGGGCGGAGGAGAGACGGCGAGCGAGGCGGGCGGCATCGCCACCGTCTTCCGACTCGGCATCGCCTTCGTGCTGTTGCTGCCGCCCACTGCGCTCATGGGCGCCACGCTGCCACTCCTGGCGCGGCACGCCGTGCGCCGGGACGAGGAGGTGGGTCCACGCATCGGTGCGCTCTACGCCATGAACACCGCCGGCGCCATCGCCGGAACGGTGTGCGCCGCGTTCCTGCTGCTCCCGGCCATCGGTCTGCGCCAGACCGTGTACGTAGGAGCGGCGGTCAACGCGCTGGTCTTCGCAGGCGCGGCCCTGCTCGCCCGGACGGCGCCGGCACCCCTCGCTGCGGGCCGGGGGGAGCGCGACGCGGCACATCCGGGTCGATGGATCCTGCCGCTGATGGCCTTCTCCGGGGCCGTCTCGTTCTCGTACGAGGTGATGTGGACGCGTCTGCTGTCCCAGATCCTGGGCGGCAGCGTCTACGCCTTCGCGACGATGCTGGCGAGCTTCCTGATCGGCATCGCACTCGGCAGCGCGGTAGCGGGGCGCCTCGCCCGCCAGGCCACCCGCGCGACGACCGGCTTCGCCTGGTCGCAGGTCGGCATCGCGGTGCTCTCACTCGCCGCCTTTCGGGTCGCCGATCTCCTGCCGGAGATGGCGCGGGCGATCGGCGCCGGCGCCACCGCCGGCGATCTGGCGAACGCCGGGATCTCCGCAGCCGTGCTCCTTCCCTTCGCGCTCTGCATCGGAGCCACCTTTCCATTCGCCGTACGCATCGTGGTCGACCGACCCGAGCACTCCGCGACCGCGACGGCGGAGGTCTACGCCTGGAACACCGTGGGCTCCATCGTCGGCGCCATCGCCGCAGGCTTTCTGCTGCTCCCGCGCTTCGGCTTCGTCGGGACCCTGGCGATCGGCTGCGCGACGAATCTCGCCCTGGCGGCGATCGCCTGCGTGGCCTCGCAACCCCGACGCAGGGCCCCCCTCGCCGCCGCCGCGGCGGTGGCCGTGGTACTCGTCCTCCAGCCGATCGATGCGCCCTGGCAGCTGCTGCGCTCCTCGCCCTTCCTCGCGAAGCCGGTCTCGGGCGCGATCCGCTTCTTCGCCGTGGGCCGATCCTCGACGGTGATGCTGGTCGATCGCGGCGAGGACTGGCAGCTCTACACCAACGGACTGCCCGAATCGGTGATCGCGCGACCGGGGCGACTTCCCGGGCGCTCGCCCGAGGCGCGCTGGCTCGGGTTCCTGCCGGTGCTGCTCCGGCCCCAATCGGAGCGTGCGCTGCTGATCGGATTGGGCGGCGGCATCGCACTCGAGGGGATGCCGGCCACGCTGGATCCCGTCGACGTGGTGGAGCTCGAGCCCGAGGTCGTCGCGGCGAACCGGGACATCGGTGCGCTCAGGGATTCGGATCCCCTCGCCTCCCCGCGTGCGCGGATGCTGGTGAACGACGCACGCGGTGCCCTGATGCTCTCGGACACGCGCTACGACGCGATCGTCTCCCAGCCCTCCCACCCCTGGACCGCCGGCGCTTCTCATCTCTATACGAGGGAGTTCTTCGAGCTCGCGAAGGCCCGACTCGCGGACGGCGGCGTGCTCGTCCAATGGATCGGCATCCGCTTCGTGGACGAGGCGCTGCTGCGGACGCTGCTGGCCACGCTCGGAGACGTCTTCGCGCACGTCCAGGTCTATCGACCCGTGGCGCCCGCGCTGCTATTCGCGGCGTCGGACGCTCCCCTCGACCTCGCGACGAGCGTCACCGCCGCGCTCCGAGTCGCCGGCCCCGATCTCGCCCGCTATGGGATCCAGGTCCCCGAGGATGCCGTCTCGGCCCTCGTGCTCGACACGTCTGCCAGCAGGGCGTTCGCGGCGGACGCTCCCATCAACACCGACGACCGCAACCTGCTCGCCACGCGATCGGCCCGGCTCGACTCGCGATCGGCCCTCGATACGGAAGAGGTCGATCGACTCCTGGCGCCTCACGACCCGCTGCCCGCGGCGGCGGCCCGGTTCGACCCGCAGCGACTGGTGCGAAGGCTCGCCACGACGCGGCACTTCGATCGCGCCACGCGGGTTGCATGGTCCCTGACGGGGGCGGACCGGGAGACCGCGCTGGGCTGGATCGCCGCGGCCGGGAACCGTCGGCGCGCGGCCGCCGCCCACTTCGGACGCGCCCTGGAGCTCGATCCGAACTCCTTCGAGGCCCACGCCGGCCGGTTCGACGTCGGCGCAGCGCCGACGGGCACTCCACCCCCCGCCGTAGTGCTGCTCGCGCGGGCCCGCGATCGGCTCGAGTCTCGCGACTTCGAGGCCCTGGCCGCCCTGGACGACGCGCTGGCCGAGCAGGGCCCGGAGAGCCCGCTCTTCGCGGCGGCCTCGCGACTACGCGTCGCCTGGCGCCTGGCGGATGGGCGACCCGCTGCGGGTCTCGAGGCGCTCGACCTGATCGACGCCGTCATCGTGCGCGGCACGCGAGTCGACGACTACCTGATCCGCGCCCGGGCCGGCCTCGCTGCCGGTCGCCCCGAGGCGACACGCGCCGCACTCGGCTACCTGGGGCGCCGACTGGCGCCAGCGGGGAAGAGGATCGCGCGAGAGGCCCTCGTCCTCGAGCAGGCACTTCCCCCGGAACTGCGCGACGAAGCGCTGCGCGAGCATCTCGAGCGTCTCTCACGGTGACCGGGGTCGCGCTCTTCCGCTGGAGCGCCGGCGCCGCGCTCGCGCTACACGCGCTCCTGCTCCTGGGCGACGGCCTCCAGGCCGGCGGGGACATGAAGCCGCACCTGCGGCTGATCCAGCTGATGGGGGAGACTCCGGCGCTGCGCAGCGTCTACGCCCCCGTCTATCACCTCCTCGGCGCACTCGTCGTCCCGGTCTCCGGGCTCGCGGCGTATCCCGAGTGGTTCGCCTGGGGCAGCATGGCCGCCCTGATCGCGGCGTTCCGGAAGCTGCAGCGCTCGGCCGGTCTCCCCGACGCCTGCTCCGCCCTCTTCGTCTGGACCCCCTATCACTTCGCCCTCACCACCTGTCTGCCGAAGATCGAGGTGGCCGGCTACGCCGCAGCACTCCTGGGTCTCTCGTTCCTGATCGAGCGCCGGCACAGGGCGCTCGCCCTCTGTCTCGCCGGCGCCTTCGTGGTCCACACCGCGGCCGCGCTCTTCCTCGGGCTCACGGGGGGGGTGCTCGCGCTGGCGCGGGGCGACCGGAGGGCACTGTGGGCCCTGGGAGCCGGTACGCTGCTGGCGCTGCCCCTGCCCCTCTCCCATCTCGCCGCCGGCTGCAGTCCGGCCGAGGCGCTGCTCTTCTCCCAGGGCGACTACCTGCGCGCCGCACCGCGCCTCGCGAACTGGACCCACTGGAATCGCATCCTGCTGCTGGCGAATCCCATCGCGCTGGTGGCGGCCGCCATGGGCGCGAGCCGGCTCTGGCGCGACCATCGGCCGGTCGCCGTGGTGTGCGCACTCGTCGCCGCCCTCTATCTCAACGAAGCCTGGCTGGCCCCCTTCGGCGCCCGGACGACTCTCGACCTGCTGCGCGGCCTCACGGTCCTCGCGATTCCGGTGGCCGCGGCCGGCGGCCTCTGGATCGCCTCGCGCCCGGGTCTCGCCACGGCCGTCGTGACGGCGAGCGCCCTGCTGGCGGTCGCCGCGACGCTCTGGGTCGTGCCACAGGCCTGTGTCTCGAAGCCGATCGACGTCGCGGAGATCTCGGGCTTCGACGTGGACCGCTGCCAGTTCCGCTGGCGGCGGCGCGAACCCGACTCAGGGCGCAGCCCCGAGGCGTCCCAGATCCGACCGGATCGCCGCGTCGAGGGGGCCGCCACGATCGAGCGCGCGCCGCAGTAGCGCCACCGCCTCGTCCCGGTCGCCCAGCGCCGCATGGGCGCTCGCCAGCTTCCGAAGCTCGCCCTGGGTGGGATCCTCCCAGTGCCGAGCCGATTCGATCCAGCCCCGGGCGATCTCGCGCAGCACGGCCCGGAACTGCGGCGTGGCGCGGATCGGTGCGAAGGCCGGATCGCTCTGCAGCTGCTCGAAGCGGTTGTAGCCGCTGCCCATGGCCGACCGGATCGCGGTGACGGCCCCCTCCGCGTCACCCAGACGCGCCGCCGCCTTTGCCCGCATGAGATTCGCCGAGACGCCGTCCGGATAGTGTTTCGCAGCATCGGCGAGGATCAGCGCAGGCGAGCGCCAGATCGACGCCCGCTCCCGGGCGAGCAGCGCGAAGGCGACGGCCAGGGCGACTCCCAGCGCGATCCCGATCCGCCCCAGCGCCGCGCGGCGGTCGGCGCCGAGTCGCCCCAGCGCGTCGCGTCCGATGCAGAGCGCCCCCCCGAGCAGCCCAGGAAGGATGAAGTAGAGATAGCGATCGGCGAAGGGGTAGAGGAAGGGAAAGATCTGCGAGACCGGCCCGAAGGAGACCAGGGCGAAGAGCCACCAGCCCGCCTCCTCTCGCCCGTCGCGAAGCCCGCTCCAGAGGCGCCAGCCCAGCAGGGCGAGGAGCGGGACCGACGCCAGCCACCAGGCGTCGACCCAGGAGGCGGCGGGCGCGGGCTCGTGGAAGGCGGATGTGCCCAGCCCCGTGTAGCCGAGGGCCGCGTAGCGCGCCGCCAGCCCGGCGATGGTCCTCGCCAGCACCGTCGGGGTCTCGTAGAGCGTGGCCGCCGCCGCTCCTGCGCGCTGATGCGCCGTGAACTCCACCAGGGCGTAGAGCGCGAAGAGCCCGAGCCAGACCGAAAGCCAGACCCGATCCACCCGGCGCGTCCGCACCCACTCGAACCAGAACACGACGGGAAGCACCACAGCGGCGTTCGCCTTCGAGAGGAGTGCGAGTGCGAAGAGGGCGGCACCCAGCACGGGGTGGCGCGGCCGCGCCAGCAGGGCTCCCAGGCCGAAGGTGAGGGCCGCGCTCGTCTTCAGCTGGGAGATCCAGGCCACGGCCTCGACGTTCGCGGGGTGCAGGAGGAAGAGCGCACTCCCGAGGAGGGCCGCGCCGGCGGAGAGCTCCGATCGCCGCAGCGCGGGCAACAACAACAGCGACGCAGCGGCGTGGAAGCAGAGATTCAGCAGGTGATGGCTGAAGGTGGCCGGACCCGCAGCCTCCCAGACCGCAGCGTGCATCAAGAGCTGAACCGGCGAGTAGTTGACGACGGCCACCGTCGCCGGGCCGTAGGGCTGCAGGATGACCCATACGTTCTCGAGGGTCAGGCCGTGCACGTAGGCATTCGCCGCCACGTAGTGCAGATCGTCGGAGACGAAAGGCCCCTCCAGCGCGGGCGCGTAGACCAAGAGCAGGATCCCGAGGTAGAGCGCATAGAGCACGCCGTAGCCCAAGGGGCCGGGCCCGCCTTCCCCCGATGACTTCGCTCCGGGCACGCTGCGCTCAGAGCTTCGGCGCAGCACCCGCACCTCCCGGCTCGGCGGGGCTCGGCACTCCGCCCTCGGCGGAGGCACGCA